>MDTC01106197.1_pt1 | contig 17585 bp, 10 predicted proteins | sample 811181 | NCBI WGS metagenome assembly MDTC01 (sample SAMN05326644, study PRJNA326480) | marine metagenome | isolation source: seawater | place: Pacific Ocean: North | collected 2011 | reverse complement strand
GGAAGTTTGGAAGATATCCATATAGGAGTTGACCTAGATCACGATACAGAGACACATAGATTACTTTCAGGAATATCTGGAAGCTTGGTAAGCGGGCTGGAAGATATCCATATAGGCGTTGACCTAGATCACGATACAGAGACTCACAGATTACTTTCAGGAATATCTGGAAGCATGACCGATGGAATTGAGGATTTGATAAGTGGATTGGAAGATATTCATATAGGCGTTGATCTAGATCACGACACAGAGACCCACAGGCTTCTTTCTGGCGTTTCGGGTAAATTATCAAGCATAGGTGGATCGCTTAGCGGAAATTTTGATATCACAGGAGACGTAAGCACGGTATCTATAAAACTTAGAACAAAAACTATAACTCAAAAAATAGAAGAAGACTTTATACTATTAGAAAGTATTCCAAGTCATCAAAGATACGGAAGTCCATCAGGAAGAACGTACGGAGAAGATAGGTCTGTAATGGATGATATCTTCGGGACCCACTTCTCCAATTCAAGAAAAATAGACAACTCACCAGAGACTGGTCACGCAGATTACCTCATTCACGCAGAATGGATGGATCCATGCAGGCCAAAAGACTCAAAATATGTTTTTGATACAGATACTCAGTACGGAATTAGACAAGAAAACAGCGGAGCAAGCCTCATAAACTCCTATGAGTTACAAGACTATAATAATCTATACAAAAGAGGATTAGTCGACCACATGACACTCTTCAATAGATCTCCCTACCCGCTTCAATTTCATACCGCAGATGAAGTCAGAGCATCTTTAAACCAGCCCGTTTCCCCCAAAACAGACGACATATTATTCCTGGATCCAGATTTTGCGGTGAAAATTAAAAATGACGAAGCAGGAAGAATTTTTATAAAAAGACCGCACACACTTTCGGGTTATAATGTAGACTACTCTATAACCTACAAAGTTCCAGGTGACCTAGAAATATAACATGCATTACTTTCAAACAAATTCGCCAATCAAAAAGGTTGGTCCCGATGAATATATTATAGGAGATAATAAGTTAGACCCCTTAGCCTTAATAAAAGACAAAGAATTGATCGTAGATAAAGTTTCAGCTAAAAACATAGACCTAATAACAGCAAAATTATCACAGGATATATCTTTAATAAGCGGTGCACTACCCGGCCTAGAAGAAAGCGCAGACCTCAAATTTCTATCTGGGAAGCTCGACACAATCAGCGGTATGTTACCAAGCCTAGAAGAAAGCGCAGACCTCAAACTTCTATCTGGGAAGCTCGACACAATCAGCGGTATGTTACCAAGCCTAGAAGAAAGCACAGACCTCAAACTTCTATCTGGGAAGCTCGACACAATCAGCGGTATGCTATCAAGCCTAGAAGAAAGCCTAGAGCTTCAATTACTATCCGGCAGACTCGATACAATCAGCGGACTTCTCGGGCATGATCATTCTGGAATACCGCCAGTAACAGTACCCACCAACTCAATAACGGGAACCTCTGGAAGTTTCGAATTTTTAAACATAACAGGAACTCTAATAATAAACGGGATCGACGTATATCCTGCCATATCAGGCCTGCTTGCAGGTAAGCCAGCAGAAAACGCACAAATAACGGGAATAAAAGAAGACATAAGAGAGCTTGAACTCGCAATAGAAGACTTAAAACCAGACGGGGGAACTTATTCTTTCTCTACAAGCCTAGATCGTTCGAGCGATAAATACTTTATAGAATTCCCATCTCTATTTTCGCTGCCACCCAAACTAAACGTAAGTATAGAAACGACGGGAGACGGAACTCTTGTAGATCACATTATTTCTGGAATAAATAATTCTGGCTATCATTTAGTTTTCGCAGACAGTATACAAGAAAATACATATGTTGCCCATACAATGTTTGACTCTAACGGAGAATTTGCAGGAGAAGAAGCTTTCGAGATAAATGATGATGGAGAAATAGTTCCAAGCAATTCTCCCCTAATATCAGATACTATGTGGATTTTAAGAAATCAAACAGACCTAGAATTAAGAAATAATATCTGGAGGTATAACACTGGCCCAGAAGCCTTTACTGATGAAATATCATTTTAACCCCACATAGTGTAATAAAGATAATGGCAACAAGAAACTTAGTACCAAGAATTAGCGGAGAAGGGGGGATCGGAAAGATAAACAAGGCCTGGGCTACGGGAGTCTTCGATAATCTTTATTTTGGAGGAATTTTACTTGAAGGTTTCGACCAAAACGTAAAAACTACAGATAATGTTGAGTTCGCCAGTGGAAACTTTTCAAACGGACTGACGATAAACGGAGTAAATGTTTCTGGCATGGCAAGCTCTATCAATACAGTTGAAAGTGTTCTTTCTGGTTCTGCAGAGTTCCTGTTCTTCTCTGATGTTTCTGATAACCAGGGAGTTACCAATAAAGTTTTCTACGAAACTCCAGACCCAAACCTTTTTCTTTCTGGAGTTACTGTTGCATCCGCTTCCGACTTAAGGGTAGAATTAAAATGGGACGGACCAAATGACGATTATGTAGGGGAAGCATTTATAGAAGGCCAAAAAATACCCTTAAGCAATATAGATCAACTAGGAACAGATACAAGAAGATTCGCAGGCTATATAGACAATTTAAATTTAGAAGGCAATACGACTATAAGCGGAGAGGCTAATGGAAGAAGTGTAATCATACCCCTGACAGAGCTGGGCTCTGGGCCAGAAGCCTTAGACATAAGAATAGATCCTATTGAATCTGCAACACCCAAGGCAGGACAGTTACTTGGCTCAACGCACCTTAAACAAGGGGACACAATCAACATAGAGGCGGACTTCAGCACGGACGACGTAAGCCTTATAAAAGTGTTCAACTCTGGAATATCCCAGGGTGTAGACTTCTCAAGCTATACCCTATCAGAAAACAATGGAACCTTTACGGCAACTATACCTGTAGAAATATCAAACAGAAACAGCGCTCAATTTGTAGCTATTCAAGCTATAAACAGTTTTGGCTCCACAGGAGACGCAGTCCACTCTACTGGCTTCATAAATTTAGATCAAGCATATCCCTCGATAAGTATAACAGAACCAACTAACTACAACGGAAGATCTGATGGACTAAGAGAGGGCGAAGCAACAACCTTCACCAACTCTGTATCAAATTTTGATGAAAACTCAGATTTTATAGAGTATAGAGAGCTAGATAACTCAATTTCTATATCCAATAAAAACACGCTGGAAAGCCCTAAACAAGTTTCCTACCAAGCAGGCATCTTTAATAACTCTGATAATGCAGAAATATATGTTTTTAGAACAGGAAACGGCGCCACAGACACAGAAGCTCTTACGGTGAAAATCGCAAACAGTCCAGAAATAACTGGAGCACTAATAGCCTCTACAGCCTCAACAGCAGTTAGCCCAAGCATATTAGGATCATCAGAAGTTAAAGCTGGAGACGAAGTTGAAGCAAAAGTATATATAGATGGAAAGGGGAGTGCTATAAATGATATATCGGTTTCCGTCTCGAACAAAGACCTGTCAGACGGAACGCAACAGTCATTTTCCTCCTCTTACTCAAAAACAACCCTCTCTGATGGGAGTTTTGAGTTCACCATTCCAGTAAAAGTTTTCGGTCCACTTGGAAACGGATCGAGAGACGGGCAGCAAGGAGCATCATTTAAGGCGAGAAATAATTTTAATTCTCAGGGAGATGAATTCTCAAGTCAACCACTAGCCAACTTAAACAACGGAACTATACCTCAAATTCAATTTAACTCAGTGTCGTACCCCGCAGGTCAACAGGCTATAAAATCTAGCGAATCTGCGGCAGTAGACAACTCTGTCTCAAACTTTGACTCAATAGTATATTCCTCCCCGAACGGAGAACTATCAATATCAAGCCCAAATACATTTGAACAAAGCAAGAATACGGACTATCTAAACGGAGGATATAACGTAGATGTAGACGGAGGGGTAAATAATTTAAAAATTTCTGCGACAAAAACATCCAATGGAGCAACAATAGAATCTTCGTCTATAGTAAATATAGCAAATTCACCACTAATCCTCTCTGTAAACAATCTTGCATCAAAGCTATCTAGCTCAGTACCAGGAGAATCAGATCAGTTTAATCTTTCAAGCTCCCAAGTAATGCTTAACGCCCCAACCCTTGGTGTAGACCCAGCCCAATCGCCTCCGTCGTCATTATCACAAAATAATTCAGGAACCTCAAAGAACGGTAATTCCTATACAATAAATATAGCAGAATCAGACCAAAAAGGAACCTTCAGCTGGCAAGTCTCAGCAAGAAATTTGGCAAACATTTCTACAACAACCATATCAACAAACCCAACCTATACTCTCGCTGGGTTTTCTCAAAGAACCATACAAGCTTCCCCAAACAGCATTGGAGCGGGGCTCTCAAACATAGGAACTTCTGTATCAAACCCATCGGACGTTGATTTTGAAAACATTTCTGAGGGCGGCTCTGCACCAAACGGAGGGACAATTTATTCGTACGAACCAATATCTAACGGCACTCAGCTAAACAACTCTTTCGACCTAAACAATAAGTTTGCAATCTGCGATTCCTCGGGGGTAGCAGACGAAAACGGCGATCATGTATTTAATCTTGATAAATTAAATAGATCAGCTAATACATCGACATTAAATCCTGCAAGTTTTGTAATTTCAGAAAATTAATTGTGTAAATTTAGTCAATGAATATATTATTGACTGCAAGCTATAAAAATGGCGTATTTTGCAACGGGCTTCAGCAAAATATAATCTTCTTGGCAAACCTAATTAAAGAAATAGGAGGAAAGCCAATATTATGCATTGACCATGAAATCAAAGACGCCAAAGATCTGCCAAAAAATATTGACATTATCCACGAAAAATACCTTATTGATATAATTCACAGAATAGATTTCGTACTAAATACTTCGTGGCTTATAGATATAAAATTATTAAAAAAACTAAAGCAAAAAAACAATTCTTTTAAAAACATACATATACTATATGGAAATTCTATGCTCGCAGACATCGAAAGGTGCGGATGGAATGACCACGTATCCGTAAACCCCGACCACGTTGACGAAGTCTGGATATCTCCACATTACGAAATCGCATTTAACTACTTCAAAACATACTACAAAACAGAAAAAGTTTTTACACTGCCTTATATATGGTCACCAGATTATATAAAACAGGCAGAAAAAGAGCTCGCCAAAAAAGGGAAAAGCTGTTTCTACAAACCAGGAGCAGAGAAGAATATAGGAATATTAGAGCCCAATCTAAATATAACAAAACACTGCCTTCCGTCAATCATGGTTATAGAAGAGTACATAAACACATTCCAGGAGAACTCATTCAAGGACGTGAACGTTTATTGTTCCCAAAAACTTACGGACAAAATGTATTTCAAAAGCTTACTTTGGAACCTTAACATAACAAAGCTTAATAAAATATTCTTTGCGCCAAGAAAAAAATTTACAGAAATCTTCTCTTCAGAGTCTAATGTTGTTGTTTCCCACCAACTATTAAACGGATTAAATTATACCTACTTAGAGAGTTTATATTTAAATATCCCTCTAGTTCATAATTCGGAATATATAAAATCCGCAGGATATTTCTACCCTGATTATAATACAAAAAAGGGATCCGTTGCCCTAAATGAAGCGTTATTATATCACGACAACAACTTAGAAGAATACTCTCAAAAATCTAGAGAAGTAATAAAACACTATTCACCACAAAACCCTAAAAACATAGAAAAATATAAAAAATTATTGTCATGAAAATTGGAATTACACTTGATATGTCTAAGGCCTTCTGGGCCAACGGCATGCAACAACACATCGTATTCTTGTATGATTTATTCTCAAGAATGGGACACGATTGCTATTACATAAGCCAACAACCCCCTGAACACAAAATGCACAAACAACACAAAGCCATGACCTTTATAGACCTCGTAGAGGATGAAAAGGAAAACTTTGACCTGATAATGCTCGCAGGATTTGATGTTCCGATAGAATCTATTATAAAACTAAAAGATAGAAACAAAAACCTGAAAATCATAGTTGCACACTTTGGGCACAAACTTTATATAGACTCATTCAACATGATGTTTTCCCCAAGATATGAGAACACAAACATTAAGCTGAACCCTAAAATAATGGGGAAGCTAATAGACCAAGTCTGGATGTTGCCGCATCATAAATCTGCCGTAGAGTATACTAAAGCATACTACGGAAACGATAACGTCATTGTTACCCCAATGATATGGGAACCGTCTTTTATACAGGATAAGATAAAAGAATTAAAACAAAAAAATTTAAACCCTTTATTTGACAAAGAATCAGTTAGAAAAATCTGTATTTTTGAACCAAACAGTAATATGTTAAAAAACTGCTTTCTACCAATCATGATTTGCGAAAGGCTTGAATCCGAAAAACCCGGGCATATAGAATCTATAAATATATTTTGCGCAGATAAAATAAGAGAAAGGCAGTATTTTGCTGCTCACGTTAACAGGTTAAATATTTTAAAGAAAGACGATTTTTGCTACTTTAATGGAAGGTGGGGATCTCTTAATGCAATAAGTAAGTTTGGAAAAACAATTGTGAGTCATCAGGTAGAAAATGAATACAATTATGCAACATTTGAGCAGCTATACATGGGACTACCAGTTATACACAACTGCCCAAGCCTATCGTCAGTAGGATATTACTATCCACATAATGACGTAACCATGGCCGCAAACCAGCTTTACAGCGCGACAATCAACCACGAAAAAGAACACGATCAGTACAAGCTTCAGGCTAGAGAAAAGCTCAAAGAATTTTCTCCCTTTGAACTGTCTAATATAAATGTTTTCAAGTCTTTATTAAGTGAAATCTTTAAATAAAATAAGTAAATGTTTTTTTATTAATTTAGATCGAAGAAAGGATAGGCTTGAACATATAGAAAAAAACCTACCCTTTAAGGCGACAAGATTTCCCGCTGTAGACGCAAACAGTTTAACCCTTAATAATGAAATTAAAAGTTTGTTCAAATCATGCTTTAGTAAATTAACAAAAGCAGAAATTGCATGCTCATTAAGTCACTATAAGTTATGGAAGAGGCTCACTTTAGACTCATCGGCAGAAAACTACTTAATTCTAGAAGACGATGTTGTCTTTAAGGATGGTTTTACCTCTTTCTGGAACGAAGCTTTTAGCAAAGAAATACCCTCAGATTACAATTTAATTTATTTAGGCGGATGCCAACCATGGAACAAATCTCAATATCATAAAGCTTTAAAAAGTTATAATAAATATTTTTGTAATGTAAAGAAAAACGATTTTTTCACTAAAGGAGATAATTATTTTCACATGAGCGCCCAGTCTTACATTATTAGCAAACAGGGCGCCTCGCTTATATGTCAATATATTGAACAATCTGGATTATCTTTAGAAAAAAATCAAGCGCAGGATATTTTCATGATTAATTTTTTTAATAAAAACAAACTATTTAAAATGCCCCATACTATTTTTCACCTCAACCCCTTAATGAGCTATCAACTTCACGAGGAAAACGGCAATGCAGAGGCTGACAAAAACTCAGATTTAAGGTTCGCAAAAGAAAAGTTTAAGACAGAAGGCGCGAACTTGATACCCAGGAATATATTTCAAACATGGGAGACATCTAAACTTGAAAAAGTATTCAGCTATCTAACAGATAAAATTAAAAACAATAACCCTGAATATAAGTATCATTTTTTTAACGCAGAACAAAGAAGAGACTTTATAAAGAAAAACTTTGACCCAGAAGTGCTTGAGTGTTACGATAGAATTATTCCAAACGCATTCAAAGCAGACTTGTGGAGATACTGCGTTATGTATAAAACCGGAGGAATATATTGTGATATTAATATAGTTTCGTTAGCTCCCTTTGATAGCCTTATAAACAACGGATGTACCTTTTTTGCCCCCATAGATAATCCCAGAAAAAATAAAGGAAGTTTACTACTAAACGGGTTTTTTGGATGCGCTCCGGGTTGCGAGATAATTAAAATCTGCATTGAAATAATTGTTGACAATATAAAAAACAATTTTTGGCATAACAAACAAACCGACGACATAATATTTGACTACTTAAATTTTAGTGGTCCAGGAGTGTTAGGGAGGGCGTTAAATAAATTTCTAGAAAGAAAAGAATATGAATCACTAGAAACAAGCCATGGAATAATACATAAAAATCACGAAAAAATAAACCTACTCAAATTCTGCAAAGACAAAGAGATAATCAAAGATTTAGATGGAACAATTATTCTTCAAAACAAAAACGGCTCAGAAGACCTAAAAAAACTAATAAATGAAGCGGCCTCAAGTTATGGAGTCAAACACTGGGGTGAACACCTAGGTTTAAGCAGAAAACCTTATGCCGAAGACATTTGCTATATAAATCCAACAGCAGTATTTATAAATCAAAAAAAATATACGCTATATAGAACAGAGTCCTACCCCCAGAATTGTCCATCGTATTACGAATCAAACTGCGGGAAAAAAATAAACTTTTACAGAAGCAGATCTGGCTATAAACTTGAGCTAGAATGCGGAAAGAAAATCGACTGTACCTTTGTATTCGAAAATTATTCTTATAAAAAATCAAAAATGACCGAATTTGCAGGAACAAATAAAACAAAAATTGAAGACATAAGATTTATTGAAAACTCGTTTAGCGAAGAAAACGGTCAGCTGAAATCCTTAGCCTGTTGCACGGTCATAAAAAATTTCTCAGTATTTTCTGGAGAAAAAAACGAAGACGGAAGCTGGAACGAAAAGAAGAAGCTGGGCCTAAAAATGAATACCTCTCCAGGAGTATGCGAAGTTAACTTGTCAAACGGAGCAATAAGGCTTGTTTGCGATCTCAATAAACAAGCGAGCAATATACAAAAAAACTGGCTGATCTTCAAAAACAAAAGCGAGTACTATTGCATATACTCAATGTTTCCGCTAATTTACCAAAAATCAAAAGATATTAAAAAAATAAGCTTTACAGAAAAAGAAAAATCTATTACCCCAGAAAAACATAATGCAACCTGCCCAATAAAAATAGGTCACAACAAATATGCAATGATTTGTCACGGAGAAAGGAAGAGCGTCGGGAAACATTGGTCTTATGATAAATACTTGGTTTCATTTGATTTGCTAAACAATAAAATATGTAATATTCAAAGTGAAAAAATAAACAAAGCAAAACCACAATATTACTGTAGCTCTATAATAAAAGAAGGAAATACAATCAAAGTGCTCTGCGGAGATTCAGACATAAATAATGACAGTTTCAAAATAACTATAAACCCTGCAGCCAATAAATTAAAAATGCAAGAGTTCATAAAAATCAAAGATCAATGGAAAAATTTTAAAGATTATGATTTTCTAAAATATATCTCCAACCAAATACCTAAAACACAAACACCCAAAGATAAATTTACTACATATAATTTTGGAAATAAAATCGCTATAGTCAGCCTTTATACTTCAGAAATTTCAGATTACGCCATTCACTCAGAAAATTCAATAAGAGAATATTGCAAAAAACAAAATTACACATTCTATGTTTACCGCGAAAAACTTGAAGAAAACTCTAGCCCAAATTGGTCTAAAGCTCAAGCCCTATTAAATCATATTGATGATCACGACTACATTATATGGATGGACTCAGACACATTAATTTTTAATCCTGAAAAGAAATTTGAAGATATTATTTCTAAGGCCCCAAGAAAATTTATTTTCGCCACTAAAGACATCGGCGACAACTCCATGCTTAATAGTGGAGTCTTGATATTCAAAAATCATGATTACGTAAAGGGATTGATTAAGAAATGGCGAGACTTTGATGGAGATAAAACTTCACTATACGCCAGCGGAGGAGATCAAGAGATATTATGCGACACACTAAACAAATCTGACGGATTTGGTTTTAATAGAAAAATATTCGAAATGAATGAATTCAACACAGATCCAAGATTTGTAGATAACGACACATTTATATTACATTTTATGGCCTACCCACATGAATTAAAAAAAATATTCATGAGTTATTGGCAAAATAATTACCCCGTATAAACACACGGGTTTTTAAAAAAAACTTCATAAAATTAAATTCCCAAAAACGTTTTTTTATAGTATATATTAGCGTATGGCGAAAATATTCCGTACCGAAAAATTAGACCTAGCGGGTAATATCCGCTTGGAGGCGAGTGAAGCTAATGCGTTTGAAATTACAAACGCAACCAATGGCTCCACACTAATTAGTAGAGCGACAATCGAAAACGACGTTTCTTCTCTTCACGCCCAGCGCGTAGGAGATGAAAGTACAACTGATGTTGACGTATCCAGCTTGATGGCCAAGTCTGTCAAGGATGAGTCTGACCTCAGTGTTGACGTTTCTTCGTTGCAAGCTCAGCGCACAGGAGACGAAAGCGACACAGATGTTGACGTATCAAGCCTTATGGCTAAGTCCGTAGCTGATGAGTCCGACCTTAGCGTCGACGTATCAAGCTTGATGGCTAAGTCCGTAGCTGATGAGTCTGACCTCAGTGTTGACGTTTCTTCGTTGCAAGCTCAGCGTACAGGAGACGAAAGCGACACAGATGTTGACGTATCAAGTCTTCACGCTGCAGTAGCTTCCAATGACGTTGTAGCAATAAGTGAAGCTCTTAACGGAGCAGCTTCTGCAATAAGCAGCAAAACCATTAGCTTTGGTAGAACTTTTGCTTCTACTCCAAAAGTTATTGGCATCATAAAAGGCGGATCCGATTCGCCAATTATTGCCTGCATGTTGTCGAACATAACAACCACTGGTGCGACATTCCAGTTCTCTGATGACATCACTACTGATAGTGAATATACATTAGAGATCTTGGCATCCATCTAATCGAGCAAGATTCTTTATCTTGGGCGACCCTTCGGGGTCGCCTTTTTTGTGTAAAATAATATATGAGCGAAGAGAATATATTTGACGAGTTATTTGGTAAGTCTAAAGACGAACTTAGTACATACGCCAAACCAAAAAAGCAGGCTCAACTCAAAAAACAGTTCAATAAACTAAAGCATAAAATTCTATACCTCAACATGGAACATGAAGAACTAGATGATGAATTTCAAGAAATAAGGCGAGACTTTATTGCAAAAATAATAATTTACTGCCAAGAAAAAAACATACAATGCCCACTACAATCAATGGAAGAACAGGGTGTCGATAAAAAAGAAGAGAAATCTCCAGCAGAAATAAACGATCTATTTAGGCAAGTAGCGATAAAAACGCATCCAGACAAGAATAAAGACCTGCCAGAAGAAGAGCTTGAAGAAAGAAAAAAGTTATTTAATGAAGCGGTAAAAGGTAAAGATTCTGGTGATTTCGGCAAAATACTTCAAGCGGCGCTAGAACTTAACGTTTCTATAAAAACTGTTTCTCCAGACCTTATCAAGCATTTAAGAAAAGAAATTCAAAAACTAAACAAAAGTATAAAGCTTATAAAAGAAGACCTAATGTACAAGTGGGGTAAATCAGACAATAAATTAAAGCTAGAAATATTTGAATTATTGACAAAAGATCAAAAACAATTATAATATTAGACTATGATAGAATTTTACAACGTAAAAAAGAAACAAAAAGTGCTTGTTGATCCTTCGAAGGTCACCAAGAAGACTTATGAAAAGACAACCAAAGCAGGCAAGCTGTCAGTAAGATACTCGCTCAAAGCTGTAGATGATGACGGAACAAAGCTTACAAAGTTTTGTAGTAAAGCTGACTTTGACTCGATTGTCGAGAATCCTTAATTAAGGCATCGTTAAAGCAGGAGTTGAACCTCCAGAAGGCAAAGAATTGGATAATCCTGCATATTTATTTTGAAGATAGTTTTTGACAGTGTTTATCTCGGATATATCTAATGCTTGGTTGAATATTATAAGTTCCCACATTCTACTATTGTAGCTTGACCTCATTATTCCACCGCTGATATCGCGGTTTACAGCGGCGCTAAGATGTGAACTGGCACCACCGATGGGGCTACCCCCACTTTCAGTATCCCACACATAAGCAGTTGAATCATCTTGTCTCCCTATTGTAAGATGTGGGCCCGCTGAATAGTTGCTAATAAATCGTTGTTGCAAAGTTGCATCGTAGCCGTTTGAGGAATTATACGTGGCAATATGATTAAAAGGGCTTGCAGTACTACCCCTATACCAGTACGAATAATTATTAAAAGGAGAAACATTGGCTGATCCAGCCATGACATAAAACACCGTATTTTCTATCGTAATACTCTGGGGCGCAGATGAGTCTAGATTGTACTTATCAAAAGTGTGATTATCCATAGCAGGCATACTACATACCCCACTACTAAGCGTAGAAGATATGGCTAAATCAATTCTAGCAAGATAACTCGTCGAGGTAGGGTTTCTATAAGATTCCATATGATAATTATTGTGAGTTCGGTCATACCAACTATTAACTTCATCCTGATGAGAAAGCCCGCTAGTTACACTCAATCCATCAACATGATTGGCATCCATGTGTATATCTGGTGAAGTTGCTATATAGTAATTGGCTGCGGCATCAGCATATAAACCCTGAGGATAATGCAAATCGTCAGTGCCACCCGTTGAGTAACTTAAACTATCCCTATTGTATACATGCCAAATAGACCCGTCATATACGACGATTCTATTAGTATCTGTTTCATAATAAACCTCTCCCTGAGCTGGATTACTTGGTCTATTTTGGGAAATTATAGGAGGAATCTTTGCCATGATGTTTTATATTACACTTAGTCTTCCGTATCAAATTCACTCCACTTATCAAATCCTTCAGAATTATAAATATAAAGCGCATTAGTATCTGTTCCAAAAGCCACAGTGCCCACTTGATCTCCTGTTCGCAGTAAAATATTATTTTCTGTATCAAAAATATCTATTATAAAGTCAGGTTCAGGCTCAGGCGATGTTCCAACAACCGCAACCACGCCCAACATAGATGGAAGTGGAAGAGGCATTATTGAGCCGTGTCCCCGCAAAGAATAAAGGTATCTGCAGCATAAGAAGCGAGACTTACCATTCCTTTGTTGCCTGCTATTTTACTATGAGATTGTCTACTATGTATAGAAACCCCAGAGCCATTTTGAAAAGCTACTTGGCCCTCCCCAAGCTGTATACAAGTGCATGTAAAGCCCGCCCCAAGAGAAGGTGCTACTGTAACGGTAATGTCTGAAGCATTCTCAAAAGTGAGAACCTTTCCTCGGTCCGAAGAAACAAGAGTATAGCTTGTTCCGGTTTGAGCGTTAATAGAAGCTGAAAAATTATGAAGCTCTCCGCCGCCCATGTCCAGATCACCAGTCATTATGCCTCCGTGATACACAGCATGACCACCGTCAATTATATCCTGCAGATCAGCCCCGGCACCTTCGAAAGGTATGTAAGTGGTGTCGGTTGAGGCGGCACTGTAAGTTCCATCTGAATTAAACATGTAGCGTTTATTATCGGCTCGCATGTCATAATATGCAATATGAGTTGTTGAGACAAAGGCTAGCTGAAAAGCTATCGGAGTCGTGCCACTGGCCAATATTATTATATCTGGTAATATTCCAGGGAAGGTGTGTTTATTGCCTGTTTGATACTCGGAGTTTTCCCCTAGTCCTCCGGACTTTGAGAGTTTTGAAGGGATATCATCCGCATTCGCCAACTCAAGCCAATTGCCCCCATGAGCATAATAAGCCTTTCCAGTTGAATGAACATGAGCAAACATACCATGATAAGTTGTAGCGCTAGGAAGATCGCCAATATTTGCATACATATTGGCGAACTTGATTTTTCCAGTTGTAGTAATATCGTTAGATCCCATATCCAGAGTTGATCCGGTAACGGCAGAAATTGCATCTGAATCAGTATAGCTGCCAGGGGTATTGCTTGCCATACCAAGATATACTGCTCGATCATTTTCTACAAACCACCTCAGGGTTTTATTACGCATTGAAGGAGACATATTATCGTCAACAGAGTTATCTTGATATGTTCCGTCGGAGTTATTATTGAATAATATTCCATATTTTCCCCCACTTGCCGAAACCCTTGCCTCATAGACAATTACTCCCGATGAAGCAATAAAAGTAAGCTTAAGGATAGACTCATAGCCGCCGTTATGGGTGGCAATAATATAATCTGGAAGAGCTGTATAAAAATCACTTTGAGAAGAAATGATGCTGTTGCTTCCAACCCCAGAGGCAGAACTTGAGCCAGGAATGGGTACTCCATTTTCAGTTAAGTTTCCGGTAAAATTAATATTTCCAGCTACGTCTAGAGTATATGCAGCAGACGAAGTGCCAATACCGACATTTCCTGCGGTATAGTTTACATCATTACCAGACTGAGCCCAAACCGAAGAGCTGAACGTGGTCCCGTTTTGAGTTAAGTTTCCTGTAAAATTGATATCTCCAGCTACGTCAAGAGTATATGCAGCAGACGAAGCGCCAATACCGACCCTTCCATCAGTACCAATCCACAAGTTGGTTGGACCTCCAGCCCTAATAACAAGAGGATTATATGAAGACTGAGAGTCACTATACCCAAGAATATCAAACCTTCCATTAGTGTTATTAACAAAAACAAGCCCCTCAAGATTACTTCCCTCAAAAAATGCGATGTTTGCATCATCCGATTTCACATTTAATTTTCTTGAGGTTGCCGTAGTACCAATACTAACCTTTCCTGCGGTATAGCCTATATTACTACCAGACTGAGCCCAAACCGAAGAGCCGAACGTGGTCCCGTTTTGAGTTAAGTTTCCTGTGAAATTAATATCCCCAGCGACATCTAAAGTATAAGCTGGAGCCGCAGTACCAATACCAACATTACCATCAAAGTTTGTACCTATATTAAAATCAAAAGAATCATTAACTTTATTATATAAAATTGTTTTATCTGTTGGAGCCTTTACTATGATTCCAGCTCCATTTGCAGTATCATTTGTAGGGTTTGTAACATCTGAAACAGTAATAGTTTTATCTGCAACCTCAAGATTTGTAGTGTTAACAGAAATTGTTGTTCCGCTTATAGTTAAATCGCCTGTTATAATAGCATCTCCTGCTACAGAAAGCGTTTTGCTTGGATTAAGATCTCCGATTCCGACATTTCCATTTGATTTGATACGCATCTTTTCATTTACTGATGGCGAGCCACCAATTCTAAAACTTATGAATGGATCTGTGCCACCGCCTGTAGAATCTGCTACAGTTATTAAATCCCCTGCTCCAGTATCTCCGTATATTTCCGAACAAAGTCCTGAGTCGGTATCTTCTAACCTTATTACAGGTGCTGAACTTTTTAGATGTAATGCCCTTTCAGGAGTAGTTGTTCCAATACCTACATTGCCGCCAACAAAAACACCAGCAGGACCCGAGCCTTCTTGCTCTGCATAAAACGGGCCAGATGTGCTATTTCTTTTAAATATGCCCTGTCCACCGTTAACAAACAAATGTCCAGAAACCTCTAGCTTTTGACTAGGGCTCGTAGTACCAATACCTACATTTCCATCTTTATCGATAGTCATTCTTTCGATTAAACCACCTGTACCACCAGGATTAGTCTGAAATGAAATTTCACCTGGCAGGTTGTTGTTACTGCTAGCCGCATCACCAGCACCTCTTGCTCTAACAGCAGCACCAGTCTCAAAAGAACCATCAGGTTGTTTACCCTTGAAAAATATGGCTCCTAGATTTGTGCCATCCGCACTCGTTTCACTTGAGTTGTCAAACGTCATGTATGGGTAAACACCACCATCTGAACCGATTGTGAACGGACCTGTGGGGCTTGTAGTAGCTACACCGACGTTGCCGTTGCTGTGGTTAATTGTAAACCTATTAGCAATAAAAGAATCGTTATCAGCAACCGTATCTATCTGGAGATTACCGCCATTGTTTCTGATTAATGTATTTAAGTCTGTTTCGTCGTTTTCGGTAAGCCAGATTCTAGGCTGAGAACCCTCTAGTTTCATGGCTGGTGTACCTCCTGCTATATGCAATTTATAGCCAGGACTCGTAGTACCAATACCAACATTACCTGTTTTTGATTGAGCGAAAAGAATATCATCCCCGGCAGCATTTTGAACTTTTAATGCGAACCTTTCATCGTCAACATTTCCGCCACCTTTGACTTTTAATCCCATTCCATAATCTACTAAAGTATTTTCTATAAATACTGTGCCATCACCATTGCCTACTGGAGAGGTTACATGCAAGACCGTGTTAGGACTCGTAGTACCAATACCTACATTGCCTGATGAATAACCTATGTTTCCTGCGCTTTCGCTCCACTTGGATGACCCTCCAGACTGAGCGGGTTTAATTCTAGTAGGCCCAAGATCCGATCCGTTTAGCTTTATCGCTCGAAGAGTTACCCCATCAGAACCAACATATGTCGAAGACACACGAAGGCTTAATATATTTGTTCCAGCTATAGCGCTAGCAGAAACCCAAGTTTCAGCGCTTCCACCAGGACTCCCAGCAAAAACTAAATCTGACCCGTTTAAAGCAGGATAAAGAGAGGAAGTGTTTCTCCACATCAGAAACTCAAGTTGGTCTCCAGCTTCTAATTCTAAAAGAGAAATGTCTACATTTTCATGAACCGTATCGGTAGAAGAAATAGATATATTAGAAGCAGGATTCCCATCAAAAACAGACTCAACCAAAGTTCCATAACCTGGAGTCCCAACCGAAGAATAGCTAACAATCTCCCTCTCTGCCGCAAGAAAAATTTCACCCGAAACTCCGACTTTTAAAGTTGTTCCTGGGTCAAGAGAGCTTGGAGTGTCAGAAAGATCAGTAAAAGAAACGCTTGAATCGCTTGCGTCCCCAGAAACTAAATAAGATAAACCTTCATGGGTAAGCCTACCCCCAACTCCCGTACCAATAACATCAGTATTGAAAGCCCAAGCGTCTTTAGCTCCAGACCATAAAATTGTTTTATCTGTATCGCCTTTTAACGTTATTCCTCCGCCATCTGCAGTGATGTCTGTAGGATTATCTGTCGAGCCAATTTCGATATTTTTATCTTCTACAACTATAGTAGAGGCGTCAACAGTAACCGTAGATCCGCCAACAAATAAATCTCCAATAACAGATAAATTTTCCTGGATTGTTATTGAGTCTTCTAATTTTTCGCTTGTTATGGATTTATTTGCAATATCAATAGTTGAAATTGTTCCATCCAATATATGAGAAGACTCTATAGACCCAGCGAATATTTTTGTAGAGATTATAGACCCGTCAGTTATTTTTGAGCCAGGAATAGCTCCATCTGTAATTTTATCTGCAGTTACCGCTCCATTAATTATTGCGGCAGAGTTCACACTGTTCGGCTTAGGAATTCCTATTCCAGCCATGGCGCCACTAATTTCTTGAATATCTGCATCTAGATTAGCTCCAGTTTGAACAAGAGCCCCAGAAAGAGAATTGACATCAGGAGTTTCCTCTAAATCTGCTAGAGAACCACTGAGAGTAACTACGTCAGCGCTTAACGAATCAAGAGCCCCAGAAAGAGAGTTGATATCAG
>MDTC01108660.1_pt1 | contig 17596 bp, 17 predicted proteins | sample 811181 | NCBI WGS metagenome assembly MDTC01 (sample SAMN05326644, study PRJNA326480) | marine metagenome | isolation source: seawater | place: Pacific Ocean: North | collected 2011 | reverse complement strand
CACCGTTTTTTGAGTAACGTTAGTAAATTTCAAAAACGGAGTTGCTACAAATATTGAAGAAAAAGTTCCTATTATCACTCCAACAATCATTGCAAAAGAAAAACCTTTTAAAATTTCACCACCAACAAAGTATATGGAGAACAAAGCCAACAAAGTAGTCAATGAAGTAATTATTGTTCTTGATAGAGTTTCGTTGATTGAAATATTAGAAATTTCGATAATATTAAAATGATTATATTTTCTAAGATTTTCTCGTATTCTATCAAAAATTACAACCGTATCATTCATAGAATAACCCACAATAGTTAAAATGGCAGCAACAATTGATAAATTAATTTCGTAAGAAAATAATGAAAAAACACCAAGAGTAAATATGACATCATGCGCCAATGCTAATATCGCCGCTAAACTAAACTGCCACTCAAATCTTACCCATATATAAAACAACATGGCGCTTAAAGATAATGCTATAGCCAAAATTCCTGCATTGATTAATTCATTGCTAACTTTTGGGCCAACGTTTTCTACTCTTCTGAATGAAACTTTGTCATTAAAATAGTTTGAAACTTTATTTTTTATTAAATTAATATTCTCAGCATTGTTTTTGTCAGATAATTCCAATTTAATTATAAAATCTTGTTTGGTTCCAAAATTTTTTACAGAAACATCTCCTATATTCAAATTTGATATAGAGGATCTCAAATCTTTAATATCCACATCTCCACTTTCGGACCTTATTTCAATTAATGTACCTCCTTTAAAATCTATTCCTAGATTTAAACCTTTAATAAAAAAAATAGATAAACAAAAAATTATTGCACAGGTAGAAAATACATTAGCAATCTTAAAATGTTTATTAAAATCAATTCTTTTTTTTGTTTTTTCGTTCATTAATATTTGTTTTTCTTAAATTTCATCACATAAATAGAAGTTAAATGTCGAGCAAAAAAATATGTACAAAATAATGTTGTTAATATTCCAACTCCAAGAGTTATAGCAAATCCTTTTACGGGGCCAGAACCCATCATAAACAATATAATTGCCGATATTAGGGTTGTTATATTAGCATCTAAAACTGCTGATTGAGCCTTCCTATAACCAGCTTCATATGCATATATTTGGTTTTCTTCATTTATTATTTCTTCTTTAATTCTCTCAAATATTAGCACGTTTGCATCAACCGCCATTCCGACAGTTAATATAATTCCCGCGATACCTGGCAAAGTTAACGTTGCCTCAAATAAAGTAAGAATTCCTAAAAGCAATACTAAATTTACAAATAAAGATAAGTTAGATATTAAACCTAGTATTTTATATTTGCTCAGCATAAAGATTATAACTAGACAAAATCCTAACATTAAAGATATTGCTCCTGCTTTTATAGAATCTTCTCCAAGGTCTGGTCCAACAGTTCTCTCTTCTGCTATATTTATTGGTGCGGGCAAAGCTCCTGATCTCAAAAGCAAAGCAAGATCTGTCGCGGTTTGAAAAGTAAAATCTCCTGATATTTGTCCAGATCCTCCAAGTATAGCTTCTCTTACAAATGGAGCGCTAATAACTTTTCCGTCTAAAACTATAGCTAGTCTTTTGCCCACATTTTTTTTAGTAGCTTGTGCAAATCTTTGAGATCCAAGTCTATCAAGTTTGAATGAAACTACCGTTTGATTATTGAGATTATCAAGCATGGGCTGAGCATCAACTAAATTTTCTCCACTAATAATTACTCTTCTGCTAATTTTAAATTTTTCCTCACTTGATTCAGATATTAATTCTTCATAGCCAAATTCATTTGAAAGATCAGTTCCTACAAAACGAAAAGTTAAGTTAGCAGTTTTGCCTAACAACGATTTTATTCTTTCCGGATTTTTTAAACCTGGTAATTCAACTAAAATTCTATTTTTTCCTCTTTTTAATATAGTAGGTTCTTTTGTTCCAATTTCATCAATTCTTCTTCTGACTATTTCCAAAGATTGGTCCAGAGTTTGAGTCTCTATATTAATTATGCCGTATTTTGAATAAGACAAAATTAAATCATTATTTTTTATTTCATGATCAATTTCATAATCTTTATATCTTTCAAAATATATATTTAGGTTATTTTTTTTATTCAAAAAATAATCTAAAAAAAATTTTTGATAGTTTTCTTCAATGGTTAAAAAAATTTTTTCATCTTTCAAATCAATTTTTGAGTAGTTTAAATTATTATCCTTAAGATATTTTTTAATTGATAACAGTTTGTTTTGTAATTTTTGCTCAATCAGAGGTTTGGAATCTACTTCCAATAAAAGGTATGAGCCTCCCTGTAAATCAAGTCCGAGATTAATTTTTTTTTCTACAAAATAAAAATTTTTATCTAGAAAATTACCAACAGTAATTAAAGATATTATTAAAATAAAAAAATAAATTAAAATAATTTTAAGCTTTGAAAAATATAGCACAAGATTTAATTACTTCTTTTTTTCAATTTTTTGAGAAAGACTTTGTATAGTAGATTTTACAACTTGGATGTTCACATTTTCTGCAATTGATAATTCGACTTTATCATCTTCTAAAATTCTCTCTATTCGACCAACAATTCCTCCTGATGTGATCACTTCATCTCCTCTCTTAAGTTCAGAAACCATATTTTTGTGTTCCTTAACTCTTTTTTGCTGAGGCCTTATAAGAAAAAAATAAAAAATTACAAATATTAAAATTAGTGGGATTAACTGTGCTATTCCTTCCATAAATGCTCCTATTTTATTTTAATAAATATACTATAAAAAAAAAATAAACAATATTAATAAAATTTATACCTTTATTTTTTCTAGATTGTGCATATAAGGCTTTAATGAGGTGGGCACCCCAATACTTCCATCTTGCTCTTGAAAATTTTCAATTATTGCAATCATTGTTCTTCCTACAGCTAAACCTGATCCATTTAAAGTGGCCACAAAATCGTTTTTATTGTCTTTATTTTTAAACTTTGCATTCATTCGTCTAGCCTGAAACTGGCCACAGGATGAGCAACTAGATATTTCTCTATACTTATTTTCTGAAGGAATCCACACTTCTAAATCATATGTTTTTTCTGCGCTAAAACCCATATCTCCTGAAGAAAGTAAAACTTTTCTAAAAGGCAGATCGAGATCTTTCAATATTTGTTCGGCGCAATTAACCATTCTATCCAGCTCTTCCAATCTTTTTTCTGGATGAACAATGCTTACCAATTCAACTTTGTGGAATTGATGCTGTCTCATCATTCCTTTTGTGTCTTTTCCGTAACTGCCGGCTTCTTTTCTAAAACATGGCGTGTGTGCAGTAACTCTTAAAGGTAAAGATTGAAATTTTAGAACACTTTCTCTAGCCATATTTGTTAAAACAACTTCGGCTGTGGGAATTAAGAATTTTCTATCTTTGTCATTGTCTTCGTTTAATTTTATTTCGAATTGATCTTCGGTAAATTTTGGCAGTTGGCCAGTACCAAACATTGTTGCGTAATTTGCTAAAATTGGAGGAGAAACTTCAATATATTCAAATTTTTTTGTATGTGTATCTAGCATATAATTAATTAAGGCTCTCTCCATTAAAGCTAATCCTTTTTTTAAAAATACAAATCTTGATCCCGTTGTTTTGCTCGCAATCTCAAAATCAAGCATATCTAATTTTTTACCGATTTCGTAATGAGAAAGAATTTTAAAATCAAATTTTCTTGGTTTAGAAAAAATTTTTATTTCTTTATTCGCCAACTCATCTTTTCCGATAGGAACATCATCTAGTGCAATATTTGGTATTGCATCAAGAATTTTGTGTATATTTAATAAAATATTTTTTTGTTTATCTTCTAGTTCTTGAATTTTTTTAGATAATTTTTTTGATAGCTCAAAATTTTTTGGATCTTTTTTTTTTGAAATAGTTTTCTTTTCCTGTTCAAATGATTCTTTTTCTTGTATTAATTCACGATTTTTAATATCTAAATTTAAAAGATCATCTATATTCAGTGTAAAATTTCTATCTTTAAGTTTTCTAATAAATAGATCTTTTTGGTTTCTAATATCTTTGAGATTATGCATTGCGTTTTTCTATCATCTTAACAAGAAGTATAGATATTTCATATAATAACAAAAGAGGTAAAGCCAACCCTATTTGTGTAATTGGATCAGGCGGCGTAAGAAATGCAGCAAAAATAAAGATAATCACAATTACATATTTTCTTCTTTTTTTTAAAAAAATCGAATCAACAAATCCTATTCTTGCCAACAAACTTAAAACCACAGGTAGTTGAAAACTTAAACCAAAAGCAAATATTAATTTCATTATCAAATTTAAATATTCATTTACTTTCGCTTCTAATTGTATTGGCAAATTCCCATTTAGATTAGTAGTTTCAAAACTTAAAAAGAAATTTATTGCTAAAGGCATTATTAAATAATAAACGAGCATACCTCCTAAAAAAAACAAAACTGGAGTTAAAATTAAATAAGGAAGCAATGCCCTTTTTTCATTTTTATACAAACCTGGTGCCAAAAATTTCCAAATTTCCATTAATATTATTGGACTTGATATAAAAAGCGAGGTAAAAAAAGCAACTTTCAAATATGCAATGAATGTTTCGTGTAGAGCTGTATAGATTAATCTTCTATCCAACTCACTATTTAATACAGCATCAGAATAAGGTTTTACTAAAAAATTGTAAATTTCTTCTGAAAAATAATATGAAAAAATGAAGAAAAACACAAAAACCGCCATAGATCTAATTAGTCTTGATCTTAATTCGATCAAATGTTCGGCGAAACTTTCAGATTTAATTTTATCCTGAGTTTTCATTATCATCTTTTGTTGAAGATTTTTTTGATATTTTTTTGTCTACTGAATCTTCATCAATAATTGAAGAATTGGCTATTTCGTCAATGTTGGATGTAAAATTAGCAACATAGGTTTTGGCTAGGTTTATCCAGTTTCCCATTTTTCTCAAAACAAAAGGGAAATCTTTAGGTCCTATGACTAATATAGCAATAACTACAATTACTAAAATCTCAAACCATCCAATTTGAGGCATCTACAAAATTAATTTTGTTTTGAATTATTATCGTCGTCAGTTGTAGAATTTTTATTGTTCTCGTCTGGATTTTCTGACATGCCTTTTTTGAAACTTTTTATTCCTTTAGCCACATCACCCATTAAATCAGATATTTTGCCTCTTCCAAAAAGAAGAACGATCAAAATTACAACTATTGCTATTTGCCAAAAACCTATACTCATATGAAAAATATATACCTTTTTTTACATTAATTAAAGAGTTCTTTTCCTATTTTTTTTTATTGTCGTTCGAAGCTCCTTTTATTAGCTGATCTATATTAGAGTATAAACTTTCATTATTTTCCGAATGGTTTTTTTCCAAATAATTTTTTGTTCCAAAAATTGAACTATCTACACTTGAGGAATCTATCAAGCCTGCCGAAGTTAATTCTTCAACATTTGGTAAATCTGATAAATTGTTTAAATTAAAATGACTTAAAAAATCATCTGTAGTAGCGTACTGAATTGGTTTTCCAGGAACATTTTTTCTCCCAGCTGGTCTGACCCAATTTAGTTCTAACAATATTTCCATAGTGCCCGATGCAAAAGCCACACCTCTTATTTCTTCTATTTCTGATCTTGTTACGGGCTGATGGTAAACAATTATTGCCAGTGTCTCTATCGCAGCTTTGGATAATTTTTTTTGAGCAGGTTTTTGAAGACTCATTAATTCAGATAAATCATCAGAAGTTCGAAATGACCACTTGTTTTTAATACAAACCAAATTAATGCCTCTTGATGAATAGTATTTTTGTAAAGATAATAATATTTTATCTACATCTACTGCTTTTCCAATTCTAGATCTTATAGTTTCTACATCAAGGGGCTCAGCTGCTGCAAATAAAATTGCCTCGACTTTTCTTTCGTTATTACTGATTTTGGTATTAGAAAAATCAAGTATTTTAAATTTTTTTTTGTTAACCATTTTTATTCTTCCTTAATATATATTGGGTCAAATAATTTTTTTTGTTCAATTTTAATTTTTCCTTCTTTTGCAAGTTCTAAAGATGCGGAAAAAATTCCTGCTATACCAGTTTTTTTGTAATTTTTTGATTTAAAATTATTTGGTATTAATTCATAAACGCTAACCCATTTTTTTATTTTTCCAAAAAAAGATTTGATTGTTTCTATTCCTTGTTCAGTGGTAAAAACAGGAAGTTTTAGAATATTCACCGTTTTAAAACTTTTTCTTGCTGTAAAATTAGAATAAGATTTTAGTATTTCATATAATGAAGCTGTATACTTAGAACTAAACTTTGGCCTTATGCTTCCGGGTTGACCTCTTAAAAAAATCTCAACACCAAGTTTTTTCTTTTTTAATAAAGAATCTGAAAGCAATCTTATAAGTTCAAGTTTTTTTAATTGAATTTTTAATTTTGCTGCTACTTCTAATGCTTGAAATTCTTCTTCTTCTGATTCAGGCAATAAAAGTTTCGATTTTAAATATGTCAGCCATGCCGCCATTAATAAATACTCTGAGGCCAAATCTAAATTTAAAGTTTCGGATTTTGATATATAGGAATTAAACTGATTGGCCAATTCTGTTACCGAAATTTCCGCAAGATCAACTTTTTGTGTTTTTGCTAATTCCAGCAAAACATCGAGTGATCCTGAAAAATTTTTGATATTTAAATTTAAAGAATTTTCAATCATTAAAACCCCGTATATTCTACACTAATTTAAAAATTTATAAAATTCCTTAGTTTTTAGTAAAAGAAATTTATCTAAATATGGAACAATTCTTGATATTGTTTTTGCTTCTGAATAGTCCCCATTGCAATGCAATATTAAGTTGCATCCTGCGTCTAAGGATTTAACAACATTAGTTTTTAAATCAAATTTTAATGCCTTCATGGAAATATCGTCTGTCATAATTATTCCTTTAAATTTCATTTTTTTTCTTATTATTTCATTAATTATAAGCTTTGAATGAGTAGCGGAATTTTTTGAATCAAAGTTGTTGTACTTAACGTGAGCTGTCATAGCAAAAAAAGATTCGGAGTTCATAAATGGAAGAAAATCATTTTTCATTAAACTTTCTTCACTTAAATTAGTTTGGGGCAAAAAATGATGGCTATCAATGTTTGATATGCCATGCCCAGGTATATGTTTGATAACAGTGCCTATTTTATTTTTTTTATGAAGTTTAATGCACATTTTCCCCAATTTAGAAACTATTAACTTGTCAGTTGAAAAAGATCTATCACCTATAATTCCATTAAATTTTCCTCTTTCTATATCCAAAACTGGAGATGTATTAATGTTTATTCCAAGATAGCCAAATATATGACATAAAAAATTTATATAATTTTCATAATAATTGTTAAAAAAAAACGTTTTCTTTTTTTTGTACATTTTTCCAAAAAGCTTTTGAGTATAGTAAGTAAAATCAAATATATTATGCAATCTTGAAACTCTGCCTCCTTCTTGATCAATTAAAATTGGAAAATTTTTATCATTGAAACATTTTTTAATTTGTATAATTAAATTTTTAAGTTGTGATATATTTTTTATATTTCTCTCAAACAAAATTATTCCCCAGGGATTAATTTTTTTTAACAAGGAAAATTCCGTTCGAGATAAATTTAACCCTCTGATTCCAATTATCAAAGATTTTTTTTTCATTTATTTTAATAGATTCCAAAAATATCTTTTTTTTTTCTTTTTTAAATAATTTTCAACATCATTTCTGAAATCTAAAACATCATTAGTATCATTTTCTAAAATTGTTAAAGATTCTTCTTTTTTTTTCAGCAAATTATTAAAAATTATATTTTTTTGTAAATCATTTTTTTTATTTAGTTCAGAATTATAAAAATAAAAAATCGTAAATATAAAAAAAAATACTAATATTGTCGGAATGTATTTCATTATGTGTACAATCATTACATTTTGTTCGGTGTAGAAACTCCAAGAATTTTCATTCCATTTTTGATAACAATCGCTAAACATTTTAAAATTGCATGAGCATTTTCTTTAATTTTGTTTGAATCGTCAATAAACTTATATGCATGATCTTGCTTGCCCAAATTCCAATAGGCATGAAATATTGTCGCAAGATCGTATAAAAAAAAAGTTATTTTGTGAGGTTCTAAATTGTCAGCTGATAATTTAACGCAGTTTGGCCATTCTGATATTTTTTTAATTAATTGAATTTCGTGTTCATTAAAATTTTGAGAATTGTTTTTTAGTTTAAAAATTCCATCTAAATTAACCTGAGCATTGGCAAAGACTGAGTTAATTCTTGCATGGGCATACTGGACATAGTAAACAGGATTTTCTTTAGTTTTTTCTTTAACTTTTTCAAAATCAAAATCAAGCTCCATATCATTACTTCTGTTAAGCATAATAAATCTTGCGGCATCCTTTCCTACTTCATTTACCAAATCTTTGACTGTTATATAATCACCTTTTCTTTTGGACATTTTAAAAGGTTGTCCAGATTTATATAGCTTTACCATTTGACTAATTTTGCATTTAAATTTTGCATTATTGTTTGATAAAGCTGAAAATGCTGACTCCAATCTTTTAACATATCCAGTATGGTCAGATCCCAAGATGTTAATCATGGAATCGTATTTTCTATCAATCTTGTTTGAATGATAAGCTATATCTCCAGCAAAGTAGGTCCATTCTCCATCATCTTTTGTGAGCGCTCTATCAACATCATCTCCAAATTGAGTAGATTTAAACAAACAAAGATTTTTAGGTGTCCAAGAACCTTCGTTTGATTTTGGCGCATTCAATTTTCCTTTGTAAATTAAATTTTTCTTCTCAAGTTTTTTAATTGCTTTGTTAATTTCTTTATTTTTTACAAGATCATTTTCTGAAATAAATTTGTTGTGTTTTACTCCTAGTGAATGTAAATCTTTTTTTATTAATGACATTACATGATTCAAGGCAATTGTTTTTATTATGTTTTTGTTTTTTTTTAAATCTTTAGCATTTTTAATATTTTTTTTTGATAAAATTAACTTTGCAATATCTATAATATATTCCCCTGGATAAAAATTTTCTTTTATTTCAAATTTTTTATTAAATAAAATTTCATCCATTCTCAAATGAACAGATTGAACAAAATTTTCAATTTGTTTTCCAAAATCATTGATGTAATATTCTCGTGTAACTTTATTTCCGTTAAACTCAAGCAAATTTGAAATTACATCACCAAGAATGGCTCCTCTGCAATGACCAACATGTAGCGGCCCCGTAGGGTTTGCCGACACAAATTCAACATTTATTTTATTTTTTGAATTTTTATTTACGCCATATTTTTTATTCGTTTTGATTAAAGTGTTGATATAATTGCGCCAAAAATCATTGGTAAAATAAAAATTTATAAAACCTGGTTTTTTTATTTCAATTTTTTCAAATTCTTTGAATTCTTGTTTTAATAACGAAGAAATTTTTTCTCCCATTATTATGGGAGATGTTTTGTTAATTCCGGAAATAACGAATAATAAATTGGTTGATATATCGCCTGTTAAATTTTTTGGAGGTGGTTCAAATGTTATTTGATCCGTTTTGCTGGGCAAAAGTATTTTTTCTTTTTTTTCAATTTTTTTTAAAAATTTAATGATTTTAATATGATATTCTGAAAATAAATTCATTTTAATGATCTGTATAGATTGATGGCATATCTGTCTGTCATTCCAGAAATGTAATCAGAAATTGCCCTTTCTTTGCTAGATTTTGCTATTAGGTCTTTTCTTAAAAATCTATTTCTATCATTTAAAAGTTTTTTAAATAAAAATCTAATAATTTTTTCACTTTTATTAATATTTTTTACAATATTAAAGTTTTTGTACATTTTTTCCCTCAAAAAAAACCTGATATGCTCAAGATTAACCTTCATTTCGTTCGAGAAATCAACAATTGGTGATTTTAAGTTGTAAACATCTTCTATTTTTTTTAGTTTTGTATTTTTTAAATTATAATTGGTATTTTTTACAACATCTAAAATCATTGAATTTATCATGTCTCTGACTATATGATTTATAATAATTTCTTTTCTACATTGTTTTAGTTTTTTTTTATGTTTCTTTACAAAAACCTTAACTAAAGAAACATCCATTAAATCATCAAATTTAAAAATTCCAGCTCTCAATCCATCTTCTAGGTCGTGATTGTTGTAAGCTATATCGTCAGAGATAGAAGAAATTTGAGCTTCTAGTGAGGAGGATGTTTTTAAATTTATTTTTTTTTTAAAAATATCTTTCCCTACAATTTTTTTAAATTTTTTATAATTAAATACAGGACCATTATGCTTAATCAGACCATCAAGAGTTTCTATGGTTAAATTGAGTCCATAAAATTTATAATATTTATTCTCTAAAAAACTCACAATTCTTAAAGTTTGTAAGTTATGATCAAAACCTCCGAAATTATACATGCAGTCATTCAAGACATTTTCGCCGGCATGGCCAAATGGAGGATGTCCAAGATCATGAGCCAAGCTTAAAGTTTCACATAAATCTTCATTTAAAAATAAACATTTTGATAAATTTCTTGATATTTGAGAAACTTCCATTGAGTGAGTTAGTCTCGTCCTAAAATGATCTCCCTCAGTAGTAATGAAAACTTGTGTTTTATGCTGAAGTCTTCTGAAAGCAGCACTATGAATAATTCTATCTCTGTCACGTTGAAATGGTGATCTTAATTTAGTTTCTGCTTCTTTAAAAATCCTTCCTCTTGAATTTTTTGTTGAAACCGAATAATCCGCTTTTTTTGAAATTGAAATATTCATTTTTTATAATTTTATTGATATAAATATATTATATTAAATTAAATGATAAATGAGATAAAATTTACAGATAAAGCTATTAATAGAATCGAGAAATTAATATCAAAAAAACCTGTTGGAACCTACTTTCGAATCGCTGTCAAAGGAGGTGGGTGCTCTGGACTGAAGTATGATTTTAAATTTGATAGCGAAATTGACAAAAGCGATCAAATATACAAAAAAATTGTAATAGATTCGGATTCCGTTAAAATATTGAAAGGGTCCGAAATTGATTTTGAATCTGAATTAATTGGAGAATCTTTCAAAATCAAAAATCCTAAAGCCAAGTCATCTTGTGGTTGTGGAATTTCTTTTTCTATTGCATGAAAATTTCTTCGTGGAATGTAAATTCGGTTAGAGCAAGAATCGAAAATATTAAAAAATATCTTAAAGCAAACTCTCCTGACATAGTACTTTTTCAAGAAATCAAAACTGAGGAAAAAAATTTTCCATTTGATGAGATTAAAAAATTGGGCTACGAATCTCACGTAAATGGACAAAAAAGTTACAATGGTGTTTGCATATTGTCCAAAAAAAAATTAAAAAATATAGACACGAAGTTGCCTGGCGATAAAATTAAACAATCTAGATTAATATCAACGGAAATTAAAATAGCAGGAAAAGCAGTGGATTTAATAAATATATATGTTCCTAACGGTAATCCTGTAGATACTGAAAAATATTTTTACAAACTAAACTGGTTAGATTTGATGATAAAATATTTAGAAAAAAAAATAAAAGAAAAAAAATTAATAATTTTGTGTGGTGATTTTAATATAATACCAGAAAATATTGATGCTTATCATCCAGAAAAATACTTGAACGACGCACTTTTCAGATTGGATATAAGAAAAAGATTTAGAAAAATAATAAATTTAGGACTTGTTGACACATTCAGAATTTTTAATACAAAAGGTGACAATTATACTTTTTGGGATTATATGGCAGGCTCTTGGCAAAAAAATCATGGCTTGAGAATAGATCACATACTTGTATCAAACTCATTGACTGAATATGTTAAAAAAATTGAAATTAAAAAAAACATAAGAAGTCAAATTAAACCTTCTGACCACGCGCCTATAGAATGCACTTTTATTTAATTCTTCCGTAAACATCTTTATATCTGACAATGTCACTTTCTTTTAAAATAGGTCCTGTTTGAACCTCCATAATTTTAACAGGTTTGTTATATAAATTTTCTATTCTGTGAATCGTTTCTACGGGAATAAATATAGAATCGTTTTCCTTTTTAAAAAATTTTTTCTTACCCAATGTAATTTTGGGCTTACCCTGTGTAACCATCCAATGTTCTGATCTATAATGATGTTTTTGTAAACTAATAGAAGATTTGGAATTAATAGTTAATTCTTTTATCAAAAAATTTTTTCCCTCAAATAAGTTAATATAGCGACCCCAAGGCCTATGATAGACATTTTTCTTTTTAAAATATTTAGATTTATTTTTGTGATAAACTTTTAAAATCTCTTTCCAATTTCCAAGATCAGTCCAAGGTATATTTAGTTTTACGCCATTAATATTTTCATATTTTTCTAAAATTGCATAATCAAATGATTTTTCTTTTATTTTATTAAATATTTTTTTATTTAAATATAAAATTCCTTGACCAAATGTAAGCCATTTGGATTTTCCCTCTTTGCATGCGAGAATGGCATTGTTTAAGGTTTTTATGTCATGTTTGTAAAAACTATTCCATAAAGCCATTTTGGTAGAAAAAATAATACCTGAATTCCAACATCCTTTTTTTTTAATAATTTTTTTTGCCTTTGTGATGTTTGGTTTTTCTATAAATCTTGTAACTTTATTGGTGCCTTCAAAATTTTTTTTGGTTAAAAAATAACCATATTGACTAGATGGATGTTTAGGTTTGATGCCAAATACAAATATATCTTCGTCGTTCAAATATTTAATATTTTTTTTTAATGAATTATTAAATTTTGAACTATTTTCAATTAAATGATCTGATGGAAAGATAACTATTGGAACAACTGAATCTTGAATAAATTGCTTATGTGCAGCAATTACTGAGGCGACCGCTGCATTAGTATTTTTTTTAACTGGTTCTAATATTATAAACCATTGTTGAAATTTATGTTTTAGCAAAAATTTTTTAACCAGTTTTAAATATAATCTATTTGTTACTATTACTGGAGAATCATATATCTTGTTTTTAATTCTTAGCAACGTTTTTTCAAATAATGTCCAACCCCCAAAATCAATAAATTGTTTTGCTTGATTGTTTTTTGACTTTGGCCACAACCTAGTACCTGCCCCACCACACAAGATAACTGGTATTATTTTCATCTACTTAAATATCTGCGTAACAATTTTTTTCTTTAAATCCACCTGGATGTGTAACAGCCCCTTTAAAAGCAGGACCCACCGATTGAGAATATTTCCATAATGTTCCCGAATTGTATTCTGTTTTTTTTGGTTTCCATTTTTTTCTTCTCTTAGATAATTCTTTGCTGCTCAAAAGAACTTTTAAAGAACCTTTTTCAGCGTCTATTTCTATAATATCTCCATTTTTAATTAAACCTATTGGACCACCTACGGCAGCTTCGGGCCCAACATGTCCGATAGAAAATCCATGTGTTCCTCCAGAAAAACGACCATCGGTTATAAGAGCAACTTTTTCTCCAAGTCCTTGTCCATAAATAGCTCCTGTCGTTGACAACATTTCGGGCATACCCGGACTTCCTTTAGGACCTTCATATCTAATAACAATTACATCCCCTTCTTTTATTTTTCTATCTAAAACCGCTTTTAATGCTGATGGCTCTCCATCAAAACATTTTGCCTTTCCTTTAAATTTTTTTCTTTTTAGTCCGGCAACTTTAACTATTGCTCCGTCTGGGGCTAAGTTACCTTTCAAACCAACAAATCCTCCTGTTGGACTTAGTGGTTTTGATGTTTTATAAATTACTTTTTGATTAGAAGGAAAAACTATATCTTTATGGTTTTCTCCAATTGTTTTTCCAGAAACCGTCATGCAATTTTCGTGCAAATATCCTCCTTCTAATAATGCTTTGATTAATACCGGAACTCCTCCTATGTCATACAAATCTTTTGCAACATATTTTCCTCCAGGTTTTAAATCTGCAATATAAGGTGTATTTTTAGAGATATTAGTCACATCTTGGAGTGTAAAATTAATTCCAGCCTCATTTGCAATAGCGGGCAAATGTAAAGCAGCATTAGTTGAACCTCCCGATGCTGCAACAACCACAGCTGCATTCTCTAGAGATTTTTTTGTAACAATATCTCGAGGTCTTATATTTTTTTCAAGTAAATTCATTACAGCTTCACCGCTTGAAACTGAAAATTTATCTCTCGATTCATAAACAGCTGGGGTTCCAGCGGAACCAGGCAGCGCTAAACCTATGGCTTCTGATACACATGCCATAGTATTGGCAGTAAATTGTCCTCCACATGAGCCTCCTGACGGACAAGCTACGCTTTCGAGTTCAAATAAATCTTTTTCTGTAATTTTTCCTGTGCTGTGTTTTCCTACACCTTCAAAAACATCTACTATCGTTACATCTTTTCCTTTGTAGTTTCCTGGCAATATCGAACCTCCATAAATAAAAACGGAAGGAACATTTAGTCTTAACATAACCATCATAAGTCCTGGTAATGATTTATCGCATCCGGCTAACCCTATAAGAGCATCATAACAATGCCCTCTCATAGTTAACTCAACTGAATCCGCTATAATTTCTCTGCTTATTAAGGAAGATTTCATTCCAGCATGTCCCATTGCTATTCCATCAGTGACTGTAATGGTTGTAAATTCACGTGGAGTACCTCCAGCTAGTTTAACTCCTTTTTTTGCAGATTGAGCCTGTCTTGACAAAGTAATATTGCAAGGAGCGGCTTCATTCCACGTTGTGGCAACGCCTACGAAAGGTTTTGCTATATCTTCACTTTTCAAGCCCATTGCATAATACATCGATCGATGAGGTGCACTTTTTGCCCCAACAGATACATGTCTACTTGGCAATTTTGATTTATTAAACTTCATAATTAATTTTTAATACTATTTATAATACTATTCAACTTTTTAAGTTCAATTTTACAATCTTCTAAAATTTTCTTTTCATTGTTAATGATCTGCTTAGGTGCGTTTTTCAAAAAAGATTTATTGCTTAATTTGTTAGATATTTGATTAATTTTTTTACTTAAAATATCGGCTTTACTAGATATCCTTCCAAATTGCCCTTCTAAATTCAAACTTTGGTTAAAATATAATGTAATGCTTTCTCCGCCAATAACAATTTTGACGCCATTTTTATTACTTTTCAAATAATTTATGTTGGAAATTCTTCCCAATCTCTTTAGAACAGCTGAGTTTTCCTGAATAATTTTTGATTTTTTCGATTTTAATTCCTCCACTGAAATGTCAATAAATGCTCCTGGTGGAACGTTTAAATTCACTTTTGTTGATCTTATGTTTGTTACTATTTTTATAAGCCAGTCAATTTTCTCATGGCTCTTTTTAAATTGAGCGCAGTGTTTTAAATTCCAATTTTTTAACATTAATGCAGATTTAAAATAATTTTTAAACTTAAATTCTTGCCAAACTTTTTCAGTAAAAAAAGGTATAAACGGATGAAGCAAAACCATTATATTTGATTGTACAAAACTACAGGCATTTCTTGATTCTTCTATGTTTTTTTTGTCTTTCGAGTCAAATATGGGTTTTAAAAACTCAATATACCAATCGCAATAGGAATGCCAAACAAATTGATAAATTATTCTCGCAGCTTCATCAAATCTAAAATTTTGTATATTTTTTTGAACTTCTTTATTGGTTTTTTCCAACTCAAAATAGATCCATTTGTTAACATCCAATTTGATATTTTTTATATTAATTTTTGCAGAAGGTTTGCACTTATTGAGCTTAATAAAATTATTTGAATTCCAAATCTTATTAAGAAAATTTCTATAACCTTTAACTCTATCTTCTGATAGCTTAACATCTCTTCCAGGGGCTGCCATTGAAATTAAAGTAAATCTGAGTGAATCGGCTCCATATTTTTTTATTACATCTAATGGATCAATAACATTGCCTTTGGATTTTGACATTTTTTGACCCTTGTGATCTCTAACAAGAGCATGTACATAAACTTTTGAGAAAGGTTCTTTTTTAAGAAAATAAGCTCCCATCATCATCATTCTAGCAACCCAAAAAAAGATAATATCAAAACCGGTAACTAGAATTGATGTAGGATAAAATCTTTTGAGCTCATAAGTTTTTTTTGGCCACCCTAATGTTGCGAAAGGCCATAAAGCAGATGAAAACCATGTGTCAAGAACATCATCGTCTCTTTTTAATGCAACATTTTTTTTATAATATTTTAGCGCTATTTTTTTAGCAGAAAGTTCATTTTCGGCCACAAAAATTTTTTTATCTTCTGAATGCCAAGCTGGAATTCTATGTCCCCACCACAATTGTCTTGATATACACCAAGGCTGAATATTATCCATCCATTGAAAATAAGTTTTGGACCAATTACTTGGAAAAAAAATTGTTTTATTTTTTTTAACTAATTGAATTGCTTTTTTTGATAAAAATTTAGCGTCAAGAAACCATTGTTCAGTAAGAAAAGGTTCTATTATTGTATTTGAGCGATCTCCGTACGGCACAACGTTATTAATATTTTCTATTTTTTCCAACAAACCTTCTTCTTTAAGAATTTTAACAATTAAATTTCTACACTGAAAACGATCTAGACCTATAAATTCCTTTGGAACATTGGAGTTTAATTTTCCATTTTTTTCTAAAATATTTATAAACTCTAGGTTGTGCCTTTTGCCTATATCATAATCATTGAAATCGTGAGCTGGCGTTACCTTCAAAGCGCCTGAACCTTGCTCAATGGAAACATAGTTATCCGAAACTATTTTTACATTTCTATTTGCAATAGGTACTTTTGCTTTTTTTCCAATAAATTTTTTATACCTGTCATCAGCCGGATTAACAGCTACCGCGGTATCTCCCAACATTGTTTCGGGTCTAGTGGTAGCAATAATAATATGATCACTTTCTCCAACAATATCATACTTTATATAATAAAGGTTAGATTGCACATCTCTTTGTTCAACTTCCAAATCTGATATTGCGGTTTCTAATTTAGTATCCCAGTTAACTAATTTTGTATCTTTATAGATAAGTTTTTTTTTGTAAAGATCTACAAAAGTTTTGGTAACAGCGTGTGATAAATCTTTATCCATTGTAAACCTATTGCGCGACCAATCACATGAGCATCCTAATTTTTTAAGCTGGTTAAGAATCTGATCTCCAGATTCTTTTTTCCATTTCCATACCTCGTTTATAAAATTATCTCTTCCAAGTTGATGCTTTTGAATATTTTTTTCTAAAAGCTTTTTTTCTACGATTGCTTGAGTGGCAATTCCAGCATGATCAGTTCCTGGCTGCCATAAAGTTTCATAACCTTTCATTCGATAAAAACGTACTAATAGATCTTGAAGTGAATTATTGAGCGCATGCCCCATATGTAAACTTCCAGTAATATTTGGAGGGGGTATTACTATCGAGAAAGGTTTTTTTTTATTCTTTTTAGGCCTAAAAAAATTGTTTTTTTCCCAATATTCGTATATTTGTTTTTCGACACTATTGTGGTTGTAATTTGAATTTTGCATTATTATACAAACATATAATAATTTGATAGAAAACAAAGAGAAAGAGTTGAATCAAATATTTTTGTTTAAAAT
>MDTC01116224.1_pt1 | contig 17599 bp, 20 predicted proteins | sample 811181 | NCBI WGS metagenome assembly MDTC01 (sample SAMN05326644, study PRJNA326480) | marine metagenome | isolation source: seawater | place: Pacific Ocean: North | collected 2011 | reverse complement strand
GGAGGGGGAGCCACTAGCTGCCCTCCCAAGGAAACTCAATCTGAACAACCTGACCTTCCACCTTCCTTTCGACAAAGTCGAATACGAGCCAGAGCAGTTCCCTGGTCTAATCTACAGACTTGACTACCCTAAGGTCGTATGCCTGATATTCGGCAGCGGCAAGATGGTGATTACCGGCGCTAGGCACAAGGACGAGATTCTCGAGGCAGTTGAACAGATCAAAGACGAGCTAGCAGATCTGCTGTAGGCGATGAACCAACGTTATTGAGCAGACCGGCATGCGAATGCCATGCACGAGCTCTCCAGAGCCATCATGATGGTTGCAGCCTTGGCATTGGCACAATTGTCCTGCTCGCTGACAGTGGCAGACCTTTCAAACTCCGATCCATACTCAGCAGAATCATCGGTGCAAGCCAGAAATACAGGATCTTCCGATGTACCTAACTGGAGAGTCAACGACAACTGGATGTACGACGGGTACCTGGATGTTGTTGATTTCGTGGCAGACTCTGGCGTCTCCACGAATGCCGAGACCCTCGAGGGATCGCTCGATAGGACGGTATCGGACATATATCTGTACGATATCGAGGGTAATGAGACCCTTGTCTACGAAGTAGAGTCGATAGGCGCTTACGAGTCAGACGGCGTCATCGAGATAGACGGAACCAATGGCTGCCTATACCTGGATATGCAGACTACTGAAATCATTCGCGTCTCTGACTTGGCTACTTACTCTCAGGATGTCACGATTGACGTATACTTCGATCCTTCCTTCTTCGGCAACTGCGTCGACTGGCTTAGACAGGATATCGGTGAGCTGAGTGTGGACAACACGTTCCAACCTCCCTTGGAGAACTACGACTTTCCACTCTCTGTAGGGGAGACTTGGGGGATGGACTACAGCCAGGAAACCGAATACAGCGGCTCCAGCAATTACGTAGACATCCCCGATGACACTAGCGACACAAACTCCACCAGTTGGGCTGTCGTTAGCCAGGGTGGCTCCGGGGTCGCATACCCTGGTTGCTACCAGTCATTCAACGTGACATCATACGACTCGGACGGAGACGAGGCCGGGTTCAACTGGTACTGCCCGGCAGTTCGAGGCGAGGTGAAGAGCTCTATCGAACAGGCATTCGGATTCATCGCGGTCCATGAGTTGATCAGTTACCAACCTGTTACTAGAGGGAAGGAGATTTCGATAGAAATCGAATACCCACTTTCGCCTACTGGCATAGAGATATCCGCATGGCTTAATGTCACGGAGCAGGGGCAAGCAGTCGCGAACCAGGATCTTCAGTTCCGCTATGAATCCGAGAGTGAGGTACAGAACGTAACTACGGATGAAAATGGCTCCTACCATTTGACATTCAATTCTGGAGACAAACCCGACGATACCCATGGCTTAGGAGAACTCGGCAGCCACGGTTTGATCGCTTGGACACACCTTGGCGGCAATGTCCTGGGAACAAAGTCCTTGGTAATAGACTCAGAAGTTCATGAGATAGACTTGGCCGCCAGATCTTCTGCCGTAACCGTTCAGAGGCTTCGTCCGTCGAGTGGAAATGAGGTTACACTAGACTCATCAATTGGATTTACGGCCATTTCTGGAGATATCCTAACCTTCTCAGTACCAGTCTCGAATCGTGGTTTGATTCAGTCGCCATTCTCCACGATCGTCATCAGCGCACCAGACGGATCAGAAGTTTCAGGCACAGTTCCCCCACTTGGGAGTCTGCAGGAATCTCGGGTTCTTGTCAACTGGACAGTCCCCGAATCCCAGCCTTTCGGAAACGTCTACCTGTTCTTCGAGGTTGACCCCTTGGAGGAAATTACTCAGGAAGGTAACAGATCAAACAACCAAGGATCGTTCGTTCTCTATGTGGGGGGCCTCCCAATCTCGGACCTCTCCATGCCAATTGAGACTCTGACTAATGAGGCGGTGATATTGGATGCAAGCGCGTCTTACGACTCAGACGGAGGGAGCTTAGACTGCGAATTCAATATCGAAAAGGTCGATGGGTCTTATGCAAAGTTATCCGATGATGACTGTATTGTCGAATGGTCTTGGGTGGACGATGGCGCCTTCGCAGTTTCAGTTCTAATCACGGACGAGGAGAGCGACCAGTCATCTACCGAGTCCACAATTTCGGTCATCAATCGTCCCCCTGTGCTCACTCTCGGCTCTAATTCTGACGAGGTAGTGGTCACCACGCCAATCACATTCTCCGTGACAGACATTAGTGACAATGACACGATGAATCCTTCTGCACCTGCCGAGTTACTGTGGGACGCAGTTTGCTCAGAGGGACAGGTCGGCCAGTCATGCACTGTTATCCCAATGGTCGAGGGATTGCTGACCATCGAAGTCATGGCAACCGATGATGATGGCGCAACCACCGTCGTAGATTACTCCGTCCAAGTAACAAACATTGCCCCCTCAAACCCAGTCGCAGAACTCTACCGAGGGGAGGAGAGACTCTTCCCCGATAGTCGCGGAGTCTTCACAGTCTACGAAGGCGATGAAATAACATTCTGGGGTCAGGCAGATGATTCGTTAAACGACATCGAAAGCCTCGTCCACGTATGGAAGCCAGATGCAGAGTATCAACCCGATATCAACTCAACCAGTACCGGCGTAAGGAGCACTCTCTCTGGAGTCTCATACAACACATCAGGAATGCACCTGGCCACTCTACAGATCTTCGATGATGACGGAGAGGGGACCGAGGTCCTGATAGTGCCAATACAGGTGGTCAATGTAATCCCAGAGATTTCCCCAATGACGACCATCCTTGGCGATCTAGAGGAGGATCAGGAGTTCTCCATCAGTCCGATGGTTTCTGATACCGGAAATGACTCAGATTCCCTACTGCACTGCTTCGATCTAGACCCCTCTACTGATCATGACTCGGATGGTTTCCCCGAGAATGACTGCGACTTCCAGTCGGCCACCCTAGTTCACTCATGGCCGGACTCTTATTCAGCACCCGATTCGATATTTTTCCATGTCACCGACGATGACGGGGCATCAGAATCGATGGAGTTCACTTTCGTCGTCGTAAACTCGCCTCCAGAGGCATTCGCATCGGCCAGTGTCGCCAATCCAACAGAGGGGGACTCGGTCCTACTATCGGCCAACGGTACGTTAGACTCACAGGCAGACATGGTCTCCTTAGTTTTCCAGTGGGACATCGACATCACGTTCGACTCGGATGGGGATGGAAACCCTGGAAACGACATCGACTATACAGGCAGATGGATAGAGTTCTCGTATGACTCAGGAGGGCCGAAGAAGGCACAGCTTACAGTGCTGGACGATAGCTCCAGTCACTCAGTAATAATCGACTTGGAGGTAGCAGAAAAACCCATCACGATTTCTGGCACCATCCAATCAAATATCGGTCTGATAATCATGATGCTTGCAGCAACCTCATTGGTCGCTTGGACATTCCTTAGGCCCAATCCTAGGGATGAGAAAGAGATGCCCAAAATCCACCATGAGATGGACATTGACGCTGCATTCGACGAGCCCGCGGAACCATTGGTGACCACTAGCCCGTTCGAATCGGCCCCCCATGCCGCCCAACACCTAGAGGACCCAACGATACTGGAGGGGCTGGGCGATGTCCTCGAAGAGCTCACTGGGAGCAAACAAGAGGGGGATCCAGCCTCAGATTTTCCCTCGACACCCAATCTCTACGAGAAAAAGGTCGATCTTGACCTCGCAGATATAGAAGCACTCTTTGAGGAGTAGTCCTCGGACCGTGCGTGGTCAACCTCTTCAGACTTCTAGGACTTCCCAATCCGAATACTACTCCGAAGGCGAAACCAGGATTTGGTTTGGGCGTAACCGAACCGGGACCGAAAGCCGGAAACAGATTCCATGATCTAGGGGAGTCAAGGTGGTCAGAAAGAACAGAGAGAGTTACTGAGAGGCCGTCCAGGAGAGTGATCTACATGGAACCTGATGATCTTCACCGGCTTCAGCTGGATGGTGTCGAGGGGAACCTATCAGTCGGAGATATGGTGATCATCGATTTGAATTCCCTGAATCACATGCCTAGCCAGCAATCGGTCTGCTCCAGGAGGGCCCAGGAACTTGGAGATAGGACAAACCTACCCGTCTTCGCACTGAATGAAGGCGACTCCCTCCTGATGATCGCTGGGGCGAAGATGAGGGTCGACACGCACAAGCACAGATTAGGCTCACCCGCCTTGGACAGGGCGATAGAAAACTAGTCAGAACCAGGTCAGGCCTAGTCTTCCATTTCTTCTTTGTATGCAATCACAAAAGTGGGTAATTACCATAGTGGCAGCGGGTAGATCCAACACGGAGAATCGTTGGGAATGATACCAATCCCTCACATCCTGGACAACCAATCAACAATTGCAAATAATCCGCTAACTAAGAAATAGCACATCGTGATCGCTAGAAGGTGAAAGGGGAGCAGGTGCAATCCCAATGACTTTCTCTTGGTCGGATTGTTAGCTTTCTGGGTTGCCACAGGTCCTGTCTCTGGCCAAGATCTTCATTCCTCTTCTAACCATGAATCAAGGTCGCCTCTGGAGACCTCCATTACCGCATGCTCGGTGAAATCGCGATACGCCGACCATCTGGATATCTCTTCCTCTTCGACACCCCTCTCGGTCTTTCTGTCAATGGAGTCGTTCGCGTATTTGACACATTTCTTAAGAAATGAAACTACTAGGTTCCTGCGCTCTTCTATGCTCATGTCATCCAACCTTCAGAGCTTCAATTAGAGACTCTACGTGTCCCTTAGCCCCCACTCCGTAACCTGCCCATGCGATAGTTCCGTCTGTCTCAATAGCAAAGGTCGACCTCAGAGTCCCCATGTACGTCTTTCCGTACATGTTCTTCTCCCTCCAAGTGCCATACTTCTCGTGAAGAGAAGCCTCCTCGTCCAAAATCAGTTCAAATGGCAACTCATGCTTGTCGATGAACTTCTGATGAGACTTTGCGCCGTCAGTAGAGACTCCGATGACTTTCCAACCACTTCCCTCGAATCTACCGAAACTGTCTCTGAAGTCACAGGCTTGTATGGTGCAACCGGGAGTGTTGTCTCTAGGGTAGAAGTACAGAATTGCCTTCCCCCCATTTGATAGAATCTCCGAAAGCGAGATTTTCGATCCGTCGGTAACTTCTACCTCGAAGTCTGGGGCCTTGTCTCCAACCACTAGCTCTACCGTTGCCATGTGTTCGCGTGTCGAACCAGACTCATGAAGGCTACCATCACTCGATGTATGATTTCAGAGTGACCGATGCAGGCATTGATGGAGGTTCACTGAACCCGAAGCATGCATCGATCTCGAAATCACTTTTCATACCCAGATCTTCTCCCTCAAAGCTCGCTTCAGCCTTCAGAATCCGGGAAAGAGATCTCACAGAATACCACTCTCTTCTTCCATTCTTCGTAATTCCATGGGTTCTAGTTCCGAAGAGAATCCAGCTGAAAAGTGCCTCGAAACTGGCGATGAACCATAGCGGCCTCCAGAAGGGGATGGGTAATTTATTCCCCCAGCCGACTTTGATATCTAGACCACCTCCGTTGACCGAGATCCCCCTCTTTCCCCTCTCCACAGTAATCTCTGTTACTCTCACGTCTTCAAAGTTGTATAGTTCCGAGACGTACTCAGCATGCATCTCAGATGGTGATAGCAGAACCCTACTACCATCTGGCTTAGCCCACATGATATTGGTGAAACTCCCCAAGGGGGATTCTTTCCAGTCCCCTATGACTATCCTGTCACCAGTAGAGAAGCCAGTAGATGTTATCCTTCCAACAAAGACGTCCATTCAACCACCCATCTCCTCCTTGATCCTCTTCTTCGTGGCAGCCCACGAACAAATCTGGCATTCCGTCAGATCGTGCCTCAGTGCTGGACAGTACTCTCTTCCGAAGTAGATTATTTGTAGATGCCTCCTATTCCAAGTCTCCTCTGGGAAGAGTACTTTCAGGTCCCTCTCGGTCTTCGTCACATTACTTCCATCAGAAAGACCCCATCTGGCTGCCAATCTGTGAATATGGGTATCTATGGGGAAAGCAGGAACTCCGAAGGCCTGGCTCATGACCACGCTTGCCGTCTTGTGACCCACTCCCGCCAAAGACTCTAGGAAGTCCCAATCGGGCCTCACTCCCCCCCCATCTTCCAGAATCTGCTCTGCCATCCTTCGGAGGTTCTTTGACTTGGTCGGGGCCAATCCAATTTCACGAATGATTCTATGAATTTCATCTACTTCCAGCAAGGCCATTTCTTCGGGCCTTCCAGCAACCTCGAACAACCTCGGGGTAACCTCGTTCACCTTCTTATCGGTTGTCTGGGCAGACAGCATCACTGCAACAAGCAGCGTGTATGGGTCGACATGATCAAGCGGAATCGGCGTCTCCGGGTACATCTCGTCGAGTTTGTCACCGATTATGCCGGCCTTCTCCGCCCGGCGCAACCTCAGGCCTCCAGATCCGGACTCCTTTCATCCCTCCAACCGATCATCACCCCAGCAGCCACGCATCCGAAAAACGGTGTATAGCAGGACAACCATAGCTTGGCGCTCCAATCCTCTGGGCTTCCACTCAGGATCCACCCAGATAGGGATAGTAGAGCTCCCGGAACCATCGCAAGAGTGCCGAACAACATAGCCCTGCCAAGTCCCATGGCCTCAACGAGGCACTAACAGACTTGACTCTAACGGGCCTTCTCTCTCACTACCCATTTCGCCATAATGGCTGTCTGGGCCATGGAAAGTAACGCTGCCCACCAGATCCACTTGGGTAGCCCCAATGCCCATGTCTCACTATCATCCCACCACCAGAAGTCCTGAGCAAGGACGAAAACCACCACTAGTCCAAACATAGGAGCAACCTCTCCAGGGACAATTTTCCCAAACCAATCTAAGCCGATCTTCCTATTGCATGCATACTGAACAGAGGCCAAACCAATGATGGCAGCAACAAGTGATGGAATTACAGCCGTGGGAACGGCTCCCTTAACTGGCTCCACCCACCACCCAGCAAATGACTCGGGGGAGAGAACCGCTAGCAATACGACAGATTCTCCTGCAGCAATAGATGCCATTACGGCTCTACCATCGATATCGTTGAAATGGGACGCCGCGAAAACGGAGGGGAACATAACGGCGTACATTGTGAAGGCAAGTAGCCCCAGATCCAGAATTGACAAATCAGACCATAGTGAGAGAAGAAGACCTAGGATTGCCAGAGAGACGATAACCGATTCCCTAGACAAAACCCCACTATCTCCCGAGGGGGACAGATCCCTGGTAACTAGTGAACCCGTAGCGAGAAGCTGTGAGTCCATAGTGGACATCAGTGCTGCTAGTCCGGCCACCAGAACAAGGCCCCCTAGCCACTCACCCCCAACATCCATGATCATAGTGGGCAGGATATTGTCTGAACCCGGCCTATCGAGCCCTGGATTATCCAGATGACCCAACGTACCAATCAATATTGGGGGAAGGAATGCCAACCATGCCACAGCGGGATACAGAGTCGCCATCCTGCCAATTGCGTAATCACTTTCCGCGGCACAAAGCCTCTGGTACAGCTGGGGGAACATCGGGTCTGCAAAAAGCCAGAGAATCATCGTGCTCGACCAGATCAGTAGTGTGTAGTTCCCATCCCTCCCTAGCAATCCAGAGGTCTCTTCGGAAGATGAAATCGATTCCAGAGCAACGCCGAGTCCACCTGCATCGTTGATCACAATTGCAAGTCCGAGCCAGAGAAGCGCCAGTGCGATTACACCCTGCACAGCATCCGTCCTAACTACTGCCTTCAATCCGCCCGTTAGGGTGTAGCCAACCACTAGGGCTGTGACCAGCACGGCTCCGATCCATTCTGGCCCACCGAATAGCGCCGAGACGACAATCCCCGCAGCCCGAGGCTGCAGGGCAAGATACGGAATCGTAGCGATCACCAGAACCGTGGCCATGGTCAGCTGTGCATCACGGGAACCAGTCTGGCCCAGAATCATCTCTGGTGCGGTCATCGCCCCGTGTTCCACCGAACGGGCTCTGACCTTCCTGCCTAGCAGGTACATCGAAACCGCCATGAATCCGGTTCCGAATGCCATTATCGGTAGGAAAGAAAGCCCGATCCTGTAAGAAGCCCCACTCGAGCCATATACCGTGAAGGCACTGAAGTTTGTCGCTGCCATGGTAATCAATAGGATGGGCCCAGAAAGGCTCCTCCCAGCGAGGTAGTACGACTCGTCCTCCTTGCCCAAGTCCCGTCGCGCCCAAATGGCGAATGCCACCATTGCTATCGCATAACCGCCGACTATCAACCAAGCAGAAGCCACGTCAACGCCGTGGGGACTACCAGCATTATCTTGACTGTCTCTGTTTGCTAGTCACCATGGGAACTTGTATACCCAAATCACGAAGTCATTCAGGATGCATTGGATCGCCAGCATTATCGAACCGATAATCATCAGCACGGACCCCTCGACTCCATCCCGGTATGCCCCAAATGCAAGTAGGCCTAGCATTATGTTGCCGATAGATGTGAACAAAAGCGTCCCTATTACGAGGTATTGAGTCCATAAGTAGTCATTTTCGATATGCAGAATTGTGCTCTCTATCCACATTGCAGAGGGGATCAGAAATAATGCGTATGCAAGTAGTAAACGTGTCTCACCATTTCCATCAGACTCAGTCCAGGGCCACCTCAGGGAACTAACCACCGACTCTTCCAACTGGAAGAAAACGATGTACCAGTAAATCAGGAAACCAAGTGCAGCCACGAACATGAATGGGACGATGTAATCCCTCCAGGTCTCTGGAACGCCACCCCAAAGATCCATCGGATTCTCAGCATGGGATACGCCATATACGTACGAAGCGAGAACAACGGGCCCGAAAACGAAGGTGAAGGCAAGAACCAGTTTGCGGGTGATCTCCATGCCCGTCGCACGTGCAGTCAGTCATAAAATCAAAGCCATATACGCTTTCGTAGAATCATGTCCGAGCAATTGGAGGAGCCAGATTACGAGGTGACAGCTTCTCATACAGGATTCGAGGTCAGGAGTTACTCTGACACTATTCAGGCCAGGGTGAGGGCAGAAGGGACCAACTGGCGCGGTTCCAGCGGCGGATTTCGTAGGATTGCCGGGTACATCTTCGGCAGGAACGAGAAGAAGCAGATGATTGCAATGACCGCCCCAGTGCACATATGGGAGGAGGTAGATGGTACCATGATGGCATTCACGATGCCTTCAGAGTACGCCATGGAAGATCTCCCCAGACCAAACGATGGTGGAGTTCATTTGGCCAATATATCGGGGAAATCATTCGCCGCGCTCAAGTTCACTGGACTTTCGGGTTCAAGAAAGACGGAACGCCTCAAGAAACGACTCATGAGGCTCGTATCCGAAACCGGACTCGAGTCATCTGGTCCAGCGATGCTGGCAGTTTATGACAATCCAAACACAACCCTGCCCTTCTTGCGGAGGAACGAGATCCTAATCCCCATCCATGATTAGTCGGAGAATTATGAGATAATTCGATTACCTCTCGCATATTCCACTGGCCAATGAAGGAAGACCCTCCGGTAGAATGGTGGAAGCAGGATGCCGTTGAAGGAGCCCCCGAGCCGATAATGATCAGCCCCCCAAAATCTAATCCATTCCAAGATTTCGAATTCTCTCCGAGGCCAGAACACACTATGTCGTTCATGGACTCCATAGACAACGTAATCCGAAACTTCCTGAATTTCAGAGATCGGGCCTCGAGGTCGGAGTACTGGTGGTTCCAACTATTCTTCCTCGTTGCCCTCGCGACTGCCGATTCCATAGATGTGATGATCAGTACCGCTCTGGATGGTCCAGGAGATATCTTCGGCATCATTGTCTTCTTCGGCCTAATCATCCCGAACTTGGCGGTAACAGTGAGGCGATTCCATGATATCGGATACTCCGGATGGTACATTTTGTTGGTATTTATTCCCTTCTTGGGGTCGATAATCGGCCTAGTCATAATTGTCCTAATGATGGTTGACGGGCAACCTCAGATAAACGACTACGGAACTGTTCCCACCAACACAATCGTTAGAGAGTGAAACCGAAAGCAGATTAATCCAGAGCCGAACCAGCGGTACGTGCAGCGTTGCGGCGTGACAGAAGTCTCCAAAGCCCTGGAATCCGAGGAAGTCACCCTTGTCCTCTTCTACAGAGGATCCAATGACACCGAAGCCATGAGGCTGAGGGATTTGGCCGAGGAACGAGGAATTACAGTTCGCGAGTCTTCCAAGTCGGACATGTGGAGGATGTCTCGTGTCAATGATGGCGAAATGCCACCACCGATACTTGCACTAGTAGGGAGGAGACCAGACGCAACAGTCGACGAAATCCTGTTCTCTGGGGGGCTGTGCTGGCTTCTTGATGGAGCAAGATATCCGGTAAATATCGGCTTCACAATCAGAACTGCAGAGGTAAGTGGGGCTCAGGCTGTTTTCGTTGACGGATCACTGAATCACGCCGAGAAGAAGGCTGCGAGGCGAGCTTCAATGAAGGCTCACAGGTTCATGCCAGTGCATTGGGTGGATGGGGGGGAAATCACCCTCATGGCTAAGGAAGCTGGCTTCCGGGTCATCTCATTGGAGGATTCTGGCGAATTAGGCCCATGGGACGAGGATCTGACTGGGAACATACTCCTTGTAGTTGGGGGGGAGCATGACGGCATATCCGAACACATACTGAAGGAATCTGACTCAGTGATTAGAGTCCCAATGTCTGGATTCGTCCCTTCATACAACCTACAGGCGCCCATGGCAGTAGTAGCTGCCGAGGCTCTCAGGCAGAGGAATCCAGAGGCCTAGAATGAATCCTCTAGCTCTCTGCTGATGATCATTCTCTGGATCTGGCTGGTCCCCTCGAATATCTGATAGATCTTAGCCCCCCTCATCCTCCTGGCTACTGGGTACTCCTCAGAGTAACCGTACCCGCCAAGGACTTGGACTGCATCGGTAGTTACCTCCATGCACATGTCAGCAGCGAACCTCTTCGCATGCGCCGACTTCAGAGTCGCTCTTTCCCCTGTGTCTAGGGCATTGGCAGCACTGAGGGTTAGGAGCCTAGCGGCCTCTATCTTGGTCGCCATGTCTGCCAGGATGAACGAGATCGACTGGTGCTTGGAAATCGGCTTCCCGAAGGTCTTCCTCTCCTTAGCGTATGTCCATGCCTCCTCCATCGCTCCTCTGGCGTTCCCTACAGCGGCCGCCGCAACTGCGGGCCTAGAGTGATCAAATGCCTTCATCGCGTTCATCCATCCGCCATTCTCCACTCCTCCGATCAGATTTGACGCCGGGACTCTGACATCGGTGAAATTCACGCCTCTGGTGTCGGAGCATCTCTGTCCCATGTTCTCCTCTTTCTTGCCGAGCTCAATCCCCGGCGAATCGGCATCGACGATGAATCCACTGAGGCCCCCGTATCCGGCTTCTTTGTCTGTGTATGCTAGGACGAAGAACCAGTCCGCGTATCCAGCACCGGAGATCCATGCCTTGCTTCCATTAATCAGATAGCCATCACCATCTCTGACGGCCTCGGTCTTCAGGGATTGGACATCCGAACCAGCATCCGGCTCAGTCACACAATATGCTGCCAGCTTGCCTGAAGCAACCCTCCCCAGGTATTCCGACTTCTGATCCTCAGTACCTCCTGTCAGGATTGGGAATGATGCAAGCATAGTGTGGTAAGAAGCGGTGCCGAAACCCGGGTCTCCTCGGGAGAGCTCCTCGCAGATTATCATCTCGTCAACAGTGGACATGCCAGCACCGCCGTACTTCTCTGGGATTGTAACATTCAGTAGACCCAACTCTTGGGCCTTCGCAATCGCATCTAGTGGATATGTGCCGCTCTTGTCCCATTCCTCTGCATTGGGAATTACTTCCTCGTCACAGAACTCCCTTGCCATATCACGTATCATCATCTGCTCTTCGTTGAGGCGGAAGTCGACCATGCATCATCCAGCGAATAGCACTATTTGAGTAGTTTTGGAATACGCTCTTTCACATCAACTGTTATTCCTCGTCCTTTCTTCCGGAATTTGATTGCATGGTGAAAAATAGGCTAATCGAGCACACCGGGTCCGAGTTTCCGATAATCTGCGGGACGTAGTCATCCGAAATCTGGTCTGCAGGCAAGAGCGTGGAGACTATCGAAAGCGTTGAGTCGGCGACCAACATAATGAGGAGGCTCGGCGAGGCTCTATGAGATCAAACCGGGCCACTTCCTCTTAATGGCTCTGAAAATCACTCTGGAGACTACCATAGAAGTGAGTAGGAAGGCAACTGATGCCCATAGCGGGGCTTCACCGCTAGTCGCTAATAGATAGGTTACAGCCAGAATTCCGGCTCCGTAGACCGCACGAAATGCAGAGAAGACTAACAAAGCCCGGAACGCGTTGCTTCCTAGAAATCCTCGCTTCAATGTAGTGTTCGGGGTCTCATCCATCAGATCATTTCCAAGCAGCCATTCCCTACACTTAGTCATGACCTTGTCTAAAACTAGTAGTCCTTGGCGCCATATCAAACTCCTAATTTTGGAGATATTAATTTGAATACCTTGAAATAATAATCCGCTTTCCTAAAATCATGCCTTGTGACTGCTGCGACTGCGACCCCTGTGGTTCTAGTTGTTCGTGCGATGGTTGCTGTTAAGTTATACAGCCAGCCATCTCATCGATAGATACCAATTCGTATCATAGAGGTTCGAATGAATCAGTTTACTCCGAATTCAGAGTCTATTTTGTTCATTGTAGCCTGAATATCCTCTACAATTTCGAAAAGTGAATTATCCTTGGTGTAAACGAGTAGTTTGCCACCGTCCTCAGTTTCCTGGTATGCACATATTGCATCCATTCTTATTCTCGTCATTCCGCCTTCAGTCATTGCCTTGATCCAACCAGTCATCAGGTCGCCGCCTCGCGAATTGGCTTTAGTCTATGCCCCTAGTTTCTCACGCTTGCTGATGCCGTTATCAGTAAGTGGTGGAATATGATGCTAGCATCATCTACGACATTCAGGGAGAATCGTACAAAGCATTTGATTCGGCAGCTGCCACGAACAAATCATGGAAAGCATCGACGGTATGCTCGATGGGGTCGGAGTAGCCACCGCCCATGAAGAGAACACACGGCGTCCGACGGTCCAGGCAGGAGAACACCATTTCATTCCTGATTCTCATGCCATCCTCGGATACCTCCAGATTTCCGAGGGAATCGAATTCTAGCGCATCAACCCCGGCCTGGAACAGGAGAATCTCGGGCGAGAAAGCTTTGAGGATGGCCAGAGATTCTTGCACCGCACGCAGGTATCCCTCATCCTCCGTGCCGTTCGGTAGTGGAAAATCATAGTCACTGATCGCCTTCCTGAAGGGGAAGTTCTTTTCACCATGGACTGAGATGGTGATGATTCCGTCCTCGGCCTCCAGCATGGTGGCAGTCCCATCTCCCTGGTGCACGTCGAGGTCAAGCACGGCGACTCTCTCGTACCCGTGTTCATCCCTGGCCAGCAACGCGCATATCGCCAGGTCGTTGAACACGCAGTACCCCGACCCGAATGATCTGTGCGAATGGTGGGTCCCTCCTGCCATGTTGCCTGCCATCCCCCCGAATCGGGTGACGTGCTCGAGTGCCGCCACCGAACCCCCCATAATCCTCATTGTACGAGGCACGAAAGCATCGGTCCAAGGCTCCAGCCCTATCCTCCTTATCTCCTTGGGATCCAGGGACCCACTCAGGAATCTGTCCACGTAATCCTTCTCATGCGCCATCAGGAGTGTGTCCCGATCGATTGGTTCGGGACTCTCGATATGGATGAGTCCCGTTCCTTGCAGGTCATCGAGCCTCTCCCTGAGCAGTCGGTAGCGGTCCCTGGGGAATCTCGCAGACCTGTCAATACCACCCGTGTAGGTCTCGTGGTACCACACTGGCATGGGTCGCATGGCAGAATTCCCCGAATGGGACATAGGAGTGTTTCGGTCCCCTCTTCTCCTCTGCCCGGCAACATGACTGAAGGAAACAGCCCTAGAGGGGCATTACGTCTCGTAAAACGTTAAGAGTCAATCGCAAAGGCCCGCGACCAATGTCTGATGAAAACAACACGAGTATAACGCCCTACATGCTGACACTTGGACCAATAATGCTGCTTGGTGCCTTCATCCTCTGGCCAGCCGCCGACTACGTTGGCTCTAGGGGGACGGAATCACTCGCTAACGAGGCGGATTCTCTGATGCCGCTGCTAATAGTTGCATCACTAGGTACTATGGTGATGTTCGGCGGTCTTTACCTGCTCAATGCAGAAATGATGGAGAACTCCGAGGGGATGCACAAGCAACTCCTCACAGTTGGAAGTATGCTGATAATCGCATCCATGGTTGCATTCATCATGGGCATGGGCAGCAATGTGGCCATAATCAACGAGGCAGACGCGACCATCGACTCTTCCCCAGACGCCGTTGTCGATGCATACGTGGACCAGAGTGACCTGGACGATTCAATGAACAACATGTTTGACGCGGGATCTGTCGCCTGGCAGATGTCTCCGGTCACGTGGGGCCTGGCATTGATAATCATCGGCTTCGTAGCATTCCAGTCAGGTAGGCAGGACGGTCCGATGGGACTTGTCTTCCCCGCACTAATGCCTATCGGGACCATGTTCCTGAGCGCTCCTATAATTGATGATCCGGCATGGTTCAACATCGTATTCCCAGTCACCATCCTAACTCATGTTATTGTAGGCGGGCTGATGGTCGCAGGAAAGCTGAATATCCCCGAGTAATGATAGACGAATTAGCCTACAGTAACTTCGGAAGAATTTCTAATCATGCTCTATTTAACTAGAAGTCTACAAGAAATTCATCACTATCTGTGCAACCTTTTCGTCTCTCAGGATCCTCCTGTGCCCGAGCCGTTCAGTCAGATGTAGTATAGAATTTTTCATTTCCCCGTGCAGAGTGAGTGCAATGTCTTTCATCGCTTCCTTGTCATCCTCGCAATGAACAATCAGCGTATCCGTCTCGATTTGTTTAGAGAATCGGTCCAAGCCAAACTCCCCAGGGCTGGCACCATATAGAGACTCAGCGAGGTCAAACAACCTATCTGTGTAGTATTCCTCATCCAAACCAAAAAGGCCAACGAAGGTCTTGAACATCGGTTTGATTTCATAGATTCCCGGAGATATTAGAACTAATTTCTCAAAGGTAGCTCCGAACCTTACAGCGTTGAGTGCCGCTAAAGCCCCAAAAGAGTGGCAGACAATTCCATGATAAGGACCTCTAGATTTCGTAACCTCAGATATCAAATCTGTAATTTCTGGTAGGTTTGTGGTGCTCCTAGTTGACCTTCCATGACCCGGAAGATCAACAGCCGTAATATCATAACCGTTATCAGACAGCAATTCGATTATTCGGTAGAATTGGCTTGATCTTCCATTCCAACCATGTACAAAGAGTACCTTATGACCATCATTTGGGATCCGATAAAGCATGATTTTCTTGCTCGTAGATTTCACCTGTATCTTTTCCTGTTCGGTCTTTTTGTAAAAGTCGGCCTCTCTGGGGGGGGTCTTGAATTTGATTGGCCCACAGAAAATTCTCCAGAGGAAAAGAGTTGCTAGACCCTTAGAACCATAATCTAATATTCTTGCAAAAGAAGTCAGAAACCAGGGCAACTTGTAATGTGCAGCAACTGATACCTTTCTCGGCTCCATGAAAGAAAATGATGAGATTAGTATATCATTTATGTCCAATGAATATCACACGACTTAGAGGATAGCGTATGAGAGGTCAGAGGGTGAAGTTCATGAGCCATCTGATCAAAGCGAAATCATGGCTAACTGGTACTATCTGACGATGGCAATTTTTTCCGAAGTGATTGCAACATCATCACTCAAATCGACTGAAGGTTTCACCAATTTATTTCCGTCTCTAATCGTGTTGGCTGGTTATTGTTCTGCATTTTATTTCCTATCGTTAACTCTTGATGAGATGCCTGTAGGCATTGTATACGCAATTTGGTCAGGAGTAGGAATTGTAGGCATTGCAGTAGTTGCAGTGATTTTTCACGACCAACAGTTAGACGCTGGAGCAATATTAGGGATGGGTTTGATTATAGCTGGGATCATCATAATGAGAACATACAGCACAATGAGTCTAGAGTGACGTATCCGTCACAAAACAACCTTCGCACTCGGGGCATCATAATCCCTAACGTGAATTACACCGGCATCATCGAGGGTGTACTGAGCAACCTAATCAATGATGAATATAGCCAGCAAAACCAGAATCCACAAAAGAAGCCATATATTTGCAAGAGAAATAGATCTGTCTTTGTTTAGGACTTGTGCAATAGCAATTGCAAGAACCCCAAAAATACCGTACAAGAAATATGTGGCACTATCGCCATCACAACTCCCCGAGCCGCCTAATCCGCATAAAACAGACATAAAAAATGAAAAAATCGCCAGAGCAATAAGAGCAAAACCAGCAAGAGTGAAGATCTTAGGTAATTTCAATTGGGTTTTGTTATTACTCTCATCTTCCATGGCCATCAACATAGGTCCCCCTCTATGATGGATACGCAAGATTCCGTACCCTCTATGACGCCCGCATACACTACGGACCACTAGTAGATGTATACGTCAAATTGGGTTGCTAAGGGAACCCCACTGACCACAATAGGAATCACAGATACCGAATGACTGCGATACCGCTCACACGCTAGTGACGATTCTATTCCATATGTCGACTGGCGTTAGGAATTATCAATGGAAGGCTCACAATTAAGCAAATAAATGCAACCCAAATCAATGAAGCCCAATCAACGGGACCTTCCCCAATTCTTGAATTCAGCCATAGTGTTAGAATTGTTGAGATTGCCAGACTGAACCAAGCAATGTAAACACCAGTTTTCTTCCTTAGGGCAATCATCACTCCGGCATAAATACCTAACAAGCCAACGAGGATTGAAATTACCCCTGACATGGCTGAAAGCACTCCAAGAGATGCCATCTCTGCGTCTCCTTCTTCACCGCCTAACTCCCCAAACGCTGTACCGACAAGAATCATGAAAAGTCCAGTAAAGACGACAAGAACCTCATGCAGAACGAAGATAACACCAACTCCTACTGGTATTGGGCTTTTAGAATGACTCACTTTCTTCCCAGTTGCACTTTGTTGTGTGTTATGGGTTGGCATTGGTAATGGCATTGGGGGGTGTGGTAAGTTAGTGTGCCGACTTGGGTTGGGGATCCACTCTTTTCCATTCCAAAGCCAGCGACCGTCATCGCTAATTATGGGCCCGACCATGACCTGTGGAGTGCTCCCAAGGACATAAAGCATGAATATCATAGTGGCATAATAGGCAGGATATTCGTAACAAATTGGCCCATGATTGTGCGGGCGTACTAGTCGGTACGGTTCACCACACATGCGTCATTGAGGGTTTGGATTATATGCCTCCTAACATGTAACGAACTATGGAAAATAAGAACTTGCTAAAATTGGTTTTAACCTCCGGAGTTTTATTCCTTACCGGCCTATCATTGTTCATTATTTTCGCACG
>MDTC01142430.1_pt1 | contig 17602 bp, 15 predicted proteins | sample 811181 | NCBI WGS metagenome assembly MDTC01 (sample SAMN05326644, study PRJNA326480) | marine metagenome | isolation source: seawater | place: Pacific Ocean: North | collected 2011 | reverse complement strand
GATGCCTCTCTTTTTCCCGCCGACCCGATCGATGCTGCCCGCGTTGATGGTCTCGTGAGTTGTGTAGGCTCTTATGCTTACCGTGCCATCGTGAGTGGATGGCTCTTTGCTTTCGTTTGGGCAAAGGGCGAGCGTGATGAGGCCGCATATGAAGTCGCTCAACAAGCTATCCGTGAAGTCCTCGGTGTTTTCGAAGCGCAGGCGAGCGGGCCGTGGCTGGTAGGCGACTCGTTGACCGCAGCGGATCTCTACCTAGGACCATTGCTCTTCGTGTTGCTCATAAATGATGATGGCAAGGCTCTTTTGGCTGAGTACCCAAAGCTTCAGGACTTAGTGAGCGCCCTCCAAGCCCACGATGCCTTCATGCGCGTTTCATACTTGAACGCATGAATATCTAATCAGCGGTTTGGCTTTCCCTCGTTTCAGCGAAAATGCGGTGAGAGTGATTTTGAAAATCGTGGGTTTACCGATGGTTACCAAGCAGATTACATTTCGGTTCAATGTGTAGCCGGAAGGTTTATGGTGTCGTCTACACGTACCGATCCAGAGACTTGCTGAAGTTGCTCACCCGAAATTTCTGAAACGACAAGTCCATGTCCACCATCGACTCGCGGATGTGAATCGGCTCGTGTCCCTGCCCTTCCAGGTCGAAATCGGCGTTAATTTTGGCGAGATCAAAGTTCACCGTACGCCCCCACGTGCGCTCCGGAAGGGACGAATCGATCCCGAGCAATGGGGCGAGCTTAGTGAATAGCCACTTGAAGAAAAACTTCGGCATCTCGACGAGCGGAAGCAGCTTCCATTTGGTGCGCGGGTCGCTCTTGAGGACGTTGCAGAACGCATAAAAGCGCACCAATCGCTGCGGCACCAGGTACCGTCCCTTGGCGTTCGGGCTGATCATGGCGAGCGAGTGCATCAATGCAGCATCGCGAACATCGTGCATGGGGAAACCCATGGGCGGGCAAGCGGGAAAGAAGAGGCCCATCCGAACGTATTTGAGAAACATCGCGTTGACTCCGGTGGCCCGCGTGAAGCACATCGGCCCAAAGGTGCCGCCGATCAACAACGACACCAGCTCCCACTGGGACTGGCCCGCTTCGATTTCTTCGGCGCGTTTCTCTTGAAGTACTTTGGAGTGGACATACGGAAACTCAGTGGGTGACGTGGTTTCATCCCAGTCTTCCTCCGTCACTGTCCAGTCGGGGTTGTCCAACGAGGGCGAGTAGTCCGCAGCCGCCGTCAAACAGGTCCCCGTCAAGACGACGCGCTTTACCGTTGGCGTCCTGCTGCACGAAGCGAGAATGTTCTCGGTTCCCGCTACCGCCGGATCCAATAGCTTTTCTTGTATTTGTCGCTGGGACCCCACCATGAAAAACGGCGACGCCACGTGAAGCACCACCTCGCAACCGGCGATCGCCTCATCATAGGCACCGGCGTCCAAGAGATCCGTCACCTCGAAGAGCTTTAGGCGTTCATCAGCACCGGGCATGGCTCTGAGGAAGCCCACTTTCTCGTCATCCAAACTGCGCACAGGTGCGTGCACCGTGTGTCCCGCTCGCAATAGGCGCCTCGCCACATGGGAGCCAACCATTCCCGTCGTCCCGGTGACGCAGCAGACGCGCTTGGAGGCACTATTCTCGGCAGGCGTCAACGGCACTTTGTCGAGTAAGGCCACAACATCGGGCCGCTCAGTGATCGGTGTGTGTGTTGATGTTGACGGCACAGACTTTACTCCTCTGAATCGGCGTTCTCACCGATACCACATTTCCCTTGTGCCCCCCCCGCCAAAAAAAAACATTCAAAACCACCTTGGTCGTTGATCGGTCGGCTCAGGTGTATGGGCGGTGGCGAGGGTGAATGGTCTGGGCTGGCGTCATCCATACCGACTTCGAGGGCGGCTTCGTCAAGGCCGAGACCTATGCCATTCCCGATATCCTGGTGCACGGAAGCGAAACCGCGCTGAAGGGGGTCGGTACGCTCCGCATCGAAGGAAAGGCCTACGAGGTGAAAGACGGCGACGTCATACACTTCGGTTCAATGTCTAGTCCTCCCTAAGAACACCTTACATATAGGCACTTAGCCGATAACTCTCTCCTTGGTTCGGGTCATGTCCAGTCATTTGCCAAAGGGGGTTTGAACTTCCTATCCGCCAGGTGTTAGGACTGAATTATTTCAGAGGCCCTCGTTTATTGATGCGTCGTTCCCGAAAAATCAGTCAGTGTCGCCAACCAGATATCTCCAGGCGGATGCAAAAATAGGCTGTCCATCCTCATCGAGCGGCTGTAATGAATCCGTGATCACGATTGCATGAGCGTTATCCGTAGTTTCCTGGGTATAGAGAATGTGGGCGCCGTTGTAGGGCTGTGGTGTGGTGTCGACATTTACGGGGCTAGCCAATTCGCCGAAGCCCATCAATTCGTAGAGTTGAGTCCGATATATGCCCTTGTCAGCGGGATGAATGAAGGCAAAATATGATGCATCGGGTGTTAGATGCGGCTCCAACAGCCATGGGACCGGCAAGCCATTACCGGCATCGGTGGGCGAGTTGAACAAGATCACCCGGTCCAACACGTGGTCGCGAGCGATGAGTGCCGCGTGTCCTCCACCCTGTGAATGACCGGAAAGGGCAATCTTCGACCACCGCGGTGCATCGCCATCGAGGAATTGTCCCCAGCCTTCCTCCGGTGCACGTTCGTCAAGTACGCTTAGGAGGTAACTTAATCGACTGACAATGGAGTGAGCTTCATCGATCCGCATGCCATTACCATAGATGATATCGAGTCGCACGGTCTCATAGCAGGAGGGCGGCTGATTACGGCAAAGCGCACCTATGGTAGGTGAATTGTTGTATTTCAGACCAACGACATGGACGCCCGTACCTGCAGCGACTTCGAGAAACCTCTGGGCCTTGCTCGGATTCCCAAAGGAGCCTGGCAGATGAACAAGAAGGCGATTTTGGGGGGCGACGCGGGTATCGAGATAGACATAATTGGGAGCGACACCGCTAGAGACTCGAGGGTCTGCCTCATTTCCTGAAATGACATATTGAATCAGTTCGCCAGTGCTGCCTGCTTCTGCACTGCTGCCTGCTTCGCCGGGGCAATCACTATCCATTTCGCAGGGAACAACCGCGGTCTCACGGTCGTTGACACATCCATACAAAACAGCGGCACACACCAGACTTAAACTCAGACTATATTTCATTGGGTGAGTATGAACCGTTCAAAGTTCTTTCGACAAGTACTGCCTACTCTAAATAATGTCTCTTTTGAAACACTGGCTGGCTGGGGCACGAGAGTTCTTGCGGGCCAGTGCGTTCTCGTAGGATGTGCCTTGACTCGGCATTTTACAACCTCATCTTTATGCAGGGAAGCCCCCCAATTCCGGTGTTCGTTCTATTGATCACCTCTTTCTTCCTTTCCTTATACGGGTCAATAAAAGGGAGCCTATAAAGCTTCGAGAACCAGCCATTGAAACCGCATGACCTGACTCGAACTCACTTTCCGTGTTCCAGCGGAAATGCGGTGGTAAACGGTGAGGGCGGTTTTGAAAGTGGTGGTTTTACAGATGCTTACCAAGCAGATTACATTTGGGTTCAATGTTTAGTGTTCTGTAGTTTGGAAACGTAACTGAACGATTCAGAGCTCTTCGCTGAGATTCAAATCTTCGCAGGCCGAACGCCAGAACCGCCTTCCTTCATCTTCCGAGAGACTGACTTCGGTTCTGTCGCCTCCCGCATCCACCCGGGCCGACCGTACGTAGTAGCCACCGCTATGCCCTTCCACCTCCGATGAGGTCGCCACAAAGACCGAAGTGCGGGCACCCTCTGAGACGGGGACGCCTCGACCAATATTACCTCCCGCATTCGTCAGAAGGTTGGTCGCCACTAGACCCGGATGAACCGCGTTGCTGGTGATCTGGGCCCCTTGTTCTGACAAACGTCTCGCCAGTTCGTTCGAAAAGAGGATGTTCGCCAGTTTACTACGACCATACGCAAACCACCGATCGTAGTTTTGGTCGGACAGGTGTTCCTGACTCAAGCGGGTGTAGTCGATCGGTTCCGGGTGTCGGTAATGCGCCCGAGATGAGAGATGGATCACCCTTCCGGTCTCATCATTGATCGTCGGTAGTAGCGCTCGGCAGAGCAAGAAGTGACCCAGAACGTTTACTTGCCATTGCTGCTCAAAACCATCCTCGGTTCTGTGCCACGGTAAAGCCATAATTCCGGCATTAAGCACGCACACGGAGAGTGTTCGCTCAGATTCAAGGAAGCTGTCCGCCGCCCGTCGAACCGAATCCAGGGACGCCAAGTCCAGGATGAGCGCTTCGGCAGTGCTTCCCGCCGGGGCGCTCGAAAGCAACTCCGCGATGGCTGTGTCTGCTTTGGATTGCGATCGAGCGGCCAAGATGACGTGGAAGTTCGCCTCGAGGAGACCTCGACATGTCTCCAGACCAATCCCAGCATTGCCACCCGTGACGAGAGCGAGCCTCTTCGGTCCACGTCCGCTCATATTCACCTCTAGGTCAACAATTTGAAGGCGAGGCGTCTGCCCATTCGCTGCTTCAACGCCAGGTTAAACCACATGTCAGTCATCCCTTCGACCAGGTCTACACGGTCGGTTCCACCTAAGTAAACAGGCTCAAGTCCTATATCAGAAATCAACTGTTCGACCGTGCTTCTTGCGTCTTCGTCTCCACAGTAGAACAGGTCTGCCTTGGTGCCTTCGAAATCAGGATTAGCCAGATTCTCCCAACCGAGTGAGTTGAACGCGCGGTACAGGTTCGCGGTCGGTAGTTGGTCGCGAAGATAGCCAAGGGCATGACGCGACTCACCTCTCATGTTGTTCGTCGCATCGATGATGGTCTTACCGGACAGGTTGTCGAGATTCTCATTTACAACCGTTGCCACCGATGGTCCAGGCACCGCAAAAACAGCGACGTCCGCAAAACCGATGGCTTCCGCGCTGTGTCCAACTCGTACCTGTCCTGCCATTTTATCGATCTTTTCGATCAGTGATTATTTTTGTGGGTCGCGAACACCGAAATACACCTCATGGTTTTGGCTGGCCCATTTCGCTCCAATCGTGCCCCCGATGTTCCCAGCACCAATCACTGCAATCTTCATTTTGCTCCCCGTTGAGTCAATGTGTATGAGCAACAGCTGAGGATCCAATACTGACACGGTTCCCTGAAAAGTATCAAATTGTTACCGATACGAATGGTTCATTCAGTCCTCTCAGACGGACTCAAACCCAGTTTTCCCATCCCGGCGGATACTCGGCGATAAATGCGGAGAGTGATTTTGAACTTCGTGGGTCGTTAAGCGAAACCGGGTCGGAAGCAGTCCACCGACTTCGCGCCTCGGTCAAAGAGGACGCTGGTCGACACAGTGTTCCACGACCTCCTCGAGTGGACGCTCAAAAACGCCCTTTGGAGAGTTGATGGTCCACTACTGGATACCCAACTCCCTTGGTGGCTGTGGCGATAAAGACGTTACTCAATGGAGACAACGGCTGCAAATCTTTGACAAACAGGCGATGTTGAGTTGACGCTTCAATGCTTGAAATAGACGCTTTCAAAGGCCAACGCCATTGGAGGGTTCATTTAGGTCATTTTGTGCCGCATGCGTAAAAACACCACATGGCATCAAAGGCACCAGTCATGCGTTCGTGGCAGCCTCGATCAGCGTCGTCGCCTTAAGTGTACTCAGCCCAAACTTACATTTTTTGCCTGTTTTAGCGGCGCATGGACGCCCATTGTGAAGGCGACTCATCCACAGGGTGAGTCCGAGTACAAAGGCGCCATGCCCTTGGTCTCAGGCGTATCGATCAAGGGATTTGCTAAAGCTGCTGACCTTGTATTTCTGGAAGGTCAGGTCCATATCAATCATGGAGTTTCGAATATGAATCGGATCGTATCCTTGGCCGGGTAAATCAAAGTCGGTGTTAATTTTTGTTAAATCAAAGGTGACCGTGTTGCCCCACATCCGTCGGGGAAGCGACTTGTCCAAGCCGAGCAGTGGACCGACTTTTGTAAACAGCCACTTGAAGAAAAAGGCCGGCATTTCAAAGAGCGGGAGTAATTTCCATTTGGTGCGCGGATCGCTTCTCAGCACATTGCAGAATTCGTAGAACCGAACCAATCGCTGTGGGATCAAATAGCGTCCTTTTGCTTTGGGACTAATCATCGCGAGGGAATGCATCAAGGCTGTATCACGGACATCTTGCATGGGAAAACCAACGGGTGGACATGCGGGAAAGAACAGACCCATGCGAACGTACTTGAGGAACATTGCGTTGATGCCCGTCCCTTGCGTGAAACACATGGGGCCAAAAGTGCCACCGATGAGCAGTGACACCAGGTCCCATTGTGACTGACCTGCTTCAATTTCCTCCGCCCGACGCTCCTGTAGCACCTTAGAGTGAACATAGGGGAAATCTGTAGGCGAGGTGGTCTCGTCCCAATCGTCTTCTGACACCGTCCAATCGGGGTCTTGCAAAGACGGCGCATAATCGGCGGCCGCCGTTAAGCACGTGCCTGTGAGCACAACGCGTTTGACCGTCGGTGTCTTGCTGCAAGACGCGAGAATGTTTTCGATACCGGTGATGGCGGGGTCTAAGAGCTTAGTCTGGAGTTGTTGCTCGGAGCCCACCATGAAAAATGGGGATGCCACGTGAAGCACAACCTCACAACCGGCGATTGATTCATCGTAAGCGCCTGCGTCCATGAGATTGGTCACTTTAAAGACTTTGAGACGCTCGTGCGCACCTGGCATCGCTTTGAGAAAGCCAATCTTATCCTCATCTAGACTCCGGACGGGCGCATGCACAGTATGCCCCGCACGCAAGAGTCTCCGAACGACATGCGAGCCGACCATACCAGTTGCCCCTGTGACACAGCAGACTCGTTTTGCAGCGGCTTCTTCTGCGGGTGTCAAGGGGACTTTGTCGAGCAGTTCAACAACATCCGGTCTTTCTGTTATCGGTCGTTTTTCAAGGTTCGCTGGCATGGTTATGGCCCCTTCTTAGTGATGCTCTGTGATGTCCAAGCGAGTTTAAATGTTTCATCCAGATTAGCTATCAATCAAAGTCTTTTTGGATAAACGCGGCCAACATCTGCTGGCTCGACTCAAGAATTTAATGCTCATTTTCGTGGAGGGGGATGTCACAGCCGATGCGTCGACCCTGCAGAACAACCCATGTGGAGTATTTAGAAATGACCCCGTTTGCATAGATCCAATCAGTGTCTGTATTTGTTATTTGCATGTTTGTGCAAGTATGCTATAAAGGGGGTGTGAATGCGTTAGATGTACAAGAACTCGCTGATTTGTTGAAGGCGTTGGGGGAAGTCAACCGACTCTCTCTCGTGTGTCGGCTTTGCGAATGTCAAACAGCTCAGAATGCCATGTGCCTGTGCGACTGCTGTAGCGTCGATCCGTCCGGCGTATCCAGGCATTTGAAGCTGTTGGCGCAAGAGGATGTTGTCAGCGTGGAGAAGCGAGGGCGAGAGCGAAGTTACTCACTCAACAGAGCTTATGTGGCCAATCGATTGAGAGACCTCGCCAATCAAATTGAGTATCAACAGGAGGCATCATGAGTAAGACACCATGTAAATGTAACTGCAAGACCGATGAATGCTGCGTAAAAAAGACCTGCGCATGTTGTAAAGACAGTTGCTGCTGTAAGTAAGGCAAGGCCTGCTCGGACGGCAATAGTGGCTTGTCTCTGCTTAGTGATTAGCCCCAGTCTGCCCAAGTTAGCCAGAGTCTAGTCCACCGTTTTGACGACTTCACTGGCTGATGCAGCCAGCACGAGTTCACCGTCGATTCGAAGCTCGGTTCCGCGCACCATGAGCCCCAGTGAACTGTCCGCGGACCAGAGGACGAAGGCCGCATCCGTCGTCATGATTTGACCGGATGGTAGCGTCATTTGGGCTGGTGCACCGTCTTCACGAATCCATGCGATATCCAGTGAGTCAGGCCCTAATATCTGCCATGCGACACCTTTGTCCGTTGGGACGGGACTCACGTCCAAGGGCGCGTCTGGCCCTTCGTTCGCGCCCGTTTTGTAGGGGGCGAGAATCGTCAGGAAGTCTGGCGAACGGCCCATGACCACTGAATCTGTGACCGTATGGTGTTCGGCCTCTTTTTCCAGTTTGTGCACATGGGGCGATGTGAAGGCCTCAAATGCCGGCTCAACCACGAGGCAGGGACCCTGTGTTGATGCAGTGTAGACGGCGACCGAACCGCGTTCCCTCTGAATACGGGGACCATATTCGTCCAGGCGTACGCTGCCATCCAAATCACGCCCCGCGAAGGCATGTAACCTAAATCGATATTCCCGCTCCGTATTCACATCCGAGGACAGCTGGTCTGCGATCACAAAGTATCGTCCACGGATGAATGCGACGCCCCGTACAATCTCGGTGTCCTGGTAGCTCTGATGGGATTCAGCGTAGGCGAGGGCACGTCCATCGACTGTATTTTTGATAAAGGCATCCGCATCGCCCCAATCGGTGAGCAGGCCCTTAGCAGGGGTGCCTTTGCCGTCGATTAAGATCAGGTTGTGAGACCCTGGCACAGCGGTGACGGGATTTTGAAGAGAGTTGGGTTTGTAATAGCCCGTATCCGTGAGAAGCAGCTCACCGTACGCGGCCATAACGAAGGATGTGCCATCGGGATGATCGTGAACGGTTTTCCTGGCGGCACCATTCTCACCCATTAGGATTAAGACTCGATCGTCGTTATCCCACCCGGAACGGAAGGTCGCCATCCCGCCATCGATAAAGAAACGATTGGTCCACTGGGGTGGATTGCTCTCGGCAGGCGGCTCCACGTAAGCCAGATGAGGAATAGCCAGTTCAAACCCACCTTTTACCCGATATGGATCGGAGGAATTGGTCGCCCAATCCCAATATAAATAATCGGGGCCTCCAAAATGACTGAAGAGCGCCTGACCCGTCTGGTTTCGCAGCGGCGAATCACCGATAGGCGCCCGATTGCCACTGGGTAATCTCAGGGCTAAAGACCAGTCCTGTGCCCGTCTAAATAACTCGCCATCCATTGGGTTGGTGAAGGTAAAAGATTCACCGTCTACACAGCCATGTCCCCGCCATGGGTCCTCATCGGACCGATTAATGCAATTCCGAGTGTACAGGCTGTCTTTGGCTGCCCGATTGTCCAATGCGATATAGAAGGGCAGGGTTGGAGCGAGGCCGTAATTAAAGTAAAAGGGTCCTTCTGAGACTGCTCCATCCCCTTGAATGTACTGTCCGCCTTCGCCCAATAGATAGGCCAATTCGCTGACAGCCCAATCAAGCCAGCTCGGTGCATCTGGATGGGCTGGGAACGCCAATGCCACAAAGCCGATGGCAGCCGCTGTTCGGATGGGGTGGTTATTCTGAGTCACCGTTAAAGCCAATTGGCGGGTCGTGTCGTCCAGTACGTAGTATTTGAAAAATTGGTCGGTGACGCTTGTGAGTTTCATCTCGACCGCGTGTGCTTGCGCCTCTGAAATAAAGTCGGTGGCCATCAGAAAGTCCCAGGCAGCCGTGTAGTGCATCAGTGGACTGGGCATACGGATGTTAATCCCCCAGCGGGTATGGTCCTCCCAATTGGTCGTTAGCGTGTCCATAATGCTGATGGCGCGCTGGGCGGCTTGCTCGTCGTCGTTCAACCAAGCAAGAAAAGCATTCGCTGCGGCGATCTCACCGTTGTCACCGTGTGCTTTCGCGTCCCAATCTTGTGGGTCTATTTCGCTCAGCTCTTTTGCCGCTGTCTCTAAGAGGGTGGCGTATATGCTGGCCATCGGCTCGGTTTGAATAGACGTCTCAATGACGGCTCTTCGGTCCTCGGTCAAATACATGAATGGGTGTGTTGCCGTGGCAGGATCGTCAACGAGGGCTGAATCGCCTGTGTGGGATTGGCATGCAAACATGGCGAAGATGACGAAGGCAAAGCCCAACTGAGAGAACAATGTGCCGCTTATCTTCATCATGGTGAATGATCATATCACATGAATCGGGCATCCTCGATTTAACGCGTGGGCTGGGTTGAAATAGTCGCGCGGGGAATTGGGCGTTCGTGGACGCCACGCATTTTAACAGCCGGAATCAATGCCCAGACATCATCTATACGTTTGTCTTCAAGGCTCTTTAAGTCTGAGAAACCACCTGGCCTTCCGTACCTACCTACGAGCCCATCCCGATGCTGTGACAGCCTATGGAGAGCTCAAGTATCAATTGGCCAAAATTTATGTTGATGATATGGCCGGCTATGTTGAAGGAAAGACAAAATTCATAGTTGGGATTCTCGCGAAGCAAGGATTTTCCGCCGGAGATATTACAGAGATGATTGAGGGCAATGAAGCCTGAGTTCGAGATTGGAAATCGTCGAACGGCTTTTCCCTTAAAGGAACCTGTTTTCCCGGTGGCAGATTTCAGCGCCTTAGGCGCTGGCCATACATTTGGTGAATTGCGACTGTAAACTGTCGCGGTCTAGGCCTCGCCCGATGAACACGATGCGGCAGAAGCGAGGATCATCTGCCCAGAGTTTACCCGGTTTGACATCGATGGTGCTGCGCACCCCGTTAAAAATGAATCGATTCTGGTCTTCGGGAACAGCCAGTACACCTTTCATTCGAAGTACGGTTGGCTCATGGCCTCGAGCGAGTCGGCCAAGCCAGAGGTCGAGCGCGTCGATGTCTACGTTGCCGGACCCTTCAACAGCCACCGATTGAATGGATTCATCGTGAGTATGGTCATGGCTGTGGTCGTGACTGTGGCTGTGGTCGTGACTGTGGCCGTGCTCATGGTTATGGTTGTGGTCGTGGTCGTGACTGTGGCCGTGCTCATGGTTGTGGTCGTGGTCGTGACTGTGGCCGTGCTCATGGTTGTGGTCGTGGTGATGGTGATGGCCATCATGATCGTGGCTGTGCTGTATCCCTTGTTCGAGGCTAGACTGGTCCGCTTGCAGATTTAAAATGTCATCAACGTCGAACCTGGCCTCGGGGGCCCTGACCACTCGGGCCAACGGGTTGAGCGTCTTCAAAGTCTCTTCAATTCCACTCAGACCCGTCTCGGATCTGCCCTCTATTTTGTTCACAATAATCAGGTCGGCGAACGTAATTTGCTCCTCGCATGCATGCACATCCACAAGTGATTGCTCGATGTTGTGGGCATCGACAACAGTGACTACGCCGCGGAGGTCAAACATATCCCCGACGCGGGGATTATCGAAAAAACGCATGACGGGGGCGGGCTCGGCAAGGCCGGTTGTCTCGATTAAGACATGGTCAAACTCATCTGAACGCCTTGAGATCTCATCGAAAGCGGAGAGCAACTCACCGCTCACCGTGCAGCATATGCAGCCGTCATTGAGTTCGAAGACCGACTCCTTGGGCGCACTTAAGATGGATCCATCAACGCCCAGATCACCAAATTCATTCTCGATGATTGCAAACCGCCGGTCGGTGCTGGTCTGGATCACATGTTCGAGAAGTGTCGTTTTTCCGGCACCGAGAAACCCTGTCACCAATGTTACTGGGATCTTTTGTTTCAATGGACTCATCGAGCTTTGACGAGCGACCGCGTCAGCCGCTCGGTTCCTAAATCAATTGTGTTTTGTTTTGCATCAGCTGCATACATACCTGAGCGGCTCCACCCCTACGGTTGAGAGTTGATTCAGCTTTCTTTGGTTACGACTGAACGCGATTTCGAGTCCAATTTATGAATGGCCATGTTGGGGCCAATCCCTTGCCGTCCGAGTAACGGTGCTCAGTCAAGTTGGTCAAACGGTCTCAGCAATCAGCAGCACAGTCTGCGTCGGCTTTTTGATTTATCCGCTTGATTTCTCTTAAGTTCAGCACATGACCAAACATCAGCAACAAGCCCGCGATAATCCCGATGAGTTCGCCGGATAGATGGCCGTCTTCATGGTGGCCTTCTCCGTGGTGACCTGCGTCTTCTTTATGCTCGTCTTTGTGTTGTTTCTCATTTTTTTCACCGGCAGGTTCCGATGCTGCGGCATGCGTCTTGTTTTCTACGTGCTCATCGTGGTGGCCACCTTCAAGCGAGCGTGCTGCGAGCAAGCCGATGATGCCGATGCTAATCACCGCCAGTACGGTCGTATTTTTATGGCGTCGCCAGCCAATACCAAGAGCGGCCACACCGATGCCGACGGCAAGCAATGTCAAACCCCATTCGGCTTCATGGCCGAGCAAGATATCAAGACCTAAGACGGCGAACATCGCAGGCACGAACGCGCAGGCTGCACAATGCAATGCGCAGGCTGTGCTGGCGACCGCACCCCAGCGGTCTAGTTGTTCGCCGCTTTTGTTTCCTTCAGTCTCTGGATTGGACATGGTGGTCTCTCTTTATTTCGTCTGTTATGTCAGCTCTGCAAGGGTACCAATCTTGGCCCGGCCCGAAGGTTCGCAGACCGCCGATGTGTCTCGCAATAAACCAAATGCTCATTCGTCTATCTCTTACCAACGGTGGGTATCAATTTTGGCGTGAATTTTCAATCGGTATCGATACCAGTGGCCCATACGCAATTGCTAGATTGACTTAGGTTTCGTGACGCTTACAGGCGGGGGAGCGAGGTCTCATTAGACCGGGGCCCAGTAGCCTGGATATGCCGGTGAGGTCGGCTTGATCACCTGCGCGTTCCGCTGAGGCAGCACCCGGGTACATCAGCCCCTGGGCATGTTCAGCGGCAGACGCGAGCGGCCTTGTAATGGCCGCCCTCAACGCAGCTAAACCCATCACCGCAGTGGCTGTCCTGGCTGCACACGCAATCCCTTGACAGAACACAGGCAGGATAGGGTTCAACTCGGGCAGACCCAGTCATTTGTTTCCAAATCTTATTGTCGAAAAGTCCATTGGGATCCATGGTCCGTTTCAGGTCCATAAACGCGTTCCATTGGGGGTATTGTTCAGGTCCGAGTCCAACAAAAACAGGCGTTGAGTTCTTGCCCCAGTGTGGCCGGCCACCATATTTCTTCAAAGTCATCTGCTGGATTTCGTCATACACCGCAGCCGAGCGCTCGTAGTAGGTCTCGTTGGCCACCTTTGGTACATGAATTTCGAAAGCAACAACGTCCTCACCATAGTTGAATCCCATCCAGCGATCGGACGCTTTAGAGAAACGCAGATAGATGCCAAGAATCGGGAAGCATGCTCTGTTCTCCGCGATAATCGCACGGACATCAGTCATCCATTCTTTAAGTCTACGTAGCGGGAACGCAGCTTCCATCGTCCGGCTCTGGACTTTGGGGTTGTCCCAAGGGCAGCGGCCAGCCGAGCAATCCGATGCAAGCATTTGGTGTGACCAACCCACGGGCCGAGAGGAGTCTGAGTTCTTTGCGTTGAAGGGTGGTAGCCAAATCCGAGACCGGATGAGGGCGCTGTCGCACTGGGCTCGCAGTGGGGCTCGGTTAAGAATCGTATATGGGATGTCGCCAACGATTCGAAACACGCTGCCGCTGCTGGTCCATAGGTTGTGCTGTGATTCACCCGGGGTGTCGTTGGCGACGCGGTCGTAATAGTCCATGACGTATCGCCCATTGCCTGCGAACCACATGACCCGTGCATAGGGGTGTTCCCGTACCATCGCCTCGATCTGATTTTCCAGGTTATCGTCGCGCCCTTTTTTGAAGCCGTATTGGAGCTTAAACTGAGGCTCGATGGTCAAGGTGATTTCGACGACGACGCCCAACATACCCATGTGCGCGGCGGCTTTCGCAACGTCTCGGCCTTCGAAGGTGTTCAGCTGTCCTTGGCCATCGACAATTTTCATGGCGACGACCATATCGGCCATGCTGCCTGGGATCTGGAGTGATGAATGATGAGCTGCTGTGGCTGTGCCCCCGGCGATACTTACGGCTGTGTAATCGGGCATTGTGCGAATAGCATAGCCCTGTTCGTGCAAATAGGCCGATAAATCTTTGGCGCGAATACCCGGCTCGACGGTCACCGTCATGGCATCTTCGTCTAGGTCCAATACGCGGTCCATCTGCCAGAGATTGAGTAAAATTCCGCCTTGCTTAGGGCAAATGAAACCGCTGTTGCTATTTGACTTTTTCAAGGACACAACCTTCAGGCTTCGATCGAAGCGATTGGCGTCTTTGATGGCCTTCTGGATTTCGGCAATGTTGCTGGCATCGATGACATCACCTGGATTACAGGTTGTCGTCCCTTGATAATTATCGACGTTCACGGTGCCGGTATAGCCAGGTTTCGTGAACCCGTCGGCATCAATTTTACCGGTGATATAGCCGATACCATTAGCGATCAACTGTTGGAAACTGGACAGCTCAAGGGTGTTCTCGTCGTGTCCAAGCGTGGTTGCGAAAACCTGTCCAGCGCCGACCTCATGGGTCCACGCAACAATGTGATTTTTCTTACTCTGCTGACTGTAGACTTGATAGAGCGGCACAACGCCGTCTCGGACAGCGAGATTCTGATAGAGTTCATCTTTCCAGCTGACGATGGTCTCTGGTAGCCACTTGGTAATCGGGTGTGTGCTATCCATGCGTTCTGCATGAACGGACCGTGGCCAATCGTGTCCTGTGGTATCGATGCCTGTGAAGTGCCACCAATAGGGGAAGTGAGCATCGGGCCTGTCCTGACTCCACTGCCGATGGGCCTCTTCGAGGTTGTGTGCATTGGGGGTGCCGTGTTGGCTCGTGCCTCTAAAACTGTGCGCTGCACAGTGTACGAGCACAGCGGGAATCCCTAAGTCTCGTGTTTGGCTCATAATGTTGTCGATGCGATGGACGTCCATGTCGCTGGGAAAACACATATTGTAGATGATGACATCGTAGCCCGCGCCAAAGTGCTCTTCTTGCATGAACTTGAGCGTATCGTCGGGGTCTTTGCCAACCATTGAGAACTCAATGTTTATGTATTTACTGATCCCACGACGGAGGGTGTCCTGTTGGGTTTGGTAATTGTGCCAAATATTGCCGTAGCTGGTGAGATACAAGGCCCGAATGGGCTGAACCAGTGCCTCTGACTGGCTGGATTTGATGTCCGGGGCCCCCTGGTCAATGGGTGTGTCTAGTTGGTGACAGGCGACCATCACGATCCCTAGAGATAGCACTTTGAAGTGTCTCAATAGGCGGCCGATCAAGTTGTTTGGCCGCCGTTGCCCCGCATCATCGAGGTGTCCAGCCATAGGGCCTACGGATACGGCCGAACGAGCGATGAGTGGCGCGCCCGTCCGTGGCCTGAAGCGGAGAGTCTTTGAATCCTCCCAGTGGCATTTGTTTTTCATTCGAACCAAAAAAGGCGTCTGTACTGGATTTTTCTTCATGACACTCGGTCTCTCAGTCAGCGATAATTTAGACAACGCCTATTTTGTCTAGCAATGGGCGTGCCAAAACCGACCGTTCGGAAGATTTATTGTTTTTGAGGCTGTGAAATACGTTTTCTTATTGGTTTTTTGGGCGGTTTAGGGGTCAAAAGACCCATTTAGCTGGTTCGCAGGTCCAACAGTGAAGACAGAAAACCCCACTCAAGTTTCACTTTTGTCTAGATCTGGAGTCTGCGGTTTTAAAGCAGGGCTGGAGTAGAAAGCGGCAACAGAGTCCGCCAATCCATCTCCGATCTACCGCGGGCCGCTGATGGATCGAACGACGGACACCGTAACGCAAGAAAACCCTGTTCGTGGCATCACAACCGCCCTTATCCAATCCGTACTCCACGGCTTCGGGGAGCATCACTGGCGCCAGATCATCAGAGACCTGACCGAGCGCCTAGATGGATTAAAAATGTGTCTTCAGCTCATGACCAGTTCTAGTGGACTGACCGGAATTGCCTGCTTTTGTTAATCATTTGAAAAACCGTTACGGGTCTTTGCAGGACACTTTCGTTAGTCAGCATTCGCAACTGGTTACTGGTCAGTATCGAGCGTCTTTCAGTGTCGGTAAATGTCACACAAATTTTTGGTGTGTATTTTAGAAAAATTCTATATGGTCCGCCCGATTGAAGCGGGCATTACAGGCCCGGCATGTCGATGGCGGCGCAATGGTGCGCCGACGCATGTATTCTCATAGACCTAACTTTATAGGAGACCTGGACACAATGTTACGTATTATCACAGCGATTTTCGTCGCCGGATTACTCGCAGCGACGCCTGCAATGGCCGACGACCACAAGGAACCCGAAGCGCGATACAGTGCGCTGGTTGGTGTAAGCCCTTTCGGCGGCTCACTTCAATTCGGTTACAACGATTCCCGCCAGACCAGCTATCAGTTTGCAATGGGATTCTTTGCGGGCAAGGCACCCATCAAACCAAAGATCAATGACATCGAGTATGAGATCGAGAGTGAGACAAACTGGGTTGGTTTCTTTCTAAACCACCGTCCGTCACTCAAGTATGAATGGTTCCGCTTGGTTGCCGGTTTCGGTATCGGTGAAATCGAAAACGAACTCGACGACGGCGAGGGCAACACCTACCAAGCTGATTATCAGGAAAACCCAGTGGGCTACTTGGGCCTCGGTTTCGGCGGTCAAGCTAAGAAGGGTTTCATCTGGGCATTCGACATGGGTCTTTTGCACACAGGTGGACCAAACGTCTACAAGACCGGCGGCATGGGAGCAGACGAGAGCCAAGAGATCGCAGACAGCTTTTTCTTTGGTCGCGTCCTCCCTAACTTCCAATTGTCATTGGGTTGGGGCTTCTAAGAAAGTCTAGACCAAAGACGTCCGGTGGCCTCGAGCCGCCGGGCTGTCTTTACTGCGCCAGGGTGGTCTCAGCCTGGCGTGCTAAAGCCAGCCAGCCTGTCACACATAGCGGCCGCCATTGCAACGCAATACACTTGGGCGCACATAGCCTTTGAATAGACTAATCCTGCACCGATTCCGATGATTGCTCTCGCGCAATTAACCTTGCAAAATCAACCGGCCCGTCCTTATTCTCAGCTTGGATTTTGTAGACCGGGCCAATATGACGGAGGTGTCCATGACATATCGCGTATTCTTCTGTGCAGCTGTCTTTGCTTGGGGGTGCGGTGCGGAAGAAGGCACTCGAGGTGCTCAAACGGGGGAAGCCTGCGTAGACAGTGAGCTCTTGGCCCAATGCCCACCGAATACTGAGGCAACCCTTGAGGCCAACGCCTCGACTCAATGCAATGCCGCTGGCAGCATCGCTATTTCAAACGATGGTTTATCCATGGAAAGCGGTGTGTCGGGTGCTGTCTCCCAAGTCTGTGTCGGGACCGGTGAATGTCGGGCGGTCTGCACACTCATTCAACCTTGCGATCATGGTATCATGTCCATTAGCGCGATGGAGGGCATCGTCTGTAATCCGCCGCCTGCCAACCCCTGTGGCAATGGCGTTTGTGAGGCGGGAGAGAATCCGACGAATTGCGAAGTCGATTGCGGTGGCAGTGCCTGTGGCAACATGGTTTGCGAATCAACGGAAGATCCTATGACGTGTCCGCAAGATTGCGTGCAGACCGGATGTGGCAATGATGCCTGTGAGCCTGGAGAGACACCGGAGACTTGCCCGCAAGATTGTGAGACGGCGTGCGGCAATGAACTGTGTGAGCCGGGTGAAGATCCGGAGACCTGTCCACAAGACTGCAGGCAGGCCGGATGT
>MDTC01065996.1_pt1 | contig 17608 bp, 15 predicted proteins | sample 811181 | NCBI WGS metagenome assembly MDTC01 (sample SAMN05326644, study PRJNA326480) | marine metagenome | isolation source: seawater | place: Pacific Ocean: North | collected 2011 | reverse complement strand
GCGACCTGATTACGGTTAAATTCACTCACAACGCTTAATAATTGGCGACATGTGATTTGGCCTACCAGTTTTCCATGATCCACGACCGGTCGCCGTCGGCGACCCTTAATAAGCATGTCGTTGGCAACACCCACTATGTCGGAGTGTAATAAACAGGACTCAACCTTGGCGATCATATGCTGTTCGACATGGTCGGTGAAAATCGCGGCACCCTTTAGGCTGACGAGAATCTGTCTACAGGTAATTTGGCCAACTAGACGACCCTTATCGAGTACGGGTCGGCGCCGCCGTCCCTTGCTGAGCATATCGCTCGCAACCTCTCTAATATCCGCCTCGGGCGTACAAAATTCGATCGCGTGGGTCATATGTTCCTGAACCTGACCTACCTCACGGTGATCGTTATAAATGGCGGATAAAATTGCCCGTAAACAATCCATTTCCGACAGGACTCCGAGAAGCTTATTTTGTTTGTCGACCACGCATAATCCGGATACGCGGTTTTCAATAATCGAGGTGATTGCGGAAAAAACGTCAGTCTCTGGTGTTACCTTGATCGGGTGTAATTGCATGAAGTGGCCGACCTCAGTCACGTCATGGGTTTGCGGATTAAATTGGGAAAGGCCTACGCGGAGGCAGTCCATCTCTGACAATACGCCTAACAGCACATTGCGGTGATCAACGACGCAGAGCCCGGATACCCGATGCTCGAGTATCATTGCGACAGCTTTATCCAGCCCGTCACTCATCCCAATCTTGACTGGGTTGTGTTGCATATAATCGCTTAAGTCTACAGAACGTAACATTACATCATCCCCTTTATTTCACAATCTCACTAAAGACGGCCGATTAGGTCAATTAATGGTTGTGGCCAAGACCCTATGGCTAAAACTGCAAGCATCAGTAACAGGGCCACTGGATTACGCCAACCTAGCACAGTTGGTGAGCCTTTATTGAGCTGATGAGGTTCTGCACTCATCGTGAATATCACCCTTAAATAATAATAAATGGCGATGGCACTGCCGATCATTAATGTGCCCAGAAGTAACCAAAGCTGTGCGTTCAGAGTCAAAGTAATGAGATAAAATTTGCCCATGAACCCAGCTGTCAGTGGAATACCTGCAAACGATAGCATTGCCACAGCTAGCGTTATTGCTTGCGCTGGATGGCGCCAAAAAAGTCCGTCGAAAGCTTGCATGTCGGAGTCTTCTTCGCCGCCGACATTCGCAATCACGGTGAGCGCAGCAAGGGTGGTCACGATGTACGCCACCAAGTAAAAACTAATGGCTGCTCGCCCGAGTTGTTGCGTGTCACCGAGGTGAGGTAACGCGATGATTGCGACTAACAGGTAACCAAAATGCGCTGTTGATGAGTACGCAATAAGTCGCTTAATCTGTTGCTGGCGGAGCGCCAACCAATTGCCGACTAACATTGACGCTACCGCAACGACGCTAAGTGCATTCATCAAAGATTCATAGCGATATAATTGCCCGTCCAGGATCAGCCGCACCATCGCGACGAACATAGCCCCTTTTGAAAGCGTCGCGAGAAAAGTCGTTACTGCAGTGGGGGCTCCCTGATACACATCGGGGGTCCACATATGGAAGGGTACGAGGGATAACTTAAAACCCATGCCCGCTAATACGATGGCGGCTCCTGCCAGGACGAGCAAAGGGTTGTTTAAGTAGCCAGACGCCGCTTTGGCCCCCATGCCCGCGAAGCTAAGATCTCCGGTTGCGCCGTATAAAAGTGCAAAGCCAAACAACAACATGGCGGATGCGCAGGCCGACAGTACCAAATATTTGACTGCGGCCTCCAGCGGTAAATCCCCGCTCTTTGGAAAGGCGATCATGGCATAAAGGGCAATTCCCATCAGTTCCATGCCCAGTAATAACGAAGCCGTATGAGCAGCCTGCACTAGTACGACAGCTCCAAGCGTCGAGAGGATCAGAAGCAGGTAATATTCCTCTTTGGTGTCCGCTTGTGTATGGAATATATCTCGGGATAGTGCCAGCGTTATAAGTGCGCAAAAGATCAGCAGCGCGCTAAACCAAAGGCCCCACGCATCTACTTTTAACAGTGGGCCAACGTCCTGTGAAAAGTTACTGGCAGAGTAAATGCTCAATAATGTGGTGAGTAAGCCCAAAGTGCTGATCCACCAAGCAATCCGATGATCGCGCTTGATCGATGCCTGAATCATCAGAATGAGTGCTGTCAGTGATAGTGAGATTATCGGTGATAGCACTAACAATTGATCAGAATTCATTGCGTAATCCCTAGCGCCGTTGAGTCGAGGAGTCCCCCAAGCGCTGTTTGGGATACGTCGAGTATCGGTTGAGGGTAAAGCCCGAGTGCGATTAATGCGATCATCATTAGCGACATTGTGAGCATCTCGCGCGGACCAAAGTCTGCGAGTGGGAGCTTGTCGGAATGCGTATTGGGTTGCCCCTGAAAGGAGCGTTGCATCAATATGAGCGAGTAAACGGCGCCGGTGATCAAACCCATTGCGCCCGCTACCGCCATCCATTCATTTATCTGAAAAACGCCTAAAAGAATGAGAAATTCAGCCACAAAGTTGCCTAATCCCGGTAAGCCAAGAGCGGCGATGATAAAAAACATGGCGACGGCTCCCATGCGCGGCATCTGTTGCCAAAGCCCCCCCATCTCTCTCATGTCACGGGTATGCAAACGCTCCTGGAGTGCGCCTGCGATTATAAACAGCGCGGCTGTACTGAAGCCGTGAGCGATCATTTGCATAATGGCGCCTTGTAGAGCCAGCGTATTCCACGCGTAGACACCTAATAAAATAAAGCCCATGTGACTGACACTGCTGTAGGCGACGAGGCGTTTGAAATCAGTTTGCGAAAGGGCCGCAATGGCACCATAGACGATGCCAACGATTCCTAGCAGCATTGCAACGGGCGCAAAATGCATTGACGCGTCTGGAAATAAGGGCACAGCGAAGCGAATTAAGCCGTAGGCGCCCGTTTTAAGTAAAATGCCGGCGAGAATGACACTGCCAGCTGTGGGTGCTTGGGTGTGCGCATCCGGCAGCCACGTGTGAAAAGGAAAGCCTGGGAGTTTCACTACAAAGGCGATAAAAAATCCTACCATCAACCAATACGCGGTTGTTTCGTCCATTTTGGTCTGTAAAAGGTCGAAATAGCTAAAGGTGTAAACGCCGGTTACTTCGCGGTTAACCGCGACCAACGCCAAAATGGCAACGAGCATGAGAAGGCCACTTGCTTGCGTAAAGATAAAAAACTTCATTGCCGCGTAACCACGATTTTCATGTCCCCAAATGGCGATCATAAAGTACATGGGGATTAACATAATTTCCCAAAACAAAAAGAACAAAAACAAATCGAGCGCCATGAAAACGCCGAGAACCCCCGCCAGGGTCCAAAGCAAATTAGCCTCAAAAACCCCCTGACGATACTGAATGTCTGTCCACGAGGCGCTCACAGCGACAGCCCCTAAAAGTAGCGTGAGTAAAATCATCAATAGGCTGATGCCATCAAGCGCCAGCTCAATATGAATGCCAAAAGCTGGAATCCACGGCGTTTTAAAATGCATGAACCAACTGCTTGGATCACTCGGGGTTGAAGCCTGTAACGCGTTTAAGGCGCTCAACCCAGAGATTGAAGTGATCAAATAAATCAACGCTGCAATAATCACAGCTAAAGCGACGATACGGGGCAGAGATTTGTCGATCCGCTCACAGAGCAAAGCCAAGAAGCCACCCGCCAGGAGTATCAGTAACAGATTCAGCATCACCATTAAATAGCTCCGGAGGCGATTTTCATCGCGACGCCAAGCGTTGCGATCAAGCCGACCATCATGCTTGTGATATACCAACGCATACGCCCTGATTGGGTGGCACTTAGGTGACGATGAATTGCTTGGTTAAGGCGCACGATCGCCTCATAGAAGCGGTCTATAGGTTCATTTTGTAGTGCGTTTGCGAGGTTATAGTAAGGCTTCACCGCAATGCGATCGAAGACTTCGTCAAGGCGCCAACCACTGCGCAGAAATTGACCAACGCGCTGCACTAAGGGCGTTTTTGTCCAGCTATCGATCCTTGGTCGTTGACCGTAGAAGCCAATGTAGGCGAGGAATACGCCCAACAGTGGGACTGAAATCGAAATGATTTCTACCCAGTGGGGCGGGTGTTCTGCGTTAACGAGTGGAAAAACGTCTGCTAACGGCAAACTGAAGTAACCGCCAATAATTGACAGTGCGCAGAGCACAGTGAGTGGCAGAGCCATCTGCCAACCGATTTCGCGATCGGGTTCGGTTTTAGCATCGCCGAAAAATACGATAAAAACCAATCGAAAACTGTAGATTGCTGTTAGTAAGGCGCCCAGTAGACCTGCGCCCCACAACCACGGACCAAAATCGGGTCGTTGATAGGCTTGCAGCAAAATAAGATCCTTACTAAAAAAGCCTGCCGTCATCGGCAGCGCAGCGAGGGCGGCAGATCCAATGAGAAAGCTCCAAAATGTGATTGGCATACGGGTTCTTAAACCGCCCATTTTGAAGATATTGTGTTCGTGATGGAGACAATGAATGATGGCGCCGGAGCCTAAAAATAATAACGCTTTAAAAAATGCATGGGTCATGAGATGAAAGACACCTGCGGTCCATGCGCCGACTCCGAGGGCTAAAAACATGTACCCGATTTGACTGATCGTAGAGTACGCGAGGATCCGTTTGATGTCAGACTGAACGAGCGCTGTACCTGCCGCCATGAGTGAGGTTGCAATCCCGATAAATGCGACGGTATGCATCGCACTCGGGCTGAGTAAAAAGAGATCATGCGTTCGGGCGATGAGATAAACACCCGCCGTTACCATGGTGGCCGCATGGATCAGTGCACTGACTGGAGTCGGGCCCGCCATAGCATCGGGTAACCACGTATGCAGGGGAAATTGCGCCGATTTTCCAATGGCACCCCCGAGCAACAGGAGACAAGCAATGGTTGGAAGGCTATCGCCTATGCTCCACTGCTCGCTGGCGACTTGCATTAGCGTACGGATATTCAGTGTCCCCAGTTCGGTCAATAGAAGTAATAAACCGATGAGCATGGCGGTGTCGCCAATGCGAGTCACAATAAACGCTTTGCGTGCTGCGCGCCCGTTGGCACTGTCTCGATACCAGAAGCCCACCAGTAAATAACTGCAGACGCCGACGCCCTCCCAACCGAGGTATAACAGCAGTAGGTTGTCTGCCAATACGAGTATCAACATGGCAGCAATGAACATGTTTAAATAGGCAAAATAGCGCGCATAACTGTCATCGTCTTGCATAAATTCGCTAGAAAAGAGATGGATCAAAAACCCAACACCGGTAATCACGCACATCATAACGAGCGTTAAACCGTCGATGTAAAATGAGATACGTGGCGCTAGCGAATCAATTTTCATCCATGTCCATAGGGTGACCTCTACCGGTGTTGAGTCGCTTAAAAACTCCAGTGCCACGGCGCCTGTCAAAACTGCGGCGAGGCCCACTGACCCAACACCCAAGAGCGCAACAGACCTGCGCGTAAGCCGCGACGAAGCGATCATCAGTAACACTGAACTGGCCAGGGGTAACAGGGGTATGAACCAGACAAAATCCCGCATACTTAACCTCTCATTCTGTCGGCATCGTCCATGTCTAGCGTTTTAAAACGCCGCTGGACTTGTAGAACCAAACCCAAACCCACAGCAACTTCAGCCGCAGCCACGCTCAGAATGAGCATAAACATGACTTGCCCATCGGGTTGCCCCCAGTGTGCCCCCGCGGCGATGAAGGCAAGCGCTGATGCGTTTAACATGACCTCCAACGACATGAGAATGAAAATAATATTGCGGCGGATCATCAGGCCCAACATGCCGATACAAAATAGTAGCGTTGATACGAGAAGCACATGGTTGAGAGGTACGACCAGTTCCTGCATCTTTCAGTGCCTGCGTTCAAGGGCGCGGCGGCCCAGATGGTAGGAGCCGACTAAGCCGGCTAGTAAAAGCATGGCGGCTAATTCCACGGCGACAACGTAGGGGCCAAACAATGCTAAACCCACCGCTTTTGGTGTGACTATTCCGACCGTTGCGGGTCCTTGAACGGTGCCCATCAGATACACTATCTCGGCCAGAAGCACTGCTGACAGTATTGCCGGACCAAACCATATTTTTGGTTGTAACCATTGGCGTTCACGCGCATCACCGCGTTCGCCAAGATTTAACATCATGATCACAAAAACAAATAGAACCATAATGGCACCCGCATAAATGACAATTTCCAATGCTGCAGCAAAGGGCGCTCCAATTAAGAAGAAAATTACTGCCACAGCGAGGAGTGAGATAATGAGATAAATGAGTGCATGGATGGCATTGGCCCGAGTCATTGCTAGAATTGTGGCGAGAAGTGCCACCGCAGATGCGATATAAAAAAGGACAACTTCGAGCATTGTAGGCTCCATTATTTGGCTATTTTATCTGGCGCTAGGGCATCAGACTCTTGGTGTCAATCGGTCGAGATTCGTTCACAGCCTCGCCTTTGTCCTTTGACGATGTCTGCAGTCCAGAGACCCTGTAAAAGTTATAGTCGGGGTATTTACCAACACCGTTGATTAACAAGTGCTCTTTTTCGTAGACCATGTTTTGACGGTCGTATTCACACATTTCGAAATCGGGCGTGAGTTGAATGGCATACGTTGGACAGGCCTCTTCACACATGCCGCACATAATGCAACGCGAAAAATTGATTCGAAAAAACTCGGGGTACCAAGTCCCATCGTCGCGGGTATCTTTCTGAAGGGCGATACAGTCAACGGGGCATACAGCCGCACAGAGGTTGCATGCAACGCACCGCTCTTCTCCGTCAGGGTCGCGGGTCAACACAATGCGTCCTCGATAACGGGGTGCCAGATAGGGCATTTCTTCGGGGTACTGGACGGTTTCACTCTTGGTAAAGGTATGTTTAAACACTTCCCACAATGTGCGTATTTCACTCAGCATTAGACTGTCTCCTCTATCCACAATAAAACTCCGCCTGTAACAACTAAGTTAAACAGGGTGATCGGCAGCATAATCTTCCAGCCCAATGACATCAGTTGATCGTATCGCGGTCTGGGTATGGCGGCCCTTAAAAGGATAAAAAAATTGATGACGAAAAATATTTTGATCGCAAACCAAATAATCGGCGGTAGCCACTCGTTAAGTAAGTCTGGGCCCATCCAACCACCAAAAAATAAGGTCACAATCATGCATGAAATAAGCATTAAACCGAGGTACTCGCCAAGCATAAACATGGCGAATTTCATGCCGCCATACTCGGTGTGAAATCCCGCGGTGAGTTCGTGTTCGGCCTCAGGTAGGTCAAATGGCAAACGGTGGCTTTCAGCGATGCCGGCGACCACAAACACAAGGAGTCCAAGTACCTGTGAAAAACAAAACCAGACGTCACTTTGTGCCGCAACAATATCGACGAGGCTAAAGCTTCCGGACATCATCACAACCCCCATTAGCGACAGTCCCATGAAGACTTCGTAACTCACCATTTGTGAGGCTGAGCGTAAACCACCCAGTAGGGCATATTTGTTGTTTGATGCTAAGCCGCCAAGCAGCACGCTGTAGACCGCCAGAGAGGTCATGCCGAGGAAGAATAATAAGCCAATGTTCAGATCGACGATTTGCATGTCGGGCGCAAAGGGCACGACCGCAAATCCCATCATCATGGAGACGACAATCGCCGTGGGCGCAAAAATAAAGACGGCGCGATCCGCAAAGGGTGGTACCCAGTCATCTTTCAATAATAACTTAATCATATCGGCGACCACTAGGCCGATACCCCAAGGGCCGATTCTGTTGGGGCCGTGTCGATCTTGCCAGAAGCCCAACAATCTGCGTTCCCACCATGTTAGGATCGCGGCACCTGCAACACCGCCTAAGAGAATGCCTAGCGCTAACAGAACGGGTGTCCACTCAACCATGTCGATTATGCCTGAGTTGTGCGTTAGGTCTTCGGTCGCTCGCAATGACGAGCGGTTTAAAGGGTCGCCAATTTGGATCGCGTTGTAATTGCACATGCGATCCTGCGGACAGCGAGAGTGTTTGCGTGTAGCCAGCGCTAAAACCGATACAGTTTTTCGCCATGCGGGCGACGATCTTGACGGCCAACGAAAGATTGACATTATTGCTCGAAAGGATCACACCATCGCCGGCTGCAACTTGAAGTTCTAAGGCGCATGACTCAGTGAGTGCGACAAAGGGGTCACCCGCTAATTCGGCGATCTCATCAGTGTACGCTGATAATTCCTCTGATCCGTGCAGACATTGGATGGGGATGAGTTGCCAGCCAGTGCTCTGCGCAAACGCAGTGCGATCCGTGCTCGTATGCGGGATACCCTTCCCTGAAGAGATCAGAAGTCGGATACCTGAGCTGACCCCGACCGAAGGTTTTTGGGTCTCCGCCTGAAATTTCTGGATAGCTTGGTTTGAATTCCAACCCGGCGACCATACAAACGACTTTAATGCGGCGGGTTGATTTTGATTCACTCCCTCCATACTAAATGCGAGAGGCGTTTCGAGGTCTTTGGGCTGCTGGGGTTCGTGCACGGATAGGTCAGCACTCATGGCAGTCCGCCCGCTGTAACGAGGTGTCTGTCGAGGGATTTTTTGGCCATGACGACGAAAACTATGGTCTGGGGCGACCTCGGTTAAACGCGCCAACGGGCTATGCTGTTGTGCACACGCGTGAACGATTTCGTCAAAATGGATGATCTTTGACAGTTCGCCGTGTCCATCCAAGGCGGCGAGATGAAGTAACCACTGCCAACTCGGTTGACGCTCATGTGCGGGTTTGAATGCGGGGAAAAACCTTTGGGCGCGCCCTTCCATGTTAATCAGGGTACCCTGTGATTCTGCAAAAGATGCTGCGGGTAGAGCTAATGTCGCGTGGTTCAGTGTTTCGTTCTCAAGTATATCTAATGCGATTATCGTGGTACCCGACGCGATTAGTTGCTGCATTGATGTGGGGTCTAATCGACGTGTTAAGTCGTTCTCTAAGACGACAAGCACATCGATGTCAGATGCGCGTTCGGTAATCTGTGCTAAAGAGAGATTATCTGTGTGCGATAGCATTGCCGCGCCAATGCTATTAGCTTCTGGGGCGCATAAGCTGAGCATGGTATGTGGATTGTGGTCGTAAAGCGTCTCGGCTAACCCAGCGGCGCTGTCCAGAATGCCGCGCTCTAAAAGGCTCACGCCACTGATAATAAGTGGGCTTTTTGCTGTCATCAGACAATCGGCAATGTTAATGATATCGACGTCTTCTGATATATTTCCTCGAAGATGTTCGATCAGCACATCGCCAAAGTTAGCAATGTCATTAGGCGCAAGCGTGTGCACGTGCGACGCGATATCGTCAAGCCGAGTGGCGGCACTGGACACGATAATCAGGGGTGACAGGGCATCTTGGGCAAGATTTCGCACGGCAGCGTCTTGCCACTCGGGGATACCTATTTGCTCGGCCATGGCGATCGATTTGTTGCGAACGGCTTGGCGAAGTGCCAGCGCAACCCGTGGGGCAGAATTGGTGAGATCTTCGCCAAGGACTAATACGGCATCGGCAGATTCCATTTGCTTAATGCTAGGGTTGATCGCTCGTGTTGCTTGGAGGATTTCTACGATCCCGCACGTTAAAGCGCCTTCTCGTTCGGAAAATCCTGCGCAGAACTGTTTGGCGCCTAACCAAGTTTGCAGAACGTAGTTTGATTCAATAGATGCTCGTGGTGATCCGATACCCACAACCCGTTTGTTCTTCATCCAATGGGCGGCGCGGGATAACGCAGCTTGGTGGTCGATTGCTTTAAATCTGCCGTCGGGCATTTGTAAGCCCGGATGATTCAGGCGTTTTTGACTGTTGACGTAGGCATTGCCAAAGCGTCCACGATCACAAATAAAGTAGCCATTAACTTCGTGGTTATAGCGATTATGAACGCGTTTTAGACGCCCGTATCGCTCCCCTGGTGCGATGTTACAACCGACGCCGCAACCGCCGCAGATAGACGGAGCCGACTGGAGGTCCCATTTTCGACTGTAATCAGCGAGAAAGGGTTTGTCAGTGAAGACCCCAGTGGGGCATACCTCGACGAGATTTCCAGAAAATTCACTTTCTAAAACCCCGTCTGTTTGGCGACCAAAATATAAGCGATCGCGCGATGCTTGAGCACCTAGATCAGTGCCCCCTGCATAATTTTGATAAAAGCGTTCACAGCGATAGCAGGTGATGCAGCGATTCATTTCGTGGTGAATCAATGGCCCCAGATATTGATTGCGGTGTGTATTTTTCTTTCCTGTATATCTGCGATCACGGTGCTTTACCATGACGGTCATGTCTTGGAGGTGACACTCTCCTCCCTCGGCACATACGGGACAGTCGTGAGGATGATTGAGCATGAGCGACTCGATGACCGCCTTACGAAATTCAACGGCGTTGCTGGTGTCCATTGAAAAACGCGCGCCATCCGTCACTGCGGTCATACACCCCATAATAAGCCGGCCGTGAGTGTCATGTTCGTTTTGATACTGAACCAGCGCACATTGTCGGCAAGAACCAATAGAACCCATGGCCGGATGCCAACAAAAGTAGGGCAGGTCGAGACCGGCATTGAGGCAGGCCTGCAGAACATTTTCGCCTTGGCTGACCTCAAGTGTCTGTCCGTCGACGATGATTTTTGGCATGCGCTAAGCTCCTCTCCCTAATCGGTACGGGCATTGTGCAGTAGTGATATGCTGTTCGAAGTCGTCGTAAAAGTATTTCATGGCACTTTGCAGAGGTTCCATCGCGCCTGGCGCCAACGCGCAGTGAGTGTTGCCGATGGCACCAATGTACTTCACTTGATAGGCAAGGGTTTCTAAGTCTTCCGGCTGCCCGGCCCCGCTCTCCAGCGATTCTAAAACATGCCGAGTCCAGGGTAGACCATCGCGGCAGGGCGTACAAAAACCGCAAGATTCCTGAGCGAAAAACTGGATGAGGTTTAGCACCATACCCACAGGACAAGTGCGATCATCAAGAATGATCAGGGTGCCCGTGCCCATGCGACTGCCTGCCGCACCAATGACGTTGTAATCCATCGCCAAATCGAGATGGTCTGCGACGAGGAAGTCAGTTGAACCGCCGCCGGGTAAGAATCCCTTGAGTTGAAATCCGCTTTTCATACCGCCGGCGTGGTTTTCAATAATGTCCCTTATGGGGGTACCCATTGGAAGTTCCCAGCAACCCGGATTATTGACTCTGCCGCTGACGCCAAATAGTTTTGTACCGCTATCCTCGCCAACGCCCAAAGTGTTGAACCACTCGGGTCCGCGATCAATAATGTGTGGAATATTGCACAGCGTCTCCACGTTGTTGACGATGGTCGGTCGCCCCCAGAGGCCACTGACTTGAGGAAACGGAGGCTTTGCGCGTGGGTTAGCCCGCTTGCCTTCGAGAGCGTTAATGAGTGCGGTTTCTTCACCACAAATATAGCGACCCGCACTTGGATGGACGTGTAATTCAAGGCTGAACTGTGAGTTAAGAATGTGTTTGCCCAAATACCCATTGGCGTAACATTCGGCAATTGCATCGCGCAACCGCCGAATAGCGACAGCATACTCCCCGCGAATAAAAATATAGGCGATATCCGCTCCGATACTGTAAGCGCTCAGTAACATTCCCTCAATTAATTGGTGCGGATCGTACTCCATGAGTAGGCGATCTTTAAACGCGCCGGGTTCCATTTCGTCTGCATTACACACCAGATATGTGTGTCCCGGGGTGCGGGCATCGCCCTGCGGAACAAAGCTCCATTTGATCCCGGTGGGGAATCCAGCACCCCCTCGACCCCGAAGGTTGGAATTTTTGACCATTGACTGACAATCTTGAGGCGACAGCTGTGTTAGAGCCTTGCGCAGCCCGCGGTAGCCGTCATTGGCTTCGTAAGCTTTCAGGTCGACGGGGGATGTATGAGTCCCGATATTGCGCGTCAGTACTTTTTCCATCAGTCGCTCTGAGCCTGTTGGTTGGGGCCAAATAACGTTTCGATGATTTCGTCATCCAAGTGCGTAATCAGATCATCACCGACCATCATCACGGGGGCACGATCACAAGCGCCAAGGCAAGGAACAGGCAAAAGCGTATAGCGATTGTTGGTCGTTGTTTCGCCATAATCTATCTCGAGTAGATCTGAGATCCTTTCTTTGACTTTGTCGCAATCGCAGATCCAGCAACTGACGCTGTTACAAAATAAAATGACCTTGTCGCCGACCGGCTGACGGTAAATAAGGTTGTAAAAGGTTGCGATACCTTCTAATTGTTCGACGGACATGTCGAGGTGTTTTGCGATCGCGATCAGACACTCATCAGACACCCAGCCACGAGCGGCCTGCACAATTTTTAGGGCGTCTATAGCGGCGGCAGACGTGTACGGCAGGTGAGCGATTTCGGCATCAATTGCGGCAATTTCAGCGGTGCTGAGGGTCGATTTCACATCCGTTTGAATCAGATGTTGGCTCATCGGTCTACATCCGCCATAACAAAATCAATACTGGCAATAATGGCAATTAGATCGGGAATCAGAAGGCCGCGACTGATGAGCGGGATTTGCTGCAAATGGGGAAAGGACGGTGTGCGTATTCGCGTTCGGTACGCCGAGGTGCTGCCGTCACTGATCAGGTGGTAACTATTGATTCCCTTGGTTGCTTCGATCATGACCGACGCCTCCCCTGCAGGGATGACAGGACCCCAACTCACATTTAAAAAATGGTGGATGAGCGTTTCGATATCTTGCATGGTACGTTCTTTGGGCGGCGGGGTGGTTGCAGAGTGGTCGCTTTTGTAGGCCCCCGCCGGCATGTTATCAACACACTGACGAATAATTTTTAGGCTCTGGCGGATTTCTTCAATGCGCAGTTCCGCACGGTCGTAACAATCACCGTTGTTGGATGTTGGAACCTCAAATTCAAATTGGTCGTAGCCGCCATAAGGCCTTTTTTTCCGAACGTCCCAGTCATTTCCAGTAGCGCGAAGTCCAGGGCCCGTTATACCCCATTCCAGCGCCTCTTGTTCGGTGTAGATGCCGATACCCACGGTGCGTTCTTTGAGTATTTTGTTTTGCATGGCCATTTTATCGTAGTGATCCAGTCTTGCTGGCATCGAATCGATAAATACTCGAATCATTTTATCCCAGCCGTTCGGCAGGTCCTGCGCAACGCCTCCTATCCGAAACCAAGCCGGATGCATTCGGCCACCGGTGATGGCTTCAATAATACCGAATAGACGTTCGCGGTCAGCAAACATGTAAAAAACTGGCGACATCTGTCCGATATCTTGTACAAATGTGCCATAGAAAACTAAGTGACTGGCGACCCGAAATAGCTCGGCCAACATGATACGGATAACTTTAGCGCGATCGGGAACTTTAACGCCTGCCAAGAGTTCAACCGACTGGATGTAAGCGAGGTTATTCATTACGCCCCCTAGGTAGTCGATGCGATCTGTATAGGGGATGTAGGTATGCCATGTTTGGCGCTCGCCCATTTTTTCTGCGCCGCGGTGGTGGTAACCAATGTCTGGAACCGAGTCGATAATGACTTCACCGTCTAATTGCAAAGCGATACGAAACACGCCATGCACGCTTGGGTGATTAGGTCCCAAGTTAAGGAACATGTATTCATGGTCGTCTTCTTTTGGCTGCATGCCCCAATCCTCGGGCTTAAATCGCAACGCCTCCTGCTCGCGTGCAACCCGCTCTGGACCCATCTCGAATGGGCCCATTTCTGTTGCCCGAGCCGGGTGATCTTTGCGCAGCGCATGGCCTTCCCACGTGGGTGGCAACAAGATTCTAAACAAATTCGGGTGCCCACAAAAAGTGACGCCAAACATGTCCCAGGCTTCGCGCTCATACCAGTTGGCATTGGGCCAGATTGCAACACACGTCGGCAGGTTGAGATCTGACCCAGAGAGTCCAACTTTAATTCGCAAGTCCTCGTTGCGGCGCATCGACAGGAGCTGGTAGACCACTGTGTAGTCGGCTGTCGGCTGATTGTCACGGCATGAACGTGTGCGCTCATCGATGCCAAATAAATCGTAGAGCATGCAAAAATGCGGTTTTAAAAAAGTCAGGACGGCAAGGATATTCTCGCGGTCTACCCAGAGAGTGGGGATCTGATCTGCGCAGCTTTGAGAGACAAATAGTGTATCGCCGAATTCTCGGTAGAGGCGTTCTTCAACTGAACTTGCGGCTAATTTTCTAGCTGTGTGCATGTTGAGTCCTGAGATCCGTGATAGTGATGGCCCTTAGCTGTTCTTTGGTTCCCTCAGCTCGGTTGCGCGAATACGTTGCGCGGTGTATTTATCGCGCTGGCTTATCGGCGGTGGTTTAACGACCGTTTGATCGCCTGCCACCCAGCTAATGGGGCGGCGTTCTTTCCCGATCGATTCCTGCAGCATAATGAGCCCTTGCATCAGTGCTTCAGGTCGCGGCGGGCAACCCGGAACATAGACATCAACGGGAATAAATTTGTCCACACCCTGAACGACAGAATAAATATCATACATCCCACCAGAGTTGGCACAGGAGCCCATGGAAATAATCCACCGCGGCTCCAATAATTGGTCATACAGTCGTTGAATGACGGGTGCCATTTTTAAGAAACAGGTGCCGGAGATAACCATAAGATCGGCTTGTCTGGGGGTGGCGCGAATCACCTCAGAGCCAAAGCGGGCGATGTCATGTCGACTTGTAAATGCTGTTGCCATTTCAACGTAACAACACGACAGGCCAAAATTAAAGGGCCACAGCGAGTGCGCGCGCCCCCAAGCGATGAGGTCTTCGAGTTTAGCGAGGGCTACATTACGCTGGACTTGCTGCTCTATCGCGTCTGTTTGCAACGTTGGCGCAGCGTCTTCGGGTCGACTTAAGCTCCATTTCATAGGTGTGTCGCCTGCTGTGCTTCCAAAGTCTGCGCTTCTTTTAAGCCGACGCGAACCTTACTACCCCAGTCGAGCGCGCCGTTGCGCCATTCATAAACCAACGCAACAGTCAGCACGCCAATAAAAATTAGCATAGCGATATAACCGTGCCAGCCCAGCTCAAAAAATGCCACGGCCCAGGCAAAGATAAAAACGGTCTCTAGGTCAAAAATAACGAAAAATATTGCGACGAGATAAAATTCTACGGAAATACGGATTTGCGAGTTGCCCACCGATACGATACCCGACTCAAAAGGCTCATTGGTGGCATCTTCGCGACGTCTCTGCCCAAGTAACCACGACATTAGGAGCATGGTGATAACGAGGACCAAGACCATCAAAGTAAAAACGGCAAGTGGCCAGATTTCAGCATCAGGTGAAGACATTCATGCTCCCTTTGGTCAGTTTTGCGATTGCAAAATGATCTGTCAACCGCACTTGGTTTGACGGGCAGACTCGACGCGTTTTTGATCGATAAAAATATACACGCAGGTTTAAGCGCGTGTCTTGAAGCTTATTTTTTATGTCACAAGTAACTTTCTACGAGCTGGCCAGCAACTTGCTTTTGTTGTACTTTACAAATTGACATACCAATATGTTATTGTTATTTGCCTAATTGTTATTTTTTTAATCCACCATTTATGCGCCCAAATTAGCGAATTTGGATGACTTTAGCAACCTCTTCAGTCTCATTTTTTAGTGAAAAGGCCGACAATTGACAAAAAAGTATCGAATAGCCAAGGGCTAAGGCTCGATACTTTAAGAGAAAGACGTTGGTCAAATCATATCGCGTTAGCTATTGAATTCGAGTATCAAACGACCATTTACGTTCGTTTTAGCGGTCAACCGAGTTGATCTGCCTCGCTGGCTAGGGTCGCAGCAATTAGTAGGTCGACATCGCTACGAGGAAAAGTGGTGCTGAGAAGCTCTGAGTAAGTATTAAGATTGCGCTGTGCTGCCGCACTAATACTGTCGGAATGCTGACCCCAGTGCATGACCTTGCCGTCATCGTAAAGTCGTTTTAGCTGTAACATTTCGGTTTCTAACTCTAATTTTTTAAGATCTTTCAGCGCATCATGGGTCGCTACATTGTCCAGTAAGCGGTTCGACTTTTTGAGTGCTCGACGCACGGTGCGCAAGGGGCGGACAATCGTTTTATTCCATGGAGCGGTTAAGCCCTCTAATACGTCGATGTCTCGACGATTTAATACTCGTCGGTGTTGCGCTAACCACAGTAAACATAGAATCATACAGACGTCTGCATTGACGTGGTCTTGTAACGTTAGGCAACTTGTGGCAACGCCTGTGCGGGCGTACAAATCGACGGAAAATAAACCGAGAGGCGAGTCATCAACAGCAGTCATGGTGGAGCGTATCAGCAATCCGAGAGCTGTAAAATATAGCAAGGTTTACCTCTCGGACTCAACGCAATTTTTGTGTCCGGGAGTTCGTGATCATCCTCCGGGTTCACGAGGTCCGTATTGCCGCCACATTGCGGCGCTAATGCCACGCTCTTGGATAATTTGTTTATACAGGTAAGCACTGGGTCGCGGTTGGCGGTGAAAATCATTTTCATAGTTGATATGGATCATGCCAAAACGCGCAGTAAAGCCTTCTGCCCACTCGAAGTTGTCGGTAAGCGCCCAGTGAATGTAGCCGCGGATGTCGACTTCATGGGTTTGCATAGCGAGCGACATTTCGCGGATATGAGAGACCATAAATTTCTGGCGTCTAACGTCGTTTAAATCGCTATCTGCAAGTCCGTTCTCAAGTACATAGATCGGTTTTTTGTACCGGTGATGTGTTGCCGTAAGAATATTATAAAAGCCCCTTGGGTGGACGGCCCAGTCTAGGTCACTGCGAACTTCCTCGTTATTTTTAGGATCATAGAAGTGAATTGTAGGATTGCTGAGATCTAAAATATTAGATTCGACATAATATCGCCCATAATAATTTACACCCACATAATCTTGGGTGCCGGCAAGTCCATGGATGGGTTGGTTTATCGCTGTATTGGTCAGCTTTAACGTTCCGCTATTGATGGCATCTAAAAAGTCCCAGATAAATGCCTGTTCGATTGTTTCAGCGGAGAGTCGGTCTAGCGGTGCCCAATTTCGCAGGGGTTCGAACGCACGGGTGTGCTTAGCGATTCCGACTAAGACACTTCGCTTTTTGCGTTGTGCGTCTGCATGGATGAGTCGATACGCCAGAGCATGTGCCTGTAAAAGTTTTTCTACCACGGGGGCAACGCCTTGTACGTCACGGGTTTCTAGCGGTGGGAAAATTCCTTCCATGTAGCCGTTAAAAATGTACGTCATAGGTTCATTGAGAGTTGTCCACAATGTAATCCGATCGCCATAAGCGGCGATAACGACTTCAACAAAGCGCGCGAAATGGTCCAATGCATCCTCGCGCTCCCACCCTCTCGCCCCATTTTTTTCTTCCCAGAACCAAGCGGGCGTTGAAAAGTGAAATAAGGTGACAAAGGGTATGATTTGATGTTTTTCGAGGTTATCTAAAATATTGTCGTAAAAATTGATAGCTTCGGGGTCTGGATGTGCCATGCCCGCTCTTGGGAATAATCGTGCCCAAGATATTGAGAACCTATGGG
>MDTC01095550.1_pt1 | contig 17609 bp, 18 predicted proteins | sample 811181 | NCBI WGS metagenome assembly MDTC01 (sample SAMN05326644, study PRJNA326480) | marine metagenome | isolation source: seawater | place: Pacific Ocean: North | collected 2011 | reverse complement strand
TCCATGTAATTTTTATCCCAAAATATAATTTATATTCGGTAAAAGCGCTACTACCCAGGCTTTGTATGATCCTGTCTGAACTACCCCAAGAATTGTAGCTATCTCCAATCATATTGCTGATTGCAGTAACAGACGATGATTGAGAAACACCTGCGCGATCATCGGTTTTGTCAAGAATGGTTGCGAGGGGTGTTTGCCCTGCATTTGAATTGCTATACCATGTTGTTGAAGATGATGCTTGAAATGTTTTGCTCATTGTTCCTAAATAATATCCAGCTTTACCAGTATCATTGCGATATCCAACAATAAAAATATATGTATCTTCGTTTGTTAATTGATTATTTCCGTCAAATGAAAATTTTGAAATCATATTGCTATCAAACAATAGATTCATAATAGTTGTTACATTTATTCCTTCGCCACCAGTTCCCTGAACATTTGAACTATATGAAGAATTACTAGAATTGTAGTATTGCGATGATTCGCTCATATCCACATCATATACAATCCATTTGTAATCCCCGCTATTTCCGGATAAATCTATTCCAACGTAACTGTTATCATATACCGAATTTCCATAACCATTTATATTACCATCCCATTCAAATGAACCGCAAATATCTGGATATGTGCTATTGTCTACTGTAAATTTTCCACTTATAAACGGAATTGTATGTGATTGAATTTCTTTTTCGTGGTTGCTGTTGTCGTAAAGGTCTAAACTAGTATGGACATTGTAAAAGTTTGAAGCTAAATCAGAAATAGTATTATAACTTAATTCGTATATACAATTTGTACTAAAAACTGTGCTTTTGTTACTGATGCTTGTGATATCGCGATAGTGCGCCACAGTGAATGTTTCGTCATTAGTATTTGTGGTATATAGATTATAAACAGATGTATTGATAACTAATGAGCTTACTGTATTAGAAGAAATATCACTATAATCTAGACTTCCGTCAAAAGAGCCGTTGTAGCTTCCGTCTGTATTTAAATTATCGTAAGTCACATAAAGATAATTTTTGGTACCACTTGAATAAACGTCTGTAGAACTGTTTGCATTGATACTATTTACCTGTGCCACCAGACCGTTATTTTGAAAGTATTTGTATTCCGAATTAATATTTGTATGGTTGCGCGTAAACGAAATATCCACTGTAGATACTTGAGGTATTCCCATTACCCAAGTAATTCCTGTAACTACAACACTAGATGCGTCAGTGTTATAAGACGGGGATGCGTAATTTGTAAAGTCGTCGACAAAAAAGTAATCACTGGAAATATCGTTCGTAACGTTGTTGCTATCTTGACGTTCATAATTGTAATTAATTCTGTAACCAGTGTTTCCGGAGGCTTCAAATGCTCCAATAAGGCTATTGTCTCTAAATTTATCTATTAGTAAACTTTGATTCTCTGTTCGAAAATCCCCTTTTATACGAAACCCTTTTTTGTCCTCTGAACTATAAATATCATTCACATATACTTCTGTGAAAGGGGTTATATCACTACCATTATTACCTGTAATATAATTTTCATCATTGGTAAGATTTGTGTACGGACTTGACGAATTCCAACCATCATAACTTAATTGTTGTAACGAAACATCGTTACCGCTATTAACACCACTGCGTTCTAAATTACAAGTTATTGTAACCAAATTTGTAGATCCATCAATATATTTTCCGAAACCGGTTATGTGAGATGTGAGGGTTTTGGAATGATCAGATATTTCAATAGTTCTGGTGGACTCATTGTTGGGTAATATACGAGCATTTGTATTGTTACTTGCAATTTGTGCCAAGTTGTATAGGTATATACCATTCATGTTTATTATATTAATGGTTGCACTGCCGTCATTTTCATTTTTCATAGTAAACAAATTGCCACTAAATGTATTTATACTTACACCATCACTGTCTGGTATGTTAGTATAAGACGTCGTTGAAATGCTACTGTAACTAGTATCATCTACCGCCAGATTGTTTTTTATTTTTACTTGAAGATCATATTTCGCGCCAAAATAAAAATCTTCTGTAAAATTTACCTTCAAACCGACTACGTCTTCTGTTCCGCTGTCATGTAAAGAAATGTGCGAAATGTCAGTATTGTATGTTGTATCCGTAATAACTGCCGTAGAGGGATCGTGTGTCCCATCTCCATAAAAAGAACTTCTGAGAAGTTCAGAAGCTGTTTCAATTAATGAATAAGACAAATCAACCTTTTCAATGTAAATTGAACCTGAACCATCAAGTTCAGTGTCACTATTATCAACATCTAAATCGGTTGTTGAAATGTCAACTGCAAACTCAATGTTGCCTGATGTTGTATTTATGCCAATATTTGTGATTGCGGGTGTTTCTGGAATTCCTGATGGTTTAAAATGTAGACCATTGTAGGTTAGTTTATTAAATGTATTCGTAGAATTACTACTATTTTCGCCCCATACATTTATTGTATAAGTATTCAAATCTATCCCCCTATTATTCAGTCCGAGTCCATTGTAATTTAATATATATGTTAGGCGTCCTGATACTACATCCCCTGTGCCAGGTGAAGCTTTGCTATCTACATAATAGTTGTCAGCAACACTTATATCTATATAGAATGAATCTGATACATCACCAGAATCAGAAATTGTAGATGATATATCAAAGTGTATCTTTGTGATACAAGGAAGAACTCTCGTAATCATATCACCGCTAATATTCAGTATTTGTTGAACGCCGCTATCATCAGTCGGAATTATATCGTCAAAACTCCAACTTATATTTATGGTGCTTGTTGTATTGGCAAATGAAGCATCATCAATTAGTGACACATCAAATGCTCTAGGCTGCTGAGTGATAATTTCATAAAATGTTTGTCCAGCAGTGTTAATCACAGCGTCACCTGTTTGAATAGTTTCCCAACTATACCCATCGCCGCTAATTGTAAGAACTTTGTTGCTTTCACCACTTGGATCCGGTATATGATACCCATATAAACTGAATGAGCCATCAACAGTGAGTGTTCCATCAAGATTGATGTCACCGCTGATATCTATATTTCCGGAAATTTCAACATTATTTGAAAATTTTGCTGCTGTACTCATAATTAAAGAATAAATATATTATTTTATTTCTGTTATAATCGTAATATTAAGATGAAGATAGTGTTGACAATAATGAACTATAAAATTCAGTAGTTCCACTTCCACCACTTGTTGTCGCATCTGTGGTTGCATTTTCGTAAAAATTTGAGTCGCTAGTAGTTCCGCCTACGGCATCACTTTTAATCCATTCTAAACTATCTCCACTGCTATTTACAGCGAGCACTTGTCCACACAGATCGGTTGGGAGAGACGGAATATCTAAGCCGTGTATATTTATTGTGGCTGAAGCATCTAGTTCTAATGTTCCTGAAAGAGTTAAGTCTCCTGAAATATCAAGATTTCCCGAAATATCTATTTTGTTTTTAAATAATGCGGATTTGGACATCTGATAGTTTATTTAATAAAATACAAAAATATTTACTTTTTATTTTTTTGTATTTTATGATTGCATATTTTCATCATTTAAAATAAAATTGAAATAAATTTGGAAAGCTTTGCTACAGGTAATTCTGAACTCTGTTAATTGATTTACAACATGGACGAGAAGCATGAACCGAGTGTTAAAACATACCGCTTTAAAATTTCAAATTCTGAACTTTACGACGAGATGGTTTTGTTTGCCGATAAGAATCGGTTTTTGAACAAGAAAGATTTGAAAGAGGCTTACGAAAAATGGATTGAAGAACCGAAAATATCTTGTATGGCGCGCAGCGAAGAAGAAATGTTGAAAACGAATAACTATAATCTTGAAAAAACTAATGTGTCCCAAAAGATATTCAAAAGCATCAAATATTATCATATCAAAAAAATAACGACTGTTCCGGTTGAGACTACGCGGGATGCTCCTAAACAAAAACGGAAAAAAGAAATGACATTTTCAAAAGAATTGTTGGAAAGTGTTAAGAAAGGTTTGAATGAAAGTCAAAATTTGAAACCATCGCAATATTATGCGAACTTCGTTGACTTAAATGAAGATATTATAAAGAAAGAGAAGGAGCGCCTTGGATGCACCGACAAACATTCGTCTTTGTTTGAATCAAAGCTTAAAAAAATGATGAAAAACCAATATTATATGATGTTTCAAAAAAGCAGATGAGTTACAGATTTATGGTTTGACGTTTTGATTTGTTGAAAAATCATTTATTATTATGGACTGATAATATAATTAACCGATGGAAGATAAAAAAAAAGAAGTCGGTGTTGAAAAAACTAAAGACTATTTTTTTTCTAGTGGCGCATATGGCTGTGTGCATTATCCGAGAATCAAGTGCGATGGGACTCAAAAGTCAATTCGTCCAGGAAAAAGGAAAGATGGTTTACTTAGTAAATTAGTGCTGTATGATTCCAAGTCTAAAAATGAATATTTGGTGGGCAAAAAGCTGAAGGCAACTAGTATGCTGAAAAATAATCCGGTTGTAGTTGTAGAGCGCAAATGTGAAATAAAAGCCAAAGGCGTCAATAAAATATTACGCGGTTACAAAAAATGTCAAAAGGTCCTCAGTCGCAAAAAATACAAAAAATATAAGTATGTATTATTCTTCTCAAAATATTATGAATCCATCACAGCAAAGCAGTATATTTATGATAGTGGACAGTTTTCAGTCCACAAAATTCTGAAGTATTTTTATTTTTGCGTGTACGTATCAAATATATTGAAAAATTTCAATGTTGTTCATAATGATATGCATTTGAACAATGTGGTTTACGATAAGCATGGACAGTTTCATCTTGTCGACTTTGGGTTGTCTTTGGACATAGATAAAATGTACTCAGATGTTGTTGAGAAAAAGACATTGAACTACCATCATTTGATGGGTTCGCTCGTGAATCACGAGGTGAAGTGGATCGCTTCATCGATAGAGCATCACATTCTGAATCATTTTATTTTTAAACGGCGCTCGTTGAGCAGCCGAGAGTTGATGTACATTGTGAACAACTATTATGAGTTATTTGAAAAGAAAAACTGGGTTTTGGACATTGATGATTATGATTCGTACAAAACAAATGTATATGACCATTATCACGAGCTATTTGTGAATCATGATAGCATAGAAAAGCATATCGTATCCATTATTACGAAATCGTCGCATTCGTGGGACATGTACCGTGTAGCTTTGTCTTGTTTGAATGCGATTGAGCATTTCAAATATGATATTAGTAAGACCAATTTCCGACTTGACGAATTCAGACAGATTTTACAGAAATGTCTACATTATAATTTTACACTTCGGCCATCGTCTGAAAAACTATTGAAAACAATTGCTTCTTTGTCTTTAATATAATTATAAGTTTAAACATTTCTTTGTAAGATTATATAGTTTCTAGCTGAGTAAATATGGTGAAAAATTTCGGAGGAAAGCACGGGAAAAAAATTGCGCGGAAAAACGCACATTCAAACAGTGAGGGAATTCATAATAAAAAGATGAGATTTGCAAATGGGGACGAAGAACTTTACGGACTCGTGACTAAATGCCTTGGTAACGGTCAGTTTTTGATTATCTGTAATGATCAAGTGGAACGGTTGTGTATTTTACGAAACAAGTTCACAGGGCGAAATAAACAGAGCAACATTATTAGCATTCGCAGTTGGGTTATCGTAGGCTTGCGGAGTTGGGAGACGACTAAACCCAACAAGAAAGAGAAATGTGACATGCTTGAAGTATATACAAACAACGAAAGGCATAGATTGCTCGAAGAATGCAAAGTGAATTTGACATTTCTTTCTCAACAGGAAAATCTTTTATTGAATATAGACGAGCAAGAAGAACAGACTAATGCATATGTAACGTTTTCGGAGGGTGGGGTTCCTGAAGACGGCGATGATGGTGGAGTGAAGACTCATCAACAAGGGGGCGGGGACGGGTCACATGAAATGGAACAATCTGATAATTTTGAAGATGAAATTGATATCGATGAAATTTAAAATATATCGTTAATATCTAATAATGACACACATATTATTAGATATTAAATACAATAACACCGAATCCGTTTTATACGACAAGAATCGCGGAGAGGCTATCATTAAAAATTGGTGTGAATATAATAATCATACCTTGGTGATGCCGCCGATATCGCACGTTTTTCCTACGTATAATGACAAAAATAAAGAAAAAATGATAGAGGGTTTTTTCCAATCTTCAATATTGTCTTATCATTGTGAATACGGTGGTGGTGGGTATGGCGGTGCTTGTGCGTATGGTTCTGAAAGCGACCATCAGTCCCTTCATCAACAAGGAGAACAAGGGTCGCAAGACTCGCAGGGAGGATATAACGGATATACAAGTATCGGATTATTGAAGGAGTCGCATATTTCCATTCACACTTACCCGGAGGTAAACAGCATTCAGATAGATTTTTTCTCGTGTAAAGATCTAGATGAAAGACAAAACGCAACATTTATGGAGCGTATTTTTCAAAGACCAAAAACGATAAAATATGATTGTCAATTCATCAAACGAAAAGTTTTGTAATTACACCTCTACATCATTATTGTTGTATTCGTCATAAATAATGTATCTATTATGCTTTTTTGGTTTGTAAAATTTGGTCGTGATTTCGTAATCGTTCCATCTGTCCATTTGCAAGTTTACTCTACGGATATTGTTGTCTTGATTGGACGCGATCGTAAAGTAATATTTTTCTTGAAAATATGGAATGGTAACATTATAAGAAATTGTGTACTTGTCGTCAAAATCTTCAAACATATTCTTGAAAAATGTTCCGTTTTTGACGAGCAATCCGGCATAATTGAGCAAGTCAAAACATTTCATGAAAAAACGCGGACTGTCAACCGACGTATTGTTCGTATTGTCTTCGGTCGTGTCTACAATGACAAGATCTATCTTCCCCTTATATTTATCCAAAATACTATTTATGGTGTCATCCGCGTCGCCGTAAATGATTTCAACCCGCGGGTCGTCTTCAAATTTCGATTGATTGAAATGTTTTTCACATAAATCCACGATACTTTCATCTAGTTCCAGCATAAATACTTTTTTTATTGAGTAATACTTCATAACTTCGCGTAAAGTCATCAAATCGCCCCCGCCAACAATAACGACATTTTTGATTGGTTTATTTAGATACATCACTGGTAAGTGTACAATCATTTCATGATAAATATGCTCTTCTTTTTCACAAAGCTGTATTTCATCGTCAATAATCAAGCACCGTCCGTATTTACCAAGTTCTGAAATTTCGATTCCCGAACGATCTTTATACAAAATATTGATATTGGGTTTCATAGATTCATAATTTTGCATTCCCTCTTTTGATAATAAAGTACAATATGTATGTAATAAGAACGTTGATATTGTCAACAATATTATGAAAAGCAATAAGTTGAATGAGAACGAATTACTGAAGCAATCGCAATTTTGACCAGATTTCATTATTGTTCGCAGACTTTAATTATATATGATTCACATTTTATAATTAAAATAATTTATTATTGCACAGCGGACATTTAGTGAATGTCTTTGCGAATTGTTCATAAGAGGATTTGTGAATTGCATGATTGCACAACTTGAATATTGAAACAGTGTCGTCGTTTTCAAAATCGCTCAATAAAATTGGACAAGAATGATTTTTCAAAACGGAAGCATAATGAACATATTCACCGTGAGTGACGTTTTCGTTTATTTTTTGTATGATTTCTTCGGAGTTCAGTATTGCGTTGTCATCATGTAACGTGTTATTTATAAAGTCGGTGGTGTCAGACATGTCGTTGTTTTGAAAATCATTCAGAATATTTTGAATCTCACGATTGTTTATATTGTCAATGACGTTGTCGATTGCGTCATTTATGTTATGTAAGTTCAATTGTTCATTATGGAAAAAACGAATGCTGAGACTGTCATATTCAAACGTGGAGTAGTAGGCGTTGTTGTTATATTGGGCACTGTGTTCAGGATCTTCATTGCTGTACAAATTTGTTGTCAGATTGTTCGCACACACATCAATGAAGGTGTTGAATAGATTGTAATGAAGCGATGATGGCGCGCTCTCGTCGTCGTTGGTATTGTTTGTGGAAGGTGGTTCTATAAAAGTATTTGAATTATCGTTCGTGGAAGTTGAGTCGCGGCGACTATTGTATCCATTTCTAAATTCAAATTGACGCCGGCGAATGTGAAGATTGCGATTACCTTGTTGGTGAGGTGTTTGGTGTGTTTGCCTACCGATTCGTGTTTGTTCGTTCATTATGTTTCGCATATTAAACATGCGCGTATTCCCGGCTACTACTATATCAAGATAAAATGTAACGTTTGTGATCGAGAATTTGTTTCAAAATATCCCAATTTTCAAGTTTCTTGAAATCTTCTAAACGAATTTTCATAAATATTTCAAGCAAACATACTGAATTACCTGATAATTTGATCATATTTTTACTCTTTTCGATGCTTGGGAATGTATTGGTCGTGCGCAAATTCCAAAAAATTAAAAATGGAATATTGTCATAACCAGCAGCATCTTTATACTCTCTTCGAATTACATCAAACAACTCTTCTTCTTCGTATGCCTCTGCATTTTCCGGACAAGTTTGTTCTTCGCGACAATCAAATTGCATGTCACTAAAAATAATCAAGCACATCTTGTCAATTTCTGATTGAGGTATTGTTTGATTGTTTTCATTTTTCGTCAAACAAGTGTCAAGGATCTTCTTAAACAACCTGTGAATGTTTGTGGTAGAGCCCCAGTTGCTGTTTCGTGTCTTGTAAACGCGATCTACAAAGCTTTCATCTTGATCATATTGAATCCAGTCGGGGTGTGAAGAAAACGTAAATGCGCGATGAAGATCGCTCAAATGGGCGCACGCCAGTCCTAGTCCAATCGCACAGTGTAGTGGGACACTGTTGTCTCTCATCATTGACGGCGACACATCAATGCAAGGGTAACAATACTTCATAAATTCATTATTTTCTAATGTTTTCATAAGCCCATTCCATTGCATATTGAGGACTGACATACTTTCGTTTTGTTGGTTCAAACCCCTTAACGCGTCCCGCACAAGAATGTGTGGCATTACAGTATTGTTATTCTTCAGATAGTTCCCGGTATTCTCTTTATTGGCAATAAACTGTTGGAAATTTTGCTTGCAAACTCTGCGGTGTTCTTGGTCATTGTTCTTGCTGTTCAGAAAAGCAGACTTGTTCAAAAAGAGAGTCTTAGAAGTGACATAATCAAAATTGATACGATCCCATTGATTGCCCGCCATGTGCACTTGGGTCGTATCCAAATATGTATTGCACTCCGCAATAAGCTTGCGATATTTTTGATATATTTTAGTATTCTTTTCAGACACTCGGTACACTTCGTGGTGATATTGACGCGCAATATTTTTGGCCAACCACGCAAATTGTCCACTTTCACGAGGAAGCCATTTCCCACAAAGACTAATTGGTTGGTAAATGCTCATTTTTTTACGGTCGACAATCATTTGTGGAATGTATAATTGCTGAATGATCTCACTGATGATGTCATATTTAGGAACGTTTATATATTCGTAATCATTGTTTACCCAAAAATAATCCAAAAAATATTTGATGTCTTTCCAAGAGCCATATGGGTGCTCAAATAGGGTTGTTTCTTCGTTATACCTGTCGATAACAAAACTCTTCAAAATCTTCAGCAAAGTGTTACGAGGCATCATATCTTCTTCATACGAGTAGTATGCGATTGTATTCAACATCATATGAGTTGTATGCGCCAATCCCTTTCCGTGTTTGATATCGCGATTTTGCAGACACATTTTGATAATATATTGTGTGTAATCTACGTGTGTGGTAAATTGATCGTTGTTGTAGTTGCAGCAGGCAACAATCAAACGGTCAAATTGTTCCTTTAGTTCTGATACATTCGCGCTTAGAACGCATTGGAAATAATATTGAACAAAAAACTCTTTCAAAGTTTGCTCGCTCATTTCAGTTGTAGTTGTACTGTCATCAAAGTTTTCAGTGGTGGAATCATCATTCACAATCACCCAACTATGTGCGATGCCGCCTTTTTCATTGCGTGATGATGCCATCATATGATGATTAAAATGAGCCAAAATCTTTAAGTCATATTCTTACTTGTTTTGTTGTTGGTGTGCTGGTCTTCTGATACTGGTTTTGGTGTTATAAATTTAACCTTCTTGCGCGTTTTATTAGGCTGCGCTTGTTCTGTCTTGCGCCGTGGCGTTTTGGTCTTTTTGGTAAAAAATAAAATGACATTATTGGCATCATTTAACAACTCAATACCAGGACTAAATTTGATGTCTTGGATTGATTTGTATTGTTTCATAAATGAATATGATTCGGGGGATTTGCAGAAGCTTTTGATTTCGTCTTCTTTCAGATTTATCTCAAATTTGTAAATGCCAGTGAGATCAAACTCTTTGGAGTGGCTTTTCTTATTTTCTAATATTAGCGTAACTAATTCACTTTTAGGTAATACGTTGTCTTTCAAAGTTATTTCATATTTTTTAAAGCTGATGACATTCTTAGCATCCACATAAAAAATAACACAGCGTATTAAATTTACATTGCTATTTTTTTTGAATGTGTTGCTGTTTTCTAAAATGTTGTTTAGATTATCTTCAATGTCTTCTGCGTTGATATTTATCACTTGACTATCTTCATCAAAGTTGTTCTCCATATTTAGATAATTGGATTATAAAATTTTGTATGATTTAACTTAATTCAAAACGAACCTTCGTCTGAAAAGACTGAATCATTATCTTCGTCGCTTAAATAGTCATCGTAGCCGTCATTTTCGAATGTCAACATTTTCTCAATAATGTGATCAATCTCTTCTTCGTCGTAATTTTCTAACCGGAGCTCTTGACGTTTATAATCCAAAAAGCGCTTCACAATTTTGTTCATCTGAATATTTGCGCGCTTTTGGAATTCGGCGCTTTCAATGAGCTGTAAATATTCTTCATGACTTTGCTTAGAATCGGGATTTGAATTTTCAGGCGTGGAATTTGACTTCAAAGTGGATTTAATAGCGACTTTGTAGTTCATCATGTTACTTGAAGTTGACATTGGTTCTGGGTTGTTCATAATATAGTTATAGAACATTTAATTCAATTTTTTTTTTTAATGTTGATTATATATAATGTCATTAGTTGTTTTAAAACGTAAATCACAGACCAAATATTCTAAATTATCATCTAGAAAAGGAGACTTTTCTATTAACAATCCGAGGCGCGTCGGAAGTCATTCAAATAAGTATCAAACACAAACGCCTATGAAGGGAAACGTCCCGCGAGGACACGGTTCTTGTTGCGGACATTACCCAGTCGTGATAAATAAAAGTCAATACAAAAACTATGATTATCACGTTCGCGAATTTAATGGCAACAAAGCCAATCCGGGTATTTCTGTCAAAAATAATCAATCGAGCACATCTTCCCGCAACAAGTGGATGAAAAGCACGTACCCAAATTACGTTGTCAAGAAGATGGGTACACATGACTATTCCGAGTATTACAAAAGAATCAATGGACAAAACGCATCCAGAGGGTTGGATACTTACCAGGGGTTGGATACTTACCAGGTCGGCGATGTTTGTAATGGCAATGAAGATTGCAAAAAAATGTCATCTGCAAATATTGTCAAAAACACAAGCACGCTGGATTATAGCGAATATTTGAAAACTAAATTTTTGAACAAGAATTGTTTGCCTACACCGAACTCCAAGGCACCGGTTCCAGTACCAAGGCAAGGCCCTTGCAGCACTTCTTCCGCGGTCGATACCTCTGAAACGGGTGGCACTGAGAACGGGAATTGTCAATAAAAAATATGACGAGTGCGAGTGGAGATGTTATGTCGGGATATGAAGGATTTCGTAGGTGGTTTCCATGACATTTTGCGATGAACAAGTCAGACAATTCCAGTCACTGCTATTACAATAAACCGCTTGTGATAAATTGAGACTTGTGTATAATAAGTTTTCAAAAATAAGACTTTGTGTTAGTGTAGATAGGAATTTCATAAAATTTTATATATTTATATATTATAATGGCAGCAGCAGAAAATAATTCACTAGAATCAGCGGCAAACAAAATACTAAATGATAGGGATGGCTTGGATAAAAAAACAGTCATAAATTATTTAAAAGAATTAAAATTAATGGGTCTTCAATTTTCTGATTTTGATATGGAAGGTTATGAACAATTTGTAGCCAGTACATCCCCCCCAGCGACTCAAGTATACAATAATTTCAGTAATTCTAACAATGAATCTAACAATGAACCAGACCCAGTAGTAGAACCCCCATCTAAAAGGAGAAAGCTTGGTGGAGGCAAGCCCAAAAAGCGCACATCTTCCAAGAAAATGAAAAAGATAAAGAAGAAAAAACAAACAAAGAAAAACAGAAAGACACTTCGCAAAAAGTCTAAGAAATGAAAAACATGAATTTATAATATACTAATGTTATATCATATTATAAATTTTAAATTACTTCTTGATAATATTGCTCAGTTCCATAGCGAGGATCATTCTTGTAACCCCAATTCCGCCACCAAATCTAACGGCAAAACAAAAAGAGGTCCGAACACAAGAAACCCGAATAGTGATGGATATTACACGGCGCAGATTAAAAAACAAACAAAGGTATGGTCTTGTGACGAGATACAAAGTGGTGTGTATAGAGGAGATACATAATTAAGATTACATTTTCCTAGTTATTAACTATCATTTTCTAAAATACATATCGCCAAATGTGCGATGCGTTGTGTGGTAGTCTTTTGAATTATATTCAAAGTATTCATCATCCAAATTGAATATAATTTTACGTACGTTCAATCGCTGAATTACCTCCAAACACTTGACACATGGCGCGGAATTTGTGCTTTCTCCTTTATTGGAATAACGACTAATATACAAGGTTGTTTTTTTCATGATACGATTCAACTTGTGTTTTTTCCTGGAATGATTGTGATAAATTTGACGCAATACGTTTATTTCGGCGTGGCAACTGCATTGTTGACAGATAAAATTATCGTTTGAAGAATAGCATTTGTATGTATTACAACCGCGCGCGATAATTTTACCTCCATAAGTGGCAACGCAACCATGCTTGAACAAAAGATCGGATTTAATGGCCTCGGACAAAGATGCTGAAAACATTTTGTCCTTTTTGTTGGAAAGTATCATGTGACTTTGACAAATAAGCTGCAACAAGAACACGCTTGTATTAATAGTGCTCATATTTATTTAATTTCTTTTATTTCAATTTTAATCAATCTTCAAAAAAAATAAAAGACCATATTAATTATGACAACCGAAGAAGACGATATTGAAATGGGCGAAAATGGATTCAACACTGATCAAGAAGAGAATAGTAGAAAAACCGAAAGCGGTAAGTATTTGTGTTGCTCTGAAGTTGAAATAGAGAAAGATGATGCTTCTTCTAGCGCAACTAGTCGTGACCATAAAACCAACAACAGATGTTCGTTGGACGAAGACGATTTGGGCGACAATGCAGATGAATTGCATCAAGCGGGAATATATTTTGACAAACAAGATTATGGTGTGGATTATAATAATAACATTCTATTTGAACAACAATATAGTGACAAACAGGAAACTAATATAGCATGCTTTGATATGAACAGGGAATTTTTCAAGATCATTGACAAAGCCGGCGGGGGTCGCGACGACACTCGTCAAAGTGAGTACAACTACGAAGAAGAACAAAAAAGTTTAAATGGTGATTTCAATATACCGTCCATGTTTTCCGACAGAAATTTCAATAAAGAAAGTTTCGACGATTCGGCAATAAGTAGATTACCGGCGGTTGACAGCGACATTGCCATATTACACAATATTGAAGAGTTTTGGGAAGCAAATAGCGAATCAGAAGACGAAGATTACTTGGACAAAACCGCCAAACACTCGCTTGACCAAATATCGTTTGAAAAACTCAAAAAGAAAGTATACAAAGACTTTGAGGTCACGCTCATCCATAGATACAGTTCGGCACTGGATATTTTGGCGAGTTATATTAAATATCACGTAATTATTTATTCGGAAGCATCCTATTATTGCAATTTTAAACTTAATCTTTTTATGGTACCGGCTATTCTTTTTTCGACTGTTTGTAGCGTCATTACCGGGGTTACTCACAATCGTGACAATATGGCGATCATTGTATCATCTCTCAACGGATTTATTGCGTTCTTATTGGCGATTATTAACTATTTGAAGTTGGATGCGTCCGCGGAGGCACACAAGATTTCTGCGTATCAGTATTCCAAATTAAAAAATTATATTGAATTTTCGTCTGGTGAAATATTGTTGTTTCAAGATCCGGTCATCACAAACAAGAACTTTATTTCTGAACAAATCAAGATGTGGCAGAATAATAATGAGGGGAACTACAGTGATACCAATACTTACAAAAACGAACGAAACAAGAAACTGAAACAATATCACAGATATAAAAGTCATTTGGAGAAAAAGTTGATTGACACCATCCAAAACAAAATTTTTGAAATAAAAAAATCTTTGAAAAATATTGAAGACAACAACAATTTTATTTTACCGAAACACATTAATAGGCGATACTACAATATATATAATATAAATGTCTTTTCGTACATTAAAAGCGTGGAAAATTATAAACTCATTTTATTAAATCACCTTCGCAACGTGAAAAATGAAATTAGATTTTATAGAACGATGGAAAATACCAAAATGACACAAGAAATCGTGGAGAGGATCAAGAAACTTTATAAACGCAAAAACAGTATTTTGACCGAGTTTTTGGAGTTGAATAAAGGATTCATGTTGATTGATGCGATGTTCCAACAGGAAATCAAGAACATTAACATACGCAAAAAATATTGGATTATTTTCAAATTTCAAGGTTTCATAAAAATGATTGTCAAATGTTTTTGTTGCGAAGAAACGCAACTTGACATTTTACCGTCTGGTTATCGGCATTGTACACATGTTGGATTTATTGACGAAGAAGGGCGCTACTTGTTAGACAAGGTGCTGCGGTTTAATAATGTTTTAAACCTTGTTGAATAGTCCATGGTAAGCAATTGTGGGTGCCGTGCTATAAAAATACTTAAAGTCTTTCGTTATATCATCACTTAAATCTTGGTATTCTGATTCGAAAAAGTGGGAAGAATATTTTCCGGGTTCGATCATGGATACAACGTCATTGAAGGAGCTGGTGTTGTATTTGGTTAATTCGTCATATACGTCTTCATGTTTCATTCCTGATAGATCGTAATTATAATTATAAATGTTGTCTGTTTCTAATTTGCCACTATTACCGTAGTTCACTGTTACGGTATCTTTGAATACATACATCCCATTGGTTGGCGGGTCATTGCCATTTTTGTCATAATCATCGCTAAGACGATACAAATAAACTTTCTCTTTTAATATATTTCTGTCATCGTAATTGAACAAATTGGGCACGTTTTCTTTTTTGTCACTAATCTCGCTTGAAAATTTTATGCCGCTGTAATAATTATTTGCACTTATTTCAGTTTCATCAAGAGGATAATCCTTTGTTCCAAGCTTATCTTGGAAATATGTACTTGTACTATCTGGAATATTGTTGTTCAAATAATGTTCTAGTAACAAATTGCTGGCATTGTTAAAATATTTAATATCTTTCATAATACGGTCATCAGAAAAGTGCATACTTTTGTCTCCTTTATTGAAGAGAAGGTGATTGTACTTTTCATTCCCAATATCGTAAATAGGTGCTTCGCCTGATTCCAATCTTGTATTTGGGTATTTAATGTCTTCCATTGTGGTCTTGTATGGTAGGGGAGCGGCTAATGATTTTGTTTCATCACCATAATTTTGAAGCCCTTCCTGTATTTTTTGGTGATATTCAGATTCGCAACATTTTACTAGAAGCACAATCAATAAAATAAGACAAATTGTAATAATGGATGATATTATCGTCCTTTTATTTGGGGCATCAAACTTCATATTATATATAATTTAATATAAAATTTGGAGTTTTGAATATTTCTTAGGGCGTGTATAAACATTATAATTCAGCTTGTTTTCTAAAAAATCAACAAACAATATTTGATCTTCGAGTGGTTTTATCATAAAAGACAACTTTTTGGTGAAAATATTTGAAATAAATAACTCTTGATGTGGTGGTTTCGATTCAAATATATTGAACAGTCTTGTTTTCAAAGAATATCCAGACTTGTTTGGACAATATAGAATGATAGGAACATTTGCCAACTCTTTTTTTGACAAATAAAGAGACAAAAAGTTATCACTTATTTCGCTGTTTAATTTGGAAAATTTCAATAATTTTTGTGTAGCGGTGTTTATTGTCTTTGATAGCAGCGAGTTCTCTCTGTAAAATAAATCTTGATAATTCAAGAAATCTAAAATAGATAAGATGATGTCTTCGGAAAGTTGTTTCAAAGATGTCATTTTCTTACATTCATTATTCATAAATGTTTTTATTTGTAATCTATATATAAACCGCAATTAATTTGTTATGGGTCTGGATGTAGACAATTTGACCAATTCTGTATATGTTATTTACATCATTGTGGGGTATTTTTTGAAGTATTACGTCTTGTTTTACATTGGCTACGTCATGATATTTTTGCTGATGGAAACATTCAAATATATGTGTAGTGCCTTTGTTAAAATTGCAGATTTTTTTAAAATTCTCATGAAGCCACCAAAACTGAAAATATTCGGATTGAAGTTTACGAATTACTTCGCAATTATTGATGCGTTCCTGAGTTTGTTTATTGGAATATTATATTTTGTTATTGCGGTTGCGTTTGTTTTAGCAACAGCAGTTGTTTCAGTTCCGTTCAACTTTTTATTTGCGTTTGAACTCTAACGACGATTTGGCGCACCGATTCAGATAGAAATAATCCGAGAAACTCTTCTTATTTTTACTGAATACGGTAGAAATAACCAACAGGACAATAATAGAAAATGCCAAAATTATTTGGACTACAGTGAATAATGTCAGCACGGTTTCGTCTGGATTATGTGTTGAGTTTTTGAAATAACTGTAATATTTGGAGCTAATAATCAAAAGCGTAAACAACACGAGGGTAATAATGATGGATGAGGATTCAATTGCATTCAGCAACAAAAAAATAAAAAACACAAATGCGGATTTGACAATTGAAAATAACGGATTCTCCACGCCATCTATGTCACTATCTACTAAATTGATTGAAAAATAAATAACGAGAAATAAAAGTAAGTAACGCATCGTCATACTAGTTTTGAGTTTTGTTTGATAGTTGCACCCAATGTAAGGAGCAAGAAAACTGGCGCAAAACAATATTAGAGCTAAAAATACGCCACGAATGGTGATAAGAAAGTGGGAATATTCTTTGAATCCAGTATTTATTTTATTTGGATCTACTTTATATGTGTACATATAGCGAACTTTAATATATTAGTTTATTTTTTATTGTTGGATTTCTTTGTCTTATTCTTGTTATTCTTGTTATTCTTGTTATTCTTGTTATTCTTGTTATTCTTGTTATTCTTGTTATTCTTGTTAT
>MDTC01048284.1_pt1 | contig 17610 bp, 15 predicted proteins | sample 811181 | NCBI WGS metagenome assembly MDTC01 (sample SAMN05326644, study PRJNA326480) | marine metagenome | isolation source: seawater | place: Pacific Ocean: North | collected 2011 | reverse complement strand
TTTGCGAAGACACAAGTGCAACTGCCCCTGGATCAAATATCAAGCTAAATACCGCGCATTTCGTCAAATTATCCCCCTTCCATTCTCCAGAGGATGGAGAGGAAGGGGGAAGTCACGAAGTGACAGGGGGATGGAGAGGTTTGTAGAAGGGGCCGTTGCAAAGTGTATGAAGCAAATGACAACCGCATATGTTGTCCGAGCAATCGAGCGTTTGAAGGATATTGCTTGCAATATCCGTATTGTAAGAGAGGGATTGTATCGTACATTCGGGTGCACTTTGCGAAGGCACAAGTGCAACTGCCCCTGGATCAAATATCAAGCTGCAGGATCGAGCTCATGAGTCTGTTCACGGACAGGCAGTTGTGAGATCGGGGTGGGATGGGCAAAGGATGGCGTGGTATCTTCGAGTACACGCTCGGGACGCAAGAAAGACTCACAAATATACATCAAGCGTGCAGTTGTGAAGCCATCACCGTATGGGTTATGTGCCTGCGCCATCTCATCGTAAGCTTCCTGAACGGCGAGCAACCTCGTGGCTTCTCTCACAATCGTCTGCTCACATGTACCGACGAGTTTCACAGTTCCAGCCAACACAGCCTGTTGGCGCTCTGTTGTATCGCGCATCACCAAGACAGGCTTACCAAGGCTCGGAGCCTCCTCTTGAATCCCTCCAGAGTCCGTCAAAATCAGCGTTGAACGATCCATCATCGCGACAAATTTATCATACGCAAGAGGTTCGATAATATGGATGTTTCCCGACCATTGTTTGGCCGAACCAATCTTCCCAAGGATATCAAAAACGGGTTTGCGAACACGTGGATTCAGATGGACAGGATACACAAATTGCACTCCAGGGAATCGTTTGGCGAGCCGCGCAATCGCACGACACATAGAGGCAAAGCCTTCTCCAAAATTCTCTCTTCGGTGTCCCGTGATCAATACAAGAGGCTGATCACTTTCGTATAAACCAACAGGCAGCCCAGGAATCGTCACCTTCGTCTTTTCCAGGCGCTCAGTCATCCACAGCAACGCATCGACGACAGTGTTCCCTGTGACAAAGATCTTCTTGGAATCGATCCCCTCTCTTTCGAGAAATTGAGCCTCCATTTGTGTTGGCGCAAAGTGAAGATCCGCAATCCGCGAGATCAACGCACGATTCCCTTCCTCCGGCCATGGAGAGTACAAATTAAAAGTCCGCAAGCCAGCTTCAAGATGACCCACTGGAATGCGCTGGTAATACGCAGCGAGTGCCCCCACAAACGCTGTCGCAGTGTCCCCCTGCACCAACACAAGCTCAGGCTGCTGATCACGTAAATACTGATCTAACTTCTCCATCAACCTCGAACTCAATCCACCAAGAGTCTGATTGGAACGCATCAACGCAAGATCCACGTCCGAGGTCAGCTCGAAACAATCCATCACCTGATCGAGCATCTCACGGTGTTGTCCCGTCACACAGACATGAGGCTCAAAACGCTCGGACTTACGCATCGCGCGAATCACTGGTGCAAATTTGATGGCTTCTGGTCGTGTCCCAAAAATCAATGAGACCTTCATTTTGTTGTCTGCTTGCATGTTTCCTTCTCCGTATTCCTGGCGTCCCGTTGAAGACCAAAGACATAGTGAATTGATGAATGCACCCTCTTTCTGCACAAACAGTGCCAACATATAGAATCAAATGTCACACACAAAAAGACCCTCTTCTGCCGGACGTAGAAGAAAGAAAAACAACAAGTAAGCAGTCATAGAAACACACAAACAGGACAGTCTCAAATGACCCCCATAAGTCACAGAAGACCACAGGCTTGCGGTTTCAGCAACAACCTCCTGTCTTCGTCTCATTTTCCATATCCTTTTTTCATCTGGCGGCCTTATACGTAAGGCGCGATCCAAGACTCGACCTCAAGGCTGCGAGCCCCCCAGCCTTCTGATGCGACAGCCGAATAAAGCGCCTGTTGTTGTGGTGGCTCAGCGAGAAGTTTCTCAGCGGCCTTGATAAACTCGTCTTTTGTATCAGCGATCGCAGCGAGCGGTTCGTACTTAGCCACCTCAGGTAAATTCGTCGAAATCACAGGGAGTCCAGCGGCAAAGTATTCGCGAAGTTTGAGTGGATTGACGGCTTTAGTGAAGGAGTTGACCTCAAAGGGCAAGATCCCAATATCGAAACCCGCCGCGTAGTTGGGAATATCTTCGTAGGGAACAGCGCCCAAGAGGTGGATGTTGTCGAGTCCATCGAACATCGACAGCTCCACACGAGAAGGCCCAACGATCGGAAATTGCCAATCAGGTCGCGACTTCGCGACTTCAGCGACAAGCTCCAAGTCGAGCCATGTATCAAGCGCACCAAAAAACCCAATCCGTGGCCCTTTGATCTGTTGCAAATTGTCAGGCACACCAGAGGGAGTACGGAACCGTTCAAGATCGACACCGTGAGGCAACACTTTGATGGGTGTCCCTGTACCCACAAGATGGTCTTTTAGATGCTCAGAGCTGACCATCACAAGATCGGACATTCGCGCTAGCTCTTGCTCTTTTTGACCGATCACATCTCCATCGACACCTGGCATCTGTGCAAAGTCATCAAGGCAATAATACACACATGCACGCGGATTGAGCGAAGGGATCAAATCGACACTGTTTGGCAAAGCAGTGATGACGAGTGGATTGCGTATCCCAATCCGCTTCATCGCTGCACGGATCTGAAGACCAAAGACATGCTTGTTCATCGTTTGGACTTGTGAAATTCGCTGCAATGGCAAGACCAATGGCTCAAGAATCCAGGTGTGTTCATTGACTTGCTTGGGGGAGATGTTCCGCGCTAGCTTAAGCGCTTTGGCGAACACCCTCTTGAGATCGTGACCGTTAAGCTGAGGTGTACGCATCCCAATCGAGTTGATCCAGAGGACACGGTGCTTTGCAGACAATCGGCGAAGCAAATGATGAGTAGAGGAAGGATGTCCGAACCAATCACTCCCAAAGCAAACGATGTCGTAAGATGATGCGCTCATTTTCTCTCTCCGTGTAGTGTGAGATATCCTATTTTGTGTGTGATGGATACTGCATGATTAGAGTTCAACGTTGGGTAAGCGTCCAAAGCTACCAATGACTTCTGCATCAAAGATGCCAGAAGCTTCGCGACTGCTTTTGACAGACTGATCTGAAAGCTCAGCGATCGCGATCAACAAGATGGACAACATCATCGACGCGACAAAAGCCCCGCCGAGCACGATAGGCTTTTTAGGCGAGACGGGGAAGAGCGGTAAGACCGCAGGCTCAACGACCAAAACCCGGCGCGATGAGTCGAATATTTCCAGCTCTCGCCGGAGTAAAGATTCCTCATAGAGCGTACGCAGTTTGACGTACAAATTACGCGATATCGTCGCCTCTCTCTTGAGTTTTTCGAGACGTTGCTCCCGCTTTGGATACGCGGACATACGCTGCTTCAACACGGAGAGCTTTATCTCGTAACCCTTGAGCTTCTTCTTGAGGACGACGATGTCGATCATCGCCTTCTGTAGACGCTCGAATGGCGTCATTGTCCGCGCAGGTTTATCTCCAGAGGGTGCCTCTTTATAGATCGCGTCAGCTCCACGTCCCCACTGCATGAATTGTTCGATCTCTTTAAGCGAGCGTCCCTTTTTAGGCGTGTGTCGACGGATCGCGGCGCGAAGACTCGCGAGCTTGGCTTTCAAACGCTTCATGAACGGATGGCGCGATGTATAACGCATCTGTGCCTGTGAGATCTTGATCTGCAGAGCTGTCTTTTTCTGTTTGAGGCGATCGAGGACTGGATCGGAGAAGCGCAACTTTTGGTACAGAAAGTCTCGACGACGTTCAGCAGACGCCATCTTGATCTTCGCCTTCATCATCTGCTTGCGAAGGTGGATAAACGCATTCAGGTTGACCTTGTACGTCTCGGGAAGCTCAAGGGGATGCTTTTGTTTGTAATTCATCAACCTCGACTCCGTGTGCTTGAGCGTGTTTTTGAGTCGCTTGATTTGCTTAGACAAAAACTCCGAAGACCGCGTCACGGCCTGCTTTTGAGGACGCAATGTCTCGGTCATAAATTGATTGAGGATGAAGTTGAGATTGTCGAGGCAGACTTTCGGCACACGGCAGGCAAACTCAAGCTGCACAAGCCCTTGACCGAGGTACATGATCTTGATTTTACGCCGTAGCCCCAAGATCGCGTAGTGACGCTGCCTTGGGTCGAGCTTCTTCTTCGCGGCTTTTGCATCTCTGTCAACGATACGACCGAGGACCTGATGACTCGTCACAATGTTCGTCAACAGCAAAATGCGCTTTTTGAGCCTAGTCGAGATGGTAAAGCGTTCAAGGAAGGGGTTGGAGTGCTTGGGCTCTTCGATCACGATCTTGGTGCTGGATTTGTAGTTCTTAGGCAACTTCTTGAAGGCCATAAAACCACCAGGAATGAGAACAAAGGCAGGGATCAAGAGCAGGTCAAAGCGTCTCTTTAAGATATCGAGAAGCTGCTGGATGATTTCCACTGGGTTGATCGGCGTCATGGCTGTCTAACCTTTCCTTCAGGCTCTACACAACCACCCCAAAGACACCATTTTGTTGTACCCATCTGCATGTTGGAGTGGATGCGCAAAACATAGAATGTGCGCCTCTCTCACCCAACAACCGACAGAACAAGAGAGGGTCACAGCTTCATTTCTATGGGTGACTTGCTCCAATGCAAAAGCCGATCCAACATATCCGGATGATGGGAGTGCGTTCTCTGTACATACAGCTCGTCATAAAGCGCAGCGTGTTCTTGCGCCCAACGCTGGAGGTGGTGACGGTTCACAATGCGCTTTCGCGCCTGTTGCCCAAATGCACGCGCAAGCCCCGAGATCATCAACAGCGAATTGATCTGCCTTGCAAATGCAGACAAATCATCAGAAGGCGCGAGCAATCCAGCAGGGATACAACCCCCAAGCAGTGTCGACATTCCTCCGACGTCCGTTGACACAACAGGTAGCCCGTAGGACATCGCCTCCAAGGCGACCATCGGCAACCCCTCCCTCTTCGAAGAGATCACCAAGACATCGGACTTTTCATAGAAAGGTGTGGGCTCCATAAAGCCGTGTAAAGTGACATGCGAGGACAAGTTCCGCACACGGATATATCGCTCGACTTCTCCAAACAGTGGACCATCGCCAACGATATCAAGGGTCACATCAGGGACCCGCTCTTGCACCTCTGCGAAGGCGTCGATCAAAAAGAAAGGAGCTTTTTCCTGACTCAATCGCCCAACATACAGAAGCTTTCGGGGGTTATTTCCTGGATAGGAGCACGACGATTTAGACGGAATGGGGATACAATTATGAATCACCCTGGAGAGGGTATCATTTGACCCTTTGAGGTGCTCTGCGACTGGAACGATCGCATCCATTTGCTCAGAGAGAACACGCTCGACCTCTTCGACCATACGCTCACGTACATGTCGAGAGAGTACACCGTGGCGGGGGAGGAGGACTTTGCAGCCCGCCATACGCGCAGCAGGTAAACCATACATCGCCGCTCTGTAGCCGTGCACATGGAGAATATCAATACGCTGCTTTTTGAGTCGCATCGCGAGCTTCAGGATCTTGGTGGGTTGCAATCGACCTCGATCGACATAGCGCAACCAAGGGACTTGGTGCTCTTTGAGCATTTGGAGAAAGACATTCTCATCCTCATGCCCTGGATCGAGAACACCAACACAGGCATCAATCCCTTCTTCCCGAAGTGCCGGGATACCGTTGAGTAATACGCGCTCAGCGCCACCAAAACCTGCTGTTCGTATCAAATGGAGCACTCGCATCTTCACTTTCCTTCCTTGTCCACATGGGGTGATCAGATTGATAAAATGTCCAATAGCTTTAGAGCGCGCTCATCCCTTTTAATAATCCTCCTGCAAAGCGCATCGAGCGGGTAGGGAACTTTGCCCGCAAGGATCGCTGGTAGACATCGAGATACTGCTCAACCATTGCATCCTGTCCATACGCGCGCTGCACCCACCGCTGTGCTTGTGCGCCCATATGACTGGCAAGATCGGGTCGTCTGAGGAGGCCATTGAGCTCACTCGCGAGTGCCTGTGGGTTCTTCGCAGGGAACACCCCACCGCCCCCACTCTCTTTGACCACTTTAGGCATCCCTCCGACATCAGAGACAACAGCAGGAATCCCCGAAGACATTGCCTCAAGCAGCGCAAGTGGTAGCCCCTCTCTCGTCGAAGACAACACAAACACATCGAGCGCAGAGAGCAGCTGTGGGATGTCACGTCGTGCACCCAAAAAGTGCACGTGCTCGTTCAATCCAACCTTCCGGGCGCGCTGTTCGAGACGCTCCCGTTGTGTCCCATCTCCAATGATAAGGAGATGTGCAGGGCGATGAAGCATACTCATCGCAGCGAGCAATGTGCTGTGATCTTTTTCGGGCTCCAAACGCGCGACAATCCCAATAACAGGCGCATCATCACACAAACCAAGCTCTCGCCGGATCGCGTCCTTGTCGTATTGACCGTGAAAGGTTTGTGCATCGACACCGTTGCGAATCACTTCAACCTGGTTGTCGGCCATCGAAAACTCACGAGCTAGAAAGGATTTGAGCTCTTCATTGACTGTCGTGATCGTCTCACTGCAAGAAGCCAGCGCAGCGAACATCAAACGATGCTTGGCCCGTTCAGGTGGCAAGTGCTCACGAGAGTGCATCGTATGGATCAGCGATGTCCCCGTCATGACCGCCCCTGGAACAGTATAGATAAGTGGGTTAAAGTGATGTGTGTGTAGTACATCAAAACGACGTTGGCGAAACACCTCTGCCAACTGCAGCGAAAAAGATGGAATGTACCCATCCGGTTTGTCGAAGTAATGCACGGGGATCTTCATCGAACGTAAACGTTCGTGCAAAGGTCCATCTTCGTACGCAATCACCTCAGGTGTATGACCGCGCTGTTTGTAGGCATCAGCCAACCTAACGACGAGCTCCTCCAGTCCACCCATACGCAAAGATTGCATGACCAGACCAATACGCAACGAGTGCCCCTGTACTCTTTGAAATGCAAATGCTTGTTTACTCATTGTCTTCCTCTACATCGTTTACGTTGTGGAATGATCTAAGATCCAGGGAAACCAACGCCGCAACATCGGCGCAAAGGTGTCTTTCAATGCCTGACGATCTGATATTGTGAGCATTGGTGTCGATAGCAAAAAGGATGCCAGCAAGACGACAAAAATCGTCGGCTTGATCAACAGCCGCGCGAGAATCGGCAGAGAGTGTAGAGGGATCCATTCGATAACAACGATCAGACCCAGAATCACCAGCGCGAGATGAAACAACGCACGAATGGGATAAACTTCTGAGATGGGAGCAGACACCCCCTTCGCGGTCAGCCACACATGAAGCGCTGTCGCAGTATAGTGATACAAGACCATCCCCAACACGACCCCAAGCATCCCGCCCCAGGCCAACCCAATAAAGGCAAATGAGCACACAAAGACCGGCTTCAAGAGACCTGTCCAGGTCAAAAATCGCTCATGACCAATCGCTTGCAACATCAACCCATTGAGGAACGCAAAGGTCGGGATCAACCACACAAAGATCGAAAAGATGGCAACACTCTCTGCGTACTTTGCAGAGAACAAAAACAAGATGAACTCCGAACGCACCAGAAAAAAGATCCCAAACACCGGAAATAGCAGAAGCGCAGTACGTCGAATGGTTTCGCGGTGGAGTGTCAACAGCTCCTTCTGCTGTTTGGCCGCATAGAACTCCGATAGGCGAGGTAACACAACACCACAAACCGACGAAAACACCATGTCCACAATGGGAATCTGAAATGCCCCCACTGTGTAAACAGCAAACATACTCGTCGCGAACATCGCCATCACAATATACCGATCGACATTGATCTCGACGAGATGTGCGAGCGCTTGTAATGTCAACGGACCCGCAAACTTCAACTGGTTCCAAAACAACGACGGCCGTAAGCCAGAGAAACCTATTTGGTAGCGCTTGCGAAAATAAAGCAGCATACCAGCCGCACGAAGCACCCCCGCGATCGTCATAAACCACAAAGACAGCGCCAAGTCGTGTGTCAGGATCGCCGTAAACAACAACAACGCACCACGTCCGATATCCCACACCACAACAAGAATGCCCGCAAAGTGACTCCTCGACTCGATCAAAAGAATGCTCTCAAAAGGTGCAGTGAACACCATCAAACCCGAAAAGACTCCGAGTACCAAGAACAATCGCGAAAACTCAGAGGAGCCTGTGTACAACAACGCGACGACTCCACCCACCAGGGTCAAAAACAACCCGATCGTGCCCAAAAAGATCAACGTCATCGACAAAATGGAGCGGGTGTCTTCTTTGTGCCTGGGGATAAAGGACGGCAGTGCCACACTCATCCCAAATTGCATGATGGTGTAGACAGCATAAAAGATGAGAAAGAATTGGCGGTACAGACCAAACTCGTGCTGTGTAAACAAACGAGCGAGCACAACGGGAAGAAAGAACATAAATGCAAACGCAACCATCCGCCCCGAGAGTAAAAACAAAACCTGACGTCCGAGTGAAGATGTACTCATGACAGTGTTCCTTATGCTGCTTCAGGTTCAGGATGGGCAGCAAGCCACTCGTCGATATAATCACGCGCTGTGGTCGCGGCGATGACGATAGCAATTTGCACATAGAGGAACCATGTAAATGAATTTGAGAGAAATGTGCCACACACACACCACGCGACAAGAGACGGAAACATCGAACGATAGATCGCTTCGACAAACCAATTTCCCCGGCGCGAGATGCGCGTTTTCAGCGCCCACTGGTCCAACTCGTAAGCTCGTTTAAGCGAGACGCCAATCATTCCGAAGAAGAAAAACATCCCGCTCATACCAAGTTCGGCGATCACCTTGAGCCACGAACTGTGGACGGCTTTCGGTTTCCAGTCGACGGGGTTGGTCACGTAGGAGAGATAGTTGTAGGGATAGCATTCGTACCCAACACCAAAGAGAGGGTTTTTAAGAAACATCCGAATCGCGGCTTTCCAGGCATCCAGACGTCCCTGCGCGGATTCATCGATCCCACCATCAGCAGACGATGCGGTCGCACGATCTGCGACCATCATGAAGACCATCCCCAACCCTCCCATCACTCCCCCTGCACCCATCAACACCACAGGCGACATCCTGCTACGCATGATCAACATGGATGACGCTGCGAAACCCAAGAATCCCCCACGAGATCGGGCCATAAAAACCCCTGAGACCACACTCAACATCCCCACAATGAGTACAACCTTGAGCCACTTCTTCGGCGCAAGTAAGATCGAATTGAGAAAGTACGAGAACCCACACGCCAACAACATCTGCGCGTAATCATTTGGATCCCCAAACAACGATCCCAACCCCACGCGGTTCCCTTCCACAAGTTGATCGGGCGTCGCTGTCAGTCCCTTGTGAAGCCCCATCAACCCTAAGATGACGGTCAACCCCATCAACGTCGCGACGTAAATACTCAAGGCGCGTGGTTTGATCAGCAGGTGCGAGATGGCAAAAAAGAGGATGACGAGTTTGAGCCAGACCTCATTGAGGTACTGTTGGGAGTGACCTGGAACCGTGCTCTTGATAGAACAGATCACGATCGATGCGGTCAATGCAAGCATCAACTTGGCGAGGATATCACGGGTGATGTGACGGCGATTGAGGAAGATAAAGTGGATAAACCAAAAACCCAAACAAGCAAGCGCTGTGAGCTTTCCGAGCATCAGTTTCTCGAAAGCCGGGTGGATCATCTCACCAGGTCGAAGGAAGAGTACAATCGAGAAGAACATGGGGCCTGTCACGCCCCAAAGAATGTAAGAGAACAGCACCAACACAGCGATCGCTGGACCCGCTGCCGCTAGAGGGTGGACCTTGAACAAGATCAAGAGCGAAAAGCTCGCGCCCAAGAACGCGAGGAGTCTCATCTTCCACTTGTGACTCAACATAACTCGTCTTTTCCTTCCGGCCATCTCGAAGAGAGAACGGTGCGAGATGACGCATGTGGGCTGTGTCTGCATGTCGCCCATATACAATATGTCTGAAATCTTTCATCAGATTTGTATCCTATGACCCAAGGGGGGTCGTATTAGACTTAGGTCGCTTCAAAAAAAGCTGTCAGAGAGCAAATCAGCGTCGATGGGTCTTTTGTGTGACGTCGCGGTGTAGTTTCGCGAGCGCGACAGGTAGGCCTCGTGGATCGTGTAGGTCGATGCGCGTCTCTTTGTCGATGATAAAAACAGAGGGCTTCGTTTTTGACGCCCAACGCGCAGTCTTCGACCCCTTCACAACAGCATAGAATGTGTGAATACCTGGCTTCAGGGTCTTTTTGCACTCACTTTGTGGTCGAACCACACAAAAGAGCTTCTGATCCACATACACCCGAATGGATTGCGTCGTGCGGAAGCTGCGATGTCGGATCACAAAGTTAGGTTGACAACCCATCGACAACACCGCCACAAAAGCAAGTGTCATGGCCAACAAAACATGTCTCATCGTGTGCTGTGTGTACATCGCTTTGTCCTCATAGGGATGGATCGAGTTCACGAACATCCATCTCAATCGTATCTGTTCTTTCAGGCCTTGTAGGAGGTTGTTCAGGAGGCTTCTTCGAAAATTTCGAGCGAAGCTCCGCCCACAACACACGCAGTCGGAAGAACATACGCACGATACGTGCTGGAAAGTTCCACCAAGCTACCTTTTGGGAGAGAATGGAGCCACCGTTGATCAACAACTTGACGTCATTTGCGCCGGCCTGTCGAAACAGCTCGATTGCGCTTCGGATCTCATCCGAAGGTGTGATCTGCTGCTGGAAGACCAACAATGTCTGATCGAAGAAGCTGCTTAAGATCACTGGATCAAGAGCTGTTGCGCTCTTGACACAAGGAGCCTCAACGAGGATGACATCGTATTGCTCGCGATAACGACGAAGCTCATCGCGAATAAACTTGAACTTCTGACTGTCCTCCATGTCTAGCAAGAGTCGTTCCACCCCTTCCACCTCAGTTGACTGGATGGCAAAATTCTTCGCGATGTTTGGTGGCAGGTCTTGGGGAAAGAGCCCTCCCTCTTTTTCATTCAGTCGTATCACGAGGATTTTCCGGCCTAACAGATGCCCAAACGCATAAGCCAGATTGTTCATGAGTTGTGTCTTACCTTCTTTGGCAAGGACGCTGGCAAACATCACCATCTTCCCAGGGATGTCATCGGCGAGGATCTGGTGCGCGGTTCGTACGACTTCGACAGGAACATCCCACATGTGGAATGTCTCTTCCTTGCCACGTGTCCCTGGCAGTGTAGAGGAGGGATCCTGTCCAATCGATGCTGATAGTGTTGTCATCTCTTCTTCTCCGCCTTTAGTTGGAAAGTGTGACCGCCAACAAGACCACGCTGCTCGTCACAGACGTCACGGAGATCGCGATCTGAAGGATAGTTTGGATGTCTTGAAGTTGTTGTGGCTTGCTTTGCTTTTTTGGGACGTACACAAGCCACTGGCCGCTCCTCATGTTGGGCAACCTGTGTGTGTTCCCTTCTCGTAGTGCCTGCTTGAGATCGACGGTCTGGTGGATCGTAAAGTTGTTTCCCTGTCGGACAATGTTCACAGCGCGAAGATCGGCGTTAGACGTCGGGCCTCCACTGCGTGCAAGCCACCCCATCACCCCCTTCTCGGACACACCACGCCAGACACCTGGCTTCGCGACCTCCCCAAGGATACGAACGGGTCCTTTTCGACTCGCCCCTATTGGATGAAATGGTACAAAGACAACACTCCCGGCAGCCACTTGTGGAAGTCGACTCGAACCTTTCTGTTTACGCCAGTATGCCGCAAGATCGTACCACTTTGTCCGACCAGAAGAGGAGGTAATCAGGATCTCTCTGAGACTCGAAGCGCGCACTGTCCCTTCGGCCATCGCAAGAGCTTGCAGTACATTGACTCGGCCAAAACAAGGAAACACTCCTGGCTTCTTCACAGCTCCGAGCACAGCAATCTTCGAGACGCCAGCAGCAAAGACCCCTGCCTTGCTTCCAGCTTCGGGTGTCGCGCCCTTTCCAACAGGGACAAAGACGACACTGTCCCGCTTCAAGAAGCGCAGAGGCGTCTTCCCGCTCTTTCTGTAATACGAAAACAAGTTCACCTTACGTGGTTTGCTTTTGGGACCGTACACCCAGATTTTGTCCAAACGCGCCCCATCACGTGCCCCACCAGCACGACGCAACAACATCTCGACATTGTCCTCCCACCCCAGCAGGTGACGACCGGGTTTCTTAACCCAGCCACGTATCCAGACGTACTTGCGACGTTTATAGATCTTTAATGTAAAGGATTTGAAGCTACGAAAGTAACCAGAGAGCCCCGAGCGTAGTTTCTGACTCGCCTGTGTTGGTGTGAGCCCGACGATGAGCTGCTTGCCAATATACGGAAGCTCAATCATCCCACTCTCATCGAGACGATAACGTTTGCTTAAGGTAGGATGTGATGGGACATCAAGCTCAATCTCATCCCCCGCACCAAGTGGTGCAGGGTTTGCTGCAAGCGCCGATGACGCCATCATCATCGACATCCCCACTGTGACCACTACCTTCAGGAACGAACTCCAAAGACCGCCTTGTTTGGGTCGTTGGCTGCATGTACTCCGACCTGTGTTCATTTGTGTTCTCCCCAGCGTATCGCTGTATCCATCCAAGCATCATCTGCTTAGTCCTGTGATAAGGGGAGTCCAATCAAGCGAAGTAGATATCGAGAGTGGAATCCCCAGAACAAAAACCAGAACAGCAAGATCGGTGCCCAATTGAAGAAATCGAATCCTTCTCCTGTCGCAGAACAGACACAGCCTGGCATGATGATGCGCGGACCGACGGGTTCAGCGCTCTCATAGGCTTGGCCATTTTCCTTGTCGATCACATCTTGTTTGGTTTCTGAGGGACAATATCCACTTGGACATTCAGTTGTACATGTGAGTCCTGGAGGACAATAGGTCGTGGGGTGATTGCTTGTGTTGCTTTTCTTTTCTGATGAGAGGACTTCAACGTTCCACTCTTGTCGGGCACATGCACCTTTTTCATCGCATACCTCTGCGACAAAGAGGACGCGCTTTCCGGCGAGTGCGGTCGTGACTTTCCACTGGATGGTGTTCTCATTCACACTCGCGCCGTCTGGTTTGACATTGAGTGTATAAGAGAGCGCTCCGGATGAATCGGGATCTGTAGCCTTCAACACATACAGATATGTAGCGTCCACGTTGGCGTATGCGTCAGGTACGGACAAGATGGTAGGAGGCAAGTTCTTTGCAGACTCGAAGACCTGGACTTTCCACGCTTGTTTGGCACAGAGCGCGGCGATATAGCAAACCTCAACACCAAAGTCTTTGGTTTGCCCACCAGAACCAACAGGAGGTGTCCAAGAGACCTGACCTGTGCTCGCGTCGATCTTTGCGCCTTGTGCAGAAGAGGTGAGCTTCCAGGTCGGTGTCAACGCAGTCGGTGCGTTTTGCACGACAGGTTGGTAAGTATAAAGCACCTCTTCTTTTGCAGAGTTCGGAGGTGTCGAGGCGATGGCGAGAGCACCAGAGAGGGTGAGCGTCCATAGCTGGGAGCGACAAGACAACTGAAGATCACAAGCGAGCACTTCCCAGGGGATCTTTTTTCCGGAGTCGCTGGCTTGTGTACTCCATGTGATGTCACCAGTCAGCATGTTGAGGGACGCTCCCACAGGTCCATTTTGGAGGACATAAAAGACGTACTTATCGTGAAGATCGGGGTCAACTGCGACAGCCTTGTAGGTGTATTTTGTCGTCGCGACGATCGCCTCTGCAGGCTTGGAGGAGAACTCTGGTGGGCGGTTGTTTGGCAACACCCTCACTGTCCAACGTTGTGTCTGGCAAAGCTTCACAGCATCACAATACTCAAACTCGAATGGAAAGGACTTGTCGACATCGGCCGTGCCTGGTGTCCAAGAGAGGGTCTCATTTTTGAGGGTCGCGCCAGTCGGCCCGTTCACGAGCTTGATGTTGCCTCCAGTGGGAATAGTCACATCGATCTGATATGTATAGGTGTCACCTTGGAGAACATACTCTTCAGGTGTCGAGCGTATCGCAAGTGTTGTGCTTTTAGAGAGGACGTTGACCTTCCAAGACTGACTGGCACACGCTCCAAAAGGGTCACACACTTCGATCTTGAAGTTCATAGGTGTACCGACATCAGAGGGTTTGACATTCCACTGTAGCTTCCCATTTGAAGGGAAAAAGTAGACGGTCGGTCCGAGCTTGAGAGACCAAGTGTATTTGAGGTCTTTCTCTGGTTGCCAAAGAGAGGGAACGTACACATAAGGAATCCCTGCGATCGCAGAATCTCCAGGTGTCGTAGCAATCACAGGAGGCTGGTGAATCCCCACTAACATCTCCCATGTTTGTTCGACACAAGCGCCTTCGAGATCACAGACCTCGACAGTAAAAAAGTGTGTTGTCTCTTTGAGAGAGGCATCAGGCGTCCATGTCAGGATACCTGTATCGGCTTCGATTTTTGCGGAAGAAGGGCCTTTTTTGAGGCGGTAGGTCAACACATCCCATGCATCAGGATCTTCTCCTTTGACGACGTAACGGTACACACGAAGGCTTTTGGCCAGATAGACAGGTGTGCTTGTGATACGTGGTGCGTTGTTCTTTGTCGAAGAGGTCACAAGTATTTTCCAGCTTTGTTCGGTACATTCGCCCTTACTGTCACAAACTTTGATCGTAAAGGGCCAGTCCTGCCCAATAGCACTTGCAGGTGGCGTCCACTTGATCGTCTTCGTCGCGACATCGAGGACCGCAGTGGTATTCGGCGCTTCGAGCGTGTAAGTCAGCGCATCACCGTCAGGATCGGAGGCTCGAAAAGTGTACGAATACGCTTTGCCAACGACAGCGTAGGGGATGGGTAAGGTCGAAAAGACAGGAAGTTGGTTAAAAGGAACAACTTTGGCGTTGACCAAAAACTCGGCGTATTCGAGGACCATGGACGCACAACAATCGTCGAGTAGCGTGATCACGACGTCATTGGCTTCACCCATCACAAAGTACGAGGCGATGTTTTTCGTCTCCCCCGATCCCATCCACGTCCCTGTCGTCCTCATATCAGAGAGAGCGAGGTAACCGGCACCAGCGGGTACGACGCCATTCGGGTAGCGTGAGTTGAAGATCGTGATGCGGATACCATCATCAACAGCCCACGCGCGGATTTTGAGGACTCCTAGAGTGTAATTCTTTGGGAAGGTCACAGTCGTACGAAAGTGAACAAAGTCTCCGGCCTTTAGGCACTCTGTTTGTGTCCCACAGTGACGTGAAGCTTTGCGGTAAGTGATGCGTGTGGCGCTCGGCGCAGACTGCCACAAAGGTGAGTTGGAAGGAGGGATCGCTGGCGCGTTTGAGAACGAGTTGACATCACCATGTCCTGTTGGGGCTTTTGAAAACGCAATCGTGCTGGCATATTTCGCCATCCGCCACGGACGATACGTCTGCCCTTCCGCTCTCTGCGCAAACAGTGCCCCCACCCAAAAAAGACACCCCAACAAGAGAAGACCTGTGATGTGTTGTGCGCGTGACATGAAAACCTCCTACCAGGATATATAAGTGTCATACTATTGCATGTGATTGGCTTATATTTGTTTTTCAAAAAGCGTTCCAAACATCTCAAAAGTCAGCCAACACCCAGAAAACCACAAACACTCCACTTTTGTAGGCTTTTTACGTAGAACATTTCCACGTACTCCCTGTGTGATAGACCCATGTGGGTACTCTTTGACAACCCTGGGTCAATACAGACAGATCGATCTTTTGGCTCGCACCAACAGCTCAAACAGGCTCCCAAAGTGGAGCACTGCATACAGATCGACTCTCTATATAGATCGTTACACCGAGGAGCAAACGACAAAAGAAATCATGGCATTTTGCTTGCATAATGAAGATGCAGAACCATGCAGTCAAAGGGACATCAACTCCCAGCAAAAGTCTATGACACCGGAAGGAAAAAACATGACTAAAGCACTTATCGTCGAAGCCGCGCCGACACTTGGGGGTTCGTTGACCAGTATCGAGTTGGTGATTCGTCATGGCAAAAGCATGAAGTTGGAGTTTGGTTTGATGAGTCTATTTGACCCCCAACCCTACCTCGACATTCCACTACGAAGCTACATGATGAGTGATACAACACATGTCCACCATCAGATAGAGCAGTTTTTCTACGTGCTCGATACACTGATCGGTGAATCCTACGATGCGCTCATCCTCAACAACATCGTGGATGCAAACTTTCCAGCGTTGATTGCAGGGATCATGGCGAGAAAACCCATTCTACAGTTTGTGCGTGCGTTTGAAAGAAAGAGCAAATTATGGAGCGCCCTCTCCCCCTTTGTGGACACATTCGTCGCAGTCAGTGAAGCCATCAAAGAACACTTGCTGAGTATGAACGTCCCTCACGAAAAGATCCTCTTGGCTCCAGAAGGCATTGCATACAAAGCCCGGAAAAGTGAATGGGACGCACAACAGCTCAAACAATCTCTATCCCTCCCCCAAGAAGCCAAAACGATCAGCTTTTTAGGCCGTATTGTCCCCTGGAAAGGGACGGAGCTATTCGTACAGACAGCGCTCCAGAGTATCGAACAAACGCCCCAACTTCACGCGCTCATCATCGGCGAAGCTCCCCCCGAACAAATGGACTACATGCGCTCCTTACAGGCTCTTGTAGCCCAACGTGGAATGCAAGAACGCATTCACTTCTTGGGCGCAGTCCCCCCCGAAGAAGTGTACCCACTGCTCAGAGGGACAGATCTCATGCTACACACCTCCATCGAGCCAGAACCCTTTGGACGTGTCATCTTGGAGTCTATGTCTGTGGGCACACCAGTGCTCTCCTCTTCTTACGGAGGGCCAGAGGAGATTATCACACACAGAGAAGACGGATTATTGTGCCCTGGCGCTGACGCGCAGACGCTCGCAGCACAAGTCAATTGGTTCTTTGCCACACCAGAACGTAGAGAACAAATGGGAACCAAGAGCCGCGAAACAGCGCAAACAAAGTTCAGTGAAGCGAGCTGCGCTTCTCCAGTACTTGAGTGGCTCACAGATGTTGCACCCACCCTCGACAAACACTTCAAAACACAACGCTTGATTAAGATGCTACCCCTCAAGCGCTTTCTCCCCAATCCACGCTTGTAATCTTTTCCTCTGGAGTTTGATATCGGACAATATACACAGGGGAATGCTGCTCCGGCGGACGTTGCACCAGCGTAGCGCGCTGAACCGCTCAACAAGCCCTCCTCCCTAAGTCTTCGGCTCTTCCCTCCCTTTAGAAGACTTTAAAGGGACCACTCTACCGATATATACGGGGTTTCGCTTGGAATCTGATCCGGCAGACGTTGCACTTGTGTCTCCGCAAACTCCCCTGACTCCACCAAATCATCCCCTTCTTTCTGGCGGATATAGCAAGCCATATCCTTGGAAAGCTCGGTTGCTTGCGGATTTGTAGTGGGTTTTTTGCGTCTTCACTTGCAATCATCCGCCTCAACAAACTCACCACCCTGTCACTTCGTGACATCCCTCCTCTC
>MDTC01244643.1_pt1 | contig 17613 bp, 16 predicted proteins | sample 811181 | NCBI WGS metagenome assembly MDTC01 (sample SAMN05326644, study PRJNA326480) | marine metagenome | isolation source: seawater | place: Pacific Ocean: North | collected 2011 | reverse complement strand
TTTTCATGCTGAAGCATTCTCCACATTCCTTCCACATAATCTTTTGCATGTCCCCAATCTCGCTGAGCATTTAAATTGCCTAAGTAAAGTTTTTCCTGTAATCCAAGCTTTATTTTAGAAGCCGCTCTTGTGATTTTTCTAGTTACAAAAGTTTCTCCTCTGAGAGGGCTTTCATGATTAAAAAGAATTCCATTGCATGCAAATAAGTTATAAGCTTCTCGGTAGTTTTTAGTCACCCAATATGAATATAACTTTGCAGCAGCATAAGGACTTCTTGGTTGGAATATAGTTTTTTCATTTTGAGGTGGTGCAGATTTTCCGAACATTTCTGATGTTGATGCTTGGTAAAACCTAACTTCCTTTTCCATATTTAGAGTTCTAATCGCTTCTAGCATTCTGATAGTACCTAATGCATCTGAGTTAGCAGTATATTCAGGAGTTTCGAAACTTACTTTCACATGGCTTTGAGCTCCTAGATTATAAATTTCTTCAGGCTGTACTTTTTGAATAATCCTAATTAAGTTAGAGGCATCTGTTAAATCTCCAAAATGCATTCTAAAATTTGCTTTCTCATGAGGGTCCGCGTATATGTGCTCAACTCTTCCCGTATTAAAAGAAGAGGATCTTCTTTTAATACCATGAACTTCATATCCCTTACTTAAAAGTAAGTCAGCTAGATATGCTCCATCTTGACCAGTAATTCCTGTGATTAAAGCAATTTTCTTTTTCATAACTTAATTTATTTTATTGTATTTATATTAATACCGCTGATATTATTAAACAATTAAATAATTATAAATTATGAATTTACTCTCTCAAAAGATTTTTTATATCTTTTCATTTTTAATTTGCTTTCTTTCAACATGGATTATTATAGGAGCCATACCTTCCTTGCAACTTGACGGAATGTTTAAGCAAGTTGACACTCAAATATTTTTTCTCCACATTTGCGGAAGTATTCTTTATTTGTATAAAGCTATTGAAATCTATTTCAATAGAAATAAAGTAAGCCAACTTAATAATATTTTTTTTTTAATTTTATTTTCTATTGGAATTTTAAGTCTATTTTCTTCTTTATTTAATGATATTTTTTTCTTAAGTTTATTGGGTTCATCACAAATAGGGCAAGGAACACTTTGGTATTTTAACTTTGCCATACTTACTCTTTGTTTTACTCCTGTATTAGAAAATAAAAAAGTTCGATTTTTTTTTCTTTTCAATATTTTAGTTTTAATTTCAATTGTTACTATTTTTACAATCCATCCTTATTGGAAAGGCTTTAAAATCACTTTTTTTTACTTTACTGATTACCTCTGTTACTTTGGAATTTTAACCTTTATCTTATTTACATCTATTATAAATGATAAGCGAATAATTCTTTTTGCTTATTGTATTTTAGGCTATTATCTAAATCTATTAGATAACAAAGCCGCTATGATATTGTGGGGCTTCGTTTTTTTATTGGCAATATTTTACCAAATTTTCAATTTTTTTGATAAATATTTAATATTAAAAAAAATTAAATTATTTTTCTATTCTAACCTTTTTCTTGTTAGTACTGTTGCAATAGGTTCTATATTAATTTTAATTTCTTCTGTAATTTTGTGGCCAGGTGACGGGGCGCTTCCAGAAAAGCTGCAATCATCCAACATATCCTCATTAGTAGTTAGAGGCAAAGTTTTAGAAATTGCATTTTCGGATTTTTTAAATATAAAAAATTTATTATTTGGAGAAGGTTGGGGAAAAATATCAGATTTATTGCTAGCACAAATGAATGCATGGCAATACGATCAACTTACGGTTGGTTTTAACTTACACTTTCATACACATAATGAATTTGCTGAGCATTTTATCAGTATAGGATTTTTCGGTGTTATTTTATTTTTGGTATTAATTTACTATACATTTAAAGAGGCAGAAAGAATATCAGTTTACAATAAATTAGGATGGTTATTGTTTTATTATGTTTCTTGTTTTTGGTTTTTTTGGGCAGGAACACTTCCTATTATAGCTTTAGCTCTTGCTAGTCTAGGTTTCCCAAAGAAGACTATTATATCAAACAAAATATTTGATCAATTAAAAACAAATATTTATATCCCTGTTATATTTTTAGCAACTTTAAGTTTATTGCTAGCATATGGTGCTTGGCTAAGCTTTTCATACACTAAAGAGTTTAAAAAAATAAGTTTTGGCTCTTTAGCTTCTTTTTCTAATAATCAGGAACTTAAAGATATAAAATGTGAGAATTATTATATAGATAGAAAAGGTGGGGAAACAATTGTTCCGTTTATGAATACATTTCCTAGATACATAATGAGAGAGGAAATAGACAATACGGAAAGTTATGTAAAAGTGGTAGAAATGATACAATGTTTAGCAGAGCAAATTATTTATAATTCCCAACCAAAACTGCACTTGTTAACAGGTAGCATACTTCTAGATAGTAAAATGTTTTATTCTAGCTCAGAGGTAGTTAAAAAATTGTACAGATCAGAAGAAAAATATGAAAATCTTAAAAAAAAGATATTTTTGCTAATTGAGAAAGCTCCAGTAAGAGGAGATTTAATTATGCCTTTTATAGCAATCTCACTTAAAAAAAATAAATTGCACGTGGTTGATGAAATTTGTGAAAAAAAAGAAGTTAGAGGTATTAATGGATATTGTAACTTATTTTTTGCTTATAAGCATCTCAACTCCCCTTATCCTTCTAGAGATGATATAAGAAAAAGTATAGATTATTTAAGTATAGCTGTAGAAGATGGCATTTTAGAAGAAAAAATATACGGTTGGTGGTTTACAGACGAATTGCTGCGTAATGTACAAAATTATACACCTGAAGGTATTCCTATTTCTCCAAATATTATATTCTATATAAATACTAGTGAAGCTTTAAATCTATTAAGTATATTAAAAAAATTCAATTGAAACTTCAAAAACTAAAATTGTTTAAATAATGCTATTAGTGGTATTATTGCAACACTTTTTTTATTAAATTTTTTTTTATTAAATTTTTCTTTTAATTATTACAGTAATCATTATCATTAAATAAAATATTTACACGTGTATTTAAGAGGAGATTAACATGAATTTTATTAAAAAAATTGGTTTCCTAGTTTTAGGCCTTGCAGCTATTGGTTCTATAACTGTAGGAAAATCAGTTCATGCTGCTAGTTATTATGGACTAAGTTGTACTAACTTAGCCTATGGTACACAGAACAGTGATGGATATACTTACATTCAATCCTATGTAAGTTCAGGAGCCGCCATCGGAAACGATGAGGTTTTTGGTGATAGTGGAGGTATTGCTCATTACCTAGGTAGAGACTGTTTATATTCTGGTGCGGGTTTAACAAATAGTGCAGCTATCGTTTCTGGTGACGTTGCCAGACACGCAGCTAACGCTATTATAGGTAGCATCAATCAAAGAATTTCATATGCCATGAGCCAAAATAGTGATACAGCTGCTCATATGTCATATACCTCAAATTCTAAGGGTATAGGAATGGCTGCAAACAGAATTTTTGGTGGAGCAAGTCTATGGACTAATTATACAGACTCAGATTTTGAGAATGACCAAGTGTTTTCTAACTTTAGACAAGATAGTAATAACTATGATGGTGATGCGAGCTCATTATCGATTGGTGTAGACAAAATGATTGGAAATATTTTAATCGGTGCAGTAGTGAGCACATATGATACAGATATTGACACTGCAGCTAACTCAGGAAGTTATACAGCTGACGGAGACACTTACGGTGTATACTTTGGTATTAATACTGGTGTGTTGATGTTAAGTGCTGGTGCTGGATTAGGTGAATTTGACATAGATACAGATAGACTAGACTTAGGAACAGGAAATACTAGAATTACTGCTTCAGGAGTACAGGCTGATATAGAATACTATCATCTATCAGCTCATGCAGCAATTTCTAGAGGAAGTATAACTATGGTTCCAAGATTGTCTTACAAGAATTTCGACATAAGTAACCCTGCACTTACTGAAGCGGTTGCAAATGACGCAAATACTGCGGGGCCAACTTCAGATAACACTACTGGTACAAATTCAGCAGGAAAGAATACAGCTGATATAGCAGTAGCTGCATTTGACGCAAGTTCCGAGACGGTTGAACTTGGAGTTAATGCTTCAATGAAGGTAAGAAGCATAAATCCATTTATAGATCTTTCATATGTATCTGAAGAAACTACAGCTGCTAACTACAAAACAGAGTTAACAACTGATGCAGTAGACGAGCAAGGTGCTTCAGACCCAAGTTCATATGCGGTTTTCGGTGGAGGTCTAAACTTTAACGTTAGAGGAAGACTAAACGGTACAATTGCATACTATGAAATCTTGGATAGAGATGACTATTCTGAGTCAACTTTATCAGCGACACTTAAACTAAATTTCTAATTAGCTTAAGTACCTTTTAATAACTCCCCCATTTTTATAATGGGGGAGTTTTTTTAGTCCTTTGATTTATATTTACTTGATTGAATTATTACAATTAGTGAAACTGGTACGATGATTGTTATAACTATGATACTTATTAAAAGTTCATCTAAGTTTGAATAATCTGCATTTTCAACTACTACTTTGCTAGTCTGGTCAACAACTTCTCTTTTTATAATAAATATTTTATTTAAATATTTAGTAAATAACTCTCTTGCAGATAATGCTAGATTTGTAAAAGAAGCAAAAACAGCAAAAAATGTAGCCTTATATTTTAAAGGAGCGTTTTTGGCAATCCATCCTAAAAGAGGGATCATGGCAACTTGACCCAGAGGAGATTCTACTGCTGTATTAATGAAGGCTATAAATTTTGCATCAATTATACCATTGGTTAAAGAAGAAGTAATATGGTGCAAGCCATAATACATAAAAAGACTCGGTAAATAAAGAACGCCTGAGATTATAGACAAATATATAAATAGTTTAGCAAGATTTGTTTGTATGATAAACTTTTTAAAAAAAAACAAGCCTAGTAATGTTATGAAAGCAGCATTAACTGAAAGATAAGAAATAAATGATTGATCAAATTTTAAAATATCTATTTCAAACCAAGTTAATCCTGCACCGGGTCCAGGAATAGATCTATAGACAAAAATGATGATGGCAGTTCCTACAATAGTAAATTGTTGTTCACTTGAAAGTGATTTTACTAAATATCTCATAAGGATGTAGATTAGAACTAATGAAGTAACTAAAACAAATTCTTGAGAAAATGGGAATTTTAAGCTTCCAAAAATAATTGCAAATAATACAAAAAAAATACTGCCCCAAAATATTTTAAAATCAAGGTTGTTAATCTTATTTTGAGTAATAAGTTTTAAATCAAATCTGTCTTTGTATATATTAGATAAAATTACACCACTTACAGATAATAGAGGAATAAATAAGGCTATAAAGTAAATACTAGAATAAGCTCTTAGCATTCCTGCCTTATCCAACATTTTAATGTCAGAAAACATATAAATATTTAACAACCCAACCAAAAGAGAACCTAAAATAATAGAGAATCTTCCATAAAGTTGCAGTAGCATATGCTCATCTCTTTTTGACATTTTATTTTTATTTAAATTAGTACTTTTACTTTCTACAACCTCTACTGTCATTGCGTCAGCTACAACATCTTGTATTACATAACCAATAGGAGTTAAAATAGAGCTTAAAATAAACCAGGTTTCAGATGAAAAGTAAATTTCCATAGCGGCTCTTTCGGAAATTAATAAAAACATTATTAGAATACTTATAAAAATAATTAAAGCTCCTATAAGTACTAAATAATTTTTTTTATTCCAAAACTTATCTACTAAAAAACCAAAAGGCATCTTCAAAGCCCATGGTATGCCAGCCCAAAAGCCTATAGAAGCAATAAATGCAGCAGATAAATTTAAATAATCTTTTAGAAAAAAAATACCGACTATATTAGTTAATCCAGATACACCTGCAGACAGATAAATCAATAATGGAGGAAGGTAGACCCATCTAAAAATCATATCTTATTCATCTATTATATTTATCTTCAAATCTATAAATATCATCTTCTTCTAGATAATTTCCTGTTTGTACTTCAATTAAAATTAAATTCTTTTTAGTATTATTTTCAATTCTATGCTTTTCTTTCTTTTTAATAAAAGTAGACTCATTTTTTTTTAGCAAAAACTTTTTATTACCTTTCGTAATTGTTGCAATTCCTTCAATTACTACCCAATGCTCTGACCTCTTTAGATGTTTTTGCAAAGATATTTTTTCACCAGGAAGCACTAAAAGCTTTTTTACTTTATAGCCTTTTTCATGTTTAATATTTTCAAACAACCCCCAAGGCCTACTGATAATAGCATCATCGAAAGCTTCAATATTATTATTCTTAATTAATATTTTCATAATATCTCTTAAAAGATAAGAAGAGTCTTTTTTTGTCACTAAAATAGCATTTTTAGTATTTACTACTACCTGGTCTTCTATCCCAGCTAGCACTAATAATTTTTCATCTGAGTATGTAAAGTTATTTTTAGAACTTACAGAAATAACATTTCCATAGCTTTTTTTAACCTTGTATAATGAGTCGTATGTTCCTAAGTCAGTCCATTTTCCTGTGTATGGGATAACCAACTTAGTAAATTTTTTTTCTAACACTGCATAATCTATTGAAATTTCTTTAATACTTTTTAAAGATAGCTTATCTAATATATGAAACTCTTTTTCTAGTTTAGAATTTTTACAGGATGCTACAGCTTTATTATAAATATCTTTATTAAATCTATTAAATAAATTAACCAAAACTTTATTTTTAACTACAATTATTCCTGTATTCCACAGACCATTATTTTTTATAATTTTTTTAGCTACTTTGATTGACGGTTTTTCTACAAAACTCTCTATTTCAAAGCTATTTTTTTGCTTTTTTTTTGATGAAGGAATTATATAACCATAATTACTATTGGGTTCTAAAGCTTTTGCCCCAATAGTTACTAAAAAGTCTTCGGAGGCCAATTCTATGGCTTTTTCAATAGTTATTAAAAATTTTTTATTGTCTTCGATATAATGGTCAGACGGCATTATGCAAAGAACTTCTTCATGGTCTGAATAATAAGAAGCAACTGCACAAGCAGGAGCAGTATTTTTTTGCAAAGTCTCTAGTACAATTTTATCAGTTTTAATTTTAAACTTTTTTAATAATTTAAGAATTTCAAACCTTTGAGATATATTAGATATTATCAAAGGATCAGTAAAAGGACTTTTGGAGACTCTTTTTACTGTCTCTAAAAAAAGTGAGCTATCGTTTTGGAAAATATCTACAAATTGTTTAGCTAAATTTTTTCTTGATATAGGCCATAGACGAACCCCTGATCCACCAGATAATATTACTGGTTTAGCTTTCATTTAACTTTGAAATATGGGCAAGATATTTTAAAACATTTGCTAAATTTTCTTGCTTAGAAATACCTCTATAGGACATTTTAGTGCCTGGAGCCCATTCCTTGGGTTTTTCTAAAAATAAATATAAATTTGTATATGACCAATTTTTATCAATATTCTTTAAAGCTTTAGAATATTTATAGTTTTCAATAGAGCCTATTTTTCTATTCATTATATTTGCTAATGATGGACCAACTTTATTTTTAATAGGTAGTTCAAAACTATGGCAAGCAATGCAGTTTTTAGAAACAAAGTTTTCTCCTTCGTCAAGTTTAGCATTAATTAAAAGTTCTTCTATAGCATTTAATGTAATAGTTGCATCTACTTTTACATTTTTTTCATCTTTAATTAATTCTTCACTATTTTCTGAGTCTACAGAGTAGGAAACTTTACCATTGCCTTCTTTTGGATGATAAAGAAGTTCTCCAATAAAAGATGATAGAAGCAATACTAATATTGCTGAAAGCATAGCACATAAAACTTTATTTAATTCTGCAGACATTATTTTTTTTTCTCATTTTAATTAATAATAATATATATTATTATAATTCTTTTTTTACTAAGTAAAGTTTATTATTAAATGACTAAAGCTTTAATCATCATTCCTGTTAGAATGTCCTCTAGTAGATTTCCTGGAAAGCCTTTAATTAATATTAATGGAAAAACTATGATAGAACGAGTTTGGAATTGTGCAGTTCAAGCTAATATAGGTGACGTGTATGTTGCTTGTTGTGATAAATTAGTAAAAAAATTTTTAATTGAAAGAAAAATCCCATATATATGTACTAAAAAAAATTTAAAAAGTGGTACTGATAGAGTATATCAAGCTTTCTTAAAAATTAAAAACAGAGATAGTTATAACTTAGTTATTAATTTACAAGGAGACTTACCTTTCTTAAAGACCTCTCATTTAAGAAGTCTAGTTAGTATTTTTAAAAATAAAGATTACCAAATGGCTTCACTAGCAAGTAAAATAATAGATTCAGAAAAAATTAAAGATAAAAATGTTGTAAAAATAGCAATGACTAAATGTAACAGTAATGTTTATAGAGCAGTTTATTTTTCAAGATTACCAATTCCGTATGGTTCAAAAGACTATTATGAACATATAGGCATCTATGGGTATAAACCTAAAATATTAAAAAGCTTTATGGCTATGAAAAGCAGCAAACTAGAGTTTTCCGAAAAACTTGAGCAATTAAGAGCTTTAGAAAATTTAGTAGATATTTATATTGGAATAGTCAAAGATCCACCTATGAGCATAGATACTCCAACAGATCTAAAAAAGTTAAAAAAAAAATTAAATAGAAGGAAAAAATTATGAGTATTAAAATAGCCTATCAAGGAAGGCCTGGTGCTTATTCTCACTTAGCTTGTAAAGAAGCTTTTCCAAAGTCTGTCCCAATCGCATGCGAAACTTTTGAAGAGGTTTTTGAAAAAACACATATAGGGGAAACCAATATATCACTTATTCCGGTAGAAAACTCTCAAGCTGGCAGAGTTGCAGATATACATAATTTATTGCCCAGAACTAAGCTTGTTATTACCGGAGAGTTTTTTTTTAAAATAAACCACCAGCTTCTTGGTGTAAAAGAGACAAACCTGCAAAATATTAAATATGCAGTTAGTCATTTTCATGCTCTAGCGCAATGCAGAGAATTTCTACAAGCAAATAAAATTAAACCAATTCTTGGAACTGATACCGCTGGGGCAGCAGAGATTTTGTCAAAAAAAGAAAACAAAGAAACAGCTGCAATTGCATCGTCTTTAGCTGCAGAAATTTACAACTTAAAAATTCTTAAAAAAGATATACAAGATGCTCATCACAATACTACAAGATTTTTTATTATGAAAGATAAGATTGCAGAAAAAAGAATTGATAATACAAAGTACATTACTAGCTTTATTTTTAAAATAAGAAATATGCCCTCAGCATTATATAAAGCATTAGGTGGGTTTGCTAGCAACAAAGTTAATATGTTAAAACTAGAAAGTTATATGGTAGATGGAGCATTTACTGCTACGCAGTTTTTCGTTGACATTGAAGGCCATCCTGATGATGAAAATGTTAGACTAGCCTTTGAAGAACTAGGGTTTTTTTCTAAGGAAGTAAAAATTTTAGGTTATTATCCTTCTGACAATTTTAGAAAAGAAAAATATTAATTTTTCTTAACCCAATCTGTAATTAGAGAATATGCTATAGCTTCTTTTGTAGGAAGTATAATTTTTTTTTGTTTAGATAATGAAATAATTTCTTTTGAAGAAAACCATCTAGCTTTTTCAATTTCTTTTTTATTTATCCTTATTTTGCTTTTTTTAGAAATTACTCTAGCTTCATAACCAAGCATTAAATTACTAGTATACGGCCAATATTGTGAATATTTATATTTTATTTTTTCTATCTTTAACCCTACTTCTTCATAAACTTCTCTTCGAACTGTTTCTTCAGCACTTTCATTCTGTTCACAAAATCCTGCTAAGCAAGAATACAGATTTTTTTTCCAAGTAATATTTCTTGCAAGTAGTATTTTATCTTTGTTTATGATATTTACTATTACCGTAGGATAAACTATAGGAAAGACCTTTTTTTTGCAGTTCATATTCGTGCATATTAGAGTAAATCCATTTTCATCAAATTTATTTTTAGATCCACAGTTTCCACAAAATTTATTATTACGCTGCCATTTATAAAGAGAATATCCTGCAGATACAATACTAGCTATATTCCCTTGCAAATTAAACAAAGCTTCTCTAATGCTCAAAAAATCGCAATTTTTTAAAAAATCTATTTTTTTTAAATCTCCAATATTTGAATAGCATAGGATATAAATGTTATTTCTTAAACTAGAGATAAATGATAATGAAAAACTATTAAAATTTTTACTTAATTTTTTTGAATTAAAGAAAAAAGGATTATTTTTTTTAGTAAGTATTTTATCGTCAACTATAAATAAAAAATTATAAATAGTATTTTTTTTACCTAAAAGCTTTTTGGTAGGTAACGCTCTACATTTTTCAAAATTCTCATCTCTTAATAGAGAATAAAAGTTTAAATAATCCATTATTATTCCAAAACTATCTATCAAAATAGGATTTTACATGATAAAATTTTAAATGGAAGGTTTCTTGGATATACTAAGTATGAACCCAGTCAGATCTGAAAAGAAGCAGCTGTAATATTGACGTATAGGTTAAGAAATCTTCCATGAGTGAGGACTTATGGAAAAAATAGTTTTTTCAAGAAAATACAGACCGAAAAAAATTAGCGATGTAATAGGCCAAGATTTTGCTGTAAAAACAATTGAAAATGCATTTGAAAGCGATAATATAGCTCATGCATTTATATTTACAGGCATTAGAGGTGTAGGAAAAACAACAATTGCAAGAATAATGGCAATGGGCCTAAATTGTTCTTCCTATGATAAGCCTGTTGCTAATCCATGTAATGAATGTATTAACTGTAAAGAAATTTTAGAAGATAGATTCGATGAGGTTTTAGAGTTAGACGCTGCATCTCATACTGGCGTGGAGGATGTTAGGGAAATAATAAGCTATATAAAATATAGGCCTTCTAAGGGTAGGTACAAAGTTTTTATTATAGACGAGGTACACATGCTTTCCAACTCTGCATTTAATGCACTTTTAAAGACTGTGGAAGAGCCGCCAAAATATGTAAAGTTTATTTTTTGTACAACGGAGCTAAATAAAATACCTATCACTATCTTATCTAGGTGTCAGAAGTTTGAATTAAACAGAGTATCAAGAGAAAAAATTATACAAAATTTGAAAAAAATAATGAGTTTAGAAAATTTAAAAGTCTCAGATGAAGCACTTTATAGTATTGCTAAATTTTCAGAAGGATCAATAAGAGATAGTATTACTATTTTAGAACAGTCACTATTATCCTCAGATAACGAAAGTATCTCTATTGAAGATATAGATAGAACTATTGGGTATGCAGGAAATAAATTACTATTAGAAATTTATTTAGAGATTTTAAAAGGAGACAGCAAATCGTCTATTGAAAAGTTAAATGAATCTTTTATGAAGGGTTCAAATCCAGATATAATAGTTAATGAATTACTACACTTAACTTATAACTTGCTTAGGGTTCACTCGACTAAGAAAAATGAAATGATATATGAAGAGTATAATAAAGAGCAAATAGATTTAATGTTGGAAAAAACATCAATATCTATGTTAAATCAGTTTTGGCAAATCCTTTTAAAAGGAAAAGAAGAAATAAAAGTTGCTCCACAGGGAATAGAAGCACTAGAGGTAATATTAATAAGATTGGCATATTCAGCTAAACTACCTACTATTGAAGAACTCGTATATAAAATTAAAAATAAAAAAGATTATGATTTAAATATAAATATTGATAATAATGACATAGGAAATGATTTAAAAAAAATTTTAGATATTTTTCCTAAAAGTAAATTAATAAACAAGTAACTATAGGAGAAATTATGCAAAACATGGGATCTTTACTTCAACAAGCGCAAATGATGCAAAAGAAAATGCAAGAAGTAGAAAATAAGTTAAAAACACTAGAAGTAGAAGGCCAGGTTAGTAATGGTATGGTTAAAGTGACTATGAATGGCAAGGGAGAGATTAAAAAAATAAAAATTGACCCCAGTTTAAAAGAAGATATTGAGATAATTGAAGATTTGTTAATGGCAGCAATATCTGAAGCTAAAACAAAAGCAGATAATTTATCAGAGACTGAAATGAAGACAATCACAGGTGGTATGCCTTTGCCTCCTGGAATGAAATTTTAATATGAAATCTAACGAGATAGATCTTTTAATTCAGCTATTAAGTAATTTACCTGGAGTGGGGCCAAGATCAGCGAGAAGAATGATTTTATACTTAATTAAAAATAATAATAATTTAATGAAACCGTTGTCAGATACTTTAAATAATGTTTCAAATAAAATAAAAATGTGTAAGAGTTGTGGTAATTATTGTGTAGACGATAATTGTGATATTTGTAAAAATGAAAAAAGAGATAAAAGTTTATTATGTATTGTGGAAGAGGTAGCAGATCTTTGGGCGATAGAGAGGGGAAAAATTTTTAATGGCTTATATTTTGTTCTTGGTGGAACACTCAATGCTATAAAAGGGATTACTCCAGAAAAACTAAATATGAAAAAACTTTTTGAAAGACTTGAAAATAATGAAATCAAAGAAGTTATACTAGCTACTTCTATTACCACCGCAGGTCAAACTACAGCACATTATTTATTAAATAATATAAAAAAGCTCGATATTAAAGTGAGTAGATTAGCCAGAGGTGTGCCAGCAGGAGGCGAATTAGACTATTTAGACGAAGCAACTCTAGGACAAGCGCTGAATGAAAGAACTTTAGTATTTGATAGAATGAATTAATGAATTATGAGTAATTTAAAAATAATTATAGCTCCTGATCCTAGACTACTTGAAGTTTCAAAGCATGTAACGTTAATAAATAATGAAGTCAAAGACTTATTGAAAGATATGTTAGAAATTATGTACAAAAGCAATGGTGTAGGGCTAGCTGCCCCGCAAGTAGGAGTTTTGAAAAGGTTAGTAGTAATGGATTGTGCTGAACAAGGTACAAAAAAAAAACCTTTAAAATTCATTAACCCAGAAATATTAAATTTATCATCTGAAAAAAGTGAATTTGAAGAGGGATGTTTATCACTGCCAACACAGTATGCTAAGGTAGAAAGGCCAAGTATCATAGAGGTCAAATACGAAGATGAAAACGGAAAAAAAATTAAAAAAAAATTTTCTGGTATAGAAGCAACATGTTTGCAGCATGAAATTGATCATTTAGATGGAAAATTATTTGTAGATCACATAAGTAAACTAAAAAAAAATAGAATAATTAAGAAATTAGAAAAAATTAAAAAAACAAAAAATTTATAAATTTTAAAATGCAAGATAGTCTAAGACTTATTTATATGGCAGGTGGTAAAAGTTATACTTTAGTGCCCTTGAAAAAGATTCTAGAATCAAAATTTAAGTTACTAAAGGTTTTCACTAAATATCCTAAGCCATCCGGAAGGGGAAAAAAAGTTTTGGCTAACCCTCTGCAAAAATTTTTAGAAGAAGAAAAAATACCTTTTTCTTTTCCTAAAAACCTTAAATCTGAAGAGGAAATTAATAAAATTAAAAACTTAAAACCGGATATTATATTAGTTTTTTCTTACGGAAATATTTTACCTAAAGCAGTTTTGGATATTCCTAAATGGGGGTGCATAAATATTCACGCTTCTTTATTACCTAAATGGAGAGGTGCGTCGCCAGTTCAATATTCTTTATTAAATAATGAAAAAGAAACAGGTTTTTCTATAATGCTAATGAATGAACAAGTTGATGAAGGAGAAATTTTATATAAAGAGAAAGTGAAGATTGATGATAATGATGATACTCAAACTTTATTAAATAAAATAACAGAATTAGCAAGTATTTCAATCTTGAAAGTTATAGAAAATTTTGTTTCTGGTATTATTAAACCAGTCCAGCAAAACCACGAAATAGCTACATACACTAAGATAATTAAAAAAAATGAAACATATCTAGATTTCAATGAGAGTGCTGATAATGTCTTAGGGAAAATAAGAGCATTTAATCCTAATCCAGGGTCTAAATGTTTTATAAATGGAGAATTAGTAAAAATTATAAAAGCAAAAAAAGAGATTTTAAATCAAAGTGCTAATAAACCAGGGACTATACTTGATGATAAACTTTTAATATCATGTAAACAAGATGGTGTTAGGCCGATAATTATACAAAGAGCAGGAAAAAATCCTCTAAAGTTATCAGAGGCCTTAAATGGCTGGAAAGTTATTCCAGGAGATATTGTAAAAAGCGAGTTATAATTAGGAAAAAAATTGAGTTTCATTGGTTCAGTAACATTATTTAATAAAGAAGTTAAAAGATTTTTAAAGGTTTATCAACAAACGATAGTAGCTCCTGCATTTACATCATTATTGTTTTTACTAGTAATAAATGTAGCTCTTGAGGAAAGAACTGCTTATAAATTAAATTATATAGATTTCTTAGCACCAGGATTAATTGTTATGGGTATGATGCAAAACGCTTTTGCTAATACATCGTCATCATTATTATCTTCCAAAGTCGCAGGAAATATTGTTGATTTACTTATGCCACCGTTTAGGGTAAATGAAATTATAATAGTTTATTGTATGGCAGCAATAATAAGAGCTAGCTTAGTAGGAATTTTAACTTTTCTTATGATGACACCTTTTGTAAATATTGAGCTTTTAAACTTTGCTAATTTAATTATATTTTCTATTTTAGGTTCTTTATTGCTTTCATTAATCGGTTTGGTAGCAGGAATTTGGGCAGAAAAATTTGACAATATGTCAGCAATTACAAATTTTGTAATTACTCCTCTTACTTTTTTATCAGGGACATTTTACTCAGTAGATAGATTAAAGGAACCATTTTATACTATTAGTCTTTACAATCCTTTTTACTATATTATAGATGGGTTTCGAAGTTCACTTATCTATACAGGTTCTGAGTCAATAATTAATGGAATAGTTTATATAACCGCTTTAAATGCTATAATGTATTTGATATGCTATTATATACTTAAATCAGGTTGGAAACTTAAGTCATAAGTTCATGAGAAATGAATAACTATATTTTACCTACATATAATCGAATAAAGCTTAAATTTTTACATGGAAAAGGTTCGTGGCTTTATACAAAACATGATAGGTATTTAGATTTTAGTTCTGGGATAGCAGTAAATTGTTTAGGGCATTCTAATAAAATTTTAAAAAATGCACTTCAGTCTCAATCTAATAAATTATGGCACACCTCTAATCTTTATACAATATCTGAACAAGAAAAAGTAGCAGAGCAATTATGCAAATTATCTTTTGCTGACAAAGTATTTTTTTGTAATTCTGGAGCAGAAGCTACTGATGGTGCAATAAAAATAATTAGAAAGTATCACTACGAAAATGGAAATAAGAAAAAAAAAAAGATTATTGTTTTTAATAACGCCTTTCATGGAAGGACATTGACTGGTATTTTAGCAGGTTCTAATGAAAGTCATAGAGAAGGCTTTTTACCTCATGCTAAATCCACTGGGGGTTTTGTAAGAGTTGATTATGGAAGTATTGAAGCCATAGATAAAGCCATTGATAATAATATTGCAGGCATTTTTTTTGAACCTATACAAGGAGAAGGAGGAATAAATGTTGCAGATGTTAATTATCTCAAAGAAGTAAGAAGAATTTGTAATAAATATAATATTTTACTCGCTTTAGATGAAGTGCAATGTGGGATAGGAAGGACAGGAAAACTTTTCGCTTATCAATGGAGTAATATAAAACCAGATTTATTGACTTCTGCTAAAGGTTTAGGAGGAGGATTTCCTGTAGGGGCAGTTCTGATGACAAATAAGGTTGCAAAGAAAATGAATTTTGGTTCACATGGATCAACTTTTGGAGGAAATCAGCTTGCTTGCGCAGTGGCCTTAGCTGTTATAAGAGAAATAACAAAGAAAAACTTTCTCAAAAAAGTTCAGGATTATGGATTTTTTTTAAAAGAGAAGCTTGAAGTATTAAAAGTGAATTACCCTATGATTATTTCATCGATAAAGGGCAAAGGGTTGCTTAGTGGAATTGAATTAAAAATACCAACCGATACTTTTTGTAAACTAGCGAGAGAAAAAAAATTATTATTAGTTCCAGCCGCTAACAATGTAGTTAGAATATTACCACCACTTAATGTAAAAAAAAATGAATTAAAAATAGCTATTTCTGTTATTGAAGAATGCTTAAAGGAAGTAAGTTGACCAGAAACTTTTTAAATTTGTCAGATATTAATAAATCTCAATTAATGGGTATTTTGAAAAGAGCTATTGACTTAAAAAAGTACAGAAAAAAAAATAAGAATCCAGCTACTTTAAGGAATATTAACTTAGCAATGATTTTTGAAAAACCATCTACAAGGACTAGAGTTTCATTCGAGTTGGCCATAAAGGAGTTAGGAGGCAGGTCAATAATTTTAGATGAAGCAACTACTCATCTTTCGAGAGGAGAAACTATATCTGATACAGCAAGAGTATTATCAAAATATTGTAATATTTTAATGATAAGAACAACTAACCACAAAAAACTTATTGAATATCATAGGTATTCAAAATTACCTGTAATAAATGGATTAAGTAATATATCCCATCCTTGTCAAATATTAGCAGACATAATGGCTTATAATGAAAAAAGAGGGTCTATTAGAGATAGAAAATTTGTATGGATGGGAGATTTAAATAATGTATTATTCTCATGGGTGGAAGCTGCAAATATTTTTAATTTCTCCCTAAATATATGTTTTCCAAAGTTAATGAAAGTTTCAAAAGGTCTTAAAGAAAAAATAAAAACTTACAGTAATAATGTAAAGATTTTTCATAACACTAAGCTAGCTTGTAAAGATAGTGATTGTATTATAACAGATACATGGTTTTCTATGGGAAAGAAACCAACAAATAAGTTAATTAAAGTATTTAAACCTTATCAGGTAAATGAAAAAATTATGAGCATTGCAAAAAAAAATGCAGTATTTATGCATTGCCTACCTGCTACAAGAGGCAATGAAGTTACTGAGGAGGTTATAGATAATTCACGTTATTCTCTAGTTTGGAGTGAAGCAGAAAATAGACTACATATTCAAAAAGCAATATTAGAGTGGTGCTTAAAAAAAATATGAAGAAAACTTTTATATATTTAATAATTACATCATTCTTATTAATATCATGCTCAAATAAAGAAGTTTTTAAAGAGAAGACTAAATTAAAAGAGCATAAAACTATTTCTTTAAATGTATATGACTTTATGCTGGTAATAGATAGTCAAAGTTTTAGTATGCCCGATTATCTTGGATTCGAAACAAATTTTTTAATTGAACAATTAACTGAGTGGGGAAACAAAAAATTTAAAGTTTCTGGGGAAAGAAATAGCCTTTCACTAATTATAAGAAAGTTTTCATTAGAAAAAAAAAATATTAAAAAATATAAAGGATTGAAAAAAATATTCTATTCTGAGGAAAGAGTTGAATATGATTTAAATTTAGAATTATCTCTAAATTTTATTGATGTTAAAACTACTACAAATACACTAAACCTAAGCGGAAGTATATCTTTTATAATAGACGACAGTCACTCTATA
>MDTC01142046.1_pt1 | contig 17615 bp, 16 predicted proteins | sample 811181 | NCBI WGS metagenome assembly MDTC01 (sample SAMN05326644, study PRJNA326480) | marine metagenome | isolation source: seawater | place: Pacific Ocean: North | collected 2011 | reverse complement strand
GTGATCGTGAATATGATAGGCCGTGCGCGAATTTGATAGCATGTTTCTAATTCCTAAATGTTATTATATAATATTACATTAAATTTTAAGTGCAATTTATCTCTTATAATTTTATAAAATATAGATATGCTTAATGTTTTTTACTCAATTAAAAATTAAAAGAGCTTTTTTTATTAGTAATATTATAACATTGCATATACTATCGCTACAATTTTCATACAAAAACTAAAATTGTCATGACTCGTGTATTAAATTTTTTGTCAATATTTTTTTACTGATGTTAGTTTGTTCGGACATAGATTTTAGATCCTCGATTGTAAATAAGAGTAAAGCTTAAAAATGATCACTTACACATTGTTTGGGGTGTTACAACCAATAAAATTTTTTAGAATTAAAATATGAGAGGTCGAAACTGTAATAGCCAGTAAGCTATTCGTTATGCTATCTTCTAATGAGTGATTTAGAGTTCGAATATGCCTGAAAAACCTCTTATACTAATTGACGGGTCGTCGTACCTATTCCGTGCTTACCACGCCTTACCATCGCTGACAACAAGCAAAAATAGACCTACAGGTGCAATCAAGGGTGTAATCTCAATGATCAAGAGATTACAAAAAGACAACCCAGAGAGTGTGTTGGTTGTGATATTTGATGCAAAGGGAAAGACCTTTAGAGAAGACATATTCCCGTCGTACAAAGCTAACAGACCGCCAATGCCCGAAGACTTGCAACAGCAAATTGAACCGATTCATTCAATTATAAAGGCGATGGGATTACCCCTAATATCCGTTGGTGGTGTCGAAGCAGATGACGTCATTGGTACCTACGCTCGAGAGGCTTCCGAATATTCTCGCTCTGTAATAGTTTCCACTGGCGATAAAGATATCACTCAGCTTGTGAATAAATATGTGAGTCTAGTCAACACGATGACAGGACAATTTTTAGACTCTAGAGGAGTCGAAGAAAAATTTGGTGTCCCACCTCAAAAGATTACTGATTATCTCGGGCTACTTGGCGACAAGTCCGACAACATCCCGGGCGTTGCCGGTATTGGCGTCAAATCTGCTATTTTTTTAATCAAAGAATTAGGGGATTTAGAAGCAATATATTCACGGATCGACGAGATCCCGACGCTCCCTTTGAGGGGCGCAAAGAATATTGCTAAAAAACTTTTAGATTCCAAAGAAATCGCATATTTATCGCGGGAGCTGGCAACCATTAAAACGGACGTGACGCTTCCTGTAGCACTTACCAATTTAGAAAACACGCTTCCAGACGAGTCCAGATTGTTAGAACTATTTGAGGAAGCCGAATTTAAGAGTTGGGTAGACGAACTGAAATCTGAACGGGTTAGGAATGTTGGAGCAATGGTGACTCCAGATACGAAATCTATTTCTGAGGACAGCGAAATTCTAGACGAAGCCATATATCACTTAGTTATGCAAAAGGAAGACTTACAAGAGTGGATAAAACGTATTCGAGCAGAAGGGTTGGTCTGTGTCGATACGGAGACAACAAGCCTAGATTACATGCTCGCTCGCCTAGTTGGCATTTCCATTGCCATAAATCCTCGAGAGGCAGCATATATTCCTTTTGGACATGATTACCTTGGGGCGCCAGAGCAGCTTCCAAAAAGTTATGTACTAGCTGAATTAAAGACAATTCTTGAGGACACCCATATAAAAAAAGTGGGACAAAACTTGAAATACGATTTAAGTGTTCTTTCCCAGCACGGTATTGATGTGCAAGGATTACTGTTTGATACCATGCTTCAATCATATGTCTTGGATGCAACTGCACTTCGACATGATATGGACACGCTTGCCTCTAAGCATCTAAATTATTCAACTACCAAATTTGAGGAGGTAGCTGGTAGAGGATCATCCCAACTAACATTCAACCAAATTCCTTTGGAAAAAGCTGGTCCATATGCAGCTGAAGATGCGGATATATCCTTACGTTTATTTCTAGCTTTGGATTGTCAAGTTAGAGCGGAGGATTCACTTCTAAAGTTATATACTGATATTGAGATGCCCCTAGTGGGCGTGTTGTCTAGGATGGAACGCAGGGGCGCTCTAATTGATGGCAACCTTCTATTGGATCAAAGCAAGGAACTGTCTGTAAGACTTGATGAGCTGCAGAGAAATGCGTGGGATGAGGCAGGTCAGCATTTTAATTTGGCTTCTCCCAAACAAATTGGACACATTTTGTATGAATGCATGGGACTGCCAATATTAAAAAAAACCGCTAAAGGCTCCCCCTCCACTCGAGAGGACGTACTTCAGGAGCTTGCACTCTCATACTCTTTGCCCAAAATACTCCTTGAACATCGAGGGATTGCTAAACTTAAGTCCACATACACAGATAAGTTGCCTTCTATGATAAATGTTCAAACAGGCCGCATTCATACGTCTTATCATCAAGCCGGAACTGCAACTGGCCGCCTCTCATCTTCAAACCCAAATTTACAGAATATCCCAATAAAAACCTCTCAAGGCCGTAGGGTCAGGGAGGCGTTTATAGCTGCACCTGGATGTAAAATTATCGCTGCAGATTACTCTCAGATTGAGCTGCGTATAATGGCTCATCTCTCTCGAGACCCTAATTTGGTCGCTGCCTTCGTTAAAGGGGAGGATGTGCATCGAAGGACTGCCGCTGAAATTTTTTCAGTCCAACCTTCTGAGATCACTGAATCTCAAAGGCGTAGCGCAAAAGCGATCAATTTTGGACTCATATATGGCATGTCTGCTTTTGGATTATCAAAGCAGTTGAATATCGGCAGAAAAGATGCACAGGGTTACATTGATAGATATTTTGACCGGTATCCAGGGGTGCTCCGATACATGAATGATACACGGATGAGTGCTGCTGATTGCGGATATGTAGAAACTTTATTTGGTAGGCGATTATATTTGCCTGAAATCAACTCTCCTAATTCGCTGCGCAGGCAAGGAGCCGAACGCACCGCCATAAATGCACCGATGCAGGGTACTGCCGCGGATATAATTAAGCGCGCTATGTTGACTATGGATGCTTGGCTACAACAAGGTGATTTCTTGAGTTTTATGACAATGCAAGTACACGATGAATTAGTGCTGGAAGCACCGATAAGTGAAGTTGAAATTGTTGTCAAAGTGTTGAAGGAGAAAATGCAAGATGCTGCAGAATTGTTGGTCCCTCTAGTTGTAGACGTGGGAGTTGGTTTTAACTGGAACGAGGCACACTAACGCTTCGCAAAGAGATTTGTACTTTGGGAGTAACGAAAAATAAATTTACAAAAAATGGAACTTATTGAAAGAAATAGGTCTAACCTTTTGCATATGTTATGTTTTGATACTCTCCCCCAATGAAACATGTGCATATTTGGGCTTGTTAACTATATAGCAACCTCGACTAAAACATTTAGTCGAGGTTTTTTTTAGCCCTTTTTCGGTAATCTCGGATATTGTAAGGTAACTCGCTATAAATTTTGAGTAGGCAGGGAGAAGGTTGATGTAAACCAGTGATCGAGAGTTTCTTTTAAATCGGTTACTCCGATCTTTTTCGGAGACGAGTATATCTGAAAAGTAAGGAGATGCTCTTCAGCGTCAAGATGCTTAAATTCTTGATCTACTCTGATAAGCGTATTTGTCGCTCTTCCTTTACTTACTTTATCACACTTGGTAAGCAAAGCATGGACAGGTACTCCAGCATGAATAGCCCATGTAAGAATTTGCAAGTCGAATTTTTGGAGTGGATGCCGAATATCCATCAGTAAAACAAGACCTGCCAAGCTTTTGCGAATTTGAAGATATTCACTTACTTTTGTTCCCCATTTTTCTTTGACATGTCGAGGTACTTTTGCGTACCCATATCCGGGGAGATCGACTAACCGCATCCCATGATTAAGCTGGAAAAAATTAATAAGTTGTGTTCGACCAGGTGTTTTACTGGTTCGCGCTAAACCTTTGATACCGGTGAGGGTGTTGATTGCACTTGATTTTCCTGCATTAGAGCGGCCGGCAAAAGCAACTTCACATCCCAGATCAGCAGGACAACCATCGAGCGAGGCCGCACTTACTAAAAATTTAGTACTTTGGTAGCCAACGAGTGTCTTTGACATAAAAAGACTCATTTAAGCAAAAAGAAAATTTAGTATATAATAAGCTACTGTATGGTCAACGTTGGTTTAAGGTTATAGCTCATTCAATCAGATACATGGTGTACACACTTAATTCTAAGAGAAAAACATGTCGATTACGAAGTATATATTCATTGCGTTACTAACGCTCTTCTTCTTCAATATGCCAGTTTTGGCAAAGGGAGATGCCGCTGCAGGCGCTTCAAAGGTAGCAGTTTGTGCGGGATGCCATGGAATGGACGGTAATAGTTTGGTGCCAACTTTTCCTAGACTTTCTGGTTTAGGAGAAAAATATTTATATATGCAACTTCGACACGTTCAGAAGGGTGAAAGAATAATAGCGTCGATGACGGGCATTCTTGATGCCTCATCGGATCAAGATTTATGGGACATGGCGGCCTACTACAACGGTAAAGAACGCAAACTTTCAGGAGCTAAAGATATCACATTTACCGGAGTAGATGACCCTGACGATGCTCTTGCTCTTGGTGAGCGAGTATATCGTGGTGGTAATCTGCGAAGTGGTGTGCCGGCCTGCACGGGGTGTCATTCGCCCAGTGGGTCTGGAAATGGTCCTGCTGGCTATCCCGCTTTGGGCGGTCAGCACGCAGAGTATTTAGAGCAACAATTACTCGCTTATCGCAATGGAGAGCGAGATAGTGGAAATAACGCGAGGATAATGCAAGGGGTGGCGGAGTATCTAAGTGATGGTGAGATAAAGGCCGTTGCAAACTATATTTCAGGTTTGAATTAAGACGCAAACGTCAAATGATGAGGAAATTATAGTATGAGAATCTTGAAGAGAGTCGCTTCTGTGATATTTTTTTTTCAGGCCTTTACTTGCGCGGCTCAAAATGAGAAATATGAAGCAGGAGAACACTATGAAATACTACCTCAGGTTGTCAGGACAGCTGATCCCAAAAAGATTGAGGTGAACGAAATTTTTTCTTACATTTGTGGGCACTGTTATAATTTCCAGAATCAAGTACATGATTGGAGTCTAGCGCTTCCCGATGATGTTGATTTTCAGAGGACACATGTAATTTGGAGCGCTGATATGGAGGCTTTCGCGAAGGCTTATTACAGTGCGATTTCGCTGGGAGTACTTGATCGAGTGCACTTAGATATCTTTGAGGCACATCATCTAAAAAAGCAGCGGCTTCGTGGTGAAAGCGATTTCAGGGATATATTTGTTGAAAATGGAGTGGATGTAGCTGAATTTACCCGGATGTTTAATTCTTTTGGCATAAGAAGCATGGTTAATCAGGGCAAAGCACGGGTTAGTGCATTTCGCACAAAGGGTACCCCAGAAATCGTTGTGGATGGAAAGTACCGTGTTACATCTCGTTTAAGCGGAAGCCTTAAAGAAATGCTCGATGTGGCAGGATTTCTAGTCGAAAAGGAACGCCAAGCAAGGAAAGCTGGTTAGCAAATTTAAGTATACAATGCCTCAAGTTTTCGCTTTCAGGGTATTCAAACTTTCTTTTAAAGCGCCCAATTTTTAAATGTATAAATTAATAAATTTAACTTCGGTAGAGGAATATGAAGCCCACAGAGAAACCACATAACCCGAATTTTTCATCTGGTCCATGTGCTAAACGTCCGGGATATGATGTGGCAAAGCTAAAAATCGAAACCTTAGGTCGCTCACATCGTTCAAGCGTTGGTAAGGAGGCGCTGCGTCAAGCGTGTACTCGAACAGCAGAAATTTTACACCTGCCTAAAGATTATAGAGTAGGAGTGGTCCCTGCATCGGACACCGGTGCTGTAGAATTAATAATGTGGTCGGTACTGGGTGAACGACCGGTAGACGTATTTGCCTGGGAATCGTTTGGTAAAGATTGGGTAACAGATATCACTGAGCAACTCCAATTAAAATTTGTTCAAAGTTATCTTGCTGATTACGGCGAATTACCGGACATGAGGCGGTGCAACCCAGAAAACGATACTGTCTTCACTTGGAATGGTACCACCTCTGGAGTTCGGGTTCCTAATGCCGACTGGATCTCTGATGACCGAAAAGGCTTGACGATTTGCGATGCCACTTCTGCAGTTTTTGCAATGCATTTGCCGTGGCAAAAGCTAGATGCGGTTACCTACAGTTGGCAAAAAGTGCTTGGAGGTGAAGGTGCTCATGGTATGTTGATTCTGAGTCCTCGAGCGGTACAGAGACTTGAAAGTTATACGCCACCTTGGCCGCTCCCAAAAATTTTTCGCCTGACGAAAGGTGGTGCGCTTAATGAGGGAATCTTCCAAGGGGCGACAATTAATACCCCCTCAATGTTATGTGTTGCCGACTATTTAGATGCCCTCGATTGGGTGGAGAGCTTGGGTGGGATTGAGGCTACCATCAAAAAGTCAGAAGAGAATCTTCTTGTGATAGAGACCTTTGTCAATCAGCGGCCTTGGATCAATTTTCTCGCGCAAGAGTTAGATCAAAGATCGAATACTAGTGTTTGCCTGACTTTAGATACGGAACCACAGAAGGTGATTGAAATAACGAAGCTGCTCGCGGGTGAGGGGGTGGCTTTTGATATTGGAGCATATCGCGATGCGCCTGCGGGCCTTCGTATATGGTGCGGAGCTACTGTTGCACAAAGTGACTTAGAGGCGCTAATGCCTTGGATCGAGTGGGCCTTTAACACTGTCAATAAATAGAGAGAAAAAATCGTTATGTATAAAATCCGTTCTTACAATGCCCTTTCTGAAAAAGGTTTAAAGTCTTTTCCGTCAACTTACAGCGTGTCGCCTTACTGTGATGAGCCACTAGGGTACATATTACGGAGTCATAAACTGCACTCTGAAGAAGTACCCGAGAGTTTGCTTGCCGTCGCACGCGCTGGAGCAGGGGTTAATAATATTCCAGTTTCGGATTATACCACAAGAGGTATTGTGGTATTTAATACCCCAGGCGCGAATGCCAATGCAGTAAAGGAGTTGGTAGTTGCCTCGTTGATATTATCATCACGAGACATATTTGGCGGAATGCAGTACGTTCAACAGTTGTCAGATATGGATGATGCCGCTGCAATGGGTCGGATGCTAGAAAAAGAAAAAAAGCGTTTTGCGGGCAGAGAGATTACAGGGAAGACCCTGGGAGTCATAGGCCTTGGGGCTATTGGCTCAATGATTGCTAATTTATCCGCGAACCTTGGCATGAAAGTAATTGGATATGATCCTGCTATATCCATAGAGGCGGCATGGCAACTATCTAGCCGAGTCGAGCGCATGGACACCATAGAGCTATTATTGAAGCGTGCCGATTTTGTTACGCTACACGTCCCCGCGATCGCTTCGACAAAAAATCTTATTAATTTAAGTAAGCTCTCGTTAATGAAATCTTCAGCCAAACTTCTTAATTTCGCCCGAGAGGAGGTTGTCTCCACCTCTGACCTGATACTAGCTTTAGATGATGGAGAGTTAGGTGGCTATATCAGCGACTTTCCTACCCCAGGTCTCGTTGGCCGCAATGACGTTTTGTTGATGCCTCATATCGGAGCTAGCACCGCTGAGGCCGAAGAAAATTGTGCAGTGATGGCGGCAACACAGCTAATGGATTTTTTAGAAAATGGGAACATTGTTAACTCAGTAAACTTCCCAAACACGTCACTTTCTCGAGGGTCTGGAAGTCGATTTACGTTTTGTAATAATAATGTGCCAAAAGTCTTGGGCAATGTTCTATCTGTTTTTGCCGATGCAAATTTAAATGTGGTAGATATGGTAAATCAAAGTCGTAATGAGATTGCATATAACATTGTGGATGTTGAAGGTGACATTGGGAAGAACATAACGGAGCTTGTGGGTCATGTTGAGGGCGTGATCGGCGTGAGGTATCTCGATTAATAAGCAGAGAAAGCGGGCTAGGAACTAAAATTTTTTGAGCGTACAGATTTTCGGTACCCGCTGGGAGAGCTACCTGACCACTTTTTAAAGCGTGACGAGAACCAGCTTTGATTGCTATGTCCACTGAAATTCGCCACCTCTAAAATCGATAAGTCAGTGTTCTTTAGTAGTTCGCAGGCAAAATTCATGCGTACCTCGTTTAGGTAATCACTAGGACTCTGTCCGGTGGCAGATTTAAATCGTCGGTTAAGCGTTCTTTTATTCATGCCTATGTTAGAACTTAGATGCCGAATAAGTGAGTGTTTGCTCATATTATCTTGGAGCCAGATCTTTGCTTGCACGATAGCCTCGTCAGTTAGTGAGGATTCTTCTCCGTCACTATATCCGATCGCGCTAGACAGATTTCTTATTTCGTGAAAGAAGTGTCGTTGCGCCTGTCGTGCAATTACACGGCCAAAGACTCTTTCGACGTGCAATACGATTATTTCAGCCATAGCATTAATACTTGCCGCACAGTATATGTTTCCGGTTTTGGTCGTAAAATGTTGCCTTTGTAGCAACACATTTGGATAACTTTTTTTGAGCTGATCAAAATAATGCCAGTGCGTGGTAACTGGTTTATTGTCCAATAAACCAGATTCCGCTAGAAAACAAACGCCGGTTCCAACCGCGGTAAAAATGGTATTTAGCACATGTTGCTTGGATATCCAGTTTAGTAACATTTGTGAACGATTAATGACAGGTCGAGGATTCCTCCAAATTGCAGGTAGGTGTATAAGATCGCTTGGAAAAGTTTCCTGCAGGCCGTGTGTTGGTTGCATCTCAAAGCCAGAGGATGTGGTTACAGCTGAGTCATTAGTAGATACCCTGCGAATCACAAGGTCACGTATCGGATTTCCAGTGGCCATAGCCATAGATTGGGAAAATTTGAATATCTCTGCAGCAAGTGTGCTGCTGGATACCAACATTTTATCGCAAAGCACTAGTGTTACATTAAACTTCATAATGGCTTAAAAATAACATAAAATGACTCATTTACAACAGATTTGTTATCAAACAAAAGATATACTTCAATTTATATATTTTTTCGGAGTTTTTCTCATGAGCAGCGCGCTGCCTGTTATCGTTGGTTTTGGTGGTTACAATGCCGCCGGACGAAGCTCCTCGTTCCAGTCATATCGCCGTATGGTCTTCGATTCTCTCCCGCCAAAGGAGCAGCAGAAGACTATTGTTAGCCTCGCGTGTCTGATGGGTTTAGTACACAATAAGAAGCTTGCCTACTTAACTCCGAGTGGTCATGAGCTGTCTGCTTGCGAAGTTGATCTACAATTTCGGACAGTTGTATTGGCGGGGACCCTCGTTCGTAAAACTACTTTGTTTGATCCTGCTGCAATTCGAGGAAACCGAAGAATCAGCTTCACCGAGATAAAGGACGGATGTCAAATCTTCACTATATTGAAGCGAGATATGCCTCGGAATCCGCCATCTGACTGGCAGATCGAAGACGTGAGTGGAGGGCGGGTGAGAGTAACCACAAATAACCTACAAGATGTCTTGGTTGAATGTGACTACGAGCTGCTATCAAAAGCGTCGGGTCAACTGCCGGAGGGTTTAGATCCTTCTCGTCATTACAATTCTCGATTTCACCCGAGGGGACTGCAAATGGCATTGCTTGGATGCAGTGATGCACTCCATTCCACGGGCTTAGAGTGGCAGAGAATTCTGGAAAGCGTCCGCCCTGATCAAATTGGAGTTTATTCTTCTAGTGCTCTGAGCCAAATAACGGAGGACGGTTTTGGTGGATTGATGCAAAATCGTCTCCGTGGCAAGCGCACTACAACTAAACAGGTTGCCCTCGGCCTCAATAGTATGCCGGCCGATTTTATTAATGGGTATATTCTCGGAAGTGTTGGACACACGGAAGCTGTAACAGGGGCATGCGCAACCTTTCTTTACGTGCTTCAGGCTGCTTTGAGAGATATTCGTAGTGGCCGACGTCGTGTAGCAATTGTTGGAAATGCAGAGGCCGGTATTACTCCAGAAATTTCTGAGGGTTTTGCGAATATGGGAGCTTTGGCTGATGATGAAACTCTGTGCAAGATTGATGGGACGCTGACCCCGGATTACCGGCGCGCGAGCCGCCCTTTCGCGGAAAATTGCGGTTTTGTCCTTGCAGAGTCGACCCAATATATCGTCTTAATGGATGATTCGCTAGCTATTGAGTTAGGCGCTGATATTCATGGCGCCGTTACCAATGTCTTCGTTAACGCAGATGGCGTAAAAAAATCAATTTCTGCGCCTGGAGTTGGGAATTACCTATCTTTTTCGCAAGCTGTTGCTGCTGCAATTGCCGTAGTTGGTGAGGACACCGTCAAATACAAGAGTTTTGTTCATGCTCATGGATCAAGTACCCCAGCGAATCGAGTTACTGAGTCAGATTTAATACAGCGTGTTGCAGAAGTTTTCGATATACATGACTGGCCAGTTACCGCAGCGAAGGCTTATGTAGGACATTCTCTCTCCGCCGCGAGTGGCGACCAGCTTGTTTCCGCACTTGGCACATTTAAGTACGGTATAATTCCCGGTATAAAGACCGTCCAAAACATTGCGCCTGATGTGTCTCAAGAGCGGGCAATATTTCCGATAGCTGATTTGGACGTTAGCGGCCGGCCGATGGATGTTAACTTTATAAATGCGAAGGGTTTTGGTGGTAATAACGCAACAGCCACCGTATTGTCACCTCAAATTGTGAATAAAATGTTACGACGCCGTCATTCGAGAGGTTTTGATGATTACTTATCTCGTCGTGATCATGTTAAAACTGCGGCTACTGAGTATGCTGAACGAGCGGATGCCGGCCAGCTAGATGTGATTTATCGCTATGGCGAACCTCTTCTTGATGAGAAGGATGTTTTGATTGATAAGAAGGGGGTAAGCATCTCGGGGTTCCAACAATCAATTTCCTTCGAATCGGACAATCCATGGGGAGACATGATCGACTGAGTTAGACTGTAAGACTTTATTACCAACATGCCGCTCTAGAGTTGGCATCGTTGTTACTTTGTATTTGTATTGTAGAGTGATCTTGAAAACATAGTTTGATTTGATCTTGTTGGTGCCGGATAAATTTAATGCTATCAAAGAAGATTGTTAACTCGGAAATAAAAATTTAATTAAGTTTGGGGTTCACAATGTATAAGTTCTATTTTCTCTTCATTCTGCTCTTCATCGCTCTTAAAGTTATTTCTTTTCCGATGAATGAAAACGATTTGATTCAAGCCAAACCGGAGTCGATCGGTATTTTGAGTACTGAACTGAATAAACTAAATGAAGTAATTTTAAAACGTGTAAAAAATGGCGACATTCCTGGTGCTGTGGTTGCGATCAGCCGGAAAGGGAAGCGTGTCTTCGTTTCCTCTCAAGGCTTAATGGACCCAAAAAATAAGATTCCTATGAGACCAGATGCAATGTTTATTATGCAATCCTCTTCAAAGCCGGTAACAGGAATTGCAGCAATGATTGCAATGGAACAAGGACTATTTGATCTCCAGGATGAGGTCTATCAGTACATTCCGAAATTTAAAGATATCCAAGTCGCGGTGCTTAAGGGAAGTAATGTTAGCCCAAATTATGTTTGGGCCACCAAAAAAAGCCAACCCAATTATTTTTGGCGTACTTTTGGGATGGTGATGGGATGGTTTTCAGACAAGACCCCATACATGTATGTGCCTGAAAATAGTACTGTTCCGGCCGAGCGTCCTGTAACTATTCATGATCTACTAACACATACGGCTGGTGTTGGGGCGATGGGTCTTGGACAGGCAGTCTCAGAGTGGGGTGAACTTCAGTGGGACAAAAGAGGGTGGGCAGAGAATAAGCATACGCTCCAATCCTACATTGATATGGTTGCTTTTGGGCCATTAGATTTTCAACCCGGATCGCGTTGGGGGTATAGTATTGGGCTTGATGTGGTAGCGCGAATTATTGAGATCACCTCAGGGCAACCATATAACGAATTTGTGCATGAGCATATCTTCGAACCTCTGGAAATGCGCGATACGTATTGGTACAACTCAATTCCAGAGGAAAAACGATCTCGCATTGTTGCATTGCCTGATCCAGATAATCCTGACGCAAATTTATTAGAGAAAGCACAACAGTCGCAGTATTATTCTGGATCTATCGGATTAGTGAGCACCGCGAGTGACTTCCTTAACTTTGAGCAAATGAGAGCCAGCAAAGGCGTTTTTAAAGGAAAACGTATTTTAGCAGAGAGTTCAGTAAATTTGATGGCTACAAATCATGAGGGAGATCTTTACACAGCTCTGGGGAAAACCAAAGTGCGGGCTGGCGCGGAGGGCATGGGATACGCCGTTTGGGTAATTCTCCAGCCTGATTTGGCATTTTTACCCTTGAGTGAGGGTTCCTCAGGTTGGGGTGGAGCCTTTGGCACTTTGAGTTGGTCTGAGCCGAAAAGGGATCTCGCGGTTGTGATAATGTCTCATGGGAGTGCGGAAGGATTTAGCAAAGAAATTGCTGAGATTATTAATGCAGCGATTGTTCGTAGGTGAAATCTTACCAATTTTTTAATTATTATAGCGGTGATTGATGAGTAAATTTCTGGTTCCATTGATCTTTCTGTTAGTGAGCCTGAAGGTAGTAGCGTTTCCGATCAATTTTGACAATCTAGTTTTAACTAAACCAGAAACTGTTGGGTTGTCTAGTTCTGAGCTTTTAAAGCTCGATGACGTGGTTAGAAAACATATTACCGATGATACGATTCATGGCGCAGTGTTGGCAGTGAGCAGGCATGGAAAACCAATACATTTTCAGGCATATGGTATTTCAGATACCAGTAAAAGCTCGCCAATGAGAAAAGATAGCATGTTTCACATTATATCATCGACGAAACCGGTGCTTGGGGTGACGGCGATGATTGCCGTCGAGCGTGGGTTTTTCAGCCCCCAAGATGAGGGTCAAAAGTATATACCAAGCTTCAAAGACATGGAGGTGGCGGTGCTTTAGGGACGAGATTCTAGCCCTAAATTAGTTTGGGCTGACCCCGACAAAGAGCCCAGCCTTTTTACCCGAATGGCGGGTGAACTGATTGGCCGGTTCACAGGCTCCTATATGATGCGTGTACCGGAATATAGAGCTGTTCTTGCAGATCGACCAGTAACGATTCATGATCTCCTCACGCATACGGCGGGCGTCGGTACTTATAGGCTGGGTACCGCTGTTTCAGGGTTGGGCGGAGTGGTGGGGAATAAACCTGCATTTTGTAAATAGCCATCATACCCTTGAGACATTTGTTGATTTTGTAGCCGAAGCCCTCCTCGATTTCCAACCGGGAACGCGTTGGATGTATAGCGATACAGTCGGACTTGATGTAATAGCAAGGATTATAGAAGTCACCTCCGGTCAACCCTTTAATGTGTTTGTCCAAGAAAATATTTTTAATCCTCTAGACATGCGCGATCCACATTGGTGGAACGATTCTCCTGTAGAGAAACAATTTCAGTTTGTAGTGAGAACAGATAGCGGAGTGAAAGACAAAGGGAGAAAGCTTGATGCGGCGACAACGAAAAAGTGAGAGAGAGTCGTTATTATTCTGGATCCGTTGGGATGGTCAGCACCGCAAGGGATTACTCACACTTTGAGCAGATGCTGGTTAAGAGGGGACAACTTCTCGGTAACCGTGTCTTAAAAGAAAGTTCTGTGGAATTAATGTCCATAAATCAGTTAGGAGATCTTTTTGGTAGAAACGGTAAAGGGAAGCCCGGTGGTGAAGGTTTTGGTTACACAGTTTCCGTTACGCTTGATCCTGATACCGCTATGATGCCGAGGAGCAAGAGAGCGTTTGGCTGGGCAGGTGCCTTTGGTACGATTTCTTGGACCGAATCCAAGACTCAGTTGGCAGTGGTGCTGATGGTGCAGCAACCTACTAAAAGTTTTCCCTATGATATTGCCAAAGTCTTTAGCGACGCCATCATAGACTGAACTGCCGATAGTTTGACTAAGGGTTATACACTCGATACTCGGGGCTCTTAAGTGCCGACCTCGGGAACCGACCCATTACCTCAGCTAATGATGCACTGGATCTTGGATATTGTCCTTTGTCGTCTGTGTCTTTAATCCATCGTTTTAATTGGATCCTCATCTCCTCCAGAGCTTTACGATGTTTTGGATTGCCAGCAAGATTGACTACCTCGTCCGGATCATTTTTTAAGTCATATAGTTCTTCGGCACTCCGAGGACCATAGGGAGCCGCCTGAGCGGGCGTTAATTTTCCGGTGGTTGCGAGATCACGGATCTTTAAAAAATATCCAAACTTATCCGGAAAATCCGCTGCAAAGACTTCTCTATACCCCCAGTTAAAGAGAGGTCGATCTGTCATAAAGTTTCGGATGTAATGATAACGATCGCCCATAACGGATCGCACCCTATCGATAACGTTTGACATTCGATCTGCAGACGAAAACACGTAATTGCGCTTGTAATCGTTAGCAAAAACATCTTTAGAGTCCATAAATGACGGAATTTCTAGTCCAGCTAGGCTCAATGCTGTTGCAGATATGTCGAAAAGGTTTATCAAATCTTTGCGTCGGGTACCAGGAGTAATTTTACCTTGTGCACCTGGTCCTGAGATAATAAGGGGAACATGGAGACCCTCCTTGTAACAGAATTCCTTACTCCTAGGTAGATTAGAGCCATGGTCGGAAAACAGGAAAATTATTGTGTCCTCCCAGCGACCGTCCTCTTTTAGGCTTTGAATCAAAAAACCCAGTTCGTGATCTGTCTGGAGAATACTATTGTAGTGTCCTGCGATTTTTTCTCGGACCTCCGGTATGGCAGGATACTGTTTAGGGACCCGCACATCTCTCGATTTCACAGGGGTGTATCCCAGCGACTTGAGTCTCGGAGCGAGCGCACTTCCGTCTCCTTTCCCACCTGATATCGAAGTCTGACCAAAGAAAGACATGCCTGCAGGTATCTCACTCCAGTGACCATCGCCGCGATCTAAACGGAAATTTCCTTTGTTTTCAGACTTTTTAGATTGACTTTTAGCTGCCTGTGTTTCTTGTTGAAGGTAAGTTTTTTCGCTCGTTATAGTAGAATTTTTGGGGAGAGAATATAGATCAGACCGGTTATAAGAAAAGTTAAAGTCGTCTTTCCCGTCATTATAGGTTTCATAGCCGGCTTCTAGAAAAAGCGTCGGCACAGTTTTTACATCGGCTGGAAGATATATCTGATTCTCAGGGACCCTGCCAGACCGGTGATCATGAGCACCAATTCTAATGGGATAGCTGCCGGTCGCTATGGCAGACCGACTTGTACTACAAACGGGCGCAGGGGCATATGCGCGTTCAAAAACCGCGCCTGTATCAGCAAGATTATCGATATTGGGAGTCTGTACAACCATGTCTCCGTATGTTCCATACCAAGGGTGCTGATCATCGACCCAAACCCAAAGGATATTGGTTTTTTTTGTAATTACGGCGTTCGCCGCGGTAGGAAAGAAAGCGCTTAATAGTGCCACTATTGTTACTTGCGCTAAAGTATTTTTAAAATTAAAACCAACCATAATTTTTAAATTCATGACTTAGATGAAATCTGTATAAGCAACTTTCCTTGCTCGTCCAAAAAAATCATCCCAGTCCTCTTCCGATAGCATATCCGGCTCTCCGATCGATCGAGCTAATATGTAATGTTTACAGATTTGCTCAAGGCGTTCTGCATGGTCAATAGCACCCTCAAAGTTGTTACCTCTGCAAATCATACCGTGGTTTCCAAGAAGGCATGCTGCGCGGTCGGTAAGGGCTTTCGCAGCACTCACGCCAAGTTCCTCGGTTCCGAAGGTTGCATAGGGTACACATGGCACATCTGAACCACCAAATAGGCCAACCATGTAGTGAAATCCGGGCAGCGGAAGGTTGTGAACAGCGAGGGCCACACAGTGGTCTGAGTGGGTGTGGATGACTGTATCTGCTTTCTCCTGATATCGGTAAATTGCACTGTGCATCCGCCACTCAGAGGATGGTTTTATTTCACCCTCGTAGCTTCCGTCCTCTTTCACGAATACAACCCTATCAGCATTGAGGTTCTTTGCAGAGGCTCCAGAACAGGATATGAGCATGCCACCATCAACTCGACAGCTCACATTTCCGCTGGACTGTCTCATAAGATCGCGTTCTGCGACCTCACGGTAAGCTTCCACTAGAGATTGTCGTTCAGCTTGCAGTGCTTGTGGCATTTTCTTACTCCTTATTTCAATCTACATTTTGTCTAATATACCGGTCTTCCAATAAAAGTAGGATATTGCGCGTCGAGGATGACCACTTTCGTTACCGCAAGACCAGTGTATTGTTAGAGCGCTGTGAATGACCGCATCACCGGGTTTAAGTTCGGCGGCAACTGCATCTTTTGACTGCGTATCTATGCCCGAGATAAAAGTTTTGATGGGATACTTGTTTTTGTGTGAGCCCCGCAAGTAATACAAGCATCCGTTCTCTATTTGTGCCTGATCGAGGGCGAACCAGATCGTAGCCCCTGCGTCAGGTTCCCGATAACTTCCAATGACGTCGACGTGGGGGCTAATACCGTGAGAGGACCCGTCCGGTCGATCAAACCAAGCTGCAGAGGCTCCCTCTATCTCCCCGTTGAGGAGATATTTCATGAGCGACACGTGGGTCCCGCGTTCTAGCTGATAATTAAACCATGGGTCGCGTTTATCTAGACTCTTGATTATGTTTTTATAGGCCGATTCGTCGTTGTTATTATCGAGCAGTTCGTCTGCCGCGGTGAGGGCACGGTCACGCAACTCCGAAAGCGCTTGTAAATCGAGGAGATTTCTTAAAATTACAAACCCATCTCTATCGTAATTCTTCTTTACTGACGCAAAGTTTAGCGTGTTAATGCTGGACATTTGTATTATTGAAACCAGATTGGCGGTCACGTTCCAAAATGGTATTAGCGCTCTCGACATCTACTTGTGAAGCTTCTGCGCTTAATTCTGGTCGGTAGTAGGTTCTCTGAATTTGTCCATCATGCGGCGTAGAGGACATTTTTTTTTCGCTGATCGACAGGGATCCTTCTATGGAGGTTTCATAATGGATGACGGTCTGTAGAAGGGTCATTAGTAATTGAAGTCGGTTATATGTGAGGACGCGGAATCCAGAGGGATCGAAGGTCTCACGAAAGGCTGAGTGCAAGGAAATAACGTCCTTCGTGGAAAGGTATGATTCTACCAGCCCCATTACAGCCTTGCGCGATCGTAGTTTCGTCTGAGAGGTCAATAAGGGACTCGAGGCCGTGCCAGTGAGGCGGCTGCTAGATTTGAGCGCTATGAGGCTTAGCCGCCTACTACACTCAGGCAGCTTGATTGGTACAGACCCAGCATGCATAAATAGATCTATATCGGTCTTAGTAGTTCCCATGAGTCCTTCGGGCACAAGCTTAAACATCATCTTCCCGTATTTTGTCTCAACGGCCTCGGTGAGCTTGCCGAGTGATTGCAGTTCAGTTCCATGCACTGCTTCAAAAGAGCGGTCGCGCACAAGAGCTATGAAATCAAGGCTAGGTTCGGAGACAATTGCCTTTATCGAACCCGTATCCACAGTCTCATCATCAAGAAAAAACATCCCCCTTCCCG
>MDTC01034994.1_pt1 | contig 17615 bp, 17 predicted proteins | sample 811181 | NCBI WGS metagenome assembly MDTC01 (sample SAMN05326644, study PRJNA326480) | marine metagenome | isolation source: seawater | place: Pacific Ocean: North | collected 2011 | reverse complement strand
GATAAGAATGCTAAAGACTTTCAAAAATCACTAAGGTATGCAATTAATCTATTTGTATTTTGGGAAGATTATTTTTTACAATATAATGTAAAATCTGTAAATGTTAGTCATTGTGTTTACACATTGGCAATCCCTCTCAGAATTGCGATAAAAAATAATATCCCTGTATATCAATCTAACAGCTCACATCTTTATCGTCTTAGTAAGGAGCATCTTTTCGCATATAGTGATTTTGAAAATTTTCATGAGCGATTTTTACAATTGCCACTGGAATTGCAAAATACAGGTTTGAAAGAAGCAGAGAAAAGGGTTAAAAGACGGTTGTCTGGAGAGGTTGGTGTAGATATGGAATATTCAACTAAATCAGCCTATGGAGTATTCAAGCAATACCGTTTGATAAAAGAGACGCCAAGAATAAAAGTGCTTATTGCAACGCATTGTTTTTATGATAGTCCACATAGCTTTGGAGTTAATCTGTTTCCAGACTTTTATGAGTGGATTGATTATTTAGGTGAAATATCAAAAAGAACTGACTATGACTGGTATATAAAAACACATCCTGATTACAAGTTGGGAACAAAAGAAGTTATCGATAGTTTTATTGAGAAATATCCAAGATTTAACTTGCTTCCTGCAGATAGTTCTCATCATCAAATCATTAAAGAAGGAATTGATGTTGCATTAACCGTATATGGGAGTATAGGGGCTGAGTATGCGGCTTTAGGTGTACCTGTAATTAATGCTTCTCTAAATAATCCACATGTGGCTTATGATTTTAATATCTGCCCTAAAAATATTAGGGAATACGAAGAACTCCTGATGAACCTTGAGAATATTGAACTTACGATTGATAAAAAACAAATTTATGAATTTTATTTCATAAGAAATATTTATAATACGAACGACTGGCTTTTTGATAATTATGATGAAATGATAAATAAAATTGGCGGCCATCATGAGCAGTTTACTACGAAAGTGTATAAAGAATGGCTTGATGAGTTTACAATAAATAAGCATGAAAATATTTTGTCATTTTTATCAAAATATATTGAATCAAATGACTTTAGGTTGAATCACGATCATATGAATAAGGAATTTAGAATTGAATCAAGCAAGTATTCAGTTATCATGTGAAGGTTGTACTTCGGAAGCCGTAATTCTTGTATGAGTAAATTACCCCCAATTACTGTTGGAGTAATGACTTACGATAGAATTGAATTTTTAAAAGAAACCATACGTTCTGTTTTAAGTCAAACATTCACTGATTTTGAATTAATAATCGGCAATGACTGCCCAAGTGTTCCAGTAGATTTTAAAGTTCTTGGGATTAGGAAAGATTCTCGAGTGAAGATAATTAATCATTTAGAGAATTTAGGAGAAGCTAGTAATATGAATTATTTGCTTCATGAAACTGTGACTGAATGGTTTACATGGATTGCAGATGATGATTTATTACATCCTCGATATTTAGAATTACTATACGAAAATATTAAGATAGCTAATAATTTCTCTATAGTTGGCGCGTATAGCAATTATTCACATGGCACTTTTCCTGGAGGGGTTTTTCCAAAAGAAATTAGGTCAAGTAAAAATAGTGTTTATTCATCAGCTGATTTTTTTTTAAAATATACCTCCAAAAAGATTAAGTTAATTGGTTGTTTTGGTTTAATGAAAACTAAAATACTAAAGAAGATTGGCGGCATACCATCTTTGGGTAATAGCTTTGGGCCATATAGCGATACTTTGATACCGATACTACTAATGAAGTTTGGAAAAATATCGTGGTTAGATCAGCCTCTTCTGTTTTTTAGAACTCATCCTGAATCATTATCAATTAAATCATCAGATTTTTTAGCGTATACATCAGCGGAAACAGAATTTTTAGATCAATTAAATAAAACGTGTTCTTCTAAGAACCTTGAATGTGTTAGAGATATTGGCATTTTCAATATGTTAGTCTGGTTTGCCGCTGATGAAATATGTGTATTAGCAAGAAATAGTGATCTAAATTCATTTGCCATAGTTAAAAAATATATAAAACAGCAATATGAGGTTAATATGAAGAGGGTTCCAAATAAATATAAAATAAATTATTTTTTAATTATAATATATAATATTTATCAATATTTATTTAGCATGATTATACGAAAAATTTTTTCGGCCGTCTCTCATACGAAAAATTTTTTCGGCCGTTTCTGTTAGAACTTATGGGTAATATAATAATAAGAGATAATGGATATTATTGAAACATCATTGGACGGCGTGTCTTTAGTCAAGCTTGATTGTTATAGAGATGAGAGAGGATTCTTTTTAGAAACATATCAACTAAAGAGATATTCAACTATTGGTATCGATGATAGTTTTGTTCAAGAAAATCATTCGCGTTCATACAAAGGCGTATTAAGAGGGTTACATTTTCAGATAAAAAGACCGCAATCACAAATCGTTACTGTAATGAATGGAAGGATTTATTATATTGTAGTTGATCTTCGCGCCGAATCATCGACTTTTGGAAAGCATTATGGCGTAGAATTAGATGACAAAGAAATAAGGCAAATATGGGTAACAGAGGGCTTTGCTCATGGATATTGTGTATTAAGTGAACAAGTTGATTTACATTATAAAGTTAGTCGATTTTATGATCCAAGTGATGAGGGGGGAGTATTATGGAATGATCCAGATTTAGGCATTAACTGGCCATTAGAAAGACCAATTATTAAAAAAAGAGATGCAGAATTTCCACGAATAAAAGATTTGACGATTGATAAATTACCTCATACCTCACCACTAGATTAATTTAAATAAAACTTTGGAGAAAAATTTTCACATATGGGATGGTATTTATTCTTCTTTTCTAGAAGCCAATACCGATGTCTGTGGATTGGGTTTTCATGGAAAGACATGGGAGGAACGCTCAATAAAAGCAGCTAATGAATGTATCGAAGCATTAAAAGAAAATAAACCCATTCCTTTTTTTCATAAGCAACGCTGTATATTTTTACCTTCTTCTTTGGCTATGATGATTGGTACCCATGAAAAATTAAAAGTTCTTGATATGGGGGGAGGTTTAGGAATAGGGCATATGACAATAGCAGAGTCTATGCCTGATCATGTAAACAATATTCAATATACGATAGTTGAAGTGCCCGAAATTTGTAAGGTAGGTAAAGAACTATTTTCCAAAAATAGCAATGTTACTTACCTTGAGAGTGTACCTTGCGATAGAAGCTTTGATTTTGTTTACTCAGCTTCTACACTTCAATATATTGAAGAGTGGCAGCAGACATTAAAGTCTCTTGGGAATACAGAAGCAAAATATATTTTACTCTCGGATATTTTTGCTGGCGATATACCAACTTTTGTAACATTGCAAAATTATTATGATAGTAAAATTCAACATTGGTTCTTAAATATAAACGAACTCATTAGTGTTATGGCATCGATTGGGTATGAATTAGTAATGAAATGTTCTGCACCTTCACTCCGCATTAATATTGAAAATATCCTTCCAATGAATAATTTTCCTAAAAGTCATCGTTTGAAACAGACTGCACATTTGTTATTTAACCGAAGAATGTAATGCTTGACAAAATTACATTATATAAAGATAAGAATATAACTATAACGGGAGCAAGTGGTTATATTGCATCAGCATTGGCCAATATTTTAAAGGAGAAATGTGCAAATATTATCCGAGTTAGTCGAAAAGATCTTCCGTTAATACAAGGCACCCAACCATTGATAGCAGACATATCCTCAAAGAAATGTTGGTATGAGATAATTGAGAATTCAGATATAGTTTTTCATTTAGCTGGAAATACAAGTGTTTATTATGCGGAAGAAGATCCTGTTGGAAGTCTTTATTCCACTTTATTACCTATTACAAATCTTATTAATGTTGCACAAGAAACCGGTTTAAAACCAAATGTAGTATATGCTTCAACTGCAACGATATATGGTTTAACAAATAATTTACCAGTATCAGAGAGTAAAACTCCAAATCCAATTACAAATTATGATTTACATAAATTATTTGCAGAAAAGCAATTAGAAATGGCATCAAAAAAAGAAATTATAAATGCAATTTCATTAAGACTAGGGAATGTATATGGGCCAAGTTTGTCTTTTAGTTCATCCGATGACCGAGGTGTTCTGAATAAGATTGTTAACATGGCAATTCATGGCGATGATTTAAAATTATATGGAGATGGTAATTATTTGAGAGATTACGTGTATATCGATGACGTGGTAAAAGCCTTTATATATACAGCTTTTGCAAATACGACGAAAGATCGATCATTTAATGTTGCTAGCGGCATCGGTATTACGATAGCCGAAGTTTTTGAGGTAGTTAAGAAAAAGGTTTTTGATGTAACAGGGAAGTCTATTAGGATAGAAAAAATTGCCTGGCCAGAAAATACTGATCCTATTGAATATCGAAATTTTGTTGCGAATATTGATAGCATAAAAAAAACTTTTAATTGGACTCCTGAAATTAATTTAGAAGATGGTATTAATAGGCTGATAAATAGTATTAAGTGATTAGTATGATCAGTAGATGTAATTCAAAAGCAATAAAGTTATTATATTTAGACATTATAATTTATTCTAATTAATATGAAAAATTCAGTTAATTTTGATATTGAAGTTAGGCGAATACCCTTAAATATGCATGAAAATGAAGAGGCTATTTTAACAGTTGCTGAAGTTCAAAAACATATACCATTTACAATTCAGCGTAGTTTCATAATAAAGTCTTCTAATGAAAATGTGAATAGAGGCAAGCACGCCCATCGAGTTTTAAACCAATTTATGGTTTGTTTAAATGGCACAGTCGAAATCATAGTTAGTGACGGGGAATCTGAAAAAAAATATATACTTTCTGATATGAGTGAGGGCTTATTAGTTCCCCCAGGTTATTGGTGTGAACAAAATTATAAAAATAAAGGTGCAATTTTGCTGGTATTTTGCGATAAACATTATAATGAATCTGATTATATAAGAGATTATAAACTTTTTAAAAACTTCAAGGAAAAGAAGTTGGACTAACGGAAATAAAAAAATAATATTAATGAAAATTGTGATTACAGGTGCATTAGGGCACATAGGATCGTATGTGATACGTAAATTTGCATATAACTTCAAAGGTGCAGAAATTATCATGATCGATAACCTGATGACCCAACGTTACTCATCGTTATTTAATTTACCAAAGGAAGGAAATTATCACTTTATTGAAGCTGATCTTACTTCAGTGGATCTGTTACCATTATTTCAAGATGCAAATGTTGTTTTACACTTAGCAGCAATTACTGATGCAACTGGAAGTTATTTACAATCAGAAAAAATTCAAAATAATAATTATCTATCAACTGAAAGAGTTGCATTTGCTTGCATCGAAACTGGAGCTAAATTAATTATACCATCTTCAACAAGTGTTTATGGAACAAAAGAAAATATAGTATCAGAAGATTGTTCAAAAACTGATCTTATGCCGCAGAGCCCATATGCAAAAATTAAACTTAAAGAAGAGGAACTAATCAGTCGATTGTGTAAAGAAAAAGATCTCAAAGCTATAATTTGTCGACTTGGAACAATATTTGGTATCTCACCGGGTATGCGTTTTCATACAGCAGTTAATAAATTTTGTTGGCAAGCTGTTATGCGTCAGCCTTTAACAGTATGGAGTACGGCTTTAGAGCAGAAACGACCATATTTAGATCTGCATGATGCATCAAGAGTTTTTTCTTACATCATTCGCAATAATATGTTTGACTCACACATATATAATATCATTACTCTAAATACAACTGTTAGAGAAATCATAGATATGATTCGTTTATATGTCCCTGATATTAATGTTACTTTAGTTGATAATAGAGCTATGAATAACTTGTCTTTTGAAGTTTCTCGAGAAAAATTCCTTAAAAAAGGCTTTGATTTTAGAGGAGATCTTCAACGATGTATTATTGAAACATTAGAGCTAATTTCTCAGAAAAGATTAAATCATACTTTATGATATTTTCATGACCAAGTTATTAGTTACAGGGGGCGCTGGATTCATAGGATCTAATTTTCTTCATTACTGGACGAAGAAATATCCTAGTGACCAAATAATTGTTCTTGATTCACTTACTTATTCGGGTGTGATATCAAATATTTTACCTCAAATTGAAAAGAAGCTGATTCATTTTGTGAATGGAGATATCTGCGACAAAAATTTTGTCAAAGATTTATTTAAACAATACTGTTTTGATAAAATTATTCATTTTGCAGCAGAGAGCCACGTTGATCGTTCCATTCACAGCCCAAGTAAATTTATAGAAACCAATATTCTGGGTACATATTCTCTCTTATCAGCATCTCTTGAAATGTGGGAAAATAATTTTAAAGGTAAAGTATTTCATCATATTTCAACGGATGAAGTATATGGAGAATTAAATGATAATGATCCTCCTTTTACAGAAATTTCTGCATATGCACCCAATTCACTTTATGCAGCTAGTAAATCATCTAGTGACATGTTGGTACGTGCTTACAATAAAACATATGGGTTACCAACTGTAATAAGTAATTGTTCTAATAACTATGGACCATATCAGTTTCCTGAAAAATTAATTCCTTTAATGATTATTAATATTTTAGAAGGTAATGTTCTACCTATTTATGGTAATGGCTCTAATATACGAGATTGGCTTTATGTAAATGACCATTGCACAGCAATTGACTTAATATTAAATTCAGGGAAAATTGGTGAAACATATAATGTTGGTGGTATGAGTGAAATTACTAACTTAGAGCTTGTTATAGATCTGTGTAGGAAAATTGATTTTAAAATTGATAAAAATGACGAATTATCAAAACGTTTTCCAAACAACCTAAGAGTAAAAGGAAAAAGCTCGGAAACACTTATACGGTATGTCACAGATAGACCAGGTCATGATTATCGTTACGCAATCAATCCAAAAAAAATATGTACAGAAATGAATTTTAAGCCTGCTATTAATTTTGAAAAGGGTATAAATTTTACAATAGACTGGTATTTAAAAAATGAAAAATGGTGGAGAGCTATTATGAACGGAAAACATAGTGATTGGATTAAAAAACAATATAATGAAAATAGATAAAATTTAATTCTAAATAGAATTATGAGCAAAAGAAAAGGTATTATTTTAGCAGCAGGTGAAGGCACGCGACTTTGGCCTGCGACAGTTCCTGTTTGTAAAGGGTTGTTACCGATTTATGACAAACCAATGATTTATTACCCATTAACCACCCTTATGTTAGCCGGAATAAAAGATATTTTAATTATAACAACACCCCAAGATCAAGAAAGATTTAGACTATTATTAGGAAATGGAAATTTGTGGGGAATAAATCTTTCGTATGCAGTACAAAAAGAAGCTGATGGAATAGCGCAAGCTTTTATTATTGGTGAAGAATTTCTTAATAGCTCACCTAGCGCTCTAATTTTAGGGGATAATATATTTTATGGCGCAGGTTTTGCCAATCTTTTGGACCAAAATAATTATAGTGAAGAAGGGGCAACTGTATTTGCCCATTATGTCAATGACCCGGAACGTTTTGGAGTCATTTCTTTTTCTGAAGAAGGAGTACCAATAGAGATACAAGAAAAACCTTTAAAATATATATCAAATTGGGCATTAACTGGTCTATATTTTTATGATGAAAGTGTTGTTGATATAGCTCGAACAATAAAACCATCAAAAAGAAATGAATTAGAAATTACATCTGTAAATCAGATATATTTGGAGTCTAAGAAATTAAACGTCGTAAGATTAGGTCGTGGATATGCTTGGCTTGATGCAGGTACACCAGAATCATTACTAGAGTCGTCTATGTTTATAAATTCTATTGAACAGAGACAAGGACTAAAAATTGGCTGCCCAGAGGAAGTAGCTTATCGAAAGGGTTTTATTAGTAAAGAAGATTTAACGAAGTTAATTGAAAATTATTCTTATGGTAATTATGCAAAATATTTGAGAACTCTTCTTATAAAAAATTATTAAATTACAAGATCGTATGGAACATAATTCTATTACACACTGTCGCGTTTGCAATTCAAAAATTCATTCATTTATGTCATTTGGAAAAATGCCAATAGCAAATGGATTTTTAAAGAAAGATGATATTAAAGCAGAATATTTTTATGAGCTTGCACCTGCATTCTGTACGAACTGTTTTTTATTCCAGTTAGTTGAGCAACCTTCCGCAGAAATGATGTTTCATAAAAATTATGCATTTTATTCAAGTACTTCTATGTATATGAAATCTCATTTTAAGGAATTCGCAAAACAAGTTATCAAAAATAATCTTTCGGCAAAAGAAAATCCATTTGTTGTAGAACTAGGGAGTAATGATGGCATTATGCTTGAAAATATAAAGAATGCTGGTATTCGTCATTTAGGTATTGAGCCTTCTAAGAATGTTGCAGATGTTGCACGTTCAAATAATATCAATACATTAAGTGAGTTTTTTGATACTAAACTAGCAGATCGAATTATTGACGAATATGGACATGCTGATGTTGTACTTGCAGCTAATGTAATGTGTCATATAGCAAATATTAATAATATTGCGCGAGGAATTTCTCATTTACTTAAGCACGATGGAGTTTTAATTTTTGAGGACCCCTATCTTGGTGATATGATTGAAAAGACTTCATATGATCAAATATATGATGAGCATGTTTTTATTTTTTCTGCAAAGTCTGTTGATTTTATATTTTCTCAATATGGACTTGAGTTGATTGATGTAACACCACAGATCACACATGGCGGATCCATGCGTTATGTATTAGGACACAAAGGGAAATATCCAATTTCAAATAATGTAAAAAATTTAATTGCGAAAGAAGAAAATCAAGGGCTTGATAAAATTAAAATTTATTTTCAGTTCAAGAAAAATTGTGAAGCTTCACGTAACACTCTAAAAGAACTTCTCCAAAAACTGCAAAATACTAATAAACGTGTAGTCGGTTATGGTGCAACATCAAAGAGTACTACAATAACTAATTATTGTGCAATTGGTCCGGACCTCGTTGAATATATATCCGACACAACACCAATAAAACATGGAAAGTTATCACCGGGTACGCACATCCAAGTGAAGCCTTATGAGAATTTTGTTAAAAATCCACCAGATTTTGCACTTTTATTTGCATGGAATCATGCTACTGAAATTTTTGAAAAGGAAAAAAAGTTTAAAGAAGATGGCGGTCAATGGATAACATATATACCTAAAGTTGGGATTATTCATTGATTCCTTATTCAAATCCATTTGCGCAATACCGAAACTGTAAACAAGACATACTTGATGCTATTGAACGTGTTTTAGAAAGCGGAAATTACATTTTAGGAAATGAAGTTAAGAATTTCGAAAAATCATTTGCAAAATATTGTGGAAGCACATGCGCAATTGGATTAAATAGTGGAACAGATGCTTTACTTCTTAGTTTACGAGCGATGAATATTGGGCACGGAGATGAAGTAATAACAGTTTCTCATACAGCCCCAGCTACTATTTCGGCAATTATAGCATCTGGAGCTAAAGCAGTTTTGGTTGATATTAATCCAGAATATTACACATTGGATACACAATGTCTTAAAAAGGCGATCACATCGAAAACAAAAGCTGTAATCCCTGTGCATCTATATGGTCAAGCTTCAGATATAGACTCAATTATGAAGATTGCTCGTACGCACAATATATTTGTGATTGAAGACTGCGCTCAGTCAGCTGGAGGAACATATAAAGATAATCGTCTTGGCAGTATAGGAGATATAGGTTGTTTTAGTTTTTATCCAACAAAAAACCTTGGAGCAATAGGCGATGGAGGTATGATTGTAACAAATAATGATGAATTTGCTGAACGAATCGTACGTTTAAGGCAGTACGGATGGGATGAGAAGCGTATATCCAAGGAAGCAGGAATTAATTCACGTTTAGATGAAATACAAGCAGCAATACTAAATGTTAAATTGAAAAATTTGGATAAAGATAACTCTCGAAGAAGAGAAATTGCAGAAATGTATAACCAAGGCCTTGCAGATTTACCAATAATTTTACCCGCTCAGCGTTCTGATTCGGAGCATGTGTATCATCTTTACGTTATTGCCAGCAAAAAAAGAGATAAATTAAAAAGACACTTGGAGGACAATAGAATATTTACTGGAATTCATTACCCCTACCCATTACATCACCAAAAAGCATATTCAAATAACTTAATTTCCGTTCCGTTCGAATTGAAAAACACTGAAATACTTGCTAATCAAATTCTAAGCTTACCTTTATTTCCTGAGTTAACTAATCAAGAAATTGAAGATGTTGTTAATGTGATTACTCGGTATATTTAAAGAAATTTCAGAATTTATGAATCAGATAAACAAACAAATATTATCTCGATACACATCGATTATAAGTAACCCAATTTTCATTTCTTTTTTAGTAGCAGCAATATTTTCAATTCGTTTTATTGAATGCTTACCATTCTCTAATGATACTCGAGTATTCAATGAAGAAACAGCGCCTACTACGATAAGCTATCTTATATATGCCAAAGAAGATTTTTCTTTTCCAATTGGAGAGATAAGAAATATAGGATTTCCATTTTCAGATGGAAATGTAGGTAATGTTGGCGCTATGCCTTTATTTGCAATTGCATTTAAAGCTTTAGGAAAGTTACTGCCTTATTTTCAGACTTTTGATTATTTTGTTTTTATTGAAATTTTTTCAAGTTTTTTTACAGCTTACTTTGCCTTGAAAATATTTACGATGCTGGGAATTGGAAATATAAATTTTAGATTGTTAGGCGCTTTACTGCTTGGTACATCATTCATTATGCTGATAAGAAGCAATACTCACCAACCATTTTGTGTCGTTATGTTTCCATTATTCATGGCATGGATATATTCAATGCTAGTTGCACTTCAAAAAAATAATATAACAAATAGAGAAACCTTATTTATTGCCACTATATTTCCGATTACCACATTAATCGACAATTATACTTTTGTTGGGATTGTTTTAGGAACTAGTGCTATAGGACTCATAGAATTTTACGAGGCATACTTCGGAGGCCTTGCTTCTTCGTGGCAACGTTTTTTTCGAATTTTATTTGTCTTAATTATAGGTATTTTACTTAGTATTTTCAGTTTATATATTATCGGAATGTATCCATTACCTACTTCAGTGGGAACATTCACAAGTTACGATTTTGGTATGGGCGGCAGATATCATGTCGCCGATTTATTTTCGCCTATTATTCCGATTGGCGAAAATCATTTATTATCCTCATCTTTATCTTTGTTTTCTAGGTCTAATTATTTTCCGACTATTAGTATCGCTAATGGACACTATCTCGGTCTTTCTTATATTGGAACCTCGAGTATACTATTATGGTCGTTTATTATTATCTCCGCATTATTTTTTTATAAGAATACAATACCATATGGTGGTTACTCATATAGACGTCAATTTAAGCTATGTTCTGCATGGAAAAAGATTGGAATCGCCACAATATTTGTTTTTATATTTAGTTTAGGATATGAGCTACATATATTTGGAAAGGCATTCCCTAATTTTAACTTAATGCCAGCTGCTTGGTTATCAGATCGTTTTCCTATTCTATATAACATAAGAGCAACAAATAGACTTGCAACGTTGTTTAGTTTGTTTATTACAATTCAAGGAATCAGATTGATTTATCAATATTATATTTCTAATAAACGTAGTATTAAGAAGAAAATATTTTCTGAATATTATAAAAATATAATTCATATATTTTTAGTTTTTATAGTTATAATACATTTATTCGAAATATTACCTCTATTAAGACCTGTACCCTCTCAGGCATCTCATCCAATTGCTGACACATTCTCTGATGATGGTATTAGAAAATTAAAAGCCTTAGGGAAGGAACATGATGTTGTTTTAATTATTCCTTCAGTAAATGAAGTTAATTATGATGTTAAATGGGGGAAAGAAGCATACGCATTAACATATTATTTAGGATTACCATCAAATTTAGCGCTATTAGCTAGAATTAGTACTCAGAATATTAATAAGCGTCAATATGATTTGAATCGTGTTAAAAATGGTGAATGGGACTCACTTATAAATGAATATGGAAAGGTTATGTTTGCTATGCCTAATTCAATGGCCCATGAATATGACTCAAAAATAATTGAGAAATTCCATAAAATAAAAGTAGGCCCTGTTACTCTTTGGTCAAAAGAGGAGTATTGAATTCTATAGAGTGGCTCTTGAAGGGTAGAAAAAACCGTATTTTTTAATCAAATAATAACTAGTATGATAATTTGTCGTTTTCTAATAATTTTTAATGTATCTTTCATATAATAAGGTTAAATTAAATTATTTAGAAGCAACACTCGATTTATTATTTTCTTAAGAATTTAATTACAAATCTTACGATTAGTAAGCATAGCGAGGAAAATTTTATGTTTTTTACTAAGTACTTCAAGAAAAAAGACAAAGTCTTTGATATATCCCTTTTTAACCCAATACTAATTAAGAAGGATAATAATTTTTATATTCATCAGCCTGAATTATCGATTGGTGGAGAAGGGTCTACACTTGAAGAGGCATACAAACAGTATAATAAAAATTTACAAATTCTTAAGAAAAATATTGAAAGATATGGTCCTGCTACAATTATACCAGAGCCATATCCTTTAACTAAAAATAGATCTATTTTTCAAGAGCTTAGCTTATTCTTTTTGAAGTCTGTACTTTCTGTTATTGCAGTAATATTGATTGTTGTTGCTCTATTACCAAATATTAATGCAGCATTTAGAAGTCAAGTTAGTTCATTCTTTTCCGCAGAACTTAAGCAACCAAAGTATTGGGCTATTCAATTACCTACACATATTAATAATCAACTTGATAGGCTTAACATGGAAGAAGAAGAGAAAATGTTTACTGAATGGAATAAATTAAAGGAACGTACGTCAGTTTTATTAAATTCAAAGGATTATAAGTGTGATTGAAAAGCAATTTTTTGCTTATTTAATAATTAAGCTTTAATAACAGTATTATGACATTTAAAACTACACATAAATATTATTAAGTTACTAAGAGCCTTGTCATATCCTAAAAATGATTTTTTGGTTAATTTATAATGGATGCGTTATTTGTTACTCCTAATTCGTCAGAGAAGGCTTATCAAGATCTAGCAAAAGTCTATTCTGCGATAGAGCCTCCTACGTGGTCACTTTTACTTTCTGAGTCGTGTAGAAGTAAGAGCTATGGCGTAGAAATACTTGATACAGATGCCGAGAGATTAACCTTGGAAGAATCTGCTAATCGTATAATTGATTGTAAAGCTAGGCTTGTAATTTTTGTGTTATATGGACAAAACCCAAACTCGGGCACAACAAGCATGATAGGAGCCATTGAATTAGCTAGCAAGGTTAAAGAATTAAATGGCAAAGAAAATATTTGTTTCGTTGGCTCTCACGTCAGCGCGTTGCCAAAGGAAGTTCTAGCTCTCGATTGTGTGGATATTGTTTTATTGAATGAGGGGGTCTATGCACTTCATGATTTATTAGCAAGTAACTTGAGCAGTGATCTTTCTTCAATTAAGGGTATAGGGTATAAAGAAAATGATGGATTTAAACAAATACCTAAATTGAATCCACCTCAAAAAGTAGTGCCCCAAGATAGGATGGATATTGATCTTCCCGGATATGCATGGGATTTATTACCATACAAAGATAAGCCGCTTGATTTGTATAGAGCGCATTTTTGGCATGCAAATTTTGATCATAAACAACGAACACCGTTTGCAGCGATTTACACATCATTAGGATGCCAATTTTCATGTAGTTTTTGCATGATAAATATTATTAATAGAGTAGATAATTCAGATGGAGTAAGCGCAAGCGACTCGAAGGGGATGCGTTTTTGGAGCCCACAGTGGGTAGCGAGAGAATTAGAAAAGCTTGCTAAATTAGGTGTAAAAACACTGCGTATTAGTGATGAGATGTTTTTTCTCAATAAAAAGTACTATACACCAATACTTGAAAATTTAATTAATACCGGTTACGGATTTAATATGTGGACTTATTCACGCATAGACACAGTGCGTAAAGATGCATTGGAGACCTTTAAAAAAGCAGGCGTTAATTGGTTAGCTTTAGGTATCGAAGCAGGTAATCAGACAGTTAGACAGGAAGTCTCAAAAGGTACTTTTAAAGAGGTGAATATCCGAAAGGTTTGTCAAAATATATCACAGGCAGACATAAAAATAATATCAAATTATATATTTGGGTTTCCTGAAGATACACTACAAACGATGCAAGACACATTAGAACTAGCGCTTGAACTTAACACAGAGATGGCTAATATGTACCCCTGCCAAGCATTACCTGGAAGCCCACTATATATACAAGCATTGCAGAATGATTGGGAACTTCCAAAAAGCTATGAAGAATTTGCATTCTTATCTTATGAATCAAGACCTCTTCCCACTAAAACATTAGCTTCAAATGAGGTTCTGGAATTTCGTGACAATGCTTGGCAGACATATTTTTCTAATCCAGATTATCTTAACTTGGTTGAAAGAAAATTTGGTCACATAGAGAGAAAGAATATTGAGGATATGTCGAAAATTAGACTGCGTCGAGCTTTATTAGGAGATTAAGAATTAAGCTGATAAAGGCATTATTTTATTAATGGATATCGGAAAGTATTATGACATTTAAAACTACATTGTTAGTAATGACATTAAACGAAGTAGATGGTACGAAAGTTATTTTGCCTCAAATAAAAAAGGATTGGTGTGAACAGATAATTATTCTCGATAGCGGATCTACTAATGGTACTATTGAGTAGGCTAGAGATAATGTTTATAAAGTCTATGTGCAAAAACAAAATACAAAATTTAATATTTTTCATATGATAATAAGCAGAACACCTTTTAGAATCTCCTTTTTTGGCGGCGGAACTGATTATCCAGAATGGTTTAAGAAACATGGTGGCGCAGTCTTCAGTTCAACAATAGATAAGTATTGTTATATAAGCTGTCGATATTTGCCCCAATTTTTTGAACATAAGTATCGCATTGTGTATTCAAACATTGAAAATACAAAATCTATTGATGATATCAGTCATCCTGCTGTTAGAGCCATATTAAGACATTATAAGTGTCAGACTGGTCTTGAAATTCACCATGATGGTGATTTACCTGCACGCTCTGGTTTAGGATCTAGCTCTAGTTTTACAGTGGGTCTGATTAATGCCATTAAAGCTTTAAATGGCCAACATATATCGAAAGAAAATTTGGCAAATGATGCAATTAATATTGAGCAAAATATTATTGGTGAATGTGTTGGGTCACAAGACCAAATTGCCGCATGTTATGGAGGTTTTAACCACATAGAATTCTTACAAGATGGCACATTTCAAGTAAATCCAATTATATTAAAGAAAGAACGTCTCGATGAATTAAATAAGCACCTTATGTTATTTTTTACTGGTATTTCCCGTAATGCTCCAGAAATTGCTGAATCTCAGATCAAGAATATACAAAATCATGAAATTGGACTTAAGCGAATGAAAGAAATGGTCGGAGAGTCAATAAATATTTTAAAAAATAATGTGCCAATTAATGAATTTGGAGAGTTACTACATGAAGGTTGGATGTGTAAGCGAGCTTTATCAAGCCAAGTATCAACAGAAACAGTAGATAATATTTATGATACAGCAAGGTCAAGCGGAGCGATTGGCGGAAAACTTTTAGGGGCTGGCGGGGGAGGTTTTATTTTATTATTTTCACCTATTGAGTATCAACCAAAGATACTTGAAAAATTAAATCATTTAATTCATGTTCCTTTTGAATTTCAAAACTCAGGTAGTCGAATCGTTCTTTATCAGCCTGATGGATTATAATAAATATTTAAATATATAAGTAATTATTATCTATTATCCATAGTATATTTTATAAGAGTTATATTTATATGAAATCATTATTTTATAAGTTGTTATTCACATGAATAAGGCTGAGCTTATAGCTTTTGAAGATGAAGTTGCTGAGCTATTTAACGCAGCAAAAATATTCTCGCCTGTACATTTATATTTTGGTAATGAAGATAATATTATAAATATTTTTAAAAATATAAAATCTAACGATTGGGTATTTTGTTCGTGGCGTTCACACTATCAATGCCTACTTAAGGGTGTTCCTAAAGAAAGGCTTCTTGATGAGATTATGGAAGGACACTCAATCTCGTTATGCTTTCCTGAGTATCGTATTTACTCATCAGCTATTGTTGGTGGTATTATCCCCATCGCGGTTGGTACAGCGATGTCAATAAAATATCGTAAGGAGAATGTGAGGGTATATTGCTTTCTAGGCGATATGACTTCTGAAACTGGTATTGCTCATGAATGCATAAAATTTAGTCGCAACCATCATCTCCCTATACATTTCATTATTGAGGATAATGGAAAATCAGTATGCACTGATACCAGAAAGGTTTGGAATCAGCAAAAATTAACATATCAAAATCAGAATGATGAATATATTACTTATTATAGCTATGAATCTAAATATCCACATGCCGGTGCCGGCAAAAGAGTTGATTTCTAGGTTAATAAAATGAAATATTTTGATGAACTGAAGAAAGCTATGAATTTTCTATCTGAGAATCATTCTACTATTTTTATTGGTCAAGCTGTTGCTGTCCCAGGGACAGCAATGAGAAATACATTAACTGACATTCCCGTTGATAAGTTGATTGAACTCCCAGTAGCTGAGGAAATGCAAATGGGGATGACAACTGGTATGGCGCTTACTGGATTGATTCCGGTCAGTATTTTTCCTAGATGGAATTTTTTATTATACGCAATAAACCAACTCGTTAATCATCTTGATAAAGTGAGCGTAATGTCGAATGATGGTTATAAAACTAAAGTAATTATTCGTACTAGTATCGGCTCAGAAAGACCTTTACATCCCCAATATCAACATGTTGGTGATTTTACTGAAGCGATACAAAAAATGTGTACAACGATTGACGTTATTCGCCTAGATGAACCCTCTGATATTTTTTCTTCGTATGAAAAAGCACTTTTACGTGATGATGGTAAAAGTACAATTTTAGTCGAGTATGGTGATTATTATAATGAAAAATAGCTATATTATTTTTTGTTAATAATTTTTTGATATGAATAATATGAAATTTCCATTAATGAAAAATAACATTCTTCGCGAAGATCTTGATTCAGTAATTGACTATTTGCAACAATCCGATCCAATTCTTACTCAAAGTAGTAATGTAAAAGCCTTTGAGTCTGAATGGTCTGAATATCTAGGGGTAAAATATAGCGTATTTGTTAATTCAGGATCATCAGCGAATTTATTAACAATGGCTATTCTTAAAATAAAACATCCGGAAGGAGGTGAAGTCATTGTCCCACCTTTAACATGGGTTTCAGATATCGTATCAGTCATACAGCATGGTTTTAAACCTATTTTCGTAGATATTAACCCAGCTACATTAGCAATGAATAATGAAGAAATATTAAGAAAAATAACTAATACAACAAGAGCGGTTTTTTTAACACATGTTCAG
>MDTC01039145.1_pt1 | contig 17616 bp, 24 predicted proteins | sample 811181 | NCBI WGS metagenome assembly MDTC01 (sample SAMN05326644, study PRJNA326480) | marine metagenome | isolation source: seawater | place: Pacific Ocean: North | collected 2011 | reverse complement strand
TTTTCTTTCTTCCTTTTCAATCATTCAATATACATATTGTAACAGTTTTCAAAACAAAAGTCAAGCACTTTTTTAAAGTTTTTTTAAAAAATTATTCCTCACCGTCGAGAATGGATAGAAACTCATTATAGTATGTGATTGGGTCTGTACCAAACTCTTCCATTGGAATAATGTCTTCAATGTTTTTGTGTAGAGGATGTTGGTTCCCTTGCATTCTCATGATTAAGGCTTTTGTGCATTCTACCATCAGAGCAGCATCATACCCTAGCTTCTCATTCTTGTTGATATTGAATCCCATATCTCGTAGCGAACCCAGTGTCTGCACAAGAACTTCAGTAGCAATGTCAATCGCTACTTCAACCTGCTCCTCTTTGATTCGCTCGTGTAGCTGCTCTCTGTTCTGAGGAGGCTCAAAGTCTGGTGATGTTCGTTTTGGAAAATTAATCACATTCGATGCAACGCTCTCCTTATCCAACTTAAACTCAACTTCACCAATTTCTGGGTCATCTGGGGTAAATGTAATATCCATTAATCTCTCCTTCACATTAAGTTTTACTTATTCAAGTAATATCTGGCATCTTTGTCAACCAAGTCGATCCAGATTTGTTAAGGTATGGGCCAGATATTACAGTTTGAACAGCGTAACCCCTACCATAGCTACGAATCATTCCTTTCGGTGCATATTTTTCCATATGTGCCACAGCATCTCTACGGTCTTTAAAATATGCTACACCTTTATACTCTTTAACTTCGTCAGTGTGATTCATCATTCTCTCCTATATTGCTCGCAGTAGAACACAGTCGCCGTTGATACGACCTGTTGCAACACCTGGCTTTGTTTTGATTTCACTGAACGCTTTGATAGAACGAAGTTTAGTAGATATTAGCACACTACTAAGAATTTCGGGTTTGCGGATTTTCTTCTTGAACGACTTCTCCTCATCGAAGTTCTGTAGGGTCGTACCCTTTACAGATAGCTTCTCGCCCTCCTTTGCTTGGTAGATAAACAAGTCACGATATTTCGTATTGAAAACGAATAGCACCTCGCTCTGAGGAATGACGATAGGGTCAATGCTATTCAGCTTGAAGTCACCATCAGACTGTTTGTATTTGAGTTTTGAAACAATCTTCTCGGATGACACCTTGCGCTTCACCCGCACCTTCTTCTTGCTTGCAGCATAAGAATTAGCGTCTTCGACAAGAGTAGTCACAAATGCGAGAAACTTCTTTCGTTGTGGGAGTTTGAGATAATCGTATGATTCAACGAGGTCAGGAGTTTTATCCTCAACCAACTCTCGTAGCTCTTCCTGCAAGCGAGAATAATATTCAGCAATCTTAGCTGCATACTTCTTTGCTGGCTTGAGAACAATCAGCCTACGATACAGGCTGAATTTCGACTTAGCGAAATCGTCGATGGCATTTTCACATTCGCACATCAGTTGATCATAAATCATCTGAGATTTGTTCATCGTCATTCCTTTTCGTTTCTGATATATTTAATATAATCATTTTAGAAACGAATGTCAACCCTTTTTTAAAGATTTTACATGAGAGCGGTGAATTTTGCAGTTTATAATGCCATTTAGATATGAGTTATCCAGCAGAACGTTTCTATAAAACTGCTCTTTGGCTTCTAGATAACCCATTTCTCCCTTAGTCTTACAGAGGTAAAGAATATCACGGCGAAAAGCGTCTCTACCATTCTCTAGTAGAAGACGCTTCACCAACTCAGAACTACCAAAATAGTCTTGCCAATCGGACTCAACTATCTTACGTCTTTTGCGAGTCTTACCTTTGAGTGGAGGTAAGGTCTTCTTAGACCAAAATAGCTTCTTACCAACATACTTTTTATCAGTATCTAATTGTGTAATAATATAAACGAAACCAATATAATCTTCAGGTATATCTAAGAATTCTTCACCATTGTAAAACCATGTCACTCTACCGTCTCCTCGTCATCAATCAACGTATCATCGCCACAGAAAGGGCAATAGAGAACTTCATCATATAGTTCGTGTTTGATAGTGAATACCGCTCCGCACGAATCGCAAGTATGCTCTACATTATATTCATCATCCATTACTCTGTCCCCAAACATCTTCCCAAGAACCACTCAGTGCTGCGGTAGCGTAGTCGGTAGAACGATTCTCGAAGAAGTTCGTATGAGTAGGAGCGTTAATCATTTCCTCTACCCACGGAAGAGGGTTCTTCTTGATTTTGAAAATACCTTTCATACCCATAGAAATCAAACGGCGATCAGCAATGTAACGAATGTACTGCTTGACTTCTGTCGCTGTAAGATTTTCCATCTCACCCATCTGAAATGCTAGGTCAACGAAATCGTCTTCAAGTTCTACCATCTTCTCTGCGATAGAGTAGATTTGACCTTTTGTATCATCATTCCAAACTTCTGGATTCTCTTCAAGGTATGAGCGAAATAGAGCAATGATGCCTTCGGCGTGCATTGTTTCATCAACGATAGACCATGTAACAATCTGACCCATACCCTTCATCTTACCGTGACGAGGAAAGTTCAGTAGCATAATGAACGAACTGAATAGTGCTAGTCCTTCAGTGAATGCAGAGATTGCAGCCATCTTAACTGGTAGCACTGCTTCGTTATCTACCTTCGCCATAAAGTACTCATGCTTCTCACGCATAGCATCATACTCTAGAAACTCGTTGTATGTGCTTTCTGGCATACCAAGAGTTTCGATTAGATGTGAATACGCAGCGATATGGATTGCTTCACGAGCAGCAAATCCCATAAGCATCATACGGACTTCTGGTTGAGGAAAGTGTGGCAGGTAGTTTTTAACGTAACCACCTGCCACGTCGATATCAGATTGCGTAAAGAACCGAAAGATTTGTACAAGAAAATATTTTTCGGCGCTTGATAAACGATTACGCCAGTCTTTGATATCTTCCATCATCGGCACTTCACCATGCAACCAATGAGATTGCTCGTGCTTTAACCATAGATCATACATTTTAGGATAGTTAAATGGCTTAAAATAAAGCCTCTCATCGGTTAGCATATGTTTTTTAGCCTTTCATGATTAGTGTATATGCGCCATAAGCAAGAGCGCAACCAGCGACAATCTTAACAACTGTTGCTGGCAATAGAAGCAGTACAAGACCACCGACAACCATTACTGTGCCGTCTAGTGTAGTACGCTCTGACATTCGATCTTTAAACCATTGCATTGTAGTTCTCCTTACTTTTTGATTGGAGTTGGGGTTTCAGGTATTGTAGCTGCTGGTGCTGCTGTCTCTACAAAAGAACCTTTAACATCAGGTCCAAATAGATACACAGCACCAATAATGACTGCTACGAATACCAGTCCAGCAATAACGATTTTATTCATCGTCATCTCCTTTCTTTAGGAGGTCTATGCTCTCTTTGAGACCAGTATAACCCCCCGCTAGTAGTTTTTCATTAACAAAAATCTGAGGGACTGTACGAAGATCGTGTTCAGCCATGAGGTCAAAACTATCAGCCAAGTCAACCTCGGCATAGTCTAACCCATTATCCCTCAGAAGTTTCTTTGCAGATTCACAATAAGTACACCAATCTGATGTAACTATTTTAATCCTCATCAGCAACTCTTTGATCGTCTCCAGAGCGAGTCTTCAATGCGCTTCCGTTGAAATGTTTAATCATAGCACCAATCAATTTTCTTTTAGCTCCTGAAATAGGATACTTCGCTGTTTCGGAATCAATCATAATCAAAAACAACTCATTGATAGCCTGTTCAGCTTCGGTAGACACTTTGTTTGGCGGTACAATATTTGATGTGATGCAACCCTTATTATAGCAACGAAGTTTCCATGCTAGGTAGTCATATGTAGTGTATGCCTTTCTAGCAAAATCAATATCAAGCAACATCTTTAGTCCAGGCGCCATAGGCATTCTGTGTGGCTTATAGATGAACCCTTCAGGTACAGTGAGACGAACCCACCTATAAGGATGCACACCAATCTCTTTCAGCGTCGGTACAAACTTTTTAATCGCCTTATCTTCAAACGATAACTTCTCGACTAGTTCGTAACCACTCTTTTGCATATTCCAAGAAGTTCTCGTATCATCAGTCATAAACATTATATCTCTCCTCTATCACCCTTCACATGCTAGGCATTCTTCACCCATTGCGATGGCGGTCATATCTAGTTCTTGAATTACTTGTCTTTCAATACGACGTGATACCTTATCTGCTTTGCCAATCTTCTCAGACCGACAATAGTACATCGTCTTCAGACCCTTTTTCCATGCTAAGAAATGAACAGCGTGAATATATTTCACATTTGCGTCTGGTCGAAAGAATACATTCAGAGACTGTGCTTGGTCAATAAACATCTGTCTATCAGCAGCGTGTTCGATAACCCAACGCTGGTCAATTTCCATTGCTGTCTTATATATATCTTTTTCGTAATCAGAAAGAAACTTGACATGCTGTACAGAACCTTCGTGTGCAATGATTGATGACCAGACTCTATCATAGTTGATTGAAGGGTCTTCGTCAATCTTTTTTCTAATCAAAGCATCAAGAAACTTGTTCTTGTTTAGAAATGCACCACTTAGTGTGTCTTGCCTGTATGCATTAGCTCTCCAAGGCTCGACAGAAGGAGATGTATTGCCCATAATGATGGAAGAAGATGCATTAGGAGCAACAGCCATGACATGACTGCAACGACGACCAGTACCCTTAGCATCAGGTGCTTCTCCTCTACTTGTACCAAGTTTGATATTTGCTACGTCTAACCCTTCTCTAATGTGCTTGAAGATACGCATATTGTAAGACTTTGCCATAGCAGATTCAAATGGTAGACCCTTCTTCTGTAGAAAAGCGTGAAATCCAAGAGCGCCAACACCAACAGAACGTTCACGAATAGCAGAGTATTTAGCTCTCGAAACAAAGTCGGGTGCATCATCAATAAACTTTTGTAGTACGTTATCAAGCATCTCTAGAACGTCTTGAAGAAACATTTCGTTCTGTGACCACTCATCAAAGTGTTCTAGGTTCAACGAAGACAAGCAGCAAACAGCAGTACGGTCATTGTCTGTAGGTAGTGTAATCTCAGAGCAGAGATTGGATTGTCTAACCTTCAAACCCTTGTCTTTGAGCCATGCTGGGAGCGCTCTATTTGTAGTGTCAATATAGTGAACGTATGGCTCACCAGTCTGCATACGCATTTCAAGAATACGCTGCCACAACTCACGAGCAGGAACAACTTCTTTAACCTCATCACTACCCGGTTCTTTGAGTTCCCAACTATCATCTGCATTAGGATCAAGCATAGACTTCTCAACAAGATTCATAAACTTGTCGGAGATGTTGATACCATGATGAAGATTGAGACAACGGAAGTTCTGGTCGCCAGTAGGCTTTCTCATCTCAAGGAATAGAAGAATATCTGGGTGGTCAATATCAAGATAAGCAGCATAAGAACCACGACGAGTCTTGCCCTGACGATATGCAAGAGAAGAAGCATCATACATCTTTAGATGTGGGAGGACACCCGTAGACTTATCACCAGCAGAACGAATGCCAAACCCAACACCCACGCCACCGCCAAGCATACTAAGCCAGTTAGTTTCAGAAAGCGTATCAACTAATCCCTCCGCAGTATCTGGAATCCAATTCAAGTAGCATGAGATAGGCAATCCCTTCGACGATTTACCATATGATAGAATGGGTGTAGAATAACTTAGCCAATGATTTGATGAGTATTCATATAGCCTTTGAGCGTGTTCAATATTAGAACCAAATGTTTTAGAAACAAAAGCAAATCGTTCTTGTGGACTTAGTTCATCCTCTTTCATATACGATTCTTTGAGACGACGGATTCCCAAATCATCGAACAACTGGTCTTTATTCGGGCTAACGGTGATACCCATATGTTCCATTTCTTATTCCCTTATATCTTTTTCCATGTGACGAGTCTCACCTCAGCTTCCAATCCTCTATATGAATTACTATCTATAATAAGTTGAATGTCGGCAGATTTCATCCCGTTGATTATCATTTCATTTATATCTTTGCCTGGAGTGTCAGGCCACATACATACTCTATATTTGTATTGTACACACCTCTCCATCTTCTCAACAATCTGCTTGTTTCTTGGCTCATTATCAAACACGATAGTAGCATTTTCAGGCTTCAGTAGCGTGTTAAAAGATGCACCAGCCATCGCAATAGAGTTGTCTAGAAACAGACTATCAATTGGTCCTTCAACGACTGTATACTTGCTATTATAGTCTAAATCTTGTAGCCCGTATACCTTTTCTTTAGATTCATCCAGCATAATAGTTATATATCTAAGCTGGTCTTTATCGAACGCTCGACCTTGAAATCCAAACACCTCTCCTCTAGCATCTATAAATGGTAGTACAAGTCGAGAGTGTTCTTTCATTTCTAGTTTGCCTGGTACTAGAGAGTTGACGTACTCAACAAACTTTGAAGCGTAGTATAATTTATAATGCTTGCTTGCGGGGATTTTGCGAGACTCAACATACACTCTTGCCTTGTGATTAGGCATCAGTTGAGAAATCTTTTTGAGTTTTAGAAGAGGCGAACCTTTCTTACGAAACTTAGGTGTCTTGAAGTTTAGCGCTTTAGGCTCTTTCTTCTTAGTCGATAGCTTCTCAAGACCATGTTCTGCAACATAATCATTGTATAGCATAGGATCAACTACTTTGAGGAAGTATCGAAGATTATGACTTGCATTGCAATTATGACAATAGAACACAGTCAATTCATGACTCTTTTCGAGTATCCACCCACGAGCCTTCGTCTTCGATTTTTGGGAATCACCACAGATAGGGCAACGACAGTTGACCCTGTATGGGTGCATAGACTTTACACTGAATCTCTCTAGTCTATTTGACAGGAGATTAGCGAACTTCATATCAATAGGATTCAATAACTTATTCCTTACATCAACAGCGATAAAGCTATTATACAGCATATGTAGGAAAAGTCAACCTAAAACATGGCAGAAATATCAACCTTGGACATTAAAAATCCAATAGCAGCGGCAGAGGCGATTACACCATACTTCCACTTCTCAAGCATGATGATACGCTTCTCATGCTTCTCAAACATTGTTTTGACAACTTTAAACTCTGCTACGATAGAGTCGTAGTTACGTTCCATCGTGTGATTGAGGTCATCACGCAATTCAGAAATTCGTTTGTGAGTGATGCTGATGCTTTCATCTTGATTTTCAATACGAGTTTCATGTACAGCCAACAGCTTTGAAATATGACCAGATACCTCAGCCATTTTTTCAATTGCTTTATCTAGTCTATCAACTAGAAGTCTGTTGGTTTCTACTGTAGTTTTGATACTGCTCATTTCACTTTGAAGTTTGCTCAGTTGGTCCTGATTCTGATCCGTCATCTGCTGGTTTAATCGCTTTCTCGTAGTAAAGAATAACTTCCTTTTGTTGGCGAATATATCGTTCCAACTCAGATACGTTTAGTGCTAAGTTTTGATATCCACGAATAGAAAATGCAACAATAGCGAGTTGACCGTTTTCGTCTCTAAACTCTTCTAAGAACTCATCAATGTTCTTTTCGCTTACAACTCGAATATCAACGTCATACAGTTCAATTGGTTTTGGCGGTGCCGCTTCCTGAATCTGCTTTGACTGGTACTCCGTCTGCGTTACTATTTTTGCTGGCAGCGGCTTTCTCCCTGTCGAGCATCCGCTGGCGAGCATCGTTACCGCTAAGAGACTCAATACGAGCCCAAACTTTTGTAGTTGCATTTTTCATCCTCTCTTCAAGATTCTGTGGGTCTTTCAGCGCATCTTTCGATAGGTCACGCTTCGATAGAACCTTTCGCAGCTTATCTTGCTGCTCAGTTGCTTTTGTAAGATTGCTTTGAAGTTCTTTGTTCAGTGCTTGTTGCTGTTGAATATCAGAATTCATCTGTTTGATTGTCGCTTGAGAGGTTTCAACAGCCTGTTCTAGCTTCGCTTGGTTCTCAGCATAGATAGCAAGGCGCTCTTGCGTATCCTCATAATACATGAAACCACCATAGCCAATACCACCTAGAACACCCATAAGAATAAAAATTAAAATGAAAATAGGCATTATTTAACTCCTTGAAGTTCTTTCCGCTTCAATAGCTTCTTCTGTGACTTCTTAGATACCACTGGATCATCGGGTGGTAGACCAGCAACATTACCTCCACCGGCAGTATTAACAATCTCTTCAAAACGAAGATTGATATCATCCTCTGAGAGTGTAGTATAATGCTTCATGAATCCTTCTTCAAGAATCTTATCAGGAGTTTCTTCATTATAGAGTTTGCCCTCTTTGACAAGATATAAAGCAGCAGCATATGAACCCAATCTTGTTTTACCGCCAGGAACCTTTTCAACTAGTCTCTTTAGTTTTAGAATCATTAAATCATATAGACCAAAAGCATTTCGCTCTTTGATTGTGCGTAAGTCTTTTCTGCTCTTTAGGAGATTGCCACGCTCATCAATTATTCCAAGTTTATACGCTTCCCACTCATTGAAAGGAGTGGCAAGTCTTTTAACCATGTTGTATACGAGAAATAAATCGACAATCATTAGATTCTCCTAATCTTCTCTATTACATTTGCATCCATCGCTATGTCAGTACTTAGCACACGTTTTTTGTTGTATGCTACAAAGTCAGGCATAAAGTTAAGTTTCAGGAGGAACGGCTTTAGAACTTTTGAATGTTCTTCTAGTTTTAAAAATAAGATATTTGTCGCTGCTAAACCAAAACAGTTGTAGAGGACTATAATATGGTTGAGTATTAGCCGTTCCTTTAATTCACCTGAACTTTCATAACGATTGAAGAGTCGCTTGAGATACTGTATACGTTTCAGATCGTCCTCGAACTCTTCATAACTTGAACACTGCGGATTCTCATAGTACTTCGCTGCGTATAGTAAAAACGTTTCTTCAGTTAGTTCCATGATAAATCCACAGTGTTACAAATAATTATGATACAGTAATTGTACCTGCTGCTGTTCCAATAGCACTTGAGTTAGTGATAGTGGAGTTAGTAGAAGTACCCTTATCCTTAATCGTACCACTATTTAGAGCAGTAGCGTTAGTGCCGATAGACACAACGTCTGTTGCAAGTAGTTCACCTGCTGACCATGTGTGCGTAAATACAAGTTCGTTTGTACCTGTACCAGAAGCATATGGCAGAACAATATTGACACTGGTGCTTGTACCAGCGCTATCATTCGTTACAGTTAGCTGTGGCGTACCACCAGTCGTATTAACATCAACTTCTTCGTTGAAGCGAACACGAACTGACAGAGGAGCAGCGGTATCTGCTGCGATTGCCGTTGTGATGAATTCGATTTCAGTGATATCAGCAGCACCAATGCCAACAGCTTGAGCGCCAATAGCAACTAGAACTTCTGGTTGGGCGCTTGCATTGCCGTTACCAGAAAGACCAGGCTCTGCGACCCAACCAGCGGATGTAGCATAGACCTGCTTCTTCTGTGCGTCTGTTAAATACTTTGGTTTTGCTTCGTCAGCATCTGATGTACCCCAGAGTGCCATGGCGTATCTCCTTCTTGAGTTTTGTAATTACTTTTTAGCTTCTTGTTTAGCGATAGCCTTTGAGATTGCTCCCCGGCGCTTCTTCAAATATTTATCAGAAGAATCTACGTCACCGTCGTTGTCGATGTCAGCATCGCCTTTTCCAACAGGGTCCATACCATCACCGTCATCAGTCTTCTTAGTGACTTTTGCAAATTTTTCATCCATCTTCTTTTTCTTACTCGAATGAAGATGTGCTTCTGATTTTGTCACTTTAACAGATTCAACTGCTACATTGTTTTCAATACCGTGTTCGAACATGATATCATAATGAGTTACAAAACCTGTGCCGTCTTCCTGTTCTACGATGGTGTGCATTTCAGGAATACATCTTCCAGCACCCCATTCTTCATGAACAACGTGACTTGCACAATCATGTTTCAAAGCCTTTTCAACATTCCCCGAATCAATATCTTTAGCCATCTGAATATTCCTTTATCTTAATTTTTAACTTGTTCTTACCTTTATGAAGACGATGAAACGTTTCTTTGGGTATGAATATTGTATTTGAACTATTTATACTAAATGGCAAGTCGTTGTCGTATTGAAACATCCAACCATCACCTTCAATAACTTCTACAAGTCTATCTGCCTCATCACGGTGCCATTCGAGTTCAGTCGTATCATCGTCGAACTCACGAATCCAAACATCACCTTCTTTTTCATAATCTATATACGGCTTCATATTTTACCACCAGGAACTAGGATTATCTACTTGCATACCAAGCATCTTAGCATATCGTGGTAGACGACACGCCCAATAAGATGGCTTTGTTTTATCGTTTCTCGTATCACATTTATGTCTTGCAGCGAATGACTTTCTAGCAGCAACGTCATTGATCTTAGCTTTAAGACCCGTTGTATCACCCCAAGTAACTTTCTTTACATTACCTGTAGACGGGTCTTTGACATACACATAGAACTTCTTTGGACCACCACGCTTTGGCTTATTGAGTTCTGGTTCATCTTCTTCGACAAGCGGACAATCAAGAGGTACATCTTCCCCTTGATAGTCTGCCATCTCACCAAGATCGGTTTCTAGCACCTGAGCATCAAGAGAAGATACTTTGAGGTTGCCTTCCTTGTAACTCTTTCTTGCTTCACGAAAGAACTCAAAATACGACTCCGAGAGAGGGCGATATACGTTATCGATAAGCGAAACTTTATTCGCCTCCATAAAATACATCGCTCTTTCTACGTCAGCGTGTTGCCCAAACTTTATCATTGACCGGGTGTGTCCTTCTTATACTTAGTGTTCAACTCATCTGTACCCTCTTCACCTGCTCCATATTCTTCATCAACCATTTTAGCGAGTAGTCTAGGGTCTAGTTTGAGATTATTCATACGAATGACTTCTGCTGCCCAATAAGAATTAGAATGTCTTCCAGTCTTATCTTTCGCTTTCTCTTTTTTTACGAGTTTGACAGCCTGCTTGTATTTGTCTTTGTTTAACATAAAGCCTATTCTAGATTCATCTACGTCATCTGAAGATTTGAACCCAGCCTTTACTTGTTGTTCTTGAAACATCGTATCGCTAATCATAGCATTAAACGCTTCATTCACATCATCTGTTGCGGTATCACATTGCCCGCAACAATCTGGCGTTCCACACTTATCATGATCAACTTCTTCTTCTTTCTCTTCTTTAACGTCTTTCACATATTCAGCAATCTTATCTACATGACTCTGCACATAACTATGCTCTTCTTCTTTATCCATTGCCTTAGCCATTGACATGATTTGAGCAGCAATCTTTTTTGCAGTATCCAAATCATCTTGTGTAGCTGTTTCTGTTTCAATGACTTCCTTTTCAATACCAAAAAGAGTATCGTGTAGTTTAGCAGATTTAACAACTTCGTCAGTAGGCTCTAGCTTCTTATATAGAGCAACAGCACTTGGGCACATATCAAAATGCTTCGTTTCGAAATCACCTACTTGTATGTTCTCACGATTGTCTTCTTTTAATGCAGCATCAATCTTTGCACGAATGCTTGATGGTAGCTCTTTATAGTGATAGAGACGTTTGCTATCTGGACCATGTTCTGCACCAGTATAAACTTCTCCTTCATAAGCATGTTGGTCGCCATCCCATTCTTCACCATTCTCTAGATAATGACCATCTGTTCTCCAACTATTTGCTTCTTTCATATCACGCTGTTTTGCTGCTTGTGCATCACGAATCCATTGTTTCGCTGCTGACCTCTTGGGAGTTTTCTTCACCCACGCTGACATTCTTTTATATGCAGCCATTGTAGCAGCATCAAAATCTCTCACGCCTTCTGAATTATCAATTACGATGAAGTCTTGCTTAAACTGTTTTTGGAATCTACCAATGTTTCGCTGAACAGCATTCCACATCTTCTCAACTTCATCTTCTGGTAATGTGCGTTCACGATTTTTGTTACGAGCCTGTGCAGTTTTAAGGTCTGTGTTGACAAAAATCATTGCAATATCATAACCAAGTCCTGTAAGTTCGTCAGCCTGTCTTTTAATCTTAGGATAATCTTTACCCGTGCCATCAATGACAAGCCCTAAACGACCATTCAAGGCAAGTTTTTGTTTCATACCTGTAAGTGCTACCGCACGGGCACGAACCTCTTGACCTTTAGGTGAGAAGATATCTTCAGGTGTTGGTTTCAACCCAACCTTCTTCAGTTGTGCTTCAAACGCATCATCAGAATTAATTAGCTTCAATCCTAAAGCAGTCAATGCTGTTTTACCAACAACAAATGATTTGCCTGACCCCGGACCACCTGCAAGAAATACAGCTTTGAAGATGCCTGGATCGTTCACACCTTCATCAATCTCAACTTCTTCTTTTTTGTTTGTTGCTTTTGTATCTGCTAATCTAGCACGATCCATTATAGCATCGTGTTTCTTTTTATCAGCTTCTTTTTCTCTTTTGATTGCTGCTCTTGCAGTATCTACAGCACCTTCATCAAGGTCAACTTCTTCAAATTTCCAACTACCAGTTCTCTTTTGTATATAAGGACTCAGCATTTTTGCCAAACGCTCTAAAGTATTGGCTCCCGCTTTTAGCTGCATATCATTTTGTTCATCATATGCATTATACTTGTTTCCCTCTTTTTTAACTATATATGTGGGAAACCTTCTTTTCTTACCAAACTGACCACCAGTCTTTACAAAGTTCAAATCATCGTTAGGGACTTTCTCTTCACCAAGTTCAACTTCTTCACCACGAACTTTAGCGGCTAAGTCAGCGTCAGCTTTACCCCATGTACCCTTTCCTTTTGTAATGAAAGAGTTTACACGAGCATACGCCCACTGCTGCTGATTAGCACCTGGGCGATGACCAGTTCTCCAAGCAGCCATACCTCTATCATAGACCTTCTTGAGAATGCCATAAGAAATACCAGACTTTTCTGCCTTCTTCTTTAGGCCCTCAAGAGATTTTTCTACAAGCACTTCTTCGAACATCTCGTTTAAAACGTCATCAAGCATATAGTCAACTTCTTCGATGAAACCCTTTTCATCAAGTTCAACTGGCTTTACCATGTTGACCCTATAACGCTTGAAACGCTGGTCATGCTTGACTGTGTTCTCTTTACCAAACATCTGATGATAGCGCTTTGTATGCTTTGAAGTCTTTGTCTTAGCATCAGAGTCGCCAGTGTGCTTATCTGGATAAGCAGATGGGTCGCTACTATCTTTCTCAGCAGCTTTTCTAAACTGAGCATCACGCTTCTGCTTTGTAGACTTAGCAAGACCGCTATGATACTTAGCGGGCTGAGAACCCTTCTTATCACCAATATCTTTATCTTCTCTTTCAAAAAGATTTTCAAACTCTTCGTTGACGCTTTCTTTAGCTGGGCCTTGTCTAACCTTTGCAAGTCTTTCTTTTTCGGCTTGCTTCACCTTTTGAAATTGCTTTTTAGCAATCTTCGCAATCAGACCTTTCTTCTTTTCAACCTTCTTATCAATAGACATTTTTTCTGATGGAGAAAGATTTTTATAATCTGTGCCTTTTTCGCCAGCAACTTTCTTTCTGATAACCTCAATTGCTTTTTTACGAGAACGAAGTTTCAACTTCTCAGGTGATGCCATCTTCTTTGCAGCAATCTTACGACCACGCATAATCTTAGATTTTGCTTTCTTAAAAGCCATTGCTCTCTTTCTACGAGCAGAAACACTAAGAACAGCTTCGAACATCTCTTCACCGAGTTCTAGTTCCATCTCTTCAGCAATCTGCATACCATCTCTGACTGCTTGGTACACTTTACTTGAAGAACTCTGTAGCTTCTTAGGTAAACCAGACTTAAATGCTTTCTCATCACCATTAGCAGCAGCGGCTCGCATCTTGGATGCTGACATACCAGCAGCACCTTCAGCATCAGGATCACGCTCGCCAGCAGAGACGACTTCAATAGAGTCGAATGTGTAGTCTTTACCGTTGTATTTGTTGAGTAGAGTTTTAAACTCTGCAACCCTATCAGAGCCAGCAACCATAATCAGTTTCGTATGACCCATGTCTTCTAGCTCTTTAGCAACCTGCATAAGCGTCTTTGAGCGAGACTTCATAACCATGCTACCGAATGCTTTCTTTGCAAGAGCAATCTTAGTAGCATATGGTAGTGGGTTTTTATTTGAGTCGTATGATTGTGAGAGATAGAGGTGTGGCATCGCATTGTTTTGTTTTGCGACTGCATTAATCTTGGCAACGAGTTTTTCGTGGCCAATCGTAGGAGGATTCATCCTTCCGAACGAGAATACCGCCGTTGGCGATACATCTTCTTCTAGCTTAGGATTGATTTCAATCGTATTCTTTACGATTTCAGCATTCTTCTTCTTGTCCTTTTTGGACTTCTTTTCGTCTTCCATTTCTCTCTCCAGGTTTTCCGTAGACTTGACTGGTCTATGATATGTTGATTATTTATATAAAAAAAGACTTGACTATCTCTTCAAACGTGATATAATAGCGTTATCGCTCATTCATGCATTACTAAAGGTTGTTGATTTTAATCTTTGTGTATCAGTGTAGTATGTCTTCGTAACACCAAGCCACGGAAAGAGTTGTTGACATATCAATGCATCATTGGGCCACATACCATAATCGTAAGCAGCACCGATAATTTGATCTGCTCCTTCTGGTTTAATGACATATGCTGAAGCACCAGCAATACCCTGTGGAACTTCCATATTATCAATCACCGGGCAGTCAACAAGTGGTCCGGGTGCTGTTTGCACCACAGAATGAAAGCGACCATCAAGTCTTGTATTTTTTCTTGGCTCATTGATACCAATCACTTCATAGTCTGACTCAATCACATATTGTGCATCAAACTTACGAAGAAACACAGCATCGTGTTCTAGAATTAGAATGGGTTCACTCTCTTCCACACATTTCTTCCATAGATAGTAGTGACTCATAGCACAAGCATAACGACGCTTTGGTGGTCCCCCATAATAATGAAATTTCATCTTGAGTTCCTCGTTGTATACACGACCACTGTCTGGCCATGTCCACTTCAGACCTTCTTTCTCCATATGCTCATCGACATTATCTGCTACGATAGCATCAAACCTTTCGATTGTAAAGTCATTTCCAACGTTTTCTGATGACTCAACGAGAGTTTTGTATCCACCCTCAGATAGAGCGTGATCTTTCATTACGATTGCAAAACATTTCATCTTTCTAAATTCACTCCTCCATAGACGCTCGTGTGTATTGTACCACCATATGGTTTGCTCATTACTTGCCACCATCCCCATTCAGCACCTAACAGTTGACGTTGCTCGTGCAAATCATATACCAGACTTGTATCTAGTTGCTCTCTAGTATGTATGATTAGATTATCTGCGAGTTGTTCGAACCAGTCTGTATGTTGATTTATATCTTCTGTTTTGGGTACCATATGACCTTTTGTATTGCGAAAATCATATTTGTTTAGACCACTGGTTCTAATCATGAAACCAACTGGACCTTCATTAAGTGCAACATCATACCATGACTCAAAGTCAAAATTTGGATTGATTGAGCAGTCCCATCTTGTTCTGATGTAAAGGTCATAATCATTCGGTATCTTATCGAAGAGATTGCTGTAACCAATTATTTGCTTGTTGCCGTGAAGCGTTTTATCACCATCGGTTTTAGTTCTTCTATACCAATGATGCTTTGGACTTCTAGTTGGCTTTGGGTCAAATATAGGATGATATTCCATAATTGGTTCTGGTGTAGTGAAAAAGTTACCACTGCGATACTCTAATGGAATTTTGTTAAGTTCAGTATCCCATGTGTGATAATACATATCTGCTTTGAATTTATTTTTCATTTCCAATAAATTTGAAGACACGCTAACTGGTCGGCGTCTTACACCATTGCCACCAACATAATTCCTATACAGTCCAGATATTCCAATTGCTATCTTCATCGTGATAAGTTCACATAATATGGAGCATCATCATACAATATCTCTTTAAACTTTGATTCCATATCATCAGCATCTATGGGCCATAATTTCTTTATGTTTTTAAATCCGCTCATATGCTCTTTGTCATCATGTGCCCAGTGTGACGGACCTAACCAGTCGTAATCGTAGTCTCTACCTGCACCAAATAACTTGACAGGAATCTTATCAACATCTAATTGATTTCGTATAAACTCGAATGGTCTGTAGATTGTAAAGGGCGTCATAGAGTATACAATAGGAATTTTCTTCTCAAGTGCCATACCAACTGCTGCGCCAACCATCAGTTGTTCAGCAGCACCCACATTAATAAATCTGTCTGGGTATGTCAGTCTGTGCTGGTCGAACTGTTTCCATCCAAGGTCACCAGCAACAATCACGATGTTCTCGTTGATAGCCATTTCGTGATATAGTAGTTCTGTGAATTTTTTACGAACACTCATTGTCTATCTCTTTCAATCCTTTAAGATATTGCTCTTCACTCATCTTCATATAATGAGCATCGATACCAGCTAGAAACGACAGTTCGTTTACCTTCGTTCTGTGAAAGCATATATTGGGTAAGAACGCTCTACATCTTCTCTCTAGATAGTTCACATCAACCGGATCATAGCAAGCATACCCATTGGCGTTGACGTGAACCTCTATGTTTTGTAGATTTCGTTCATGTATCAGTCTCAACGCTTCCCAAACAGAACCTTCAGCGCACTCACCATCCGTTACAGTGACGTAGACGTTTTTGTGTGGGCTTGCGATTGCTGCACCAACTGCAATCGTTATCCCTTGTCCGAGACTGCCTGTTGAGCAGTAGATTTTGTTTTCAACATCTAAATTTGGATGACCCAAGTGTTTGTTGACAAGAGCATCAGCATCAATACCGTGATACTTTTCTAGAATACAATACAATGCATACGCAGCATGACCATTTGATAGAACAAATATATCATCTTTTTTCATACGACTGTGTATATTATCGATGATATCAATACACGAAAAGCAACTACCTACATGCTCTTCTTGATGGTCATATAGTAGTTTCAACAGTCTTTTTCGTAGTTGATTATCCCTCATTCACTTGCTCCAGGTCTTCTGGTGTACCGAGAATCTCATGCTTTGTATTGACATCTACACCAACTTTCATTCCCTCCATTATTAACAGGTTGAATGTTGGTGCGATGTAAAACTCTCCTTTGGTTCTTATATTATTACTTATCATATACTCTGCACAATGAACGAACATTCTACCAACACTGAAATAGTATAAACCACCAATAGCCATATCACTGATAACTTCTTTTTCAGCAGTCTCAGTTACAAATCCAGCGTTATCTAATTTTACATAGCTGTGTGCTGGGCTTGTAGAGTTGAACACACATACCATTCCTTGATATTTCTCATCAATATCTTCAGGAACTATTTGTGGTTCAAAATAACAATCCGGCGTAAAAATAATCAGTGGTTCATCAGTATTGATATATTCTTTTGCTAATACACAAGTACTCAAAGCGCCATCAGTTAATGTCTCTGCGACAACAAACTTAGCGTCTGGATATTTCTCTAATAGCTTTTCTTGTATGTTGAAATCGTCGAT
>MDTC01192296.1_pt1 | contig 17617 bp, 9 predicted proteins | sample 811181 | NCBI WGS metagenome assembly MDTC01 (sample SAMN05326644, study PRJNA326480) | marine metagenome | isolation source: seawater | place: Pacific Ocean: North | collected 2011 | reverse complement strand
ATAAAACTGCTTCCATTCTCCCACGCGCTTGCCCTCTGCATTGGTTATCCCTTCTCCAATCTTGAAACCTTGCTCATACAGCGCGCCTGAAATGATGGTACCTGTGTTATCATATTGCGTATAGACCCCTACCCTTACTCCATTTTCGTAAGTCGACCGCGTTGCAATGGTACCGTTGTTATGTGTGGTTGTTCGGATATCAATTTCCTGGGTTTCTTCAGCATCTGCTATCACCTCTCCTTCCAAGTATTTAACAACATCTTCGAGCTGTCCCCATTGATCATAAAATCTAAAAAGTCCATTGCGTTTCCCTCTACTCCACGGTCCTTGTTCCTGTAAAATTCCGCTGCCGTTCCATTCCATCCACACCCCTGTTTTTTGTCCGAACGAATCGTATCTGTTTACTTTTTCGACGTTCCGCAAGTATCCTTTGTCGTATTCCAATAATGCGATGGTTCGTCCATCAGCGGCGTACTCCCTGCCCTTTCCGTCTTCGAGGTTGTTTCTGTAGGGGATGGCTTTTCGGCGTTGTCCCTCTTTGTCGTATTCATACGTCCAGCCTGATTTTACATTGGTATCGAAGTGCTTTTCAAATCTCACTTTTCCGTCTGGGAAATAACTGCGTTCCCATCCTGACTTTAAATCAGCATCGTAATCAACCGATCTGAGTTTGACACCCGTTGAATCAAAAAATTCCCAGGTACCGTCGAGTAAAAATTCGTGGCGATTGCCCTTGCTTTTAACTTCTCCATTTTCATGGTATGCTGTCCAAATACCTTCGGGTTGACCGTTGATTAAACATCCTTCACTTGCTTTATTTCCATTCGGAAAGGTATACACCGTCCAGTTGCATTCACTCCCAAGATCCTGTGCTAAACAACAAGTTGTAATCCACACACATAATAATAATATTCTTTCTTTCTTAGAAAATAAAGCTATCGTAATAGGACTGTTCATTCTGTTGGTAAGCAATATGGCTTTCTCTTGGATTTCCATCTTATTCACGATTCTCATCAGAGTTCTTCACAGCTATTTCAGTAAAGAAGTATTGATTTTCAAAGCTTAAAGATGGTTTTAAACACCTTGTTCATAGTCGAGCGATAGGATAATTTATGCCAACGTGAATAGTCAATAACCTTCAAAAAGAGCTTTAAAAATTGTAGCGCAAATTCATCCTTGAAAATTTTGAAATGTGACGGTCAAATCGGCTTAGGTAAAAACATGAAAATCGAAAGTGAAGTTGTTGTGGAGTTCTTCACACTAAAAACACTTAATCAACCGTCCTATTGTGAATTACCTTGCCGTTCAAATATGGAAAAATGCGCGTTTCAATAGGGGGTGATCATGCTGGACCTGCCTTGAAAAAGGTACTTACCGCACACTTGGTATCTCAAGGCATCGAAGTTATCAATCGTGGAACGGATTCGTTAGAAAGTGTGGATTATCCAGATCATGCACATGCTGTTTCAACGGATGTAGCCAAGGGGTTGGTCGACTTTGGAATCTTAATCTGTGGTTCTGCCAATGGAGTAGCTATGACTGCAAATAAACACCAACAGGTACGCGCAGGATTGGCATGGAATAAGGAAGTGGCTAAACTGGTGAAACAACATAACAATGCAAATGTGTTATGCATTCCTGCACGGTTTGTCTCACAGGAGGAAGGGCTGGAAATTTTACAAGCTTACATGGAGGAGGAGTTTGAAGGAGGACGTCACGAACGTCGAGTTGGCAAGATTGCTTGTGTTTTAGTTGCGTGCATGTTGGCTGTGATGCCATCTCTTAAATTATTGGCCCAAGTGGTAGATCCAAAGCCCTTTGCATCCACCATTTTGGCTGAGGACTTGGAGAATCATTTAACAGTCTTCGCAAGTGACGCGTTTGAAGGACGAGAAACCGGGGAACGTGGTGCTGAAAAAGCAGCTGAGTACATCGCAAGTCATTTCAACAGCATAGGAATTGCTCCGTATGATGGGTCTACATATTATCAACCGGTGGGTTTGATTCGTTCGCAGGTGAAGGGTGGTCGAGCATCTGTGAGTGGAGACTCGCTTGTGTTTTTGGATGACTTTTTGTTTTACCCAGGTTTGAAGGTGGAAACAATGGAATCTTTGTCAATGGTGGCAGTTAGCGGCGTTTCAGCAATTGCCAACGCCAATGTATTAGGAAAAGCAGTCGTGGTTTCGGGAGCAGACGAATTGAATGATGTGCGAGAGGCCGCAAATGCGAACGGTGCGGAAGCGGTGATTGTGGTAAGTGATGACATCAGTACGCTTCGAAGCCGTATGAAGCCGTGGTTGATGCGCAAGTCGTTGCGTTTGGACCGAGAACAACCGAAGGAACGCGAAGGAACCCGTATACCGACATTCATGGTGGACGCAGCTGCAACGGACTCGTGGTGGACCAATTCGGATGTAAAATCGTGGAAGAAATGGAGTAAGAAGATTTCCAAAGGGAGAGCCCTTGGTGCGGTAGAGCTGGTGTCGGCGTCGTGGAATTTTGCGCTGGACCGAACGGAAGAATCGGTCATTGGACACAATGTTCTAGGCTACATCCCAGGATCGGATTCCTTGTTACGAGAAGAATTGGTCATCATTACTTCCCATTATGACCACGTAGGCATTATTGATGGTGAAATCCACAATGGTGCAGATGACGACGGTTCAGGTACCGTCACCGTACTTGAGTTGGCAGAAGCCTTCCAAAAAGCTGTCGAGGCAGGTAAGGGGCCTCGGCGCAGTGTTTTATTAATGACTGTTGTGGGTGAGGAAAAAGGGTTGCTTGGAAGTGAGTGGTATGCAGATCACCCTATTTGGCCGTTGGAAGAAACGGTAGCGAACCTAAACATCGACATGATCGGTCGTGTAGATGAATTTCATCCGGATGACGATCGATACGTATACCTCATTGGTTCAGACAAGCTCTCTTCGGAGTTGCATGAAATCAGTGAAACGGCCAATGAAAAGTACACGAATTTGGCTTTGGACTATACGTTTAACGCGCCGGACGACCCCAATCGGTTTTACTACCGGTCGGACCACTACAACTTTGCGAAGAACAACATCCCGGTCATCTTCTACTTCAGTGGTGTGCACGAGGACTACCATCGTCCAGGAGACGACCCAGAGAAAATCCACTACAGCAAGACGGCGGAAATTGGCCAGCTCGTGTTTTATACGGCATGGCAGTTAGCGAATCAATCGAACCGAATCGAAGTTAATCGTCTCAACGATTTTCCAATGAAGTAGACGGTGTTGTGTGCCTTTGGAAAGCTGCACGTTCTTCTTTGTAAGGCGCCCCGGTGGCGGGACCGTTGAAGCCGGAATGAATATGAACGGTTCCGTCGTGTTGGATGAATAATGTGGTCGGAAAACTGATGACGCGATCTAGAAACGGAAAGGCCGCCGCCGCGACTTTTTTATTTGCCTTTCCCCCCAGGACTACATCCCAATCCATTCCCATTTCAGCCTGAAATGTTTTTAATCGAGCGTACGCTAGGGCCACGGAGTCGGGACGTTCAAAAGCAACGGATAGCTGGTTGACATTTTCCATGTCAAGGGAGGTAAGCAACCGCACTTCATCCATGCAGTTGGGGCACCACGTGCCTAAAACATCCACAACAGTGATGTGATTTGGTTCAGGAATCAGAGACCGTTGGGAGGGTTTGCCTTCAGGGTCGATGAACCGAACGATTAGTGAATCCACGGGCGGAGTTATTCGCTCGAAACGTACACTGGACTCCCAGGGAGTTGCAGGGGCACCAGACCAAGAGGTGCGGTAGTGGTTACCACTGTAGAAACTGCCGTTTGTCCACTGACCCTCGGAATAGGTTGCATCGAAGTAGAACAGATGAGCACCATCAAACGTTTGAAGGGCTAACGAGGTTCCGTCAAAAGAGCCAGACAAGTAACGGTAGTCACCGGTGGTGGTGCGCATGGTGCCTTCGATGGTTGTGCCGCTATCGCGCAGGTCAAGCTGTGCGCTTGCTGCACCGTCTTGGTCGTTGTTTTGGCCGCCGAACCAAACATCCCAATGTCCGGCTATGGAAATATTGGGAGGCGATGTTGACGATGTGCGGAGCTCGAAGGGAACACGGTAGGAACCGGATTTTGTTTTAGGGCGAAGGGAATCAGTCCAGTATCCGGAGCGGCCATCCTCTAAGGTCAGGGTGCCGTTGAATACAGGTGTTTTGTAGGTCGAGTTTGTAAGCCTATCGAGCGGAATAGCCTCCACCCCATTGTAAACAACCCAAGTTGTATCACTCAAAGAGACAGGAAAGCTCGCTTGAACCGAATCATTCAAAGTAAACACCAACCTATCCAATGAAGTGACCGGCACAGAGGGCTCTCTACACGCGACAAATACGCCAATTACGAGGACAAGGAAGAGTCTATTCATCAACTTAGGTCGAACTTAATGCCTTGTGCAAGCGGTAAAGTGCGACCGTAGTTCACAGTATTGGTTTGACGACGCATGTACGCTTTCCAGGCATCAGACCCTGATTCTCGTCCGCCGCCAGTTTCTTTTTCACCACCGAATGCCCCGCCAATTTCAGCCCCGGAAGTACCGATGTTGATGTTGGCAATCCCGCAGTCGGAGCCGCTGGCGCATAGGAACGCTTCAGCTTCTCGAACATTGTTGGTCATGATGGCTGATGATAACCCTTGGGCGACGCCGTTCTGCATAGCGATGGCTTCATCCAATTCATCGTACGGCATAATGAACAATAGCGGAGCGAAGGTTTCGTGCTGCACGATAGCTAAATCATTGCCGGCTTCCGCGATAGAGGGGCTGACATAGCAACCACTTTCGTACCCCGGGCCGTCCAATTTACCCCCTTTAACAACGAACGTACCCCCCTGATCTTCAACAGCCTGCAATGCACTCAGATACATCCGTACGGCGTCTTGGTCGGTTAGTGGTCCAACGTGGTTGCTTTGGTCCAGAGGGTTGCCGATGCTCAACTGCTTATAGGCATTAGCCAAGACATTCTTGACCTGGTCGTAGATGGATCGGTGTATGATGAGACGGCGCGTGGAGGTGCACCGCTGACCACAGGTTCCAACAGCGCCAAATACAGCGGCTGGCACGACCATGTTTAGGTCCGCATCGGGCGTGATGATGATAGCGTTGTTTCCACCAAGTTCGAGTAGGGCGCGGCCCAGTCGACCGCCTACTTTCTCCCCTACCGCCTTCCCCATGCGCGTGCTTCCAGTCGCGCTGACAAGGGGAATGCGTTGATCGGTGCTAATTTTTTCTCCAATGTTGGCATAACCGTTGACGACACAAGACAGCGCTGCCGGAACACCATTGGCTTCGGCGACGTCGTTCCAAATGTGTTGGCAAGCGATGGAACACAACGCGCTTTTCTCAGAGGGTTTCCACACGCATGAATCACCACAAATCCATGCCAGCGCGGTATTCCAGGCCCAGACAGCGACCGGGAAGTTGAAGGCGGAAATGATACCAACAACACCTAGTGGGTGGTACTGCTCGAACATGCGGTGCTCGGGTCGCTCTGAATGCGTGGTCATACCGTAAAGCTGTCGGCTTAAGCCAACAGCGAAGTCACAGATGTCGATCATCTCTTGCACTTCGCCCAGCCCTTCTTGCAAGGACTTACCCATTTCATAGCTCACTAATGCGCCGAGGGCGTCCTTTTTTTCACGAAGTGCGTCGCCAAATTGGCGTACCACCTCTCCTCTTTTAGGTGCGGGCACGTTTCTCCACTCCACAAAGGCTGCATGTGCGGCTAGGATGACGCGTTCGTATTCATCGCTGGTAGCGCTGGTCAGGGATGCGATGACACTGCCATCGACAGGCGAGATGGATTCGATAACAGGGCCCGAACCAAAAGCTTCGGTACCGATCATGACGCCGGGGTTGGCGGGTTGAATGTTGAGTTCGCGGAGGATGTTCTGGATGTCCATGGTGATGAAATATTCAGGCGCAAAGGTAGCTTCGCGGGTTTTAGCCCGTAACACTTGTAATTAATTGAAAAACAGTGGTTTATGAAATTCGACTATCGTTTGTGATTCGATGAGTCGTTCACCAAAGGGTGTTCATTGCAATAGGGAGGCGAAAACACGGTGTTTCGTTATGTTTCACGTGAAACACACTAACGGCCCAGTCGAACAAGGAGCACAGCAAGATCAGACGCGCTAACCCCAGAGATGCGGGATGCTGTCGCTAGGGTGTCTGGTTGTTCAGAGGATAGCTTTTCGCGCGCTTCGCTGCTGAGTGATTCGAGGGCGTGGTAGTCGAAGCCTTTTGGGATTGTCACGTAGTCTAGGCGCTGAAGCTTATCCGCTACAGCCTGTTCTTTATCAATGTACCCTTGGTACTTGATTTCGATTTCCATGCTGTCCAAGTCTGACAGGGTGAGGGCGTGTGTTGCGGAAAGATTTTCAACAGCGGGGATGTTGGCGATCATGTCATTGATGCCAATGTTGGGCCGAGCAAGGATTGAGATTGCTTTTTGCTTCTGCTTCAACGGAGCAGAGTCTTTCGCCAGCAGTAATTCGGACGTTTCCCGTGGTGTAACACTGAGCTGTTCCAGCCCTTTCCGCATGTGTTGGATGCGATTCCGTTTTGCGTCTAGGGTCTTTAATCGGCCATCTTCAGCCAAACCAATGCTATGCGAAAGCGGAGTTAAGCGCTGGTCAGCATTGTCTTGGCGCAAGAGAATTCGATATTCTGCACGTGAGGTGAACATACGGTAAGGCTCTTTGGTGCCTTTGGTTACGAGGTCGTCAATGAGAACACCGATGTAGGCTTGGTTGCGCTTAAGCACAACAGGCTCTTTGTTCCACGTGGAACGTGCGGCATTGACTCCTGCCATGATACCCTGCGCGGCGGCCTCTTCGTATCCGGTGGTGCCGTTGATTTGACCGGCAAAAAAGAGGTTTTTAATTGCCTTAGTTTCCAAACTATGCCGCAACTGTGTGGGGTGAAAAAAATCATATTCCACAGCATAGCCTGGACGGAAGAACTTCACGTTTTCAAATCCAGGTACCGCTCGAAGCGCTTGGACCTGTACTTCTTCCGGGAGGCTGGTGCTGAAACCATTGACATAGACCTCAATTGTGTTCCACCCTTCTGGCTCCACAAACAGTTGATGCCCGTCCTTATCGCTGAACCGTTCAATTTTGTCTTCGATACTTGGGCAATACCGCGGGCCAAGGCCTTGGAGTCGTCCGTTGAACATGGGAGAACGATCGAACCCTTCACGAAGCAGGTCGTGAACGGTAGGATTGGTGTATGCGATATGGCAGCTTCGCTGGTGGTCGAGGAGAGGGGTTGCGGTGTAGGAGAAGCGCTGTGGGTTTGTATCGCCTTTCTGCTCCTCTAGCACGGCGTAGTTGATGCTTCGCCCGTCGACGCGTGGAGGGGTTCCGGTCTTCATGCGGTCGGCGCTGAACCCGTTATCGACCAGTTGTTCTGTGAGGCCGCGAACAGCTTTTTCGCCAGCACGTCCACCACCGAATTGTTTCTCCCCAACATGCATGAGGCCGTTGAGAAAAGTGCCCGCGGTTACCACAACGGACTTGGAGCGAATGGTAGCGCCAAGCTGAGTTTTTACACCGACACACTTACCGCCTTCAATCAACAACTCGACAACAGCATCTTGCCAGAAATCAAGTTTTGGTGTTTGTTCGAGCATGAGTCGCCACTTTTCCGCGAACCGCATGCGGTCATTTTGGGTTCTCGGCGACCACATGGCTGGGCCTTTGGATCGATTCAACATCCTGAATTGGATGGCACTATGGTCACTGACAATAGCTGAGTAGCCGCCGAAAGCGTCAATTTCCCGTATGATTTGCCCCTTTGCAATGCCGCCCATGGCGGGGTTGCAAGACATCTGGCCGATCACCCCCATATTCATTGTGATGAGCAGGGTAGAAGCTCCGAGGTTGGCGGCAGCAGCGGCAGCTTCATTTCCGGCGTGCCCGGCACCAACCACGATGACGTCATAAGTGTTGTGAATCATGGGTTGAATTCGTGGTAGCGCGCAATCCACTCATCTTCTTGGGCGCGCATGGTTTTTTGCTGGGCATCGGTCTTGTCTGTATACCCAACGAGGTGCAGGTGACCGTGGATAATGACACGAAGTAACTCTCTGAAAAACAATTGATTATGTGCCTTAGCGTTGTCTTTGATTCGGTCGATAGAGATCATCAAATCACCAGAAATAACACCATTCTCACTGTAGTCAAATGTGATGATGTCGGTGTAGTAATCGTGTTGAAGGTGGGTTTTGTTTACGTCGAGTAGGTACGCGTCTGTGCAGAAAACAACCCCCAATTCTCCAATGCTTTTTTCATGTGCTGCAGCAAAGGCTTGAATCCAGGCTCTGATTTTGCGCCGATTTGGACACCGAAAACGATGGTCGGCATTGTGAAACTGGAATGCCAAGGAACTGGATTAAGGCGTCGCGAAGACGTTGTTGAAGGTCAGTTCTACGATCCGGCCGTCGTCATCAAACATACACTCGTCGGCTAAACTGCGCATCAGAAAAACCCCGCGTCCGTTGGGTTTTTCAATGTTTTCTGGAGATGTAGGGTCTGGAACGTTTTCGAAATCAAAACCTGCGCCCTGATCTGTGATTTTGAAGAAGAGGTTACGCGCCTGCAGCTCATATTCAACGATAACGGTTTTATCGTCTTGCAGTTTATTTCCGTGAACAATAGCGTTGTTCACGGCTTCAGTCATCGCAATAAGCACATCGCCGTAGCATTCGTCGTCGAAGGTATTGTTATCTCGTATTTCGTCGATTAAACGCTCAATGATTGCGATGTTCTCTGGCTGTGAAGCAAATTCCAATTTGTGCATGGTCTCAATCATAATGACTAGCGTTCGGGTTGAAGCTCAGGTGCGGGCTTTATGTCGTCCAAATTATTGAAATAATCGTTGACTCGGTCCCGATAATACCCTTGCAATTCAAGTGGGATTGTTCGTAACCATTCGGCTTCACGTGCTTTCTGCTCTAGGTACTCGAGCAGCGGGGCGGGCGCGGTAGCTAGGTTTTGGCTACCAGTTGTGGATTTACGCTTGTCGTCTTCACCTCGTGTCATCTCGGCTTTTTCAGCTTCCAGCAGGCGAACCAATAGCTCTTGTTGGCGTTCGAGGGTTTCAATGGTGACCTCTTTGTTGACGAGGTCACGTTCGATTTCCTCCATTTCTTTAGCGATATCACTCATACTCGTGCCATCACCGGACCCGTCAGTATTCAGTTCTTGGGCCTTTTTCTCTGCCATTTGACGGAGTGCGGCTTGTTGGGCCGCCATTTGTGCAAGTTCCTTACTGAGCTGGCGTTGCTGGCGGCCGTCGCTTCCAGCGTTCGCCCCCTCACCCATCATCTCCTTCATTTTTTGCAACCGCTCACTTAGGGATTGTTGCATTTTCTTGATGTCTCCTGCGCTTGGAGCGGGTTTGGGTTTTCCGTTGCCCCCGGGGTTTTCGCAGTTGCCGCTTCCTGGCTGCTTTTGTGCCATATCCTGTTGCATTTGCTGCAACGCATCATCCAACATCAAAGCCAGGTTGTTGAAGCTGGTCATGACGTACTGTTGATTGCTTGTGATTAAATCGGTTTCACGATCACCGAACCCACCAAGCGCTTGCTCCATATGGTGGTTGATGAGGCCAATTTCGCGATTCACAGCAGGGGCCAATTGGGGAATGCGCAAGCTCAATTCGAACAGGGAGTCTTCTACCATTCGGGCATCGTCTTTAAGTCGACGCTGTGTCTGTCCGTGGAGTACATAGGCGGGGTCATTATCGCTGGTGGTGCGAAGCGCTTGCATTAACCCCTCTTCGTCAAATGACAAATCGATGATGTTTTCAAGCAACGCGCGCAGGGCGTCCATATCGACTTCCAAAGACTCCTCACTTTGCTGTTGCATCATACTTTCCATCTGTTCAGCCATTTGCTGCATTTCGTCTGAAGCTTGCTGCTGTTGTTGGGAGGCCTTTTTGTTTTTTTCTTGCTCTAGTTGATCGGAGCTTTCGCTCATTTTTTGTTCAATGGACTCACGCTCTTCTGCGCGGTCCATGGTGGCATTGGGGTTTTCGAGTTCTTGGTTGTCTTTTTCGAGGTGGTCGAGGCGCTCTTGAATTTCTTTAAAGGCTTCGTTCAAGGTGTCCTGCTCGGCTTTTAGGCTGTCGCTGGGGACATCTTCATCTCGCGTTTGTTGGGCGAGGTCCTGTTGCTTGTCTGCGAGATCTTTGAGGTCTTCAATGGCTTCCTCCATCTTCACCTCGTATTCCAACTGCTTGAATTGTTCCAAAGCACGGTCCAATTCTTTCTCTAAAGATTCTTGGTCCACCTGCATGTTCTCAAGCTGTTCTTGGATTTGTTCTAAGGATTCAGGATCCATTTCATCCATGAGCCGCTGCATCTCCTCGTACATGGTCTTGAGCTCCTCGCTCATGACCTGTTCCATTAGTTCTTGAAGACGCTCTTGTTTTTCAAGAATACGCTCCTCTTCAGGGTTAAATTCATTCGACCGCTCGTCCTTTTGGCTGTTCTGTTGCTGAAGTTCGTCGAGGTTGGCGCGCAATTCTTCCTGCTTTTTCATGAGCTCCTCCATGGCCCGCTCATCTTTCCAGTCGATTTCTGAATCTTCAGCGAGCTGTCGGCGAAGCTCCTCCATTTCCTCGCGAAGCTCTGCTGCACTTTCACGTGCTTGTTGCATCTGCTCTTCGATGTCTGCATTGGCTTGGTTGCGTTCTTCGCGAAGGTCTGTCTCCGAAGGAGGAGCGAAGGTGCGAGGCGTGGACCGGGTCATTTTCGGGCCATGGATGCGGTCGTTATCCCACACCTCAAACCAATACTCCAGAACATCACCCTGCACTACGCTTAATTCAGCAAGTGACCATTCGAAGAAAAAACGATGGGAACGCCCATTTGGCGGCGAGAGTGGAACCCGGCTGACACTATTTAAATCAGGGGCACGGGCTACAAACAGTTCTTCGGGCCGTTCGCCAACCTCCAACCATTGGTATGCAAAGGTTAATCGGCTGAAACCGTAGTCATCCGCAACCTCACCGTTGAAGTACCGAACCGACTGAACAGCGGAGTCGATGCGCTCAGATGCGCTGATGCGCGGGGGCTGATCGACGAGTACTTGGAGGTAGTACCGCAGGGAGTCGAGTGCGCCTACCGCACTGTTTGTGGGCACCAACCAATACGGTCCGCTATCGGTGGCCCGAAGCGAGCTAGTGAATACCCCAGCTGCCCCTTGTAGCACAGCAGAAGGCTTACCCGGGGCCACGATGCGCAAGGAATCAGTGTCTTTGCTTCGCACCACCCACTCAACGGTTGTGCCTTCAGGAACGCGGAGGTTTCCAATATCGAGGAGTGTTTCGCTAGGCAGTTTTGTGTATGCGGGTGGGATGGTTGTGATTTCCAAACCCACCAACGTTGGAACAGGCAGGGCGATTAAATCATGCATGGAGGAGGAGACCCCACCGCCCGTCAATCGAAAGGAAATATTCTCACGCACCAACGGAAAGGTGTGCTGGAAGGTGTTGCCGACGCGTTCCATTCGGTATCGGCTCTCACCAACCTCGACCATGACCACTTCCGGAATTACTTCGCCTGCCGTTGAGGCTGTGAGTAAAAAGGGCTGCATAGCAGGTACCCGCAGGTCATCATTTACCACAAAAGAGAAAGGGGGAGGAGGGACAAAATCTTGTCGGTGAGCGAGGATTCGGCTGGCCGGCTCCTTCACCAGAGAAGGGCTCCAAACCCACAAGCCTGAGGCGAGGACAAGCACCGGAACGGCGTACCGCAATAACCCTTTGCTTTTTTCCCAGTCGATGGCTCGCTTGAAAGCAATAGGCTGAAGCGCGGACGTTCGCTTTTCAATGGAGGCCTCCAACAGCGACATGTCTGTGGAGCGAGGGCCTAAACCTAGTTGCTGTTGAAGTTGGAGGACATTTAACAATCGGTCGCTGATTTCGGGAAAATGCCGACCAATTAAAGCGCTGGCTTCTTCGTGCGACAAACCTTTTCCAATTCGGGCCCACTTCAGCACAGGAGCAACCAACCAAACCGCGAGTAATATGGAATTACTGGTTAAGAGGGTCCAGAATAGGACAGTGCGTCCAGCGATTCCGAAATGCCCAACCGATTCAATCAACGCAAAACCAATGCCGCTGCACACTAAAACCGCCAACCATCGGAGCACCCCATTTATGAGTTGGTTGAGGTAATATGCTCGGATGAAGTCATCGAGCTTTTGAAGAAGGCTTCCACGTTGGGACATTGCTATACGAAGTTACGATTCAACGCGGGTTTAACCGTGTGTTATTGTGCGCATGAAAGCAGTCAAAGGGAATGTGTGTACTTTTGACTCCCCCAAGTTGGAAGCACCGATTCACATGCGCACAATTCTTACCGTCATCTCTCCGATTATTCGGGTCAGTTTTTTCGCCACCTTTTTGACGTTGATCGCCGTTCCAAATGGCTGGTCTCAAGTAGTAATCAACGAATTTGACCCCTCAGGCCCAGGCACGGATACTGAGGAGTTTGTTGAGCTTTACGGCGCCCCTAACGAAGGCCTCACCGGCTATGTGTTGGTTATCTATAACGGTTCCAATGCTCAATCGAATTTGACGGTTGATTTAACAGGGCTTTCCCTCGACGCTGATGGGTTTTTGCTGATTGGAGGACCGGGCTTGCCGGAGGCGGACGTGGTCATTGAATCAACGAACTGGCTTCAAGTTGGGCAAGAAGGCATCGCCTTGTATGACTCTGATGCGGCGAATTTTCCGAACGGAACACCGGTCACCGATGAGGATATATTGGACGCAGTTGTCTACGGCAACAACCAACCACCGATGCTGAGTTTGTTGGACGTTTTGACGCCAAATGGGGTTCAACTCAACGAAAGTGCAGAAGGCCTGGCGGACTATCAAGGTTTGTCACGTGTGCCCGACGGCGGCGCCCCGCAAACACCAGGCGACTTCATACTTCAAGCCCCCACACCTGGTTACAGCAATGTATTGGTGTGTGACGGCGGGCAGATCGCCCTACAAAATGAAGCCAACAGCCAGGTTTGCACGGACGAGAGTGAGTTGGTGTTGATTCAACTATCCCACACCAATGACGTGTCGGAAGCAGCATTTACATCAATAGTTTCTGACGCGGAAACAGGGCTGATTATTGCCGCGTTTGATGGGCCGGCGGTCAACGTTGCTGGAATAGGGGACGGGGTGTTTGAGGTGTTTGGTGTCTCGCACGATGCTCCTCTGGTGGCATCGACTCTTGAAGCCGGGCAGCCCGTGGAGGCCATTGAGGGTGAAGGGTGTTACGCCTTTGCATTCAACTCCATAGAGGTCATTGGTGAGACATGTGATCCGCCCGCGTGCGATGGAGGTAACGTAACAGATGCGTCAGGCACGCCATCAGCACTGGGATGTTTGGGCATGGAAAACGCAGTGGTCACATTCGGCTACACATCGGAGGCGGTGGAAGCAGAGTACATATTCGTCATTACTGATGAGGCCCAAGTTATCTTGGATACCATTGGGTTTCCGCAGTACGATTTCACAGCGCTGGGTGTAGGATCATATCAGGTATGGGGAAGCAGTGGTTTGGGCGGATTTGATGGAGCTACGCTTGAGGCAGGTAGCGCGTTGAGTGGCATCCTAGGTGTAGAGTGCGATAGCTTGAGCAACTCTTTTCTAGAAGTGGAAATTCTAGATTGTGAGAGTGCTAGTTTTTGCGAAGAAATCTACATTTCTGAGTACGTAGAGGGCAACAGCAACAACAAGGCAATAGAGCTTTACAATCCGTCACCTGTAGCGATAAACCTGGAAGGGTACCACATGGAGACGTGGAACAACGGTGCTTCAGAAGCCACCAACACCCAATTGCTCGAAGGTTCGATAGAGCCGAATGATGTGTTTGTTATCATGAATGTTCTCGCTGCACCCGAGCTCTACCAGGCAGCGGATATTGAAAGCCAGGTTACATGGTTCAACGGTAATGATGTTATTGTGCTGTATCATGACGGGGTAATCATCGATCAGATGGGTGAGTTTGGACCTGACCCGGGTGCGCCATTCACAGTTGATGGAGGCGCTGGGGAAATGGCGGAATACACGTTGGTGCGCAAATCGAATGTCTCCCAAGGGAGCACAGATTGGGAAGTGGGCCAATACCAATGGGATGTCTACCCCCAGGATACGTTCGACTTTATAGGGTATCATTCAGCCACATGCACAGGCACACCGGACATGGCATTGGGGTTTGCCGCCACCGACTTGTACGTGTTTGAAGGCGGTGGCGCGGAAGTCGTCATCCAAGTGGCGTATCCACTACAAGATGCGACCGTTTCTGTGAATGTTGTTGGGGGCACAGCGACCGCAGGCGAAGATTTCCCAAGCGTTTTCCCACTTCCGGAAATCTCCTTCCCTACAGGACTGCTAAACGATCAATCGTTCGTTTTCGCGGCCATTAATGATGAGGAACCAGAGGGTGAGGAGACAGTTGAGTTGGCCATTGAGGTGACTTCCGGCGAGGTGTTGCTGCTCATCGATACTGTAACCATTCACATTCAACCGTCGGATCTAACCTACCCTGTTTACGACATTGCTACAGTGCGGTCTGTCGATTTTGTTTCCGGTGTTACAGATAGCTTGGGCGTGTCTTGCGAATTGCGTGGAATCGCGCACGGTTGGAACGACTACCCATCGGGCCTACAGTTCACCCTGATTGACTCCACCCACGGCATTAACGTCTTTAGCCCACTTTCAGATTTTGGTTACGAGCAAGTGGTTCCTGGCGACAGCTTGCGCATTCGTGGAACCATTGCGCAATTTGCGGGATTGACCCAAATTATTGCTGACACTGTGATTTACGAAGGTTCGGGTTTCTTAACCGAACAACCGGAGCTGGTACAAGAACTCAATGAGGAGACTGAATCGCATGTGATTCGATTGAAGTGTGCGGAGTTGGTCGATGTTGCTCAGTGGACGAACAGTGCGCCGAGCTTCGAGGTGGATATCACGACAGGCACGAATACCTATACCATGCGGATCGATGCCAACACAGACCTCTTCTTGACCGAGCCGCCGGTTGGAGTTTTTGGAGTGACCGGCATTGGTGATCAGCGCGATTTTGATGCGCCCCACCTTGAAGGCTACCGCATTTCTCCACGCTACCAATCGGATTTAACGGAACCGGTGGATGCGGCGTTCACGGTTACTTCCCCTTGGAATTTGCTAGATGGTGACCTTCAAATTGAGAACCTCAGCACCGGAGCCGCAGGGTATTATTGGATTTTTGGTGATGGAGGGACCAGCGACGAGGAGAATCCAGTTTACTCTTATTCCGAAGAAGGGGTGTATGAAGTGAACTTGACGGTATTCAGCACTGATGGGTATTGCTCAGATCAAGTAGCGGTAGAAGTCGACGTCATTGTTGTATCGGTGGACGAGCTTGACTTCGAAGTGAACCTTTGGCCAAACCCCGCAACTGGCGCTGTAATTTTCGAGTCCGATGAAAACCTGAGCCAGGTTCAGGTCTACGGATTGGACGGGCGCATTCTGATATCGAACGCACCCAATCAGAAGCGTTTCATGTTGGACGTTTCTGGCTGGCCTGCCGGAATTTATGTTGCGCGCATCACCACTTCTAAAGGAACCAAAACGGTTCAACTCCTGCGCGCCGGCCGTTAATCAACAGGTCGCTCCAAATAGCCCGAGCAACAACAGCAAGTCTGCAACGGACACTACAGCATCGTTGGTTAAGTCGCCTGGGCAGATGTCGAGCGCACTGCAAACACAAAGCTCAAGTCCATCGTTGACCCCGTCTTGGTCAGAGTCGGCGGATAAAGGGTCGGTTCCGTAAACGTTGATTTCAAGCGCGTCGCTCAGGCCATCCCCATCGGTGTCGCTGCATGCATCACCGACGCCATCGTCGTTAAAGTCACCCTGGTCCAGGTTCTCGGCGTAGGTGCAATTATCCTCAAAGTCATCCACGCCGTCTTCGTCTGAATCAGGCGCTGACCCCAGCATACCCCCAAGCCCTAAGTCGCCTACTACAATGAAGTGGTCTGAAGCTTCAAGCGCATCATCCGCTTGCAAGCCTAGCTGGGCGAGTCGCACAGGGCTCATGTCGGCAGTTCGAACCACGAACCCTGCTTTTAAATCAACAGAAGCATCGGAGGTTATAAGGTAATCTAGCTTTCCAGGCATCCATTCGGAGTTGATGTTACCGCTCATCCATGTGAAGTCAAACGGATGGTCAGTTTGCAGCAGCGGATGTTCGGTGAGTTCGGTTCCGTCCCAATCGGGATTAAAATCTGGACCGTGGGCATTTTCGTTGCTGATGTCACCTGTTACAAGGGTATAAATAGGCGCTTCAAGCCCCACCATGTTGAGGTCACCGCCGTAGACGACAGGCGTATTCCATGGAATACTCAACCCTTCTTCACCGTAGATGGCGTTACGCAAGAACCCCATGTATTCGTCTGCTTCTGCTTGACGCTGTGCTTCGTTGGAAGATCCTCCACAGCACTTCAAGTGACTACTCGTTATCAACAGAGGCATCCCCCAGTCGGGATGGCCCTCAACCAAAGCGGGAAACTGCCGTGTTACCGAGGCATAGGAGGATAGGATGTCTCCCTTGGCGGCGATCATCAAATCCCAATCATCCTTTACTACGTTCCACGATCCACCACCCTCAATGGGCAACCAGTCGTTGAGGAGGTTTTGGACGAATGATGAGCTGACATCGGAAACTTCTGATAACGCTAAGATGTCAGGGCTTACTGCCTGCAATATTCGCTCCATAGCCTGCTGAGCGTTTGCCTCGTCCATGCGCCCGTTCATATTCCAAAAAGCAATTCGATTGAGGGTGCCCTCTGGTCGTTCAACGCTCACCGGGAGGAAGGGGACTGGGGAATCGCTGAGGGCGTGTTCCATTCCTGCCACTGGAAAACCGGTCTGCGTAGCATTGTCATACCAAGCCACTCGAACATTGGGCCCTGCGACTTGAGCTAAATCGCGATTGAAGGCGATTTCAAATTCCTTTCCACTGTAGGTGGGGGCTGCCCTCATACCCACCTCGTTGAAGGATTCGATTCCGGAACCGTTTGTGTAACGAATGGCTTGTCGGGTGGCCAAGTTAATGAGCAGATCAACCCCAAGTCCTTGACCGGCATAATCGACCCCGGTGTTGGGGTCGTCGTCGAGGTCCAAAAGGATGCGAAAATCATTGGGCAGAACATCCTCGTCCAAAGCCACCTCTCCCACCATCTCAACATGCAAGTAAAGCCATTTAGTGTTACTGCTAAGCGCTGCAGAAACGAACGGACCACCGTCGGTATTCGTGCTGTGCGGAATGACTCCCCAATCTTCAAACTGATTGTCTAATTGAATTTGCCCCCAAACGGGAAGGGCGACGAATGCGAAAAAGGCGACGGTGAGATTTTTCATACGGAGCGTAATTAAAGTGCAAGCAAGTTACGGGTAGATTTGCCGGCATGAATCGCCGCCAAAGCACTTGGATGCTGCACTTCATTGTCTTGATTTTCGGTTTTACGGGAATCTTGGGCAAACTCATCTCGCTCGATGCGGAACCGCTGGTCTTTTGGCGGGTGCTGTT
>MDTC01194223.1_pt1 | contig 17624 bp, 17 predicted proteins | sample 811181 | NCBI WGS metagenome assembly MDTC01 (sample SAMN05326644, study PRJNA326480) | marine metagenome | isolation source: seawater | place: Pacific Ocean: North | collected 2011 | reverse complement strand
GTCGGTGAGCTAGTGCGCATGGCGGCGGAGCGCGGCCGGGCCACACGCGAGTCCATCAAGCTCGGCATTTGCGGAGAGCATGGAGGCGACCCGGCGTCCGTTGCCTTTTGTCACGAGGTCGGTCTCGACTATGTCTCGTGCTCCCCCTATCGTGTGCCCGTGGCACGCTTGGCAGCCGCCCAAGCTGCGATAGGACCCCCACGCAACGAGTGATAGACTTGTAAGTAAGGTCGCTGGCTGCCCAGCCGCAGCGCGCTTGTTCGCTTAATACTGCGCCCAGTCCGGCTTGATTGGGGTCAACAGAGCGTCGCCGGCGGTTAGGGGCTGGCCAGTTTCGGAGGCCTTTTTTGCATATTCGAGGCGCAGCATCGCCATGCCCTTGCCAGCATGGCCGGAGCACATGCTGCCGACGTCGATCGAGCCAAATCGAATAGGCGTGTCCGGTGCCGGCACGGGCCCTTCTATATCGACTGGCATGAGGCGGCGGCGGATGGTGCCGCGGTGCTTCTGCCGGGCCGTGTTCTCCTGGCCTACGTAACAGCCTTTATCAAAGTCAACGCCATTGAGCTCCTCGAAATTGCTTTCCAGTAGGAATGCCTTATCCACGAGCATATCACGGCTGCCGTCTGGGATACCGAGCGACAGCCGCAAGTCGTCGAAGGCGTCCACCTCGCAACGGACATAGCCCGCCGAGGAGAGCGTGTTCTCCACCTCAGACCTGGGTAGAACGACCCGCCAGCCAAGATCCCTCAGCCGCGGGTCCGCGAACAATGCGCCACCGCCATGGTCGAAAATAGGCGCCGAGCGAACGCCAGGCAAAGCGACGACCTCGAAGCGATCCGTGACATCGCTGATCGTCACTTCGGCCCGCAGGCGATAGATACTCAGGCGCCGAACAAGATCAGGCAGACGGTCGCGTTCGCAATCGAGCGCCAGTCCATCGCCGAAGAGGAAGACGAAAAAATCGTGCAGGTACTTGCCTTGCGGGTTCAGCAGAGCCGCATAGACAGCAGTATTCACTGAGACCTTGGTGACGTCGTTCGACACCAAGTCTTGCAGAAAACCATGGGCCCCAACACCTTCCAGCAGAACCACGCCGCGGTCCCCAAGGACGACATAGGCCTCGTCACACATCGATTCACACATTTTCTAGATGTTACTTAAGGCGCACGCACGGGCAGCGCAAGCCCGCGGGCTGCTTGGCAAGGGATGGTGCGCGGTCGTATAACCACACCATGCTTGTCTCCTTCATCGACGAGTCGATTCCCTATGACGGCCACAGCCCAAACAGTCAGCCGCTTGGCGGCGGCGAAAAAGCTTTGGCGGGCCTGGCTGCGGCATTGGCGCGGGCGGGTCATACCGTACGTGTATTCAACCGCTGTGCCTTTCCCATCGTTATCGACGGTGTCAGTTGGCAGCCCCTTGATGACTGTCGTGCGGCCCAATCCGACTGGTTGATCGTGCACAAAGATCCGCGCATGCTGGGCCGCATTGCCGATGCTGAGCGGCGGGCGCTGCTACTGTCCGGCTCAGCGGAAGCCTTGGGCGATGTACGCCTCGAGGCATTGGTCAAAGATTTTGAGCCCACACTGATCTTTTTCGGCAAGGCACACAGCTGCTCCTTGCCGGCCGCCCTACAATCGATGGCTTCGGTGAGCTTGGAACTGGGTGTCTCTGAGTTTTATCGCAAGGCCGCGCCGATGGCCCCGGTCAATCCACCGCGGGCCCTTGTCACTACCCATCCCGGGCGCGGCCTTGATTGGTTGCTTGATGTCTGGTGCGAGAAGATCTTTCCCGAGATCCCCTGGGCCGAGCTCCACATCTATTCCACGGTGCTTGAACGTGGTGCCCTAGGCGCAACCATTCCGGAGCGTCTGGTACCGGTTTTCAACAAGGCGCGTGCTGCGGAGGCACAAGGGGTGAGACTCAAGCGCCCGCTTGGCGATGCCGAGATGATCGACGCCTATCGTCAGGCGCGCGTACATCTGTATCCGGGCAGCGAACGCGACATGCTGTGCAGCACACTGGCCGAAACCCAGTCGGTCGGTCTGCCTTGCGTGGTACGCCCACTCGGCGCCACGAAAGAGAGAATGCGAGATGGCGAGAGCGGTTATCTGGCTGAAGATGGCGATGCCTTTGCCGCTGCGGCAAAGGCGCTTCTGCTGGACACGGACATCTTCAATAGCTTCAGCGAGCAGGCCCGGGCGAGCCAGGCGAATGGAAATTGGGACCATGCTGTTCGCCAACTGACGCAGGTCATGGTGTGAAAATTCTCTTCATCACCTCGACCCGCATCGGCGACGCCGTGCTGTCGTGCGGGTTGCTGGGCGCCTTGATAGACGATCACGCGGATGCGCGCATAACCGTTGCCTGTGGGCCCGCCGCAGCAGGGCTGTTCGAGGCTGTGCCGCAAGTCGAACAAGTTTGGGCGTTCGGCAAGCGACGCTGGGCTGGCCATTGGCGCTCCCTGTGGCGTGCCAGCGTCGGCCGACGCTGGGACCTGCTCGTAGATTTGCGCAATTCTGTCATGCCGTTTCTGTTGTGGGCAAGGCGCAGGCGCGTCCTGCGCAGCCGGCCTGACGGCCGCCATCAGGTTGAACGTCTTGCGGAAGTGTTGGGTCTTGAGCCACCGCCCGCGCCACGCATGTGGATCGGCGAGCACCATCGCAAGGCGGCGCTGCAGTGCCTGGGTGAAGATCAGCCCTTGCTGGCGCTGGGGCCCACGGCGAACTGGCGAGGCAAGGAATGGTCAGCCGAGCGCTACCGTGAACTAGCCAGCCGCTTGACTGGGTCGATGGGACCGCTTTCTGGCGCAAGGGTCGTCCTTCTGGGCGGTCCGGGCGAGGAAGCCGTCGCGGCCAAGGTAACGACGAATGGTGCCATAAACCTGGTTGGCCAGCTAGATTTGTTAACAGCAGCGGCAGTCATCGCCCGCTGTAATCTCTACGTCGGAAACGATTCCGGGCTGATGCATATCGCCGCGGCCACTGGCATTCCGACCCTCGGCCTTTTCGGCCCCAGCCGTGAGGAGAATTACGCGCCCTGGGGCGTGCGTAGCGCAAATGTGAGGACACCCGAAAGCTTCCAATCGCTAATCGAGGCACCGGATTACGACCACTGCACCACGGACAGCCTGATGGGCTCTCTCAGCGTCGATGCCGTAGAGGCGGCGGCCCTGTCCCTATGTCAGCGCTGCCAGGTCTCGGAGCCGTGAGCAGCGAGGCGCTATCTCTATCGGCTGTGGTGGTAGCTCACAACGAAGCACACCAACTTTCGCAATGCCTAGAATGCCTTTGCCTAGCGGATGACATTGTCGTGGTACTCGACCGTTGCAGCGATGACTCAAGAACCATTGCCGAGCGGTTTGCGCAGACAGTTATCGAGGGGGCGTGGCCGATCGAGGGCGCGCGGCGCAATGTTGGACTCGAGGCCGCGAAAGGCGATTGGATCCTAGAAGTCGATGCCGACGAGCGCGTGCCCGAAGCCTTGTTCCGCGAGATACGCAAGACTGTGGCATCGGCGGCGCCAGGCTACTTTCTCGTTCCATTAGATAACTATATCGGCGATCGCCTGGTCAAACACGGTTGGGGCGGCTCGTGGGGCGTCGGCGCGGCGCCGCGCCTGTCGAGCCCGGGTGCGAAGCGCTGGGGGCAGCAACGGATACACCCTAGTCTCGCGCTCAAGGGACCGAAGCGCTGGTTGACCACGCCAATCGCCCACTATGTCGACCGCGATCTGAACGACATGATGGACCGCCTCAAGCGCTATACGGATGCCAGCGCAGCAGATCTCAGGGCGAGTGGGAAGCCCTCTCCGGCGACGTGGTGGATCGTAAGGCGCAGCATCGGGCGCCTTTTCAAGTGCTATGTCATGCGCAAGGGCTATCGCGAAGGTGGCTACGGCCTGCTGATTGCGGTGATGGCGGCGCTTTATCCCCTGCTGTCGCACTTCAAGGCGTCGTTGGAAGGCGACGAGAATACTCTGTTGTGAAGCTGATGCAGACCATGGCCGGCGCGCGCCATGGCGGCGCCGAAGTGTTCTTCACCCGCCTTGCTGGCGCCTTCGCGCGGCGCGGTGTCGAGCAGACCGTGGTGATTAGGCCCGAGCCCACGCGCGAGACCGTCCTGGCAGGCGAAGGCGCGACAATCGAGACGCTACCCTTCGGCGGCTATTTCGATTTCGCCACCGCCCGCGGCCTGCGGCGTCTGATCGAGACAAGACAGCCTGACATCGTGCTCAGTTGGATGAATCGGGCGACGCGAGCGACGCGCCGAGCGCGACGTGGATGTTCCGCGCCCTTTATCCACGTGGCCAGGCTCGGCGGCTATTACGATATCGCCTACTATGCCGACTGTGACCACCTGATAGGCAATACACCCGATATAGTTGACTATCTCGTGCGCGAAGGTTGGCCAGAGACGCGCGTCCATTACCTACCGAATTTTATTGATGCGACTGCCTTACCCGCCATTCCACGCGACACCTTCGACACACCGGACGATACTACTCTTATTGTTGCTATGGGTCGATTGCACGAGAATAAGGGTTTCGATGTTCTGCTTCAAGCACTGGCAGATCTCCCGGGACATATACTTTGGTTGGCGGGCGAGGGGCCTTTGCGTGGGGCGCTGGAGAACCAGGTAGACGCAAATGGCATCGCGCGCCGGGTGCGTTTTCTTGGTTGGCGCGATGATATTGCTGCGTTGCTGGCGGCGGCAGACGTCTTTGTCTGTGCGTCGCGCATAGAGCCGCTTGGCAATGTCATCATAGAGGCTTGGGCGCATGGGGTACCAGTGGTCTCTTCTGCTGCGGAAGGCCCATCGCAACTGATCGACCACGACCACAACGGCTTGTTAGTGCCCAAGGAAGACAGCTCAGCGTTGGCGGCGGCTATTCGGCGGGCGAGCGCGCCCAATCTCGCCAAAGCTTTGACGGTCGCGGGGCTGGCCAGCTATGAGGCGACTTTCACCGAAGATGCAGTGGTCGCACGTTACCTGGAGTTTCTGGAGCGAGTGGCCTGATGTGTGGCATCGGGGGCATATACGCCACCGACGGCGCGCCGGATGTCGCCGTGCTCGATGCCATGGCGAAGGCGCTGGCGCATCGTGGGCCAGATGGTGGTGGGAGACATGTCTCCGGGCCGGTCGGCATGGTCCATACGCGCCTTGCCATCGTCGATTTGGAAAGCGGCGACCAGCCCATTGGTGAATGGCAGCATGATGGCGGCGCGGTGCTGGTCGCGAACGGTGAGATCTACAATGATCCTGAACTACGCAGCCGGCTCGACGATGTCGCGTTTGCAACAAAATCGGACTGTGAGCCCCCTTTGCACCTCTGGCGCCGGCATGCAGATTCCTTTGCAAACCATTTACGTGGCATGTATGCCATGGCAATCCATGACCGAAACACGGCCCGCCTGATACTGGCGCGGGATCCCTTCGGCATCAAACCGCTATATGTCACCGAAGGGGCGTTCGGTGTAGCATTTGCGTCAGAGCCGCAGGCGCTTCTAGCTGCGGGTCTGGTGGCACCAGCCATCGATGAACAGGCACGAGATATTTTTCTGCAATTGCAGTTTTCCAGCGGCAAACGGACTCTTTTCGACGGCATAGAGCGCGTTATGCCAGGCGAGACTTTGGAAATCTCGAACGGGAAAATCATCACGCGCCAACGCATTCAGCCATTACCGCGGGGCCGGCACAACTTCGCTAGCGAGGAAGAGGCGATGCACGCCTTCAACGCGGCGTTGGAGGATACCGTCCGCTGCCACCGCCGAGCCGACGTACCCTACGGGATGTTCCTTTCGGGAGGACTAGATTCAAGTGCCGTGCTGGCCATGATGGCGCGCCTCGATTCGAAGCCGGTACTGGCCTATACCGCCAGCTTCCCTGACACGAGTGCTACGGATGAGCGCGTCAGAGCCGCAAACGTTGCTGTGGCAGCCGGTGCAGAACACCGCACGGTAGAAGTCACCGCGGCGGATTTCTGGCGGACCCTGCCGCGCATTGCCGCAGCCGTGGACGATGCCTGCGCCGACTATGCCATCGTGCCGAGCTACCTCTTGGCGGAAACGGCGGCGCACGATGTAAAAGTGGTACTGACAGGTGAGGGCGGTGACGAGATGCTGGCTGGGTACGGCCGCTACCGGGCGGCCCTACGTCCACGTCTGTTGGGTGGCAAGACCATGCATGGGCGCGGTATTTTCGATAACCTAGGTGTCCTACGGCAGAACCCGAAAGGCTGGCGTGACGATATTGCCGAGGCCGAGCTTTTAACTCATCGCAAGAACAGTCGACTTCAAACTTTACAGGAAATCGACATCGCCGAATGGTTACCTAATGATTTGCTGACCAAACTAGATCGTTGCCTCATGGCACATGGGTTGGAAGGCCGAGCACCGTTCGTTGATGTGCGCTTTGCAGAATTCGCCTTTGCCTTGCCAGACAGGCTGAAAGTGCAGGGGCGTTTGGGCAAGTGGATTCTGCGCCGCTGGCTAGCCGATGCCTTGCCGGCGGCAGAGCCCTTTGCCGACAAACAGGGCTTCACCGTTCCGGTCGGCGATTGGATGGCAGGTCAGGCGACACGTCTCGCACCGCTTGTTGCGGGACAGCCGGGGATCGCAGAGATCTGCCTCCCTGGCAGGGTCGACGTTTTATTCGCGCGCCTCGACAAGAGACGCATCTTTGCCGCCTGGACCTTGCTGTTCTACGCACTATGGCACAGCGCCCACATTCTCGGCATGGCCGGAGATGGCGATGTTTTCGATTGCCTTGCCGACTCTGCCAGGTGGGGTTAGCGCTATTGAAGAAAGAAGCCGACTTGCGTCGGCTCCGGCAGTACGTCCGAAGGTGCTTGAGGCTTGTTCTCCACCCGCACCCACCACTCACACTACACCTTCAATTGCGGGCCATCATGCGCGAAAGACAAATTTCTTGCGATGTTTTTCGGCGCTGCCTCCAGCTCCGGGCCCAAATTCGGCGACCCATGCATGCTACAAAATGACCCAAGTCCGACATTCGAAAAGACTGGCCGACAACATATGAATGCGGATAGGCCAGCTGCGGCAAGTGTTGTTTGCATCGACGAAATGCGCCTGTGCCTCAAAACCATCCGGCATGCGAGCCTGGCACCTACTCAACCTGAGATACCGAGGCGATATGAGTGGGCGGTTCACCTTGAGAAAGAAATTCTCGCCAGCCGCCAAATCCTGTGATGTCTATCGCACTGTCCAGGCCATCCTGCTCACAAATAAAGCCTTTCACCCAACCGCTCACAGCGAGTTCGAGCGTGCCTATGCCGAGCGGTGGCGGGATGTCCTTGATGAATGCGCCGACCGCAGCCAGCGGCAACGCCCACACCTCGAGGTAGATGGCTGCGCCGTCGGCATCGCGCACCAACCCAGGGCGCGCCGGCCCGTCGCCCGCAAGGGCGTAAAGCCGATAGCGGGGCACGGTGCGATCGGCGCGCAGAAAGCGTGCGCCGTGTCGGGTCAGCTCGCCGTTTAGCGCCATGCCGGACATGTGGGCGCCAACAACGGCAAGCTCAAGCTCGCCAGCTTCGGTGTGGTTTTCAGACCTAGCCGGCGGTGGCACGGTAGCGCTGGGCGCCGTGGCGTGATGAACCGCCGCGGCCAACGCCGCGATTTCGGCGTCGTTACCGGCGGGGGCAAGCAAGGTGACTCCGCCAGGAAGCCCGTCTCGGCGCGGGGACACAGGCACCGCCACACCGCACAAATCGAGAAGGTTGACGAAATTGGTGTAGGTGCCCAGCAAGGCATTGGTACGAATAGGGTCGGCCTCCACCTCTACAACACTGTAAAGCTTAGGTACGGTTGGCACACAAATCATATCAACAGTGGCCATCAGCGTCTGCGCCGGTCGCTTCAATTCGGCGAAGCGGTAAAACCCGTGGAACACGTCATGGGCACCGAGGGTCGCGGCCTTTCCGATGACCTCGCGTGTCACCGGATGCAGTGCCCCAGGATCATCCCTGAGTAACGACTCAACCACCGCATAGCGCTCAGCGATCCACGGTCCCAAGTAAAGCAAGTCGGCTATCTCGTAGAAGACCGAGAAATCCAGTTCGACGATGTTCGCGCCGAGCTCCCGCAGCGCTTCAAGCGCGCCTTCGAACATATCAGATTGGATCGCGTCACCGAAAAACCGCCGTGTCACGGATGAAGGAACGCCCACCTTGACCTGCGTCGGCAACGCGCTGGACGCACGCACGGGCATCGGTCGTGAGTACGGGTCGTCGGCATCATAGGCCGCGACCGCGCGATATGCGCGCTCGGCGTCGGCTACTGAAAGAGCGAATATGGATACCGTATCGAGCGTGCGGCACGCTGGCACGACACCAACGGTCGAGATTAGGCCGCACGACGGCTTGAGACCGACGATGTTGTTCATGGCTGCTGGCACGCGGCCTGAGCCAGCGGTATCGGTTCCGAGCGCGAAGCTGACTATGCCGTGCGCCACGGCGACGGCGGAGCCAGAGCTCGAGCCACCTGGAACGAGCGAGGGATCGCACGCATTGCGCGGTGGCGCAAAGGGCGTCCGCAGTCCGACCAATCCCGTCGCAAACTGATCGAGATTGGTCTTGCCCACGGGAATCGCGCCCGCCGCGCGCAGCCTGGTGACACAGGTGGCATCGCGCTCGGCCACATAAGCAAAAGCGGGACAGGCCGCGGTCGTCGGCATCCCAGCGACGTCAATGTTGTCCTTAACCGCAAATGGCACGCCCCACAACGGATAGGCCACGGGATCGAAAGGCGAGAGAGCCAGCGCCGCAACCGAAAGCGTGTCAGCATCGGCGATGTGCAAGAAAATGCCAGGATCCTGCGCCCGCTCAACGCGTGCCAAGACCTCCCTCATCATAGCCACGGGATCGGCGCCCGCGGCATAGGCTGTGTGCAGGCTCGGCACATCGAAGGCTAGGTCATTCATCGCTCGCCTCGAGGAAGCGGACCGGTCTTTCCCAATGGATCAATATTACGCAACCCGACTCGGACCATACGGAATGCTCGCTGCCTAAGGGGTTGAAGACCACGCTGCCCGCCTCCATAGTCGCCATGTTCGTCCGATTGCGCACCGTCCAGCACCATGATCGTTTCCAGGCCTTCGTGACGGTGCCGCTGCACCGTGGCGGCGGGAGCGTAGCGCAATAAAGCAACCGCCGGCTCTCCCACTATCAGGCGACAAATTTCCACGCCGCCGGCGAAGGGCTCAAACGTCATGTCGCGCCAACTTCCAACCAGCAACCCAGGCAAAGCAATCTCAGCCACGACTTAGTCCTTCCAAAATTTCGTCCACAGTTGCCGCCCAACCAACAATGCCGCCCTGCGCTACAATCATATCGATGGTCGCGGCTTTGAAGGCGGGAAAGTAACTCTCTGTCGCGTCCGTTGCGAGCAGGCAGTCGAATCCGCGGTCGTTGGCTTCGCGCATAGTGGTTTGCACACAAACTTCTGTCGTGACGCCGGCAAGGACGAGCTGACGAATACCAGTACTGGACAAGTGGTTTGTGAGATTAGTGTTAAAGAATGCTCCCTTGCCAGGCTTGTCGATGACCGCTTCTCCTGGCAAGGGCGCCAGATCGGGAACGATCTCGGTCCCGGGTTCTCCGGCGATGAGAAGGCGGCCCATCGGCCCGGTGTCACCGATCTTGAGGCGTGGTGCGCCACGCTCGCGCTTTGCGGGCGGACAGTCCGACAGGTCTGGCCGATGGCATTCGCGCGTATGCATGACCGGCAGCCCGCCGGAACGGAACCCATCCAGCAATCGCTTGACGACCGGAACGGTCGCGCCAAGTGGCGCGACATCATTGCCCAGGCTTTCACCGAAACCACCAGGCTCGATGAAATCGCGCTGCATGTCTATGATGAGCAGTGCGAGCGCGTCCTTGTCGAAGGAAAAAACGAAGGGTCGGGCGGCGATCTCTGCCATCACCCGTGTCCCGCCATGTGATGGCCAACTTCGTGCATGTCAGCGGTATCGATCGGTGTTTCGAACGTAATACGGCCCTCCGACATGACGAGCACACGGTCGGCAAGTTCGAATATCTCGTCCAGATCCTCGCTCAACAGCAAAACGGCGGCGCCGGCATTGCGCGCGGCCATGACCCGGCTGCGAATCTCAACGACTGCCGAGAAGTCGAGGCCGAAGCAGGGGTTCGAGATGATAAGCAGGTCGACCGGGCCCGACAGCTCGCGCGCGAGCACGGCACGCTGCACATTGCCGCCGGACAAGTCACGCATCGGGCTGTCGAGTGAATTCGTCTTGACCTTGAAGGCTTCGACAAGCTCTGCGGCTTGGCGAGTCATGTCACGGCGCTTGAGCCAGAACCGCTGGGCCCCGGTCGACGTCGCATCGAATGTGCGGAAGGAAATATTTTCGGCCACGCTCATGCGCGGGGCACAAGCGTTGCGCAGGGGCTCTTCGGGCAGATAGCGCACCTTGTGTCGCTGCGCTTCCGCGCGCGTTGCACCGTAGCTTTCCCCACGCACTTCGATGCGCCCGGCGGTCAGCGGTCGTTGGCCGGCCAGCATTTCCATGAACTCCATTTGGCCGTTGCCGGAGACTCCAGCGATCCCGACGATCTCGCCTGCGCGCACGTTGAGATGGTCGATCACGATCTCGGCGACCCCGGCGCGATCTTCGGCGCGCGCGTCCTTAACCACAAGCACCGGCTGCCCCGGTTCTCCGACGCGTTTCGCAGGCTCGCCGAGACTGTCATCGCCGACCATCATCCGGGCCAAGTCGATGTGGCCGAGCTGCACCACTTTGCCCTGGCCAGCGCAATGACCGCGACGGAGAACGGTCACGTCATCAGCATAGGCCGTGACCTCGCGGAACTTATGCGAGATCATCAGGACGGTAATCCGGCCGGCCTGGGTCAGGCCGCGCATGAGCCCGAGAACCTCATCGGCCTCGTCAGGCGTGAGGACGGAGGTGGGCTCGTCTAGAATGAGAAGACGGCGACCGAGATAGAGCTGTTTTATGATCTCCAGCTTCTGCTTTTCGCCAGCAGCGAGCCGCGCAACCGGTACCTCGAGAGGAACCTGGAACGGCATCGTGGTCATGAAATCGGCTAGCGCACGGCGCTCGCGCTGCCAGTCCAGGACCCGCGGCGCATCCTCGCGGCTGATGACCATGTTCTCTGCCCCGGTCAGCGACGGAACCAGAGTGAAATGCTGATACACCATGCCGAGTCCCACGGCATGGGCTTGGCGTGGATTGGCTATTTCGACCTGGTGATCGTCGATCATAAGCTCGCCAGCGCTTGCCCGATAGTAGCCCATGATGCACTTGACCAACGTCGACTTGCCTGCGCCGTTCTCGCCGAGCAAGGCGTGAAAGGAGCCAGCCGGCACTTTGATAGAGACATCGTCGAGCGCGGTGAATTCGCCGAAGCGCATAGTCATGCCGACCGTCTCGAGCCTGACAGCGCTCATGGCAAGTTCTGTATGAATGCCGCCGAATTCGAAACGCTGCCGAATACGCCGCCCTGCATCTTCACCATCCTCACTGCCGCCTGATGATTCCCACGGTCGGTAGCGCCGCAACAATCCTCGAGAAGCAGACACTCGAAGCCGCGATCATTGGCTTCGCGCATGGTGGTGTGCACGCAGACATCGGTGGTGATGCCGGTCAGCACGAGATTATCGATCCCGCGGGTGCGTAGCATGAGCTCGAGGTCGGTTGCATAGAAGCTGCCTTTGCCCGGCTTGTCGATCACGGGTTCCTCGGCAAACGGTGCCAGCTCGTCAATAATCTGCCAGCCAGGCTCACCGCGCACGAGAATGCGCCCACACGGGCCCGGATCGCCGATGCCGGCATCGATCTGTCGTGAGCGCCAGCGCTTGTTGGCCGGCAGATCGGCAAGGTCTGGCCGATGTCCCTCGCGGGTATGGAAGATGTGATAGCTTTTCTCACGCATGGCTGTGAGAACGGCCTTGATCGGCTCGATCGGGGCGCGCGTCAGATTGAGATCATAGCCCATGCTGTCCACATACCCACCGGGTCCGCAGAAATCGATTTGCATGTCGATGACGATCAGCGCCGTGTTGGCTGACTGGAGATCACCATTGAACGGCCAGGCATAGGGGTCGGCGGCGATAGTGCTCATTCGGTAGCTCCTACGAGGGTTTCGCCGTAACGGCGGCCCGGCGCATCGAACCCGCAGGACGTGCCATCAGTGACGGCCACCTCATCCTCCCATGGCAGGCGATAGCACCCAGCAACCAGATCCATGGTCGCCATATTCCGCCTTGCCTTGCCGACCATGGTGATGATGCCCGCGGTCTGCGCGGCAAGATCATCAGGCGTCACGACGGTGGGAAGCTGCATCTGCACCATCCCAAGCACCACACCGTTGGGCGATTTATTTAGGCCGCCGAGACCATTCATGGTTTGCTCCCTATTTGGTAATACTGAGCTCGCCCGGCGCACCCTGAATGGCATGCGTCGTAGAGCTACTTGCCACGAGAATGACGAGGGTGAGCACGTAAGGTGCTGCGTAGAACAGGTAATAGCCCTGCGTGACACCGACAGATTGCAGTGCCGGCCCGAGCGCACCGGCACCGCCGAATAGCAGCGCAGCCCAGAAGCAGGCCATCGGGTTCCAGCGGGCAAAGATTACCAATGCCACTGCCATCAGGCCCTGGCCGGAGGAAATGCCCTCGTTCCAGCTGCCGGGATAGTAGAGCGAGAGATACGCTCCGCCGATACCGGCCAAGGCGCCGCCCGCCGCTGTTGCCAACAGGCGCACAAGGTTGGGATGGAGTCCCAGCGCTAAGGCTGAGTCTGTACTGTCGCCGACAACGCGGACAACGAGGCCGATGCGCGTGCTGCGGAACATCCAGCTCATGGCGACCGCCAAGGCGATCCCCATAAGAAATAGCACGTTGACTTTGAGCGCCGCTTCGACTTGCGGAACTTCGGACCACCAGCCGAAGGAGATGGCGGGCAAATCGGGCGCGACAGGTTGGATGTAAGGCTTGCCGAAGAAGAAGGCGAGGCCGAGACCGAGCACCATCATGGCAATGCCGATGGCGATGTCGTTTACTCGTGGCATCCTGCAGATCCACCCATGCACCAACCCGAAGACCACGCCGGCCATCGCCGCCGCCATCACGCCGACCCAAGCCAAGCCCGACTCATAGGCAACCGCGTAGCCGGACATGGCACCGAAGACCAGCGTGCCCTCAAGACCGAGATTGATTCGGCCCGCGCGCTCGGTAAGGCACTCTCCAAGGCTTACAAAGAGGAAGGGGGTGGATACCCGGATGGCGCCGCCGAGCACTGCCAAAGGCACTCCCCAGAGACCGATGTCCGTTTCACTCATCTACCGCTCCAGCGCTCGGGCGCGAATATCTTAAACCGCCCATAGAGCGTTTCACTCAAGAGGATGGCGATGAAGACGAAGCCTTGCAGAACTAGGACCGTCGCATCGGGCAGATCCATGCGCCTCTGGACCAACCCGCTCGAAGCCTCGAATCCGGCGAGCAGCATTGCGACAGGAATAATGGCGAGAGGGTTATGGCGAGCGAGGAACGCGATCAGGATGCCGGTATAACCGAAGCCGACGGCGAGCGAGCCGTTAGCGGCACCATGCACCGCCGCCACTTCCATCATGCCGGCGAGGCCGGCGAAAGCGCCCCCAAGCGCGGTGAAGCTTACGATCAAAGCTCCAACGGGTAGATTCTGAATTTGTGCGGCCCGTACATTTCCCCCGGCGATCCGAGCGGCAAAGCCCCAGCGTGTGCGCTCCATCAGAACCCAACTGACGAAGCAGGCGACGATACCAAGCGCGAGACCCCAATGGACATCGAAGCCCGGCATGTTGCCGACGCGAAAGGCATCATCCAGAGGCGCGGTTGATGGCTTGTTGAGGCTGCCGGGATCACGCAATGGCCCCTCGACCAAGTGATTCATTAGCGCAATGGCAATATAGGCCATCAACAGGCTGGCAATGGTCTCGTTCACACCGCGCCGATGGCGCATCAAGCCAACCGCGCCCATCCACACGGCACCGGCAAACGCGCCGGCGATACCCATCAGCGCCATGCCGAGAGCACCCGATGCGCCGGCTGCCGCCGTACCCACGGCACCCGCAGCGACTCCGCCCAGGACGATTGCCCCTTCACCGCCGATGACGATCAGCCCGAGCCGTGCGGGCAGCGCGACACAAAGCGCCGCGAGCAGCAGTGGCGCCGCGCGCGACAATGTGTTCTGCCAAGAGAAGACCGAGCCGAAACCGGCCTTGTAGATGAGGCTGTAGAACTCGATCGGCGATTTGCCGAGTATGGCGAGAAATACGCCAAAAACGAGCAGGCCCACAAACAAGGCACCAACGGGTAGCGCGATGAATTCGGCACGCCGTGCCAAGGCCGAAAGGCCGGCTAGCGGCGGACGCATATCGTCCGCCGCCAACTCTGTAAGAGCGCTCACGGCGGGATCGCCGGCCAGTACGCTCAGGTAGTCGAGCCGATGACGCCCTCGACGAGATAGTCCATGCTCTCGAGCTCGATGGCGTTCTCGACGAATGTCTGGCCTGCCGTGGCAATCATGTTGCCCTTGTTGTCCTTGAGCGGACCCTTGATGGCCGCGAAATCACCCTTCAGGATCTCCGCCATGGTGCCGTCGAAAGCGTTGCGCGCGGCGTCGCTCACCGCTGGCCCAAGCGGGCTCATCTTGATAAAGCCGTCGGCCAGACCGCCACGGATGAAATTGTCGATCGGCTGGCCTGCAAGGTAGGCCTCGACCATGCCGGTGTAGACCGCTGCCCAGTTCCACTCGGCGCCGGTGAGATACTGCTCGGGAGCGAGTGGGCTCTGGTTCGCGTGGTAACCGCAGACATAGGCGCCGCGGGCCGCCGCAATTTCAGCCACCACCTTCGGCCCGTCGACATGGCAGGTGATGACATCGGCACCCTGGTCGGCGAGCGCATTGGTCGCCTCTGCTTCCCTGACCGCGAGCGACCACTCGCCGGTAAAGATCGTCTGGCACGTGATCTCCGGATCGATGGAGCGGGCGCCGAGCAGGAAGGAGTTGATGTTGTTGAGCACCTGCGGAATCGGCTTGGCGGCGACGAAACCGATCTTCTTGGTCTTTGTCGCGAATGCCGCGGCAACACCGTTGAGATACTGCCCCATGCCGATATAGCCAAAATAGGAGCCGACATTGCTCGGATGCACCTCGCCGTTCCAGAGGCCGCCGCAATGCTGGAAGCGCACCGACTCGTATTTCGGCGCCACAGCCAGAATGTGCGGGTCGAAATAGCCGAACGAGGTCGGGAATAACAAAGGCGCTCCGTCGAAATTGATCATGCTCTCCATCGATTTCTGCACGTCGATGGTCTCGGCCACGTTCTCCTCTTCGATGACGGTAACACCCTCAATGCCCTTGACCGCGGCAGCCCCCTCGGCGTGCGCCTGGTTGTAGCCGTAGTCGTCTTTCGGGCCGACATAGATGAAACCCACCGCCAGGTCGGCTGCACGGGCAGCGCCCATGGGCAGGGTGCTGCCAAGGGCTACGGCTCCGGCGAGCGCGGTGGTGGAGTGGAGAAATTCGCGACGAGTGAGGGTACCCTTGCTTGCCATCTCGAAAACCTTTTGTTGCTCCGGCCATGCCGGCGTTGATCTAGTGGCGCGAACAGTAATAGGCATCGAGCGACTACGTCTTCTGCTAGATTTTCATCGCTGTGGTGATAAATTCGCACCAGTTGTCCGTATGAGGTTTGGCATGAGGCACTTACGTACCTTCGAGTATGTCGATGCGGTGGTCAGAGTCGGCTCCATCCGCAAGGCGGCAGAGGTGCTCTCGATCACGCCGTCGGCGCTTAACCGGCGCATTCAGGCGCTCGAGGAGGATCTCGGCGAGCAGGTGTTCGAGCGTTTGCCCCGCGGCGTGCGCCTTAGCGCCGCTGGTGAAATCCTGATCCAACATATCCGCGAGCAGATATCCGATATGGATCAGGTGAAGTCCAAGATCGCCGATCTATCGGGCGTCCGTCGCGGCAATGTCAACATCGCCTGCAGTCAGGCGCTCATTCCCTATTTCTTGCCCGAACAGATCACGCGGTATCGCCAGGACCACCCGGCGGTGACGTTCGCCGTTTATGTGCGGGACCGCACCGCTGCGGAAGAGGCCCTGGCGTCATTCGCCGCAGATGTAGCGCTCGTATTCGAACCGGTGCGCTTCGCCAAATTCTACACTCTACTCAAGGTCAAGCAGCCGGTGCACGCGGTAATGGCAGCCGATCACCCCTTAGCAGAGCAAGAGACGGTACGGCTACGCGACTGTCTGCAATATCCTGTCGCCATGCCGTCGAAGGGGTTCGGCGTGCGGCAATTGCTGGAAAGTGCGGTCGCACGCACTTCGCTCAGGTTCGAGCCCATGATCGAATCGGATTCCTTTGACTTCCTTCGCCATCTCTCGGTAGCCAAGGGTATGGTGTCGTTTCAGATTCCCATCGGCCTTGCCACGCAGACGTCGACAACGAGCGCACTCGCACATATCCGTGTCGACCCGCGCGACCTTGCTGAAGGCGTTCTCTATATGGGACAGCTCCAGGGTCGTTCGCTACCAGTTGCGGCAGCACGTTTTGCCGACCAGCTCGCTACCGCCCTCAACGCCCGCTATGATTGTGAATGATCGTAATTCGATCATTGCCAGGTGATGTCGGCAGCCATAGATAAATTGCTTTCCATTTGGCATGCACAAGAGGGGCACGCGACTTGGCCCCTGAACGTCGCCTCATGTGTAGGTTTCCGGGTAGGAGCACGCCGAGCGACGCGGGGCATCGCTCACACGACGCCGGCTTGCGGCGAGGCTTTGCGGATAGCTTCGCTGTAAGCGGTGTCGCTGTGTTCGGTGGTGATGGTGACGATTCGCTTCTCGATTTCGAGGAAGACGTCCACCACGTCCGGATCGAAGTGGCCGCCGGGGGCTTCACTGAAATCCAGTGTGTTTTGCCCGTTGGCGCCGCCGTCAATGACGTCGTACCCTTCCCACCCGTTCAGGTGTTCCCAGCCCAAGGGGCTGTTACTGTCGGAGCCGATGATCGTATCGTTGTGGGTCGAGCCTCGTATGGCGTTGATCTCCGACACGATATAGGTCCCGCCATAGCCGTCGAGGACGATCCCGGTCTCCAGTTTGGCCACGATTACGCTCGGGCTCTAGTGATGGCATGGTGTGCTCCATATAAGGCTTTTCAGGCCGTGCCCACGTTCGGCGTGGGCGCCGGGAGCTGAAAACAGGCATATGAATGTGCGTTTCCCGGCGTTTGTGAACGACAACGTACCCTTCGGCAGCGCTACCTTCAGGTTCCCGGTAGGGGGGTGCCCGGAAGGCGACTTCGCCCTGAATGTGCCGTTTTGAGTATTATTTGGACCCTAGCGGCTACCTCAACCAGCGCGCCCCAATCCCAAGCCGTTCGCCAGGATGCCAAATTTCAGCCAATTTTCGGTAAGAAGGGCTGTGCGGCATATGGGTTGTTTTATGGGTAGGTGCAGGGCGTACCTGAAAAAATTATTGTTTATCAATAGGTTGATACAAAAAACTGGCGGAGGAGTTGGGAATCGAATTCGACCTCGACGGCTAGGTTCCGGGGCGCAAGTCGGC
>MDTC01255087.1_pt1 | contig 17627 bp, 10 predicted proteins | sample 811181 | NCBI WGS metagenome assembly MDTC01 (sample SAMN05326644, study PRJNA326480) | marine metagenome | isolation source: seawater | place: Pacific Ocean: North | collected 2011 | reverse complement strand
TCGAACCAGCGACCAAGGGTTTATGAGACCCCTGCTCTAACCACTGAGCTACAAGCGCATTTTATTAATCGATACTAAATTCAATATCCCGTCGTAAATCACGTAGATCTTCTTCAAGCTTGGAAAGCTTTTGTTCAATCATTGCTGCATATCCTTCAGCAAATGTTAGCTTATTATCAATGCAGTAATCGATTAGTTCTGGTGAATGATTAATTTCGTTCATAATTTTCTGTTAATGTTTTTTTTAATGGTAGCTCGGGCGGGGATCGAACCCGCACGATCTAGGATCAATGGATTTTAAATCCACAGCGTCTACCAATTCCGCCACGGCGGCTTCTCTTCCGGGCTGAGCGGAGTCTTTGACAGCAAACCGATCTTGGCAAGTCCGGAGAACATGATCCCGTCACAATCAGGCACTTTCATCGAGGCCAAAATCGCGCCGTATTCGATCACTTCTGCTTTGAGCCCGTTGGCATTTCGAAGGGTGAAAAACTCAACGGGATGCCAGTCCGAGGTTGTTCCGTGAGGAGAAGTTTCAAACTTTTAAAAAAAGTTGGCCCATTAATCGAGAATATGAACTTCGACACGGCGATTCTTGCGACGGCTGGCCTCATCCTTGTTCGGGTCCGCCGGCTGGCTGTCTGCGACACCAAGAGATTTCAATCGCTCGGCGGGAATCCCCTGACGGACCAGAAAATCGAGCAGAGCCTTCGAACGTTCGCGGCTCAGCTTCAGATTATCCGCTTTTCTTCCGAGATCACAGGTGTGTCCCACGATCTCAAAACGAGCCTCGGGATAAACCATCAGCACCTCCTTCACTTGGGTGAGAACCCTTGTTTGCTGCTCCTTCAAATCGGTCTCTCCCTCGGCGTAGCGAATGGGGTCAATCGTCGCCATACGACGCCGGAGTTGATCAAGTTGCTTCTCCATCGCGGCATTACTGAGATGCAAACGCCCGAGATCAATGCGAACCTTCTTCAAGTCCGCGGTCTTGGCTGCCAAGTCAGCATTGAGCGTGTTTTTCTCCCTCTCTAATTTAGCCAGCTTTGCCTGCTGGTCTGGCTTTACCGTCATTCCTGCGCGAGCTTTTTTTAAGTCAGCATCTTTCTTCGTCACCTCCATACTCAGCCTTTCCTTGTCCTGTTCCAGAGCCTCCACCCGAGCCGAAACGGTAGCGTAATCTTTCTTCAGTTGCTTCGCTTCGGCTGCAACCGCAGCGGCGTTCTTTGATTCCAGCTCAGCGCGGGTAAGGCGAGTCTTCGTCTCCGCAAGGGTCTTTTGAAGTCGGTCCCGTTCGGTAGTCAGACGAACGGCAGATTCAGCAAGCTTGATCTTCTTGGCCATCTCCGTTTGCGCGGTGCTCATACCAGCTTTGGCCTTAACCAAAGCGTCGCGCGCTTTCTCCAGCTCTTGATTCAATTGCTTGCTCTTGGCCGAAAACTCGGCCTTTTCCTTGCTTAGTTTCTTGGAAGCTTCGACCAATTTGGCGTTCTCCATCAACTTTTTTTCGGCAAGCTTCATCGTCTTTTGGGCTGCCTGTAAATCGGTTTGGGCCGCCTTTAACTCCTTACCGAGTTGGTCACGCTCGATTCCCAGCTTCTTGGCCGAAGCCGCGAGCTTCATGCTTTCAGAAATCTTGGTGTTCATCGCCTTCAACAATGTTTGCGAATCTTCGTAATCTCTCCTCGCCTTCTCAAGGTCGGCTGCGAGCGCGGTCTTTTCCCGAGCGAGCTTGCTTGCGGCCATTACAGCATCTTTGCTCTTCAGGAGATTGGCTTCCAAAGTTTTTACCTTCCGCTCAAGCGACGCCATCGCCGATTTGCTAGTGGCCACTTCCTTGGTCAGAGCATCACGCCGAACGACAAGTTCCTGATTATCCTTTCCAAGCTGGGCTGCCCTGGCCGCCAATTCGGTCGCCTTTTTCAAATCCGACTGCATCGTCTTCGAGCCATTGCGCAACTTGGTTAGCTCGACTGTTGATTGCTCCAACTTCTTCTTCAAATCGTCACGCTCTGCCGTCAGTTTATTTGCGACCATCGCAGCCTCCTTGTTTTTAGTCAGCTCAACCTCCATTGAGTTTACCTTTCCTTCGAGAGTGGTCATTGCGGAGTTGCTTGCCGCCACTTCCTTGGCCAAGGTATCACGTCGGGCCACCAATTCCTGGTTTTCTTGTCCGAGCTTGGCGGCATTCGCGGCAAGTGCCGTCGCCTTGATCAACGCAGCCTGCATTGACTTCGCGGCACCTTGATCTTGAGTCAGTTTTTTCTGAAGGTCCGCCAGCTCGCCGGTCAACTTTTTGTTGGCAGCAGCCAGCTTCTTCGTCGCCATTGCAGCATCCCTGTTTTTAGCCAAATCAGCCTCCAAAGATTTCACCTTTTCTTCAAGAGCAGTCATTCCAGTCTTCCCCGCCGTCACCTCCTTGGCCAAAGCGTCTCGGCGGTCCACCAGTTCCTGGTTTTCTCTCCCTAGCTTGGCGGCACGCGCAGCAAGCGCCGTCGCCCTGGTCAACGCGACCTGCATCGACTTCGCGTCGCTCTGGAGCTGCTCCAGCTCTTTTGTTGATTGGGTCAACTTCCTCTGCAAGCCATCGCGCTCTTCGATCAACTTCTTGTGAGTGTCCTCTAATTTTTTCGCGGCCTGAGCGAGAGAGACATTCTTCTTTAGCTCCGCCTTGATGACTGCCTGCTCATTTTTAGCCACCAGCATTTCTTCCACCGCGAGTTCCAGCTTGTTTGCCAATTCATCCCGCTCCCCCAAAAGCGTCTTGTTCTCTTTGCCAATTTTTTCAGCCATCGCAGCCTGCTCCATTATTTTGGCCAGGCGGCCTTCAAGCTCCGTCATTTTGCGTTGGGATTGATCGAGACCGACATTTGAATCAGCCAATTCCTTCTGCAAGCGAGCCCGCTCATCAGTGAGCTTCTTCTGCTCTTTGGCCGCCATCGCCAACTTGCCCCACAGGTCGTCGCGCACTTTAATCAGGACCGGGGTATCGAGCGCTTTCTTTTTCGCTGCGGCAAGATCTTTCCGAAGTTCCGCCATTTCCGATTCACGGCTCGCCAAAAGCTTGTTGAGCTTCTCCTGCCCCTTCACGGCTTTTTGTAAATCCGCCGTCAACGCGCCACCTTTGGCACGGACCGTTTCGAGACGCTTGATCTCCGCATTACGGGAAGCGAGTTGAGTTTTAATCGCACCGGCCTGTTCTTCCAGCAAGGCGATCCGCTGGACCGATTTGATCTGGGCGACCTCGGCTACCGAGGCGCGCTTGAAGAGTTCATCGACCCTCGCAATCAGCGCATTCTTCTCGCCGCGCAAAACCTGATACTGACCCAAAAGTGTCGAGCGTTCGGCGGTTTCTTTGCGAAGCAGTTCTTCGAGCTTCTTGGTTCGACCCTGCAATGCCTTTAGCTGACTGAGCTTCACTTGAGCCACCGCAAGTGCCGATTGCTCCTCTTTGAGTGACTTTCGCAAGCCGGCTAAATCGCTTCCGACCTTTCTCCGAAGAGCTACCATCTCGCTGTCTTGCGCCTTCATGCCCTCACGAGCCTCGGCCTCGAGCTTCTGATGCTCACGAATTTTTTGAGCCGCTTCATCGAGCTGCTTCTGCAGTTGCTCGACCTTACCTCTTTGATCCGGAACCTGAGGACGCTTTGCGAGCTTAGCGTAATCTTTTTGCAGAACACGATAGTCCCGCAGGGTCTGTCCAAAATCCTTTTCGAGCTGGAGAACCAATTTAATCAGCTTCTCCCGTTCCTCACGGGATTTATCAGCTTCCTGGGCACAGATCGGGGAACACAGCGTCAGCCAAAACGTCGCTATAACTTTAAAAAATTTTGCCATAATGGTGCGGAAGAGTGGAATATTCTAAAAAATTAATCTTTTAGGCAAGCGGGAATTAGAATTCCTGGCTTTGCTGCTTCAGTGATTGAATCCTGCATTCATCAACGTTTACTGGCCCCATGACGTGGAAAATCCCATTCTTTTTACTCACCGCACTCCATTCCTGGGGTGCCTCAACGCCGAATATAGTCCTCTTCTACGCTGATGACCTTGGATACACCGACCTGGCCTGCCAGGGGTCGAAATACTACGAAACCCCTAACCTCGACCGCCTCGCCAAGGAGGGAATGCGTTTCACCCAAGCCTACGCCTCGGCCGCCAATTGCGCTCCGTCCCGCGCTTCCCTGATGACCGGAAAATACACCCCGCGTCATGGAATCTTCACCGTCGGCAACTCCGATCGCGGCAAAGCGCAGCACCGCAAGCTCATCCCGATCAAGAACACTACAATCCTCGATCCGAAATTCACCACCCTCGGCGAAGCTCTCCAAGCCCGCGGCTACCGCACCTGCGTCGCGGGCAAATGGCATCTCACCGAAGACCCGACCAAGGACGGCTTCCACACCAACTTTGGCGGCACCACCTGGGGACATCCTAAGTCCTACTTTTCGCCCTACAAAAATCCCTACCTCAAAGACGGACCGAAAGGAGAGCATCTCCCCGAGCGCCTCGGCCGCGATGTCTCGGGCTGGATTAAGGAGAACGCCGAGTCGCCCTTCTTCGTCTACTTCCCCTTCTACTCGGTGCACACCCCCATTCAGTCGACCAAGGAGCTCAAAGCCAAGTACACCAAAAAGACTGGCAACAAGTCCCACAACAACCCGGCCTACGCCGGCATGATCGAATCCATGGACACCGCCATCGGACAGATCCTCAAGACGCTCGATGATCTCAAGATCGCCGGCAACACCCTCGTCATTTTCACCTCCGACAACGGGCCACACGGAGCGTTTTCCACCGCCGATCCCTTACGGGGATCGAAGGGGATGTATTACGAAGGAGGCATCCGCGAGCCCTTCATTGCCCGATTCCCCGGCATGATCAACGCAGACACAACCAATGACACCCCGATTCATCAAGTCGACCTCTTCCCCTCACTCGTTTCACTAGCCGATGGAAAACCCGACTCCTCTCTCGACGGGCTCAACATCCTTCCCGCGCTCAAAGGAGAAGCTCTCCCCGAGCGCACGCTCTTCTGGCACTTCCCCGCCTACCTTCAGGGATATAGCGCCGGGAACGGTTCGGCCTCCCAACACTTCCGCACCACACCCTGCGGCGTGATCAGGAAAGGCGATTGGAAATTGATCGAATACTTCGAAGACAACAGTACGGAGCTCTATAACCTTAAGAACGACCTCTCCGAAAGGAGCAACCTCGCTTCCAAGAAGCCCGAAAAAGTCAAAGAACTCCTCGCCAAACTCAAATCCTGGCAAAAGAAAACCAAGGCCCCTATTCCCACCGAAAAGAATCCAAAATTTAGGCCTTAAACTCAATTCACCTTTCTGCACTGGCGAAGGCCCATTCAAACTTCCTGTCTCACGACCTCGTTCCCAAAACCCCGCCTACGGCAGCCGGATGCTTTAGTCATACAAGTTGGCGAGGGTAAAATGGCGCCCGGGAAGGAAGATCGCGAGGCAAATTCGAAGAAAGAAGATCGCCATCTGATGCAAAAGAAGTCACACCCAGCGCGTATTTCGACTCTGCAAACACCTACCATGAAACGATTTTTGATTTTGCCCCTGTTCTGCTGCCTTCTTTTTGGTGAAGAACCCAGTGAAATCAAAGAAGGACACTCCCATCAGGGCCACGCCTTCAACGAAGGACCACGCCAGGCATCCCCGCTCATCGGAAACACCGGGAAGGTCCACCTCCCCATCACATGCTCTTGGAATCAAGGCCAGGCCTACTTCAACCAAGGCCTCGGTCAGCTTCACGGATTTTGGTATTACGAAGCCGAACGTTCTTTCCGTAAGATCCTCGCTCACGATCCCAATTGCGCCATGGCCTACTGGGGACTCTCTCAGGCCAATTACTCTAACGAGAAACGTGCCAAGGAATTCATCGCCAAGGCAACCGAACTCCTCAAAAAAGAACACTTAAAAATCACCCCTCACGAACGTGCCTATCTCGACGCCGAAATCGCCTATCACGATGACAAAAAGGAGAAGGACTCCAAAAAGCGCATCAAAAATTTCATCCGCGCATACGAAGACCTCATCCTGAACCACCCCGAAGACATCGAGGCGAAGGCCCTCCTCGTTTGCCGCCGCTGGCAGTTCAACCGCAAAGGTGTTCCCATCAGTAGCTACCTCGGACTCGACGCCATTCTCGAGCAAATCTTTGCCAAGGAACCCAATCACCCCGCCCACCACTACGCCATCCACCTCTGGGACAACCGCAAGCACGGGCAAGCGCTCGATTCGGCCGCCCGCCTCGGAAAAACCGCACCCGGCATTGCCCACATGTGGCACATGCCCGGACACATCTACTCCAAGGCCAAGCGCTATCACGATGCCGTCTTTAGCCAACAGTCCTCCGCACGTGTTGACCACGCACACATGGCCAAGCATTTCCTCATCCCCGACCAAATCCACAACTACGCGCACAACAACGAATGGCTCGCGCGCAACTTCGGTCACCTTGGTGATGCCCCCGCCGCCCTAGCCATGGCCAAGTCTCTCCTCGCCAACCCGCGTCACCCGAAACTCAACACTCTGGAAGGCCGCTCCCATTCCTACAAATACGGCCGCAACAACCTCCTCAAAACTCTTGAGAAATTTGAACTCTGGGAGGAGACCTTCGAACTCTCAAATACCCAGTGGCTCGAAACCCTTCCCAAGCAACCGGCTCATGATCGCGCACGGCTCAGGCTAATCGGCATCGCCAATTTCCACCTCGATCATCGCGTGGAGTTGATGCAAATTATCAATCAAGTCGAAGACCTGCTCGCCGACGAAAAAGAAAAAAAACAAGTCGATGAGGACAAGGCCAAGGAAAAGGCCACCAAAGAGAAAAAGAAGGAGGGCGAGATCAAGAAAGCCGTCGCAGAAGCCGGCAAGAAATACAACCGCCTCATCGGGTCGCTCGAAAAAGATTGCGCCGAACTCCTCGGTTATCTCGCCGAAATGAACGACGACGAAAAGACCGCCAAAGAGTCACTCGCCAAATCCTCGGGCTCCGCCACCTTCAAGGCACTCCGCGAACTCCAATTCGGTAACAAGGAAGCGGCCGAGAAAGCCGCACGGAGCGTCCTCGACGGCGATAAAAAAGAAACCGTTTCACTGGCCAACGCCATTACCCTTTTCCATCGAATAGGCAAAAAGGAAGATGCAAAAAAAGGCTTCGAGAAGCTTCGCGTCTTTTCTTCCGAGGTCGACCTCAAGTCCCGTCCCTTCGCACGGCTCGCCCCGATTGCAAAGGAGTTCGGCTACCCTACCGACTGGCGCCAAGCCCACAAGCCCGCCGACGATCTTCTCCCACGTCCCGATCTCGGCACCCTCGGTCCGCTGCACTGGACTCCTCCCGCGGCGCCTGCCTTCAGCCTTCCGGACCAACACCAAAAAAACATCTCCAGCTCCAGCATGGCCGGTAAACCGCACATCCTCGTCTTTTACCTCGGCGCCGGATGCCTCCACTGCACCGAGCAACTCACCGCCATGGCCAGCCGCTACTCGGACTTTGAAAAGGCCAAGCTCCCCATCCTGGCCATCTCTACCGACAAGGTCACCGACCTCAAGAAGAGCCAAGACAACTACGAAAAAGGCGATATTCCCTTCCCCATCGTTTCCGATCATCAAAAAGAGATTTTCAAGAAATTCTCCGCACACGATGACTTCGAAAACCAGCCTCTCCACGGAACCTTCCTCGTCGATGGAAAAGGCCGCGTTCTCTGGGCCGACGTCTCAGCCGACCCATTCATGGAAATCGATTTCCTCATCAAGGAATCAAATCGACTCTTGGAATTGCATCGCTAGGGAAATAGGCCTAGAATCTGAGCGATTATGACTAGTTGCCGTCTCTCGGAATACACTCTTGGAGTCGTCCTCCTGAGCGGACAAACCCAAGCCGAAGATTCCGTCGCCCGTATCTGGAATGAGCATTGCCTCGCGGCCATTCGTCGGGATTTCCCCGCGCCCACCGTCCATGCGCGGAATCTTTTCCACAGCTCGGCTGCGATGTATGACGCCTGGGCTGCCTACGATGACACCGCTGTAGGAGTCTTTCACAACGAAAGCGCGGCCGCCGAAAACCTTGAAGCCGCCCGCCACGAAGCGATCAGCTACGCCGCCTACTGGGTGCTCCGTTCGCGCTATTCCAGCGCGATTGGGGAGGAAGAAACAATCGCAGAACTCACCGCCCGCATGACGGAATTTGGCTACCCCGTCACCAGCGCCTCCGTCGTTGGCACCACCCCGCAAGTCGTCGGTAACCGGTGCGCCGCCGCGATCATTCAAGGACAACAAAACGACGGCTCCAACGAACTGCAAGATTACCGGGGTCTCGACGGATACCTCCCAATTAACCAGCCGCTCATCCTTCAGAATTCGGGAACCGGCCCGCTGGTTGATCCCAATCGCTGGCAGCCGCTCGCTTTCGATGTCGCCTTCACGCAAAACGGTCAAATCGCAAGCAAGGTCCAAATCTTCATCGGCTCGCACTGGGGCGATGTCACTCCCTTCGCTCTCACCGGTAACATCGATCCCGGACCACCACCTTTTCTGGGCGGGATCGGGGACCAAGAATTCAAGGACAACAACGTCGAGGTCATTCGCTTCAGCTCGCGCCTCGATCCGACCACTTCAGGCGACATTGATATTTCTCCGGCTTCCCTCGGTGACAACCCTCTCGGGACCAACAACGGCACGGGGTATTCCTACAATCCCATCGCCCTAGAACCCTACACGCCCAACATCGTCAACCACGCCGACTTCGGGCGCGTCATCGCAGAATTTTGGGCCGACGGTCCTCTCTCCGAAACACCGCCGGGACACTGGAACGCCATCGCCAATGAGGTCTCCGACGACCCTCGTCTGGAAAAAAAATTCCGCGGAACCGGCCCCGTCCTCGATGATCTCGAGTGGGATATTAAACTCTACCTCGCTCTCAACGGGGCCGTACATGACGCCGCCATTGCCACCTGGCACAATAAAGAAAAATACGACTACGTTCGTCCTATCACGAGCATTCGCTACCTCGCCGGACTCGGTCAATCGTCCGATCCCAGTGGTCCGCTTTATCACTCCGGCGGAATCCCTCTCGAACCGAACCTGATCGAACCCGTCACCGTGGAAACCGCCGCCCTGGGCCAACGTCACGAAGGGCTCACTCCCAACAGCATCGCCATCCGCACCTGGCAGGGAGAACCCAATGACCCCGAAACCGAATTCGGCGGTGTAGGTTGGATTGCTGCGAAAAACTGGCGCCCCTACCAACGCGACACTTTCGTCACGCCGGCCTTTGCAGGATACGTTTCCGGTCACAGCGCATTCAGCCGGGCTGCCGCCGAAGTCCTCACCGCCTTTACCGGAAGCCCGTTTTTCCCCGGAGGCCTCGGCACGCACACCGTGGAAGCAGGACATCTCGAATTTGAATACGGCCCTTCCACCGACGTCCAACTCCAGTGGGCCACCTACTTCGACGCCGCCGACCAAGCCGGTATCTCCCGCCTCTACGGCGGCATTCACGTCGCTCCCGACGACGGACCCGGGCGCATCATTGGGTCGGAAGTTGGCATTGGGGCATTTTACAAAGCACTACAATATATTAACGGAAGCGTTCTCGAAAATTTCTCCTGTACGGTTTCTCCCTCTCCGGGAGGAATGACCATTACCTGGCCTTGTCTGCCGGGATACGAATACCAGGTCCAGTCATCCACCAACCTCGACCCTGCAAGCTTCACCACACTCTCGCCAATGGAAACTTACGAAGGAACCAACGCGAGTTTCTTAGACACGGAGAACTCATTAACACGCAGGTTCTACCGCGTGATTCGAGTGAATCCCTAAATCATTCCGCTGGCAATTTGGGCGGGTTTTGAAAGTGTGACAGCGTCGTAATTTTCATCAGGAAGCAAAATCACGCTCAAAATCCCTATCCCTAAAGGCAATGCGTATATTCTCTCGCCCCCTCGCAGCACTTACAATTTTCGCAACGTCCTTGATTTTTTCCAGCTGTGGCCCATTTCCGACACCAAGCGGAAGCTACACTCCCTCTCCTCGCGTAGCCTTCAAAACACTCGTAACCATCCGGAACAATTCCGACAAAAGCATCATGCTGGGACTCCGTGGTCCGGAGACTAAATTCATCTCACTCCCCGCCCGTGGCAGCCGCACAGTAAGCCTCAGCTCGGGCCTCTACAAGTATGCCGCAACCACCAAGAATACGAATACGATCTCAGGCTACAAAAGCTTCGGCCGCGACAGCCGATACACCTGGAGCTTCAGCGTCAACTAGGGCGCGGATCATCACTTTCCAAAAGCGAGTCTTCACGGACTCGCTTTTTTTATTGGATCACTGCCCATGATCTGCGCTTTATCCTCAAGTGACTGACAGCACAAGGGACCAGCTTCAGGACGGCTCATACGAATTTCTGGCGATCTTCCTCGAGGGCCTTCCCTTTATCTTCCTTGGCACCCTCGTCAGCGGCTTCCTCGGAACCTACCTCCCGCGCAACGCTTTCGAGAAGGTTCTTCCGAAAAACCCCATCCTCGCCATCATGGCGAGCGGTCTTCTCGGCGCCGTTTTCCCCGTCTGCGAATGTGCTGTCGTGCCTGTCATCCGACGCCTCGTCAAAAACGGCTTCCCCGTCTCCTGCGCCCTCGCCTACATGCTCGCGGCTCCCATTTTCAATCCCGTCACCGCGATTAGCACCTTCAAGGCCTTCAATGATTCCTACTTCGTCGTCGGAGCCCGACTCGGCATGGGATACCTCATCGCCGTTCTCGTCGGCATTGCCATCCTGAGGGTTGCCCACGGACGATTCCTCAAACCCTCCGCACAAGCCGAGTCCGGCCACGAGCACGATCATCCGCGGAACCTGAATTCCGCGATGAATAATTCGCTGCGCGACTTCATGGACGTCGGACTATATTTCACCATCGGCGTCATTCTCACTTCCCTCCTCAAAACCACTTGGATCGACCCCACCACCGACTTCTGGAAAGGCCTCACCGACAACTCCATCCTGGCCACTCCCGCCATGATGGGCCTGGCCTTCTTTCTAAGCCTCTGCTCTACCTCCGACGCCTTCATCGCGGCCAACATCGGTAACTTTTCCTACGCACCGAAACTCGCCTTCATGGTGTTCGGCCCCATGATGGATGCCAAGCTCCTCTTCCTCTATTCCACCGTCTTCCGCTGGAAATTCATCATTATTCTCCTCGCCGCTCTTTTCGTTCTCACGGGAGGATTATCCATCCTCGCTGAGACCGTTTACGAAAACTACTGGGAATCCGCGCAACCATGATGTCAGCTCTCCACACTCGGCTCTTTGGACTGCTCGCCCTTTGCTGGGGCTCTGCGCTGATCTATTTCTATCACTCGCAACGCATTCAGGAATACCTTGCCAGGGACTTCCACACGCTCGTTCTCGCCGGAGGGATTGGCATCATCATCCTCGGCCTCTACTCGCTGATCAATCCACAGGAAAAGAAAAGCTGCTGTGACCACGAACACAAACATGATCATCACGACCACCCCCATGATCACAATCATCATCACAATGATGAAGGACACAGCCACGATCATGACCACGGTGAAGAAGAGCACCCCGGCGACTGCGACCATGAGCACGAGGGTCATGGCCCCGTCGCGACTTACCTCCTCACCCTGGTTCCCCTCATCCTCGCGATGACCCATACTCAGGACAAGCTGTCCAATCGGGGCATGGCCAAGAAAGGCCTCTACGAAGCACCCGCCCTCAATGGCCTGAACGCACCAGCCGCCTTCACCCGGGAAGACCTTAAAAAACGAGTCCCGAAAAACGAAGAAGGCGAATTTCAACTTCAACTTTTCGCCGCCTACTGGGCCGCCGGTGACCGTGAAGTTCAGAGTATCTACGAAGGCCTGCCCGTCGAACTGGAAGGACGGGTCGCCCCTGAAAAAATCGGTAACGAAGCCGATGACCGCATGCGCATTTTCCGAAAAATCATGTCCTGCTGTGCAGCCGATGCCCAGTTTGTCGGTGTTTCCATGGAATTCCCCGACGACGCCAAACGCCCCGCCGTCGACGAATGGGTCAAAGCTTCCGGCATCCTCACTTTCGAAACCAGCGACAATAAAATCCTCCCCCTCCTCAAGGTCCGCATCGTCATTCCGACTGAAGAACCCTACTCCGAGTTCCTCCTACGCCAGTAACAAGCCCTCATGTCCCTTCCCAAACTTCGCGACCAACTTCTCTCCACGGTTCTCGGATCTGCCGACTCTGTCGACCTGCTGATCACAGCCCTTCTCGCTCGCGGACATGCCTTGGTCACCGGCCCTCCGGGCATCGGAAAAACAACTCTCGCCCACACTCTGGCCACCTCGCTGAGCGGAAGCTTTCGCCGCGTGCAATTCACCCCCGACCTCCTCCCATCCGACATTCTCGGTTACAATCTCTACCGCCAGCAAAGTGGCGAGTTCGAATTCATCCCTGGACCGGTTTTCGCCAATCTCCTCCTCGCCGACGAGATCAACCGCGCCTCTCCCCGCACCCAGTCGTCTCTTCTCGAAGCAATGAACGAACGCCAGGTCACCATCGACGGCGAAACCAGAGAACTTCCCGACCCCTTCCTCGTCGTCGCAACCCAGAACGACACCTCGTCCACCGGCACATTTCCTCTACCCGAGCCACAACTCGATCGCTTCCTCCTCTCCATCCCGATGAGCCTGCCCGATGACCAAACCCAACTGGAAATCCTCCGCTATCACTCGGAGCAGCCGAAAGTCGAAGTCGAGCCCGTCATCGATCTCGACCCACTCAAATCACTTCAGGACCAATCCGCCACCCTCCCTGTCTCCGATACCCTGCAACGTTACCTTTTAGCCCTTTGCCAGGCCGTCCGCGCCACCCTCGGGCAGGATCACTCCGTCTCCACCCGGGCCACTCTGGCCCTCCAGCGCGCCTCCCAGGCCGCAGCCCTCCTCGACGGCCGGAGCGAGGTCCATCCCGACCACGTGCAGAACATTTTCCCCTTCGTCCTGCGCCACCGACTCCTCGCCGAAGAAACGCCCGACGCCGACTCTCTCCTCGCAAACGCCCTCGAACAGACTCCTGTTCCTTGATTCATCTTTTGATTTTAGAAAGTTGATTTATAGTCCCCTCGGATGGGATACGCCTTTCGCCTCGCCAAAACCGTTCTCGCACTTGCGCTTGGGACAGGTTTTTTCGCGATCGCCGGCGGCCTGATCTACCTCAACCAGGTCGGCTTTCCCGGCCAATACGGCGACTGGGTTCGCAGTGAACTTTCCGGACGAGGGCTTCATCTTGACTTTACCTCCCTGCGCTTCGACCTCCGGCGTGGGCTGGTCGCCACCGATGTCCAATTCTATGCCAATAAGCGAGATTCCATCCCCATTCTGGAGGCCCAGGAGATCACCCTCGACCTCGATAAGACAAAGGCCCTCCGGGGGGAGTTCAAACTCATTAACCTGATCATCATAGATGGTTCCACCTTGGTCCCAACCAAAAAAGAAAACGAAAAGCTCGAAGCCTCGGGCATCAACGGCCGGGTCACTATGACCGATTCCGGACGTATCCGTTTTCATGATGCCAGCGGTTTGATTGAGGGCATTCAGGTTTCTTTCACAGCTGATTTCAAGGCTCCCGTCCAAAAAAAGAGAACTCCTGAAGACGGGCCGAAAAAGGAACCCAGAACCGCCAACAAAATTCTCCATCTCATTTTCGAAGAAATGGACCGCTGGGAGCTCCCGAACGATTTACCCCCCGAACTCGAAATTGTCGTTCGAGGCGATCTGAGCCATCCCGACCGAATCAACACCGAATTTTCCTTCAGCGCACGCAACCTCAAGCGCAACGACTACGCCTTGAAAAAACTCAAAATCGAGGGTGATCTCCGGGCCCAACTGGTCACTCTTGACACCATCTATCTCGAGGACGAAACCGGCTATGCCTCCGGCGAGGCGGACTGGAGCATTACGCGCCGCAAAGGCCGCTTTAATCTCGACTCCAGTCTTCAATTTAAAGACTTCATCACCTCCTGCTTTATCGAAGATGAGAAAAAGGAGATCCTCCCCCGCCTCAACATGGCCCGCTCGCCGGTAATTTCCGTTTCCGGAAGCTTCACCGCTCTTCCCGACGAAAATTTCTCGATAAAAGCATCCGGCTCGGCCCACCTCGGAGATTTCAAATTCCTTAACACCCGCTACGAAGAACTCAGCTCACAGTTCTCCTGGCACGATGGAGACCTCTACCTCCGGGATCTCATGGTAAAACACGCCGACGGGCAGCTCGATGGCAACATTCTGTCCCGCGGCAGATTAGTAAATTACAAGCTCACCTCCACTCTTCCGCTCTCTGCCTTTGATCCCTTCATCACTCCGGGAAGCAAGACCAAAAAAGAACTCGAGCGTGTCAAGTTCGGCAAAAACTCCCTCCTTGATCTCGACATTCAGGGTGAGATCAACCGCGATGATCTCACCACCTGGACCTCCACCGGCAAAGCCCACATGAACAATCTCATCTATCGCGACACCGCTCTTCATCGACTTGCAATGGACTTTGAAATCGGGCCGAAGAAACAGGAGTTCAAAAACGTCAAGTGCCTCATCAACGATGAAAAAGAAGTCGCCCGCACCCGTGTGCGAGGCAAAGCCTCCAGCGAACTCACCATCGGCAGTGTCCTCGTCGATCACGAACGAAAACAAACCGTCATCAGCAATCTCCAAGGCAAATTCTGGCCCTCGCCCATCGTTCGCATTTTCGCCCCGAAAACATCGGCCCACCTCGAAAAAACCTACCGCTTCCACCAGCCACCTTCTCTCAAGCTCAACGGATCGTTCGATAATCGATTCAGAAGCGATGAGAAAAATATTTATCTCATTGAAATCCAGACCGAGGGTCAAACCGACTATCCCTTCCTTGGCAAACCACTCCCTGTCACCAAACTAAAAACCAACGTCACCGTCCGGCGCTCCCTGGTCACGGTAGACAAGCTGTCCTTCTCCACGGTCGGTGGAACTGCAGCGGGAAAAGTCGTTATCGACGCTACCCGACAAGCCCCACCCAAGTATACCGGTGACATCAGATGGAACCGGCTTTACTTCCCCGAAATCTCCAAAGTCTACAAATTCAAAGAGAAGGAAAAGGGATGGCTCACCGGCCAAATCGCCTTCAGTGGGGTCGAAAGCGACCTGCGGCAATTCAACGCCACCGGAGTCATTGGAATCGAAAAAGGAAACCTTGTCGCCCTCCCCATCTTTGGCCCTCTCTCCCCCCTCATCGCAGGCGTTCTGGGGGACAAACGGATGGGATACGAGCGGGCCAAGGATGCCTCCGCCACCTTCGCCATCAAAAACGGAGTTTGGATGACCGAGGATTTCAGCGCTGTCTCCACCAGTCTTAATCTCACCGGCGAGGGATGGATCGATCTCAACACCGATCGCATCGAAATGATTGTCCGCATCAATGCCCGCGGCCTTCTCGGCTTGCTCACCACGCCTCTCACACTCTTAAAAGGAATGTTTCAATTCCGCGGCACCGGCGACTTCACCAACCCAAAGTGGAAACCATCACCCTTCACCCGCCCCGCCAAAGGCTTGGCCGACCCCATCTTCCGCAAACCTGGTCGCGCCCAGATCATCCAGGAGTAGCGTCTGCTTCCGGGTTGTTGGAGAGTTGGATCTCAACACGCGGATCTGCTCTAAAGCTGGAAGAGAAAAAATTTTAACTGCGGATGCCGCATGGCATTTCGCCCGAAAAAATCATCCGCCCGGAGTGGCATGAACACGGCATTCTTTCGCCACTTGCTTCCAGGTAAAGCTCATCCGAAGCATGTCCTCGAGAAATCGATTCTTTTCCGGAAGGCTTCCAGCTTTGGCCAACTGGCGATGGTTTTCAAATCGACTGAAGAGCACATGTTTAATGTTTGTCTGGGGGACCACTTTTTCGCCGTAGCCTCCAGGGATATTGGACGACCAAAATCGAATATGCTTCTTCCCGTTTTTCATTATCGCTCCCAAATACACCACCAAATGGCCCCGCTCCTTGCCGCCGATTTCTTCCGTCCACCAGATTTTCATAAAGTCTCCCGGCAGCGCATGATCGTAACTCGTGAAGTTCTTCCCGCACTTGAGTTCGGCAAATAGCTTGGCCGTGCCCGGGCCGTTGGCATTCCATCTGCCCCAGATACCGTGACCATCGGGAACTTCGTCGATTTTCAAAAACTCCCATCGCTGTTTGCCGGTCATTTTCAAGGAACCATCCTCGATGAGCTTGTCGATGACTTTTAAAAACACACAATAGGTTGCTCCGGAACAAAATGAAGGGCTCGCAACTTTTGGTTTGGTGCTAATACCCTGATCAGTCAAAGCCACTCCATTTTGCAAATTCACGATCGCTTTCTTCGAGGCCAGATACCCGCCGCCCTTTGGCATCTGGTTCACGGCCCAAAGCACGTATTGATTTAATGGCGGAAGCTTTGAGGTCTCCGCCGGGGCTGCTCCGATTACCATCAGCCAGATGAAAGATAACGCTCTCATGCTTCTTCGTAGGCTTTTCTGACTTCATCCGCAATGATGCGAATCCCCTCTTCAACCACCTCTTTAGGCATGGTGTAACTGACACGAATACACTCTCGGACATGCGGCCAATCTGTGCCTTCAGGCAAACCAAAGAAGAAATACTCGCCCGGCACTACAAGAATTCCTCGCCTTTTGAGTCGCTGGTAAAGTTCTTTCGACGTAATCGGTAGGCCTTCGAACCAAAGCCAAAGAAACAAGGCTCCTTCGCTTCGATGAATATAATAGGGAATCTCATCGGGGAGATACTTCGCAAACCATCTCTGAGCCATTTGCGAACGCACTTCGTAGAAAGGTCGCACTACTTCCCGGCTCAGTCGCAGGACCTCTCTACTTTCCACAAGTGGACGCATGATCTCCTGACCGAGGTTTGGATTGGCTAATCCCACTATCGATGTCATTGACGACAAGGCGCGGCAGATCTTTTTGTCGGCGATCACGATTCCTGTTCTCGTTCCAGGCAACCCGATCTTGGAAAGGCTCAACGTGAGAATCATTCCCTCATCCCAAACCGGCTTCACTTCGGAAAAGATGACATGAGGAAAAGGCGCGCCGTAAGCGTTGTCCACGATGAGCGGGATTCCTTTCTCCCGCGCAATCTCGCGAAGGTGTTCGATTTCATTATCGGTCAGCACATTCCCGGACGGGTTGGTCGGACGCGACACACAAATCGCCGCGATATCGTCTCCAGGATCCACCGCATCAAAATCAACGCGGTATTTAAATTCATGTGCCCCGATTTTCTCAATCCTCGCCGGAATAGCCTCGAAAAAACCTTCTCCTACCGCCTGATCGCAATACCCGATGTATTCCGGGAGCAGAGGAAGAAGGATTTTCTTCCTTCGACCATCCGCAAAGCGTCCGGCTAGCGCGTTAAAAAGCATAAAGAAGGCCGTTTGGCCGCCCATCGTCACCGCAAAATTTTCCGCGGTGACCTCCCAGCCGAATTCCTCTTTGAAAAGGTTCGCCAGTGCCACACGAAAACCTTCGTTACCGGCCGGGACATCATAATTGCCCAGAGCTCGCTCCATGCCACCAGGCTCAGCAAGAAT
>MDTC01055345.1_pt1 | contig 17630 bp, 19 predicted proteins | sample 811181 | NCBI WGS metagenome assembly MDTC01 (sample SAMN05326644, study PRJNA326480) | marine metagenome | isolation source: seawater | place: Pacific Ocean: North | collected 2011 | reverse complement strand
CTTCTTTTGTATAATATTCTTCTTTTCCTGCTATTTCTGAAAACATTGATATATCACTTTCCCTAGTGTTAAGGATCATAAAGTTTTTAAACTCACCACTAGCTTGTTCTAAAGCTTCCGGCGTCTGAATGTCACCGTTCATATAGGGCAAACCAACCTCCTCATAAACTTTATTAAAAGTAGGAGCCATAATAAAGAAAGTTAAAAACAAAGCTAATGCTATTAAAACTTGATTGGGTGGTGTTTGTTGAGTTCCTAAAGCTTGCCTTAAAATAGACATCACGATAACAATTCTAGTAAAAGATGTCATACCTAAAACTAAAGAAGGTAAAACTGTTAAAAATGACATTAATAACAATATTTGTAATGATAAAGAATATGTAGTTCCCCCATTAGGATTATTTTCTACATTTACAGCTGGCAGACCTCCTAAAGTTTCCAAACTATTTAAATCATTAAGAAAAAAAAGAGGAAATATTGTAAGTAAGAAAAGTTTAAAATATTTTTTAATATTAATCATTTTTTATACCACTTGTTTGTTTATTTTCAGTTATTTGTTTGGGCAAAGAAATGATATTTGATATACTCGATTTATTGGTAATTACTAGATAATTATCTTCTTTAACAGAAAAGATAGTAATTCTATTACCATTTCCTATCAAAGAATTTGATATAATGTTAAATGTTTTTATTGAACCTAGCTTTGAACGTAATAAGTCCTTCTTTTTGTTAATAAAAAAAGATATTAATATTAAAACAATTAAGAAAGCTATTATTATTATTATAGTATTTAAATCGTATGTTGATTGCATTCTTTTGCCTCCTGATCAGAAGATGCAAAAGCCTTGCCAAACGTATTTAAGTTAGTTTTTAGGTATTTTTTTACTTAAATGTCATAAAGTTGACATTAAACACTTTTTACTCTTTCTTTTGGGTCTACTACCTCTGTAAATCTAATACCAAACCTTTCGCCTATCATAACCACTTCTCCTTTAGCTATTATTGTTCCATTTGCTAAAATATCTAATGGATCACCAGCTAATCTTTCAAGTTCGATCACAGACCCTTCATTAATTCTTAATAAGTCTCTTAGTTTTATTTCTGCGCCACCTACTTCTACAGTAAGCTTTACATCAATATTTTCTAGAACCCTGAGATTTTCAAGACTGCTTCTTTCTCCTTTTTCTTCTTCAACGCCAACTTTTGGATCTTTATTCTCATCTACTTCTTGTTCTTTAACATTTTCTTCTAATTCTTCTTTATTCTTTTCTTCAACCATTTAACTCTCCATTTATATTCTTTTTTTTACATTTATTGCAGAATTGCCTTTATATTCTCCTAGATCACCGTTAAACATTTTTATATCTTCAACATAAACATCTATTTTATCTGAAATAGGAATTTGCAAAGTATTACCTACATTTAATCTCAATAATTTTGAAAAGTTAACAATAGGTTCACTTAAAGTTGCATTAATTTTTAATGGAATCTCCAAAACTGCTTTCTCCAATTTATCTCTCCATGAAGTATCATCCTCTACTATATCTGACTGTACTCTTGATCTTAACAGTGATGCAATGGGTTTCAAAGTTTGCAGTGGATATAAAATATCAAAATTTGCAGCATCTACTCCAGGAAGTTGAACTACAAATGAACATATTATTACTAAATCACTTGCATCTACAAAAGTAGTAAATTGAGGATTTACTTCTCTTCCTATTTTACTAAAATTAATAGGAGTAAGATCCTTCCAGCTGGTTTTTAGTTCTCTCATCAGTCCATCACTTGCCATTTCAATTATTCTTTCTTCCGTTGCAGTGAACTCCTGTCTATTTGTTTTAAGAATTTCTATATTTCCACCATAATAGGCATTGGTTAAAATACTAATAAATGCTGGAGACATTACCAACAAAAGTGATCCTCTAAGTTCTTCGATCCTGTAAGTACTCAAACTCATAAAGCTTTCTAATGAAGAAGAATATTCATCAAAAGATTTAACTTCAGGAGGAAAAGAACTTATTCTGGGTTGCAATCTCAACATTGGCTGAAATACTGACCTCGCAAATCTTGCAAATCTCTCGTTTATTAGTCTCAAGGCATAATAATCTCCCATTAAAGACAAATCATCAGCACCAAACGTAAAAGGAGAAACTTCTAAATTACTGCCAATTCCTGACCCTTGTTGTGATATTTCTCCAGAGGAAAGTCCTTCCATCAGGGCATTGACTTCATCCGTAGTAAGTTTTCTAGAATTTTCGTTTGCCAATTTCTTATAACTCCGTGATTATTGTAATACGAAGGAGGTAAAGTGAATTCCTTCTACTCCGCCAAATCCCTCTTTATCTTCTAAAAATATATTTAATGCGTCTCTAATTGCATCTGCTAAGCTTTGCTTGCCTTCTCTTCCAGCAACATCCTGTTCAGAGTATTCACTCATTACGCCCAAAATTATACCTCTTAAAGCAAGTTGATGACTTTCAACATTTACCATAACTTCTTCATCATATTGAGTTGAAACACCTACTGTTATTTGAAGAAACTTCTTAGAATCTCTAAGGTTAGTAGTAAAATTTCCAGGGAACTCATAATAAGTAGTTAAAAACTTTTCTTCTACGTTTACTTTTTTTACTTTCTTTTTAGGAACGCACTCTTCTTCACCATCAGCATTTTCTACGCATTCCATTTCTACATCACTCTCCTCTTCTGAAGCCTCATCTTCTGATGCTTCTTCTTCTTTTTCTTTTTCAGGATTTTTACCTTCTAAAATTTCTGAAACCTCAGCTGAAGGATCAGGATCACTTCCTCCACCAAAAATAAGAGCTCCTATACCAAGACCAATTAGCAATAGAACTAACCCTGCCGCTGCAAAAATTGCAATTTTTACAATTCCGCCTTTTTTATTTTCTTCCTTGTTATCAGCCATTTTTTACTCCAGTTTTATGCTTTAATGTATACTAAATTATTATTTTTATAGTGCTTTTCTATTTTGAGATCTAAGCTTTCTTCTTCTTTATTATTTTTATTAAAATTATCCTTTTTTTCTTTTCTTGAATTGTCTTCACCAAACTTATTTTGATTATTATAATTTAAATTTAAGTTACTTAAGTTCAAACCTTGAGAGGATAATGATTTTTGCAAATTTACATTATTCTCAGATAATAGTGAAGCAACATTATTATTTTCTACTTTAAAAGTGATATCAATATTATCTCCATTAATTTCCATAAATACTTCAACTTTACCAAGATTTTCTGGTTTAATTTGTATTTCAAATTTATTATTACCTAACTTAATATTTCTTTCAAATATTTCTGCTAATCTTTGATTGATATTATTACTTTTTAAATCTAAAATATTTCTTAATAAACTATCCGAAAATCTGCTTTGATTAAAGCTTTTTTCATTGCTAGAATTTTCGAGATTGATATTTTCATTGATGTTTTTAGCGTTAAAAATACTATTATCTTTTTCTATATAACTATTTGTATTTTTTTCTTTAAAGTTTAAATTAGGCAAAGCCTTATTTTTTTTAGTTAATAAACTAGCTTCTTTATCAATAGTATTTAAACTATTAGATGTTATAATTTTAATTACTTTTTTATTTTTAACTGCACTTTTTAAATTACTAAAATTTAAATAATTTTTAAAAAAAGTTTTAATTTTTTTTTCTTTAGTTTGAGAAATAATAGAGTAAGAGTTCGTAGGTTTTTTTTCTATTAAGTTAATTGTTTTATTGCCAAATCTATTCTCCTTAAAAGAAAATGCATTATTAACTTTTTTAGCTTTTTTTTGATTATTTAGTATAAAGTCATCGATTTTAGTTTCTGTTTTTTTATTAATAATATTATTATTATTTTTTGTTTTATTTGCTAAAGGTCCCAATATCTTTTCATTTTTAAGTAATTCCTTGATTTTTCCTGACCCATTAATATGGTGCTCCAATTTTATTTCATCACTTTTAGTTTCTTTTATATTGTCAAATTTATTTATAATAACACTATTTTCAATTTTTTTTATTTTTCCTTTATTTTCTTTTTCATCCAAATCAGATTTATTCTGATTTATTGAAAATAATACCTCATTTATATCTGAAGAAAAACTATCTTTATTTTCAGAGTTATTTTTTTTAGATTTTTCAGAAAAACTTCCATTTTCTAGTAAACCCGCAAATAGACCTTCTATAACACTTTTCATTAATACTCACTTTTTTTTTATTTTTTTGCAAAAATAATGCCATCAGTTATTTTTTTGAGGCGGCATACTGTTAATAAACTGGTTTTCTTTATTATTTTTTTCTAATTGTGTAATAAGTCTAATTTTTTCATCAACTATTTCTTTTTCTTTAATAAGTTTTCCTAAATTATTTTTAGCTCTTTTCATTTCTATAGACAAAAACTTTTCTCTATTTTCTGATATATAAATCTGTTCTATCAACTTTAATTTATATTCGCTTTTTTCTTTCATATTCCAAGCCAACTCAGTATTCTCTATAGACGTATTTTTTAAAATCTTTTTAAGCTTTTCTTTGTTGCTTTTGTTTTTTTCAAACTCATTGTCCAAAGTAGTAATTTCTACTTTTTGTCCTAATAATTTTTTTTTTTTTATTAAGCTCAGGTTTTCTAATCTTTTTTTATTTAACATTTAAGCTGATTTTTCTAAAAGCAATTTGAGTTTCTGAAAAGAACCTTCAAATGTATCATTTTCTGTATTATCTTGTTTCATAAAATCAACAATTTTTGGCCACATTTCATGAGCTTTATCTATTGATTTATCTTGCCCTTTTGAGTATCCTCCCATTAAAACAAGGTCGCGACTTTCCTTATAAACTGAAACTAACCTTTTTAATTCTCTACTTAGCTGCTTATGTTCTTCTGAAACAATATCATCCATTACTCTACTAATTGAATTTTGAATATCTATTGCTGGGTATATTCCTAATTGTGCTTGTTCACGAGATAAAACTATATGTCCATCAAGTATAGCCCTAGCTGAGTCAACTACTGGATCGTTATGGTCATCTGCATCAGCTAATACCGTATAAAACCCGGTTATATTTCCTTCTGATATATTCCCACTTCCTGCTCTTTCAATAAGAGCTGGTATCATAGAAATGACAGAAGGCGGATATCCTTTTGATGTTGGCTGTTCACCTAAAGCAAGACCAATTTCTCTTTTAGCATGTGCTACTCTAGTTAAAGAGTCCATAATCAAAAGTACATTTTTACCTTTTGAACGAAAGTATTCTGCTATTGCCGTACATCTATTTGCCCCTCTCATCCTAAGCAAGGGAGACCTATCTGCTGGAACTGCAACAATTATTATCTTATTTTTTTTATCATGACTAAGTAAAGAGTCTACCATAACTTTTACTTCTCTAGCTCTCTCTCCAATAAGGCCTACAACTACTACATCAGACTCAGAATATTTACTCATCATTTGTAATAAAACTGATTTACCAACACCACTTCCTGCTATAATTCCTATCCTTTGTCCTTTTCCTATTGAAATAATAGAATTAATTGTTCTTACACCTACATCAAATGTACTTTCTATTTTTTTTCTCTCCAATGGATTGACTGCTTTGCCATTTAATGGCCAATAGTCTCTGAACTTTTCTAGTTTTTTTCCGTCTAAAGGATTTCCCATACCATCAATTACTCTTCCTAATAATGCTTCGCCTACTGGAATATTAACTCCTTCGTCAACTAGTCGAACTATTGAACCTACTTTGAGCTTAGTATCAGTATTGTGCAGTGCAACTAGATTTTTATTATTTCTGAACCCTATAACTTCGGCACTAGTTTTGTAAGCATCCAAACTATCTATTTCACAAACACTTCCTACAGAAGCTGGAAATCCATCTGTCTCGACTATACTACCTTCTAAGCCTCTAACTACTCCTGAAACTTCTGTCGACGTAAAAATACTATCAAATTTATTTTCTTCAATAATTTTTTTTAATATACTCATAAATTCTTACCATGAATTTTATGTTTTATTTTTATACCGTTTATTTGTAATATTACTTCACCGTTAGAAAGTTCAGCTTTATGACTTATATTCATTTCTTTAAGTTTAGGTTTTATATCCTTATTTTTTTCCATTATTTTAAAGTCATTTTCACTTACAAAAATTTCTATTTTTCCATCATTATTTTCCAAAGTTGCTATGAAATTTTTAATTTTCTTAAGAAATTCAGTAGGCAATGCCTTTATTATTTTTCCTGTTAGTTCTGAACTTAAATCTAAAATCTTATTTGAAATAATATTTTCTAATTCAGTTAAATCTAATTGATCTGTTTTGGAAATTTTTTCACTTATACTATTTAACTTTGCTATAGCAGCATCTGATCCCTCTTTTATCTCAGCGTATGCTTCTTGCTTGCCTTTTTCAAAAGCCTCTTTATTAGACTCTTCCAAAATTTTAAGATGTTCTTCTTCTTGAAAAGTTTTTGTTGCTATAGTTTCTTTATTTTCTTGTTCATCAGATTGATTTTTTTCCACTTCTAAATTATCAGAAGCTTCTAATGTATCTTCATTTTCCACCTCTTTTATATTTTCTTGGCTTTTATTTGACTCTTTTACACTTAAACTCTCATTTTGTGGATTTTTTTGTTTAATATCTTCATCTACTTCTGTCTTAGAAAAAATTTCTTTATTATATTTTTTTGCTATATCATGCAAAGAGACCTTTTTAAAAGCTTCAGACATCTCCTTTTTGATTTCTTTACGTTTAAATGAGGTTTCTCTGCTAGCTTTAATTAATCTAGAAATTTCCTCATCACTAAGTGGAGTATCTTTGTCAAGTTCTTCATCACCAAGTAAAGTATTTTTTTCAATTTCTTCATCTTTTACTTTTTTAGATGTTACACTTTCACTGCTCACTATAAACTCCTATTAATTTTCTTCTTCTTCATTTTTACTACCCTGCTTCATTAGTGCTCTAAATACGCTAGACACTCTTCCTGCCTCATCACCTACTATCATTCTAATTACAGCAACCTTATCATCGTAAGTATTAGCAGTATCTAACATATCTGGAGATATTGATGATTTTTTAGGTTTAAGCTTAGCCTTTATTTCCTCTAAAGACTCTCCTTCTTGAACTTCTATTTTATCTTCTTGTTCTTCATCTTCATCATCATCGACAGCTGGACCTCCTACGCCTGCACCTACAGCGCCACCTACAGGAACTAATATTCTATTTAATAATGGTCTAAGAGCACCGAACGTCACAATTGCTAAAACCAGTATCGTAAATAGTTTACCTAATAATTCTCTAACAGCAGAGTTCTCATACCATGGAACAGTGCTTAATTGAATATCATCGATAAACTCTCCACTAGATATAGTTATTGAGTCACCCCTTTCATCTTTGAAGCCTATTGCATCCCTAACGAGAGCTTCAATGTTAGTTTTTTCTTCTTCGCTAAGTTTTTGGAGTACATTTTCTCCCAATTCATTAACAACTAGTTTATCCCTAATTAAAATAGCGGCAACTATTCTTTTTATTTGCCCTGTTGGATTTCTAATTGCTGTTACTCTTTTACTTACTTCATAGTTTTTAATACTACTAGAACTTTGCGATTTAATCTTTGCCCCTGGTGCTGTCGGTTCTGGTGCACCAGTTGCTAGTTCTGCTGCAAGTGGTGGTGTATTAGCAACTGCTCCAGGAATACCAACAGCATCAGGTTCTGATGTTAAATCTTGAGTAGCCTGTTCGCTTCTTAATGCCGTTCCCTCCGGATCTACTATTTCTTCTGTAACATTTTGTGTTGTAAAATCCACATCAACATTTACTTGTGCAGTTATATTTCCAGCTCCTAAAATTGGCGTTAAAAGAGATATTACTCTTTGTCTATAAACTTGTTCCAGTTTCATTGTATATTCTAATTGCCTATTTGATAATGCAGAAGTTGGATCATTAGTAGGTCTAGACAATAAATTTCCGTGCTGGTCTACAACTGTAACATTTTCTGATGGCAAATTAGGAACAGAAGAAGAAACTAAATGAACTATTGCTCTTACCTGATTTTCTCCTAAACTTCTTCCAGCTCCAAGTTTAACAAATACAGACGCAGTAGGTCTTCCTCTTTCTCTTACAAAAACAGATTTATCTGGTATTGCTAAGTGAACTCTAGCTCCTAAAATACCAGAAATCTCATTAATTGACCTTGCTAATTCACTTTCCTGACTTTGTCTAATTTTTACTGCCTCTACGGATCTACTAGTTCCCATTGGCAAATCACTTAAATTATCATATCCACTAGGTAATGACTCTGGCAAACCCTCAGCAGCTAATAGCATTTTAGATTGATAGTAATCCGTGCTAGGAACTAACACCTCACCGGTAGCAGAGTCTAGCGAGACATCAATTCCATTTTGTCTTAAAGATTCAACAACTTTTGCTTTATCTCCCTCAGTAAGAGATGAAAATAATGTTGTTTTTGCTGGTTCTCTCATTGTAATAAAAATTAAAATGCCAGCAAAAGCTATTATTAAAGCTAATACTGTTGGAAGAGCTCTTTTTGCTGCTGGCTCATTTAATAACCGTCTAATATCTGTTATGTAGGAATTTGTTTTGGTAATTAAATTACTTTTATTTTCATCTACATTTGAAATTGTTGTATCAGCCATCTATTTAGTCTCCTTTTTTTTATACAGGCATATTCATAATATCTTTGTAAGCACTCAAAACTTTATTTCTAACGTTTAAAGTAATTTGAAAAGCTAGCTTTGATATTTGTTGATTAACTATAACCTTAGTTAAATCTTGTTCTTTTCCTAATTCATAATTTTTTGTTATTTCTGCAGCATCATTTTGAGTTTTTGCTACATTATTTATAGCTTCAGATACATTATTTAAAAAATTTGGTTCATCTAATAAATTGCTTTTTTTAAGTACTGAATTTTGTTCTGAAAGAATATCTTTTTTAAAGTTTAAACCTTCATTTTGGTTGTTTTCAATAGTTCTATTTATTAAATTTAATCCCACATTATTTACTTTGTTCATAAAACCTCCTAATTACCTAAAGCAAAAATTTTATCTTCTAGTTGTTGATAATATTCATTGTGATTTTGAACACTCTCATCAACTATTATATGTTCAGCATTAATGTTCATTGAATTAGAAAGTACTAATGATCTTAATATAACATTCTCTAGCTCTCTAACATTTCCAGACCAACTATGATTCTTTAAAAATTCTTGAGCTTTCCTTGACAAATAAGGAAAATCTTTATTTTCATCATTATTTTTCTTTATTATTGATACTACAATAGGAATAATGTCGTCTGACCTTTGACTTAATCTAAATGTTTTAATAGGGAAAACATTTAATCTATAATAGAGGTCTTCTCTGAAATTATTATTTTTTACTTCTTCAGCCATATTCCTATTAGTAGTCGCAATAATTCTTACATCTATTTCTACTTCTCTATTACCACCAACAGGTGTAACTTTTTTCTCTTGTAAAACCCTTAATAATTTTGCTTGTAAACTTAAAGGCATTTCAGAAATTTCATCTAATAATAGAGTACCTTTATCTGCAGCTCTAAAAATTCCTTTATTTGAATGAGAAGCTCCTGTAAAAGAACCTTTTTCATGTCCGAATAAAATAGCTTCTAGCATATTTTCAGGTATTGCAGCACAATTTACAGCAATAAACGGGTTTTCTTTTCTAGAGGATTGGTCATGGATATAATTGGCTACAACTTCTTTTCCTGTTCCTGTAGGTCCATTTATAAAAACCGTCACATCAGTATTAGCAACTTTTTTAGATAAGTTTTTAAGCATTAATGACTCTTTACTACCAGTTATAAATTTTTCATCATCAAGTGCATAGCTTATTAAGACCTCTAAACTGTATTTATCATCTTTTATTAAATTAATTCTAATAAATGATTTCCCTAACTCACTCTTTAAAGAGAAAGTTGATGCGTAATTTTCTATTTGTATAATTTTTTTAATTTTAAGGCTTCTAGCTAAACTTAGTAAGTTTTTAGCTTCATCTTTACTCTTATTTAATGCATCACTATGACAAATTAGTGTAGAAGTACCATCATTGCTAAGTTCCTCTAAACTACTAAATATTTTAACTTCTGCATCTCTTTCTACTAATTTATTTTTTAAAACTTCTAATTCTTTTATTCCTAAACTTATAATACTAACATTTGTCATATTTCCTCCGTTTGAAGTAGGAAACGCAAAAACTTTGCCAAATTTAAAAAAAATTAAAAAAAAAATTTTATCCAAGTATTTCTGGTAATTGATAATATTTTTATGGCATTTTAAAACTTAGTGTCATAAAATTGTCATTAATTTTAAATAATTGGTTCAATATTTTGACTAAAAATAAAGAAATAGATAATATTATAATTGGTGATAGTAAAAAAGTTTTAGAACTAAAATTTTTAATTGAAAAAGTAGCAACCTCAGAGAGCACTGTATTAGTTCTAGGAGAAACAGGCACAGGAAAAGAATTAGTTGCTCAGGCATTGCATAAGTCATCAAAAAGAAAGGGATCTTTCATTCCTGTAAATTGCGCAGCTATTCCTGCTGAATTATTAGAAAGTGAACTGTTTGGTCATGAAAAAGGAGCATTCACTGGAGCTGAAAAATCACGAATAGGAAGATTTGAGATGTCTTCTGGAGGTACTTTATTTTTAGATGAAATTGGAGATATTTCTCTTTCTTTGCAAGCAAAATTACTAAGAGCATTAGAAAATAAATCTATTCAAAAAGTAGGAGGTGGGAAAGAAATTGGACTGGATTTAAGAATGGTATGCGCTACGCATCAAGATCTAGAGAAAAAAGTATCAGAGGGAACTTTTAGAGCTGACTTATATTACAGAATTAATGTTTTCCCTATAAATGTTCCAACCTTAGCGGAAAGAAATGAAGATATTCCAATGTTAATGGAATATATGTTAAAAAATTTAAAAAAAAATGAAAAGAAGCTTCCTGAGTTTTCTAATGATGCAGTTGAAGTTCTTAGAAGACATTTATGGCCAGGGAATATAAGGGAACTTAAAAATGTTTTAGAAAGAGCTTATATTTTATTTTCTGATAAAAAAATTGAAAAGAACCATGTTTTAGAAAATCTAATAAGACTAAAAGCTCCTACTTCTAAAGAAGAACAAGAAGCATTATGGGATGCTACTCAAGAACTAGAGTCCATTGAAAACAATAATTTTAATGAAACTAAAAAAAGTTCTTCTCCTTTACCCCATCCTAAGCACTATGCTGATTGGTTTGATTTTTTTGAAAATATAGATCTTAGAGTTTATCTAAGAGACGTTGAGGTAGTACTTATTGAGTCTGCTTTAAAAAAATCTGATGGTGTAGTTTCAAAAGCATCTGATTTATTAAAAATAAACAGAACAACATTAATAGAAAAAATGAAAAAACTTCAAATAAATTAATCAGTTAATTATTTTTTGAGTATTCTTTTATAGTCTTCCTTGTTTTATTAAAATTTTGTTGACTATCAGAAATCAGGGTTTCTGTTTTCTCTATCAGTTCACAATTATTTACCCATACTAACTTAAGTCTATTTCTATTATTATTATTTAAATTGGCTGCATCTTTAGAGATTTTTTGTAGAATGACCTTTCTTGCCAAATCTAATTTGGTTACTTCACCAAAATTTCCTATTGTAATACTATCAGCAATTTTTGAAGATAATTGTTCAAGTTTATCAAAACAAGCATCTAGGTCTCTATTGTGGTTTATATTATTACGCATTACTTAAGCCTTTTTCAAATGATGAAAGTATATTTTTTATAGCATTAGCTGCTTTTATTATATCCTTAACGACTTTTTTAGAATATCCTTTAATTAATTGCTGTCTGCAATACTCATAAATTTGAAATAGATTTATCGCTAGTTTGTTATTGCTATCAAAGTTTAACGATGTTTGTAAAGCATAAATTGCAGTTAAAGACTTAGTAAAATGTTTATTTTTTAAATCAAGGTCTTTTTCCTGAGGTTTCCATTCTTTGGTTTTTTCTATACTACTAGCAACTATATTCATTGATCTTTCTAATTCTTTTAGAATTCCAAAAATTACCTGATTTCCAGACTTTACCGTATTGTAAGAACCCTCTGACTTTTGATATTGTTCTAAATTTTTTGATTTATTTCCGTACATTTGTTATAAATAATTATGATTGAAAATTTATCATCTTTACAAAATTATAATAAAGTTAATCCTTTTTCTAAAGTTGATACTGCAAATGGTATGCCAATAAATAACTATAGAATGGTAGAACCTGTAACAGATAGCATTAGGTCTAAAGAATTTATAGCAAAAGAAAATTTTAGAAATTTATATACCAAAAGTTTTGCATTTAGCAATGGAGATAATACAGAACAGTATCTTAAGTCAAAAAATTTACTTACTCCTGTTTATATTAATAATGAAGCAAAAACTAAGTATGACATGATATCTAAGTTAGAAGTTAGCTTGCCAAAAATTAGACTTCAAGTTAATATCCTTGCCTAAAAAAAATACTAAAACATATGCTTTTGATGTTGATGGTGTAATTTGTTTTTCTATTAATGGAAATTACGAAAAATCTAAACCTTATGTAAGTGCTATAAAAAAAATTAATCAGCTTTATTCAGATGGACATAGAATAATAATTTTTACTGCTCGATATATGGGAAGAACAAATAATAATATAGAAAAAGCAAAACAACTTGGTTATGAAAAAACTTTCCAACAATTACAGTCCTGGGGATTACATTTTCATGAACTTTTTATGGGTAAACCAAGTTACGATATTTTAATTGATGATAAAGCTTTTAATTATAATGAAAATTGGATTGATAAACTTTAATACTAGCTTAATTCCTCTTCATTTCTTTCTTTTTCAGCCATCAAGAGAGCATTAAATAAATCACTTTCACTTATAATACCTAAAATTTTACCCTTATCATCTACAATTGGTATAGACTCACCAACAAAATCTTTAACTTTGTCTATAGCATCTAAAACAGTATCAGAATTAACTAAAGACAAGTAATTTTGAAAATTAGATATATCTAACCCCTTTTCTTCTTCTTTTAACTTTAATAACTCAGGCAGATTAACTTTTCCTACAAGTTTACCTTTTGGATCTAATACATACCCTTCACTTACATTAGCGTTTGATAAAATTTTAATCATTTCTTTAATATTATGTTCGGGAACTAACCTAATATAATTTTTGTTTAATATTTCAACAACTTTGATAGATGCAAGATGAAGTTTGTCTCTACCTTGATGAATATCAATATTTCTATTTAATAATAATTGATCAAATGCTGAATAACCAAAAACTTTAGATGAAATTAGATTTGCAAAACATATACTTATTCCAGCTCCTAGAGCTACATTATAATCTGAGGTTAATTCAAATACTATTAAAAGAGTGGCAATAGGCCCACCAATCACTGAGCTTGCTACAGCAGCTAAACCAGCAACTGCGAACAAAGAGTGATTAATCTCAACAAAAAACCCTGATAAAAATGCAAAAATACTTCCTGTGCAAACACCTATGAACAAAGCTGGAGAAAAAATCCCCCCAAATAAGCCTAACCTAATACAAATTACTGTCAAAAAAATCTTTCCTATCAAAAGGAAAACTAAGTAGCCAGCATAAGTTGGAGCTTCAATTAACGACCTGATTGTATCAGTACCTAAACCCAAAAGCTCTGGTAAAAAAATACCTACTACACCACATATTCCACCCGCAATAATAGGCAAAAAGAAAACCGGAATTTTTTTTGGAATTTTCAACGGTCCAGTCAGCCCTTTCATATAAACTGAACTTACTAACCCAGACATAATACCCAAAATACCTAATAAGAAAATTTCATAAAAGTTAGATATTCCCCCTATATTTGTCTCGAAAAGTGGACTCATTTCATAAAACTCAGTACTAAAAGTATGCGCAACTATAGAACTTATTAATATAGGAGCAACAGCCTTTAGCGAAAAATGTCTTACTATTACCTCATGAGCAAATACTAATCCAGCTATAGGAGCACCAAAACCAGAGGAAACAGCTGCAGCTGCACCACATGCTAGCAATATATGAGGAGGTGTTTGGTCTTTTAGTAATTTAGAAAAATAATCTCCTAACACACCTCCAAAATGAACCAATGGGCCATACTGTCCTACTGAAGCACCTCCAGCTAAAGATACAGCAGAGGCTAAAGTTGATAACAATCCTGCCTCTGTATTAGGTCTTTTACTAGTAACATGAGCAGCTAATATACTTTCTGCAGGACCATGCCATCTATCTAAGTTGGCTAATTTAAAAATTATAGCAACTATTATACCAGCAATAATTGGTCCACTAAGTATTAGAATGGGCTTAGGTAACCCAAGTAATATATGACTATCTCCTCTCAAATAGGCTTGGAAAAAATTAACAAAAGATATGAAACCTTGAACAGCAAAGGAAACTATTATTCCTATTAGAACGGCAAGTATAATAGGTAGGATAAATCTAAAATCTACACCACGCATAAGCAAAAACATGATAACATAGTTACAGCTATCATGTTATTACTTTTTTGCTACCAATGTTAAAAAAAGTATTTTAATTTATGCTACTTTTGAGGAGATACCTTTCCAACCTTCTAATATTTCATTTGAAACAAATAAAGCACTTTGCATTAAATCAACTTTATCCTTTTCAATGTATATCTTGGTTGCAAATCTTATGTGTCTATATAGATAATTTAAATTATCAGCAATTTCTCCTCCCTCTTTAAAATCTAAACAGTTTTGCAGAGAGAAAGCTATTTTTTCTGCCTTTTGTGCAAGTTCTTTGGCACTATCAAGGTTACCTTTATCCATAGATTTAATAGAATCTGATAGGTGCTCATTTAGACCTTGTAGCAATTCAGAAATTATAGAGTATGGATTTAATTTTTCCATGTCTTGACTAATTTTACTAGATTTATATTTATTAATTTTTTTCATAAAAACTCCTCTATAAATATAACAACGACTTATTTAGAAAAGTTTTACTTAATCTTTGCTTTTTAACATCTGTGTTAAATAATCGCCAGTATCTTTTAGACCAGCGACAGCAGTCTCCATAGAAGCATATTGCATAGCAAATCTTTGTTCAAGTTTAGCCATTCTTTCATCAAGTACAACTTTTTGATCTGCTAGGTCTCTTAAATTATCACTCAAACTAGATAACCTATTTTGGATATCTCCATCAAATGCAAGAAAACTAGTAAGGCTCTCATCTACTAAAGTCATTAGAGACTTTCCATAATATACATTTGCAGCAGTTAAGCTAGAATCAGTAATATTTAGTATTAACCCTGAGGAGTCACCAGAACTAGAAGTATACTCAGTACCACTCTGACTCATTGCTGAACCATCAATAAGAAAGTTACCTCCAGATTTTGTTATACTAAAACTACCTGGTTTAGTATTTGCACCTAATGCTTTTACACTTAAATCAGCGCTATCAGTCGTTAATTGATTTTTAAATATTGCATCTACTACTTTAGGATTTTTTTCAAAAGTATTTTTAAGTGTATTGGTATTTATTCCTAATGTTCCATCTCTATTAGTTTGTACTCCTAACAGAGACAATGTATATGGACCATCTTCATAACCTTTAATTGATTGTGATGTATAATTTCTTAATTCTCTTTGAATTCTTCGTGCAAGCGAGTCACCTGATAATGGGCCAGCTTCTTCGCCTGTATTAGACTGCATAGACATAGCGGATATCCCAGCATAAATTACATTGTAGGAGTCAATAAAATCTTTTAATAAATTTTCTATAGTGCTCAAATTTTGTGAACTACTTATTTTTATTGCACTGCTGTTAGTTGTCAATAAATTTAGCTCATATCCTATAAATAAGTCTGCTATAGTATTTGAAGTCCTTGTCATAGATATTCCATCAACAGTAAAAGCCGCATCTACACCATCTGCTGTTTGGGTTAAATTTTTAGTAGATGTTGTATAGGAAAAATTATTAGTCAAATCTGAAGAAGATCCCCCTCCTGGAGTAATTCTTAATTCATTGCTTGCTCCACTTTTTCCTTTCATAACTAACACATAACCTGTACCATTATAAAGAATTGTAGCTTCAGCATTATCGGTAGCATTATTAATAGCATCTCTAAGTTGAGTAAGAGTTGTACTAGAAGTTGTATTAATAGTTATTGAAGAGTTAGAATTAGCAGTAAATGTGTCGTTAGCAGAGGAAGTAGTACTCCAAGTTCCAAAATCAATAACTAATGAACCTGCCCCAACCAAAGAACCATTTGAACTATATGCACCTGTTGCTAATGTGTGAGTACTTGCTAGAGTGTTTACTACCAATGATGAGTCAATTTCATCACTTCCAGTAGTTCCAGAAGTTGTGAATGTTGCAACTGTAGTGTTACTAGAAGATCCTACATGGCTTGCTGCATTAGAATCTTTTATTGTTCTTACTGACTCTCTAAAGCCTTTAATTTCACTTTTTAAAATACTATATGCAGAAATTTTATTTTGGGCTTGTTCTTCATTACGTTCAATTCTATCTAATGCAGGAGCTTTTTCTGCATTTACCAAAGCAGCAATGATCTCAGAATTATTCATTCCAGATCCAATGTTTAGTTTAGATAGTATTTCTGGCGTTGCTGCCATTTATTTATTCTCTTTTTTTTACATGCCTTGTAATAATGTTAAAATACTTTGCTGAGCTCTAGAAGCTTGTGCAATCATTGCCATAGCACTTTGTTGTAATACTTGAGATTTTGCTAATTCTGCTGACTCAGCTGCCATATCAGCGTCAACTATTCTTGACCTAGCTGAAGCAGTATTTGCTGAAACATTTGTTAAATTATCAATAGCCTGGTGCATCCTACTCATAACAGCACCTAACTTAGCTCTCTCCATGTGTACCTTATCTAAAGCTTTATCAACAACTTTTAATGCATCAATAGCCTTAGATCTTGTTCTTAAGCTTAATTCGGATACCTTATTTAAGGTAGCAGCTCCTGGAGATGATTGAAATATATCACCATTAAGATTAGTTGTAGTAACTGTAAATGAATGAGAACCGTGCATCATAATTTGTCCACCTACTATAGCATCTTTTCCTGCTCCTGATGCATGTGATGTATCTGTCATAGTTTTAGCAGTACCAGAAAGTATTTCACTTCCATCAGCTGTAAATAGTCTTGCGTCCATTCCTGTTACTTCAAGAACTCTTGAATTATCTGTTGTATCTGCAAAATCTAAATCAGTTAATGCTATATCATGTCCCTCATCCTGTGTTAAGTATATCGTTGTTTTATCAGATTTTAAAGTAGCAACAATTCCTGTTTCAGCTGAATAAGCATTAATTGCATTGCTTAAACCAGTAAGATCAGAACCACTATTTGATGATCCTAAAGTAATTCCTGCAGATACAGTTCTTACTGTAGAGTTTTTTCCTTTTAGTCCTATAGATAGTGTTGCTGATCCAGCTGTTCCGTTTGCCTGTATCTTCATATTAGTTGAGGCAGTTGCACTCACACCCGTTTGATCAAACTGTATATTAACTGCTTCTGCAATATCTTTTGCTGAAGTTCCAGCAACCACGTCTATAGTTTTAGAACCTAAAAGACCATGAATTG
>MDTC01168118.1_pt1 | contig 17635 bp, 11 predicted proteins | sample 811181 | NCBI WGS metagenome assembly MDTC01 (sample SAMN05326644, study PRJNA326480) | marine metagenome | isolation source: seawater | place: Pacific Ocean: North | collected 2011 | reverse complement strand
TTCATTTAATGGAAATAAAATTATTACTACATCATCAGGGGGGGCATTGTTGTCAAAACAAATTAACCTTATTGACAAAGCAAAGTTTTTAGCTACTCAAGCAAGAGATGAGGCGCCGCATTACCAACATTCAAATATTGGGTATAATTATAGAATGAGTAATGTGTGTGCATCTATTGGATTAGGACAAATAAAAGTTTTAAAAAAGCGAGTAAATAGAAAGCGTTACATTAATGACTATTATAAGAAAAAACTTGCACACATACCATTTATTAGTTTTTTAGAAGAAAGAAAATTTTGCAAATCTAATTTTTGGCTCACAACTATAGTTCTTTCACCTGAAAGCACAATAGACAAAGAAAAATTTCGTTTGTTTATGGAAAAAAATAATATTGAAGTAAGACCCTTATGGAAGCCAATGCACTTACAACCAATTTATAAGGATAGTCCAAGTTATATTAATGGAGTATCAGAAGATTTATTTAATCGAGGTCTATGTTTACCTTCTGGAACTAATATGAAAACATATGATTTGGAAAGAGTAGTTAAATGCATCAATCATTTATATGAGATTTAAGTTACAAAATTTACAAAGGATTTATAAGCAACTTATTTTATTGTTTATTGATTCTTTTACTTTGCTCTTTGCATTATGGTTGTCATTTGTTTTAAAGCATGGAGATATATTACCTATTGCGGAGATTAATAAATCAGGATGGTGGATTTTTATTGTTATTCCTCTTGTAATGTTGCCGTTATTTGTAAAGTTAGGATTATATAGATCGGTATTGCAGTATTTAGGACTAAAGATAATTGGTACTACTTTTCAAGCAACAACTATTGGTTGTTTAATTATTGGATTTTTCATGTGGGTATTTAGAGAAACTCCATTTCCTCGTTCAATTTTTCCGATTTTTTGGTTTATTATTAATGTATTTGTTATCACATCAAGATTTTTGTTTAAAGGTTATTTATACTCATGGGATAGTTTTGTAAACTCTAAGCAACAAACATTAGTGTATGGAGCGGGTGAAGCTGGAATACAATTAGTAGATAGTCTTAAAAAAAGTTCAGTGTATGCTCCAATTGCTTTTATTGATGATGATAAAACTAAGCATGGAATCATATTAAATAACCTAGAAGTTTTTCCATTTGAAAAGATTGACTATTTAATAAAAAATAAAAATGCGAAAGTATTATTGTTTGCTGTTCCCTCAGCAAATACTAGCGAAAGAATATCAATTTTAAAGAAACTTACCAAATATCCAATAGAGGTTAAGTTACTTCCGTCTTTAGATAATATTGTTAATGGTAATGTAAGTTTAGAAACCATTAAACATGTTGAAGTTGCAGATATTCTCGGAAGAGATTTTGTTGAACCTGATAAAAGTTTACTAGAGCATAACATTTTAAATAAAAACATTTTAATTACTGGAGCAGGAGGGAGTATTGGATCTGAGTTATCTAGACAAATATCAAAACTTTCCCCAAAAAAAATTGTATTAATGGATAATTCAGAGTTCAACTTGTATAATATTCATTTAGAGTTAACTTCTTCAAAATCTACAATAGATATTATTCCATCATTATGTACAGTTACAAATTTTTATCAATTACGTCAAATAATTAAAGATAATAATATTCATACAATATATCATGCAGCGGCTTATAAGCATGTTCCTATGGTTGAAATGAATATTGTTGCAGGAACTTATAATAATGTTATAGGAACATATAATGTTGCAAAAGCGGCTGAAGAGTTAAGTGTAGAAAATATGGTCTTAGTATCTACAGATAAAGCTGTTAGGCCAACTAATATAATGGGAGCATCAAAAAGAATGTCCGAGTTAATTTTACAAGCAATGTCTGAAAAAAGTACGTGTTGCTTTTCTATGGTTCGTTTTGGAAATGTTTTAGATTCTGCTGGATCAGTTGTTCCTCTTTTTAGATCACAAATAAAAAAAGGAGGACCAGTTACAGTTACACATAGAAATATAACAAGATATTTTATGTCAATTCCAGAAGCTGTTGAATTAGTGCTTCAATCAGGAGCAATGGCTAAAGGAGGTGATGTATTTGTCCTTGATATGGGAGAGCCAATTAAAATTATTGATTTAGCTTATAAAATGATTCATTTAAGCGGACTAATTCCTATTGATAATGAAAATCCTGATGGAGATATTAGAATAGAATTTACTGGCTTAAGGCCCGGAGAAAAATTGTATGAAGAACTTTTAATTGGAAGTGATGTTTTTCAATCTAAACATCCAAGAATTATGCAAGCAAAAGAGAGTAAGCTTTCTATGAATGAAGTTATGTACTGCATTGAAGTTATAAAATCTGCTAGAGAGTCGCAGGATGAAAAGGTTGTTAAAGAACTGTTGTTGAAACATATTGATGGATATACATCTGACGTAGTTTAATTCTTGTATTTTTGGTTTTATGAATATAATTGTTCTTGGTGCAGGTTCTTTTGGAACTGCTGTTGGAAATGAATTATCTGTTAATAAACTTAATCAAGTTTGTTTATTCTCAAGAAATAATTCAAAGGTTAATGAAATAAATAAATATCATACTAATGTTGCTTGTTTCCCAAACAAACAACTTCATGATAATTTAAAAGCAACATCTGATCCAAAAGATCTTATTAATGCAAACGTAATCTTTATAGCTATTCCTTCTAAAGAGGTAATCAATGTTTTAAGAGATTTTAAAACTTATTTTAATGACGATACTTTATTTGTTAATCTATCTAAAGGATTAGTTTCAGAAGCAACTACAATAATTGAAAGTCTTGATTCTGAGCTTGGAATCCAAAATACCGTCTCTTTAAAAGGCCCATCATTTGCTGTTGAAGTTATGGATCATGCTCATACTCTTATGACTTTAGGTTATAAAAATAGCTCTCAGTATGATATCATATATAAAATAATAAAGGATACTTCGATACATATTGATTGTACTAACGATATTAGAGGAGTTGAAATACTTAGCGTGCTCAAGAATATTTATGCATTGATTCTTGGTGTTGTTGATGCAAAGTATAATTCTCCAAATACAAGATTTATGATTCTTACAAAAGCATTTTCCGAAGTTAGAAAACTATTGATATCTTTAGATGCGTCTCAAAATACGTTATTTCTTTCATGTGGATTTGGAGACTTATGTTTGACATCATTAAATGATTTGAGTAGAAACCGTACGTTAGGCTTATTAATTGGTAAAGGATTTTATAATTCAGAATACAAGATGAATTCTGTAATTTTAGAGGGATTGAATGCAATTGAAATGGTATATAATTATTCAAAAAAGCATGATTTAGAAGATCTTCCTTTACTTCAAAAAATTTATAATTTCTTTCACCTTAAAATGGATCAATTTATAATAGATTTTGATGAGCTGTTAGATAAGAAAATTAAAACTGTCCTTACATATGGTACATTTGATTTATTACATTATGGTCATTTGGAAATATTAAAAAAAGCAAGTTTGTTAGGGGATCAGCTTATTGTTGGGCTTTCAACAGATGAGTTTAATAAATTAAAAGGAAAAACCTGTGTTTTATCATATGCAAAGAGAAAAGAGTTTTTAGAATCATTAGATTATGTCACGAAAGTAATACCTGAGGATAATTGGGAACAAAAGATTACTGATGTTAAAGAAAATGATGTCGATATTTTTGTTATGGGAAGTGACTGGCAAGGTAAATTTGATGAAATTAAGAAGTATTGTAAAGTAATTTATTTTCCAAGAACTAAAGGTATTTCTACAACTAAGTTAAAATCTATTTTGAAAGATAAATAATTAGTTAATGTTCTCTAGTATTAAATCAATTTTTTATGACAGAGAAATGACAATTAAAAGTTTTTATTCTCTTGTTTTAAAAATTATTGGTTCTGCTTTTGGGTACCTACTTCTTTTGCTAGTTGGAAACTTATTCAATGATCCTACAAAAGTTTGGGGAGAGTATACTCTTTTTTTAGCAGTTTTAAATATAACTTCAATTTTTTCTCGAACTGGTATTGATAAAATTGCATTAAAGTTAGTTGCTGCAGCTGATCAAGATATTGGTGTTGTTAGGTCTGTTTATTTATCTTCTTTGAGACTAATTTTTATAATTTCTATATCTTGCTCAATAGTTGTATTTCTAATATCAGAATTTTTAATAAATAATATTTTATCTGGATCAACAATTGGCGAAAAAATTATCTACTTAATCATATTTATAATACCAATATTTTCAATTATATGTCTTAATGAAAATACATTAAGAGGTCTTAAAAGAATTAAGGAATTCTCATTCTTTCAAAGAACTGCAAAAATGCTTTTTTCCGTGTTTTTTTTTCTTTTACTTTTTTTTGGATTTAATATTATAAATAACCTGGTTGTTATTCAAGCCTATATAATTTCGTTACTATTAATTTTTTTATTAAGCTCTTACAGAATATATTTAATTTTATTTAAAGAAAAAATAGAGTTTAATTTTATATCGTATTTTCATTTACTGAAGCAAGCTCTTCCAATGATGTTATCTTCCAGTATATTATTATTGATGTCATGGGCAGATACATTAATGTTAGGTTTTTTTTTAGAAGATAATATCAAGCAAGAGAGTATTGGTATCTATAACGCAGCAGTGAAAATAGCATTATCAGCTACATTAGTTATATCTGCTGTAAATAGTATTGTTGCTCCTAAAATTTCTGAATCCTATAATAATAATAGAATCATTGAATTTCAAAATATAATTTATAGATCTACAAGATTAATTTTTTATTCTACATTACCTATTTTAGTAGTAATTTTCTTTTATCCGGAAGATATTCTTTTTCTATTCGGAAAAGATTTTTCAATTCCATCAGCTGTTTTTGCTTTAATTATTTTAGCTATTAGTCAAGCTATTAATGCAATGTCAGGTTCTGTCGGGACTATTCTTAATATGACAGGCAAGCAAAAAGAATACGGTAATATTTTAATTGTAGCATTATTTATCAATATTTTGCTAAATTATATTTTAATCCCTAAGGGAAATTTTGGATTGAACTTACCAATAGATGGAATTAAAGGAGCTGCAATTGCTAGTTCATTTAGTTTGATTTTTTGGAATGTATGTTCTGTTATTTATATCTATAAAAAATATAAAGTTTTGACCTCAATTAGTTTTATTAAAAAATAAAGTATGAAAAGATATATTAAATATTTACCAAAGCTTGCAAGCCCATTACTGTTTGTAATATATTGTTTTGCATATTTTTTCCCTAGAAATCAAAAGATTTGGGTTTTTGGTTCAGGAGTTGGCTTGAATTTTAGTGATAATGCTAAGTATTTATTTCTTCATTGTTCAAAACATAAAGAGATTGATTCTGTTTGGATAACGAGAAATAAAGATTTAGTTAATAGATTAAAATCTTATGGTTTAAATTCTTACTATAAGTTTAGTCTTATGGGCATATGGATTTGTCTTAGATCAAAGGTCTATATTTACGATTCTAGAACAGGTAGTATAAATCATTGGTTATCATCAGGTGCTATTAAGATAAATTTATGGCACGGATCACCTTTGAAAACAATTGATAGAGATATTAAGGTTAAGCATAATGCATTTTATATTGGTAACCATACTTGGGGTTATAAAAGATTTTTAGTAAGAATGTTAATGCCGCAATGGTTTGTTGTTGCAGATTTGATGATTGCAACATCAGACAAAGTAAAAGGTTACTTTTCTTCTGCTTTTGGCTCAAAAAAAATTGAAGTTACAGGCTACCCAAGAAATGACATAATTATTGATAATAGTTTATATTTAAAATATATGACATTTGAAAAAAAAATTATTGATTCTTTAAAGACTAATAAAAGTATCTTGTATGTTCCAACTTTTAGAGATGGTGATAGATACGATAGAGAAACTCCAATTGATTGGGATAAGCTAAATAAAATGATGAAAGAAAATGATTGTACTTTTTTAATTAAGTTACATAGACACGATTATTCTGTAGTATTAAAGAAAAAATATAGTAATATAATTGTTTTAGATAATGAAAGTGATATGTATCCTTTGTTTTCAAAAATAGATTTATTAATTACCGATTATTCTTCAATTTATTTTGATTTTTTACTAACTAATAAGCCAGTTTTATTTTATGCTTACGATAAAGAAAAATATATAACTAAGCATAGATCCATGTATGATAATTATGATGATGTAACACCAGGATTTAAAGTTTATAATTACGAGCAGTTACATTCAAAGATATATCAATTTTTCACTGCACCTCTTACTTTAAAAGATTCAGAAACAGATTATGAAAAGGTTAAAAATTTATATAATAAATATTCTGATTCTAAAAGTGCAAGTAGAGCATTTGATTTTATAAAATCTAATTTATAATTTGTTGTGCAATCTATTCATAAATATCTAATCACTAATCAGTTGTTTTATCTTATTTTAATGTTTCCTTTATGGTGGTTTTTAGGTGTTGAACAATTTATTTGGTTCTTTTTTGTTTTACTAATCTTTATACAATTTTGTTTTTTAAATAAGATGAAATTTTATATAAATTCTGCAATTTTAATATTTGCATTATTTATAGTTATTTATATAATCTCGTTTTTCAATATAATTGAAAGCATGCGATATATTACGTATTTTAGAAATCTTAGTACTTATCTTACATCATTTATGATATTAGTAATTATTTGGAATATTATTGATGAGTGGTGGCAAGTTGAAAAGTTATTAAAAGCTATTGTAATTGTCATGTTTCTATCTTCAATTATTGGTGTTTTAGCTTTTTCTACTGAATTTTTTAGATTTAATTTTAAGTCTTTAATGGGATATATTATGCCATCATTTATATCTGAAACTGATTATGGTAGTGTAATTGCTAATCGAAACTTAGGTTTTTTTAATTGGTTTATAATTTTTGGAGAGTATTTTAGAATAAGCTCATTTTTTTTATATTCTACAATGTTTTCTGCTACTTTAGCATTTACTTTGCCAATTGTACTGTATTTTAGAGTGACTAATCAAGGATTTATAAAAAAATTTTATACCCTAGTTTTTTGTTTTATGTTTTTAGCTTTACTTCTGACAACTGGTAGAGTCGCTATCATTGCATTTTTAATCGGATGGATCTTGTTTAAGATTATATCAATTAAAAGTATCGCTATTAAAGGATCAATAATACTAATTAGTATATTTATAATATCTACTGCAATAATTATTTTGTATTATTTTGGTTTTATTGACCCATTAATTAATTTAATGATCTATTCTAGAGGAGAGGGTAGTGCAAATGCTAGAGCAAGAATCTATATAGAAACTTTTCAAGGTTTTTTTGAAAAACCAATTTTTGGTTGGGGTACTGAAAGAGATATGAAAGGAATGACCTATCCATTAGGCTCGCATAGTTACTATTTAGGCACTTTATATAAGCAAGGTATATTAGGTTTGGTTTTATTTTTATCTTTATTATTTTCAATTTGGAAGAGAATAAATATAAAAGTTAAAGAATACAATAAATATACATGGCTTCTAAAGTATGGACAGTTTGTTTTATTTGTATATCTTATTAATAGCTTTACTGATGTTTTAGATTTAGATGCAACAACAATGATGTTTTCTTGGATAATCTTTTCCCTTCTTATTGTAGCTAATAGAGTTTATTTGAATAATATAGTTAATTATGATTCATCAAATAGTAAATAATAAAAGAAAAAAAGTTAGCTTAACTACTTTTATAAATCCTTTTTCGTACTTAAAATTACGTCAAAGTGACATTCATTTAAATAATTTCAATATTAAAATTGATGGTTTTTTTTTAGTATCGATTTTAAATTTTTTTGGTTTTAAATTTAATAGAGAAAGTTTTGATATGACTTCTCTTGCTCCAATTATATTTGAAAAAATTATTAGAGAAAAAAAAACTGTTTTTTTTGTTGGCACAGAACCAAATTTGATCAAGTTAAGTGTTGATAATATTAAAAGCTCGTACCCTCACTTAAATATATCAGGTTTTCATCATGGTTTTTTTACAAATGAGGAAAAAGATATGATATTTAATAATATTATTAGTTCTAGAGTAGATTATGTGATTTGTGGAATGGGAACTCCTTTACAAGAAAAATTTTTGATAGATTTAAAGAAAAATGGTTGGTCAGGAATTGGATTTACATGCGGTGGGTTTTTGCATCAAACTTCGAATAATATTATATATTATCCTAACTGGATAGATAGATTTTCATTAAGAGCTTTTTATAGAATGTATGATGAACCTAAATTAATAAAAAGATATTTTTTGATTTATCCACTAGCAATTTTACTTTTTCTTTATGATCTATTTAAATTTAGATTTTCTAGATTTGTTAACTTTACAAAATATAAAAAATGAAAAAGAAAGTAGCTCTTATTACTGGAATTACTGGTCAAGATGGATCTTATCTGGCAGAATTTTTGTTAAAGAAAAAATATATTGTTCATGGAATTAAAAGAAGAGCATCATCTTTTAATACAGATAGAATAGAACATTTATACCAAGATCCTCATATTCATGACAGAAATTTAATTTTACATTATGGAGATATGACTGATTCAATGAATCTTATAAAGATTATTAAAGACATAGAACCAGATGAGGTTTATAATTTAGCAGCAATGAGTCACGTTCATGTTTCGTTTGATATCCCTGAATATGTTGCAAATACTGATGCTATTGGTCCTTTAAGGATTTTAGAAGCAATTAGATTGTTAGGTTTTCAAAATAAAACAAAATTTTATCAAGCCTCTACTTCAGAGCTTTACGGAAATGCAATTGATTTTCCGCAATCTGAAACTACGAATTTTGCCCCTAGAAGTCCATATGCAGTTGCTAAATTATACGCATATTGGATAACTGTAAATTATAGAAATGCTTACAACATATTTTCTTGTAATGGTATTTTATTTAACCACGAATCACCAGTAAGAGGAGAGACTTTTGTTACTAGAAAGATAACAAGAGCTGCATCTAAGATAGCTTTAGGCTTGCAAGATAAAATGTATTTAGGAAATTTAGATGCAAAAAGAGACTGGGGACATGCTAAAGATTTCGTTAGAATGATGTGGATGATATTGCAAGCTGATAAAGCAGATGATTGGGTAATAGCTACTGGACAGACTACATCCGTACGTGATTTCTTATCTCTTGCATTTTCTTTTTTGGGTGTAGAATTAGATTTTGTAGGAAGCAAAGAAAATGAAAAGGCAATTGTTTCGTCATGTTCAAATCCTAATCTTAAGTTAAAAGTTGGTCAAGAAGTTGTTGAAATAGATCCAAATTATTATAGACCCAATGAAGTAGATTGTTTAGTTGGTGATTCAACAAAAGCAAGAAATGAGTTGGGATGGCTACCTGAATATTCTATAAATGACATAGTTGCAGAAATGATGTCTTCAGATTTAAAATTAATGACGAAAGATCAATATTTGATCGATGGTGGTTATTCCGTAAGAAACTATTTTGAATAGAATGAAAAAATCTAGTAAAATTTTTATTGCTGGACATAATGGATTGGTCGGTTCAGCTATACTAGAAAGATTTAGATTTCATGGATTTTCTAATATTGTCACAAGATCTAGAAAACAATTAGACTTAACAAATCAGCAATCTGTAAAATTATTTTTTGAAAATGAAAAACCTGACTGTGTAATTTTAGCTGCAGCTAAAGTCGGAGGAATTAAAGCTAATAGTGATTTTAGAGCTGATTTTATTTATGAAAATTTGATGATACAAACTAATGTTATACATTTCGCATTTATAAATAATGTAAAGAGTTTGCTTTTTTTAGGAAGTACTTGTGTGTATCCTAGAGAATGTCCTCAGCCAATCAAAGAAAAATATTTGTTGACTTCTCAACTAGAGAAAACTAATGAATCATATGCTGTTGCTAAAATTTCAGGTCTTAAAATGTGTGAAAGTTATAATTTTCAATACAATACTAATTTTATAAGTATAATGCCAACAAATATATATGGCATTAAAGATAACTTTGATTTGGATACATCACATGTTCTTCCAGCAATTTTTAGAAAAGTATACTTATCTAAACTTTTATTTGAAAATGAATGGGATAAATTGAAGTATGATTTAAAAAAAAGACCCATTGGTATAATAAATGAAAAATCTTCAAAAAAAGAGATAAATAGAATTTTAGAAGAAAAAGGAATAACTAAACAAACTGTTATGCTGTGGGGTTCTGGTAATCCAAAACGTGAGTTTTTGTGGTCAGATGATCTAGCTGATGCGTGTTTATTTTTAATTAAGCAAGATCATTCACAGAAATTATCAGATTTTGAAGATTCAAATACTCTCATAAATATTGGAACAGGCATCAATATATCAATAATTGAGCTTGCATTGAAAATTAAAAGACTTTTAAACTATAAAGGTGATTTTATTTTTGATCACTCAATGCCAGAGGGAACGCCTGAAAAACTCACGGACATAAGTAAAATGTCTAAACTTGGATGGAAACATAAAATAGATCTTGATGAAGGAATTAAAAAAATGTATGATTGGTATAAAAATGAATAAATAATTTAATATTGTACAAATGAAAGGATATTCAAGATATTTTTGGTTTATACATTTTATTGGAGATGTATTTTTCATAAATATTGCATTTGTTTTAATGTATATTTTAAAATTTGATTCGTTTGAATTTTCTGATAAGTATCGCTTTTTAATTATTATATATAATGCTGTTTGGATTTTAGTTGCTTTAATGCTAAAACTATATGAACTCAAGCAATTAAAACGACTTGACAGAATTTTATTTAATCTTTTTAAAGCTTTTTGTTTTAATGCAATTATAATTAGTGCAATTTTATTTTCATTAAAAGCTTCAGAGTTTTCTAGACAGCATTTATATAATACATATATATTTTTATTCTTTTTAGTTATCTCTTGGAGATATTTATCTATTCAGCTTATAAAGTTATATAGGAAATCTGGCTTTAATTATAGTAGAGTTGTTATTGTGGGAGGAGGAGAAGTAGCGAAGCAATTAAATACTTATTTTAATTCTGATAATGTACTTGGTTTTAAGTTGGAAGGAATTTTTTCAAATTCACCTGTACAGTTTAAAACTGAATCAGGTATTTATTTAGGAACTTTAGAAAATCTTGAAAAATACTCATTAAAAAATGATATTGATGAGATTTTTTACACTATGCCTTTAACTTATACAAATAAAATTAAAAGATTGGTTGATTTTTGTGATAAATATATGATACGACTTAAAATTGTTCCAGATTTTAGAGGATTCCTTTTTAAAAGAGTTAATATAGATTTTTTTAATGATGTACCAGTTATTACATTAAGGGAAGAGCCACTTAATGATTTTATAAATAGGTTTCTCAAACGAACATTTGATATAGTTTTTTCTTCTTTAGTTATTTTATTTATATTGAGCTGGTTGTATCCAATTTTAGCTATTTTGATTAAAATATCTTCTAGAGGACCTGTTTTATTTAAGCAGATTAGATCTGGAATAAATAATGAAGAGTTTTTTTGTTACAAGTTTAGATCAATGATTGCTAGTTCAAATTCAGATACAAAACAAGCAACAAAAAATGATGCTCGCGTCACTTTATTAGGATCTTTCTTAAGAAAAACATCATTAGATGAGTTTCCTCAGTTTTTTAATGTATTAATTGGTGATATGTCTATTGTAGGTCCTCGTCCACACATGTTGTTGCATACAGAGGAATACTCTGCATTAATTAAAAAATATATGGTGAGACAATTAGTTAAACCTGGAATAACTGGTGTAGCTCAAGTTAGAGGATATAGAGGAGAAACTAAAGAGCTTCATGATATGGAAGGACGTGTTAGATTAGATGTTTGGTATATAGAAAATTGGTCGTTGTCTTTAGATATTAATATTATTTTTCAGACAGTGTGGAATGTATTTAAGGGAGATAAGAATGCCTTTTAAATTATTCCTTTTTTTAATATTTCCTTTTAGTTTGTTTTGTCAAAATCATACTATTGATAGAGAGGATCTTTTTTCAAAACAGCACTTATCTCATATTCAAAAATATCAATTAGACTCTTCATCAAAAAGAATAATTCTCTATCCAAGATTTTTGTTAAATTCAGAGACAAATAAAAATAATAATATTAATCAAGAATATAGTTTATTAGGAATAGGCGCAAAACTAAAAATTTCTAATAATCTAATTATTGATTTTTTTGGAGATAGATTATTTGGAGAAGTGAATGAGGATTTGTCTAATTTTCAAGATTCTCTTGGATTCTATCCAGGCTTTCATAATAAGCAAAATATAAACTTAATATTTAAATATAAACTTAACTCTTTTATTTTATCTGACTTTGGCGTAGGAAAACATTTTATTGGCGAAGGGTATAGATCATTAATATTATCTGATATTGGAGCTTCATATCCTTATTTAAAATTAAATACAAAGTTTGGAAATATAAAATATTATAATCTTTATACTACATTTTTAAATCCAAATATGGTTGATTTTGGAAGAAAAAAACATGCCGCAATACATTATTTAAGTTATGATATAAGTAAATATGTTAATATAGGCATATTTGAATCAATTTTATGGCAATCAAAATCTGAACTAGCTAACAATGGCTTCGAATTAGCATATTTCAATCCTGTAATTTTTTACAGGCCGGTTGAGTTTTCAAAGCAGTCAAATAAAGCAAATGCCTTAATGGGGATAACTTCTAATGTTACAATTTCGAACTTTAATATTTATACTCAATTTTTATTAGATGATTTAAATATATCTAGACAGAGAGATTCAGATGATAATTATGAAGGAGGTTTTTTCCAAAATAAATTTGGATATCAAATAGGGTTAAAAGCTAGGTTTCCAAATAGTGTTTTAATGATTGAATATAATCAAGTACAACCATATACTTATGGGCACAGAACAGTTCTTCAAAATTATTCCCATTTAAATCAAGCATTAGCACATCCGATGGGAGCAAACTTTAGAGAATTAATTTTTCTATATCAGTTAAGGTTAAATAATTGGGAATTTAGATTCACTAATATTTTTAATAGAGTAGGATTAGATTCTTTGAATACTCATTATGGCCAGAACATTTTCGAGTCAGATTTTGAAGCTAGTACTGGCGGGCAACTTTCTTATGGAAACTATAATGGTCAGGGTCTATCTACTGATTTTTTAATTTCTAAGTTTGAGATAAGTCGTGGTTTTGACTCATTTAATTTATTTTTTAGAGTAGATTACAAAAGAAAAAGATCTGTAAGTCTTACAAAAGCTGATCTGTTTTTTGTTTTTGGAGTTAGGAATTATATTTTCGATTTTCTTGAGTTGTATTAAAAATCAAACTCTTCTCCATCCTTATAGGCGACAATAAATGTGTTTGAATAACCTTTACTAGTCATGGTTTCTTGGTATTTCTTTACATCATTTAAATTATAGAATTTTCCAGATATGTAAGTAGTTCTTTTTACCGAGTTAAGTCCATCTTCGACTGGGATAGCAATGATGTGATTTTCATCTTTTATATATGCTGGAGTGTCAAATTTACCAAATGTTCCTAAATTTAGTCTAAATATATATATTTCCCCTTTATTTTTAATTTGATCTTCTTTGGTATAAGAAGTTATAAGTTCAAGGCGCTTTTTCTTTAGTTTTTTAGCAAGATTGTCAGCTTTATCATTATCTCCTTGTTCTCTATATATATATATTAAGTTTTCGTATGCAGGTAGATAAAATTTATCAAGATTTATAGATTTTTTAAATAGCTTAATTGACTGTTTGAGATTTTCTGCTGGCTTAGGTGAGCTCCATTTTCTTGTCCCATCTTTTTTATTTAATCTAGCAGAAACGTACGCAAATTCATAATAAGTAACCGCCATATTATATGTCCATCTATGTTCTTTAAAAAGATCAGATGTTATAGGTCTCAGATATCTATTAGCTTGTCCTTTTGCTTTTTTTGATTGTGTTGCTAAGTATGAAATTGCTAAGTTTCCTCTAACAAAATTTAATCCGTCTTCATCAATGTATCTTTTTAATTTTTTTTCAGAATTTTTCAAATGTGTTTGAGCAGTTAAAAAGTCTTTTTTTCTTAAGAAATTCACTCCTTTCTTATATTCATTTACTCCTTCTTCTATCTTAGATTGACTTTTCTCATCATCTTTTCCTTTTTTAATATAGTTGATAATTTTTCCTTTTTTACTTGGATTTAAATTTTTAACATCTGGCTTTTTCCCAATTTCTGTTATGTTATTTAAATTTTGATTTGTTTTGGTATTATTTGAAGAAGTAGATTCTTTATTGATTAATTTTTCTTCAGCAATATTCATCATTTTTTTGACCTTATCAGCACTTTTGTCGTTATCGCCTAATCTATATATATCTTCCAGAGTTACATATGCTTGAAAAAAATATCTATCTTTTTTTATAATTTCACTTAGAATCTCTGCTGCTTTGTTAGGATTTCCTGTTAGGTTATATGCAATTGCTGTATTGTATGCCCATCTGTTATCCTTAGTTGCTTTTTTACTTAAAAGATCTAAAAATCTTTTAGCCTTTGAAATATTTTTATTTTCTCCTGTTTTTGCATAAGCTAATGCCATGTTTATATTCACATAGTTCATTGCGTCTGCACCTAGCTTTGCTCTTTTGTATCTTTTCATTGCTAATTCAAATTCGGATACTGCATTAGAGTATTCTGATTTTTTCATAAACTCAATTGCATTTAAATAATGAACGCTTGCTTTTTTTGCTTGATCTTTAGATCTTCTTGTTAATTTTTTTTGGTCAGCATTTTCTAATATTTTCTCAACTTCTGAAATAGGAGACCAGTCTCCTGCTACTAAATGATCTGTATATGATGTATCAGTATTATTAGCCGAAGCAATACTGACTGATATTATAGTAAATAGTGTGAAAAGTAATGAAGTTATATATCTCATTTATTTTTTTTTTAGTTTGCCAAATTATAAAAAATTATTGAAGTACAATTTTATATCTATAAGTGTAATTATTTTGTCTGACTAATACATTATAAATTCCCTTAACAAATTTAGATAAATCTATCTTTGTTAAATTAGTGCTAATATTAATCTTATCAACCTTCATAAGTTCATTTCCTAATTGATCATATATTTTAATACTTCCATTTCCTTCAAAAAATAGAATTCCATTTGTTGGATTAGGATACAGCTTACCAGAAGATGAAATTGAAGATAAATTTGTTATGTCGTAGTTAAAACTATATGAAGTGATTTCGCAAAATCCATCACTTGCAATTACGTAATATATTCCAGTAGTTTGTGGAGAAAATATTTCCGAGTTCGCTCCTTGAATAGCATTTCCATTTTCAAAAAACCACTGATAAGAACTAAATCCACTTGTAGCTTGTAAGTCTATCCCATTAAACCAGATATTTATTTCTAAAGGAAAGGGCTCATTTATTATGAAATTATCAACTGTTATACAGTTATTAGCGTCTGTAGTTATAACATTATAATTGCCAGCACATAAACTAGTTGAATCATTTGACCAAGAGTAAATGTATGGAAGAGTTCCTCCAACAGTAGATATTAATGCGCTCCCATCACATTCTCCAAAGCAACTGGCATCGCTTGTAGATATTGTACTAAGAAGTTCATCTGGTTCAGAAATTACAAAGTTGATCGAGTCGATACAATTATTAGAATCTAAAATATAAATAGAATATGTTCCTGACACCAGTCCATCAAAATAATTTGATTGTTGAAAAGTAACTCCATCAAATGAGAATTGAAAAGGAGATGTTCCCCCGCTTATCACATTAATTGTAGCATTTCCATCATTTTGACCGAAGCAACTTATGTTTGAAGTAGAGGACGAGAGTGTTAAAGAATCAGGGTTACTTAAGCTAAAATTGCTGAATAATTCGCATCCATTGTTGTCAGTTACATTTACAGAGTAAAGTCCACTATTAATAAAAGTATAGTAATTTGTGTCACCATTAGACCAATTATAATTAAATGGTTGTGTTCCTCCAAAGACTAACAGTGTAGCTTGTGTCATTTGGTCGAAGCATGTAATAGAGTCTATTATTAAATCAAAAGTCAGTGGTTGAGGTTGAAACATATTAAACGAATCAACAATAGATGTAATTCCGTCGCTAACAGTTAGAATATATAGTCCTGAGCATAAATTGCTTATATCTTCATCTAAAGAAATGAAATTATTTGGACCTGACCAGCTAAATGAATAATTTGAATTACCACCACTAACATTAATATCAATTGATCCAGTACAAGAATCATTACAAATAGGATTTATTACAGATTGAAGAGAAACTAAAATAGTATTTGGCTGAGAAACAAAAAAAGTATCAGTTTTGATACAATTGTTTGCGTCAGTGACTGTTAAATAATAAGATCCTGCAGTTAAATTTGATATATCTTCATTTGTGGCCAAAATACCATTATCATCAAACCATTCAAAAGAATAATTTCCTGCACCTCCGGAGACTGTAATTTCGATACTTCCATCATTTCCAGCATATGTAGAAACGTTTGTTAAAGAATCGGTAGATATTGTTATAGAATTTGGTTGCGATATATAAACAGAATCATTAGAAGTACATCCATTTGTGTCACTAACAACTAAATTGTAGCTGCCGCTACAAAGGCTATCAATATATGAAGTTATCATTCCATTATTCCATTGATATAAAAATGGAGCAACTCCTCCAGTAACATTTGCTAATATACTTCCATCGCAACCTGAGTTACACAAAACATTAATTTGGTTTAAGTTTAAATTCAGAGCTGGAGGTTCGTCTAAAATAAAAGTATCAATATATTTGCATCCATTGATATCAATAATTGAATCAATATAAATTCCTGAACTAATTCCAGATAAAGTAAAACTGTCTAAAAGAATATTTGATGCTATGTTTTCTAGATAGTTTGTGTATGGACCAGTTCCTCCAAAAATATTAATTTCAATAAGTCCATCATTAAATCCACTACAAGAAATTTCATATCCATTGTAATTTAGCATTGAATAACTAAAGTACAAGCTATCAGGTTGTGTAATTGTGATGGTATCTAAATGAATACATCCATTTAAATCTGTTACTGAGTATGGGTATATGCCTGCAGGCACGCCAGAAGGAGCTACATCAGCTGTATTAAATGTTGTTAATGGATAATATAAAATTGTGCTAAGTCCTGCCCAACCTAAAACATAGTTAGTATCTCCTTGAATAGAACCAGTAGTTCCTCCAAAAAAGTTTACAAATGCAGAACCATCATCTTCTCCAAAGCAACTGACATTATTAAACGAAAAGTTTGATGTAAGTTGATCTGGTTGATTGATTGTAATTGAACCTGTTGTGTCACAGCTTCCATTGTAAGTTATAGTGTAGTTATAATTTCCAGCTGTTAAGTTTGTTATACTAGATGTAGTTTGACCATTGCTCCATAAGTAATTAAAAGGTGGATTTCCACCGCTAGAGATATTTATGTCAGCTGTTCCATCATTACCATCATAACAGTTTACATCTTGTGTTGATGTATTAAATATTAATTGATCAGGTTGATTGATTGTAATTGAACCTGTTGTGTCACAGCTTCC
>MDTC01259823.1_pt1 | contig 17640 bp, 17 predicted proteins | sample 811181 | NCBI WGS metagenome assembly MDTC01 (sample SAMN05326644, study PRJNA326480) | marine metagenome | isolation source: seawater | place: Pacific Ocean: North | collected 2011 | reverse complement strand
CAACATACGCCTCGACAAACTCTCCACCCTGAGCCTTCGGCTCTTCCCTCCTCTCAAGCCTTTCGAGAGGAGGGACCATTCATCCGATGTATACGGGGTATACTAGAATGCTGATCCGGTGGACGTTGCACTTGCGTCTCCGCAAACTCCCCTGACTCCACGAGTTCATCCCTATCTTGTAGGCGGATATAGCAAGCCATATCCTTGGATTCCTTTTTGCTTGCTAGTTTTCAGTGGGTTTTTTGCGTCTTCACTTGCAATCATCCACCTCAACAAACTCACCACCCTGTCGCTTCGCGACATCCCTCCTCTCAAGCCTTTCGAGAGGAGGGGGCATTTGCCCGATATATACGACATTTCGCTATAAATCTGCTCCGGCGGACGTTGCACTTGTGTCTCCGCAAACTCCCCCGACCATCCTATATCATCCCTCACTTCCAGGCAGATATAGCAAGCTATATCCTTTTAGAGCTCGGCTGCTTACGAACTTTCAGTGGGTTTTTTGCGTCTTCACTTGCAATCATCCGCCTCAACAAACTCTCCACCCTTCGCCTTCGGCTCTTCCCTCCTCTCAAACCTTTCGAGAGGAGGGAGCAACCAACCGATATATACGATGGTTGAGGTCGGACACAAGGCCCGCCCCTACTGAGTTTTAACCGACATACACGGATTTTTCGTTTATATCGCGATATATCCTTTGATATGCATCGCTTCCCTTGCCAACGAAGTTGAATAGAAGGGGGAACTGCCGACCGTAAGGGAGGCTGAGGGGGGCTTGCATCGCTCCCCTTGCCGACAAAGTCGAGTAGGGGGAGCCGGACGACCGTAGGTCGGACTGAGGGGGTTCTGTTCTCTCCTTTGCATTGCTCCCCTTGTCGACCGGAGCAAAATACAGGTTGCACAGGGGGGAAAGACCCGTCTAGTAGGTGTATTCTTCTCTTCGTGTGCTTGCAATCATCCACCTCAACAAACTCTCCACCCTGTCGCTTCGCAACTTCCCTCCCCTCAAATCTTTCGAGGGGAGGGGATATTTAGCCGATATATACGGCTGCTTAGCTATAAATCTGATTCGACGGACGTTGTGCTTGCGTCCAAAGCAAGCGTCCTGTTTGGGATGATTGAATCTGTTCTAATCTATCATCGTGTGGGGGGATTGTGCGCTGAGGTGGGACTTTGAGTCCCACCGTAATTCAGATCGATGCGAAGCCTTAAGGCGAGCGTACGCTATCTATAGCACCGGGTTTTAACCCGGTGGTACCAACCAAACGAATCCCTCTTTCCAATCATTCAAGCCATTATCCCGTTCTCCAGAAACGTTCGTTGGAAGAACGCGCCCAAAGGATACGAATAACATCATACACGTACGGATATTGGGATACGAATGGCCATCCACCCAGGTAAAACCGGGGCCTATGGAGAGCGTATGCGATGCTTACAGCATCGCATCATTCTGAGGGGGAAGAGCCGAAGGCTCAGGGGGATGGAGAGGTTTGTTGAAGGGGGCGTTGCAAAGTGGCGTCGCAAATGACAACCGCATATGTTACCCGAGCAGTCGAGCACTTGAAGGATGTCGCTTGCGACATACGTATTGCCTTGGGGGATTGTGTCGTATGTTCGGGTGCACTTTGCGAAGACACAAGTGCAACTGCCCCTGGAGCAGATGCACGAGGAGGGATTAGTTGTCTTTGGCGCCTTCTTCGATCCAGACGTAGATCTTGGCGATCTCTTCTGTCGTGAGAGGCGTACCAAAGGGCATCCTTGAACCGGCTGTATCTGGGCGTTTGTCATCATCAAGTACTTTGACCAGGATGTAACTCTCCAGAGGTTTACCCGGGACAATATGCTTGAAGTCCGGATTCAGTGAGTCCTTGTTGAGGATATTGGCGAGGGTGTTTTCTTCGAGGTTGAGATTACCAGAGAAGCCTGTTTTCCCGTGGCATCCTTGTCCCAGACAACTCTTTTTGAAGATCGCCTGGATATCATTTTTGAATGATACATTTTCGATGCCTGCAGGAATTTCGGGCTTCTTGGCTTCCGTGTCAGGTGGCGTGTAATTTGGATCGTCGTTTTTTGCACCTTCGTTGATCCATACACGGAACATCTTCATTTGTGACTCACTGAGGAAGGGTCTGAACCCAATGGGCATTCGGCCTCCTTCTGCAGGTTTGTCTTGAAGCATCTTCAGGTACAAGTAACTGTTCTCATGGTCACCTGGTTTGATCAGGATGTGTGTTGTGCCACCTGCGGCAACTTGTTTGTTAACCATGTTGTCATATATCTTCCCAATCTCGTCGAGGCGCAGGCCTTTGCCTGGCTCATCCTCTCCGTGACAGTGCCCACCTGTACAATTGGCTGTGAGCGTGGGGCGGATACATTTGATGTAAGAGATATTGCTATCACCCTGGCATTCAGTTGGGGGTTCACATGCGAGCAAAGAACAACCCAAGATCGCGGCGGCGAGAACAAACAATCCAATACGCATGATGCCTCCATTTCTCGAATCTGCGGGGCGTTGATTAGTTATCCAGCGCACCTTCTTTGATCCACGTCTCAATCATTGTGAGTTGTTCGGTTGTGAACGCTGTTCTTGCGATGGGCATCTGTCCACCTGCAGGAGGATTGGCCTTCATTTTTGTGAGGAGGTAACTCTCTTCAGGTTTTCCAGGGACGATGTACACGTTTGTTCCGTCTTTTGCTTTGACGTTGACCATGTTCGCGTGGAGATTTTGGGACAGATCGAGATCGGAGTTGGGGGTCGCGCCGCTGTGGCATCCTGCGCCAGTACAACCATTGGTGTCATCATTAAATAAGGGGAGGATGCATTTGGACAACGAGACGTTGGTTGTGCATGAGTCACCATCACCACAAGCAAGAAATGAGAGACCACCCAACAAAGCGATTCCAACAACAACATAAAATTTCATTCGGATTGCTCCTTACACAAATCAGTTAAAAGTACGAGATCACGATCGCGGCAGCTCCCATGGAGGCCAACGTGACATATCCACTCACAAGGTGAGAGACTGTAAATGCAGTTTTTGCAGGGGTATAGGAAGGGATAAATCTTGCGTTGATAAATCCACCGATCATCAGCGCCAACATACCGATGCCGTGTATCCAAGAGAGAAGGTTGTGGATTTTGGAGGAGTCAAAGCTCTTCTCTTTTGTCTCACCATCTTCGTTAAATCCACCATCCTCATCGGAGTCTTCGACTTTTGGAAGCATCCACGCGAGGATTCGTGCGGCGAGATACGTGATCGCTGTTCCGAGAATCAGGCCACGGTGTGTCCAAATCAAAGGTTCCGAGCTCAGGCGATCATTGAGAAAGTCGATCGCGTTGATCTGACCAATGACAACACTCGCAGCCATCAAGGCCAAGGAGCTTAATCCAAAGATTTGGTGCCACAATCCAATCGCTTCATGGCGTTTTTGTGCTTCTGCGCCTGCCGCTGCGAGGCGAAGTTGTTGTTTTTTCTTTTTGACCTTCGCTTGTGGCAGGCGGACTGCTTGGCGAAAATCGATCTGCATGTGTTGCTCTTTGGTCGGTTGGACCATCGCAATTTTTTGGGGCGCTCTTTTCGAAGCGGACGACTGTACCGCACTTGGTGGCGCTGTCAGGGTCCATTGAATCTTTTGCCATAACGGAAGCTTCGGTTGGCTCGCGCGAAAATAAATGCTCTCTTGCGCTTGATCGTATCGCTTGGTGCTCGAAGCCTGTTTGGCCGCTGCGAGAGTCGGTTGGACCAAAAGCACACCAAAAAATACCAACGTGCAAGTTGCTATGGTGATCTGCATGGTTTGTTGCGCATACCACTTCTTCAACATCATCTGCTCTGACCTCTTTCGTTTTCTTCATTCCCGCGGTGGGAATGTACATTTGTGCTTACGTTGCGAAGTCGAATATTGCGCATCTTAGCACATCTTTCGGCGTGATGACAATGTATCAACTCGCTCAATTTGCAAACGATTTGATACGACTTACTTGCACGCTTAAACTCCCTTCGACACCTTCGCTCATTTTTGGCTGCGACCTTGCTTTCTGATCCTTTCTGTCGGAATGCGAAGCCGATTTGTTTTCCTTGCATCTCTACATCAGAGAACATACCCTGTCTGGGTCGGAGTCTTGACAGTACATTGGCTGTCTTTTTTGGTTTATGTTTTCGCACGTGTCGATGCTCTAGAGTGCGGAAGAGTCGTTTGATTGGATTGATGGATAGATTAGCATTAATTGGTGTAGCCCACCGCAGAGGCGGGATCGAGGCGCTTGAGTTCTGGAATCGAAAATATGGTTCCTTCACACATCGACAATTCCTCGATATGGGATTTGCCGAAGTCACGATTCTCTCGACATGCAACCGCTTTGAGTTGGCTGTCGTACTTGAAGAGGATGACTCTTTTGAAGCCGCCAAGCACAGACTGATGCCTGAACATTCGAGGCATTGCTACGTCTTCTCTCGTGAGGGATGTGTCGAACAGCTCGCACGTATCGCGTCATCGCTAGACTCTCTTAACCCTGGCGAAGATCAGATCATGATGCAGATGCGCGAATCGTTTGCACAGGCACAACAAGAGAAGGCTGTCGGAAAAGAACTCAACTTCGCCTTCTCAACAGCTTTTCGGATCGCAAAAAGAATCCGACGTGAGGTTCGCCTCGCGCCGCTCAACACGTCCTTGTTTAGTCTCGCTCGTCCCGCGATGGAATCCCATCTCCCACAACAGGCGAAGGTTGGAATCGTCGGGGTTGGTGAGATCGGCCAACTCGCTGCGAAAGTCATGGCTGAGCGACCAGAGACACACATCACCCTGATCAATCGTAGCGTTGAAAAAGCCGAAAAAGTCGCAGCAAAGATGGGCGAACACGTTGAGGCGATGGCGCTCTCTCAGTTTTTGGAGACAACACCTCCACTCGACGCTTTTATCTCCGCCGTCTCCGTGGAGAGCTTGTTTTCACGTGAGCAGCTTCAAGAGGTTGATGGTCTACGTGTCATCGTTGATATGGGGCTTCCTCGTAATGTCGCGCCAGGGACCGCCCAAGCTCTCGGTGTACCGTTGTTTGATGTCGAAACACTTCAACAAGCTGGACAGGAAAGACGAAGAGATCTCGAAGAGCAACTTATCTTCGCTGAAGATGTTTTGCTCGAAGAACTCGATCTTGCGATCGGAGAATGGATCGAGCGGCAACTTGGACCTTCTATCAAAGCTCTCAGGATGATGTATATCGAGAAAGCCAAGGCCTTTGTCTCTGAAAAGGATGCCTCTCGACTCGCCAATCAGCTCGCGAAAGGTCCGATCAAAGGCTTACGTGTGATGGCCCGGGAGCACGGTCTGCAAGCCGCGAAAACTTTTCTGGAGGCTGCTGACATCTTTCCTTTGACATCGTAAACAAAATATCGCACACATTGTCCGTGATATTCACTTTCTCTCAAACATGTAACGATTGGAGCGCGTGACCTTTGGACTCCCAAACATCCCCCAAGACGATTCGTATCGCGACCCGGAAAAGCAAACTCGCATTGTGGCAAGCCAATTGGGTCAAAGACCAACTCCAGGCACAGGGCGTCGATGCTGAACTTGTTCTTGTCGAGACACAAGGCGATAAACAGTTGACCGCTTTTCGTCTGATGAAAGGGCAAGGCTTCTTCACCAAAGCTGTCCAGGATGAGGTGCTCAATGGAAACGCCGATATCGCTGTACACTCCCTCAAAGATCTGCCCTCCGCAGCTTGTGAAGGACTCACGTTGATCGCCATCCCACAACGCGTCGATCCCCGTGAATGTCTCCTCGCACGACCTGAAGCGATCGACAAAACTGCAAAGGGATTTCCACTTAAGGATGGCGTCAAAGTCGGAACAAGCGCCGTTCGACGCCAAAAACAGATCGCACAACTACGCCCCGATCTCCAACTTGCCGAGCTTCGAGGCAATGTCCCCACACGTATCCAAAAATGTGTCGATGGTGAATACGATGCGATTATTCTCGCAGCAGCCGGGTTGACACGTCTCGAAATCACCGTCGATCACCTCACCGTCTTCACACTGGAACCCGACGAACTTGTCCCAGCACCTGGACAAGGCGCGCTCGCGATTGAGTGCAGGGATGATGACACATACACAAGAGAAGTCATGGCCAAGATCCATGATGCCGACGCCGCAAAGACTGTGAATGTCGAACGTGGTTTGATGAAGAAGTTCGATGGAGGATGCCAACTCGCACTTGGCGCACACGCAACGTCTACAGCGGATGAGGGTCTCTCTCTGCTCGTCTGGTACGAAGGGAAAACGTACACAGCGACAGGGACATCTCCCGATGAGCTCATCACAGACGCCTTTCAATTTTTTGCAGAGTAGAAGGTCTATATATAATGAAGAGAGGTACGCTCTCACATTCCCACCGAATGATCTCCTTGGTGTTGGCGTTTATCTTTGCTTTCGTCACGGCCCAGGCTGTGTGGTGGGTTGTCTTCTTGCGCAACTTCGTCGATCGAACGGCGAAGCACCAAAGCACCTCTCTTGCCCTCCAGCAGCTCGGCTTGCAAACCCTCTACCACGAAGCCCAAAACGCCAAAGAACGCGCTCATGTGATCTCCGTATGTGAACGTTACTATCGAGGATTCGAGTGCCAAGGCCCTCGCTTTCGTTTGCTCAAGTCTGCCGTCGTCGAGCTTCATAAACAACGTCGTTATGTGCGGATGTTTGTCTGGGAAGGCTTTGTCTTTGTGATCTTGGTGATGGGAGGACTCTACCTGCTCCTGAAAGCCATCGGTACAGAGCGTGAGTTTCGCGAACGACAGCAGAATTTCCTGAGCGCTGTGAGTCACGAGATGAGGACGCCCATCGGCGCGATCAGGTTGATCGTGGAGACCCTCCAGATGAGGGCGTATGAGGGCGAAAAACGTGCCCGTTACTTGCAACGTCTTGGTGGTCAACTCGATCGACTACAGAATACATGTGAGCATGTTCTTTCTGCTGCCAATCTCGACGATACAGACGACGTTACACGACACGAGGTTAGAGAACTCAACACAGACATCGACAGGCAAATGGATGTCTTTCGTGACTCCCACGACGAAGAAGAGGTTCAATTCACATTTATACCCGCCAAAGAACCTGCGTGGGCGCTTGTCGATCCTCTCTCCTTGGAGCTTGTCCTCAGGAATCTTGTCGATAATGCCGTTAAGTACACTGTGACGATCCCAAAACAGGTGACCGTACAGATCAAGGTGAAAAAGCGCTTTGTGTCGATCTCAGTCAAAGACAATGGACCAGGTATCCCTACAGAAGAACAGCACAAGATCTTTGAAGCGTTTTATCGGGTTGGAAGTGAGCTTACACGCGAACGCCCCGGTCTCGGTCTAGGGCTTCACCTCGTACGTGAGATGGTTCGCAATATGCAAGGACGTATCTATTACAAACGCCTTGAGACCGGAAGCTGCTTCACTGTCTCTGTACATCGTGCTGAACCTAAGGAAACAAACACTGACACCCAAAAGGATATAACCTGATGAGCCGCAAGATCTTGATTGTCGAAGATGAGTCCGTTGTCGCGGAGGTCCTCGTCGACAATCTTGAAGATGAAGGATTTCTCGTCGCACATGCCGCTGATGGCAAGAAAGCTCTTGAACAGTGGAGAGAGTGGCAACCTGAACTCGTGTTACTCGACGTGATGCTTCCTCATGTGGATGGATTCTCGATCTGCGAGACGATGCGTGAGGAGGGGGATGAGACCCCTGTTTTGTTTTTGAGCGCGAAAGGACGTCCCGAAGATCGTGTGAGAGGTTTGGCCTCTGGTGGGGATGATTATCTCGTCAAGCCCTTCCACTTACCCGAGCTGTTGCTTCGTGTCAAAAATATGCTCAAGCGCAGAGAGTGGTCCTTTGAAAAGGATGATACTGCAGGTGTGATCGAGTTTTTGGGACATCAAGTCGATGTCGAGCGCGGCGAAGTTCGCCTGTCCAACGGTCAGCACCTCGAACTTCACGGAAAACCCCTGCAGTTGCTTCGTTTCTTCCATCAACATGAAGATCAAGTCGTAGAGCGCGATCTGCTCTTACAACAAGTCTGGCAGGAAGGTGTGTATCCCTCAACACGTGCCATTGAACGTCATATCGATGAGCTGCGGAAGATCTTCGAACCTGCACCCCAAGAGCCTGTTCATTTTCACACATTGCGTGGGGCTCGTTTTCGCTTCACAAAAGATCCTCAATCCCTTTAGGTCTGTAAAATGGCCTTCGCTGTATACCCACAGGAGTTCCATTGATGTCCGAGCAGAGTGTCAAATCAAACCAACCTCTCTTTTTGCGTGCCGCGTGGGGCGAAGATACGGATCGTGCGCCTATCTGGATCATGCGACAGGCCGGCCGATACCTCCCCGAATATAGAGCCCTCAAAGAGAAATACACATTCCTTGAGTTGGCTGGAACACCTGAACTTGCCGCTGAAGTCACACTTCAACCATTGCGTCGTTTTCCACTTGATGCTTCCATTGTCTTTGCGGATATCATGACACCGCTCGAATCGATGGGGGTCAAGATCGACTTCTCACCTGGTCCCGTGATTGAGAATCCCGTCCGCGATGTCGCAGCCGTCGAGGCGCTCCGTGTCCCTGAGCCAGAAGAGATCACTCCCTTCGTGATGGAGACGATCAAAATCCTGCGTCGTGAATTGAAAGTGCCCCTCATTGGCTTTGGTGGTGCGCCACTGACACTCGCGACCTATCTCGTCCAAGGTTCTGGAAGCAAGGAGTACGAGTTCTTGCGGCAGTTTTTGCGTGCGGAACCTGAAGCTGCACATCTCTTACTCGACAAGCTCGCTGATTTGAGCATTGGGTATTTGAAGGAGCAGGTGAAGGCTGGCGCACAAGCGATTCAATTGTTTGATTCATGGGCTGGTATTCACGATGCTGAGATGTATCGTGAGTTTGGCGCGAAGTACGCGACCAAAGTCCTCTCCGCGCTCGCTGACGAAGGCGTCCCACGCATCTACATCGCCGTGAAAGCCAGTCATTTGTATGATGAGATCGCAAAACTTCCAGTGGAGGTGGTCAGCGTGGATTGGCGTGTGCCACTGGATCAGGTTCGTCCTCAATTCCCTGGTAAGACGCTGCAAGGCAATCTCGATCCTGCCGTCATGCTCTCCAATCCAGAGGTCATCACAAGAGAAGCAACAAAAACCCTCAAGGCTGGACTTGGCGGACCACATATCTTCAACCTTGGACATGGTATCTTCAAGTACACTCCCCCTGAGCACGTCGCTCATCTCATCGAATGTGTCCACTCCTTCGAACGAAAATCCTAAGCTTTCTCTCCGCTATACGTCCCAGAATCCCTCACTCATTCCATCAGCCTGTTTTTCCCATACTGGACATGAGGTGTGTAGAGCAGCAGATTGATGACGCGATGAAGATCTGTTTCTGTGATAGAGCGCCTCTTGGCTTCTTCCAAGATGGCCTCTTTGCTTACATTTAGTGGTAGGTATTGTGCACGGATGGGTAATGGGAGTGTCCCCGAAAATGCGAGACTTTGGAAGCCTTCTTTCGTGATGTTGTTTGCAAACAAGTGAAGTGTTGTGAGCTGTCGTAGAAAACGAGAAGAGGCAATTGCTTTTGCGCCTTCTGGACCAAAGTTGTTGTTGGAGATGTCGAGCGACACGACCCTTTGAATATTCGATGAGTTGACCAGGGCGAGAATGCCCTCATCCTGGATGTCATTGCCTGCAATGATCAGCGTTTCGAGCTGAGTGAGTGTCTTTGATTCGGCAATACTTTTGGCCCCTGTCGGACCTATCGCGTTGTATTTGATGCTGAGTGTGGTCAGTCGTTCGAGCTTTGGGGTTGATGCGATTGAACGAATTCCCTCAGCTCCGATGTCATTTCCTGAGAGATCGAGTGTGGTCAGTTGGGATAACAGTTTGGAACGCGAGAGGGCAACGGCGCCTGCATCGCCGATATGATTATCGTGAAGTGAGAGTCTCTTGAGAGACAGGAGGTTCCTCGCTGTGCTGAGCGCAAGGCAGCCTTCATCGCCAAGATCATTACCTCCCAGGTCGAGAGATTGTAAACTTCCCATATGTTGGGAATGTACAAGAGCCTCTATTCCCTCTGGGCCGATCGCGTTGCCACTTACATCAAGTGTCGTCAGGTTTGTGAGATAGGGAGAATCGACGATGGACTGTATTCCTTCATCTTGGAGGTCGTTATTTTGGAGTTGGAGCGATGTGAGCTGCGCAAGAGGTGGTGAGCTTGCAAGTTGTTCGGCTCCGTGTGCTTCGATCCCATTTCCTTGAAGCTCTAATGTGTCGAGTTGATGGTTGAGTGAGGGGGGGAGGGAGAGATATTCGTGATCTTCACAGAGAATGTCGTTCGCTTCGAGGCCGAGATGGGAGAGTTGTGGGAGCTTAGACGACGAGAGAAGCGCGGCAAATCCCTCTGTGCCAATGTCATTTTCTTGGAGTTTCAGTGTTGCGAGTTGCGTGAGGGCAGCCGCCTCTGCGAGCGCCTTTGCGCCGTTGGAACCAATACTGTTAAACTCCAGGTCGAGGAGCGTGAGCGCCTGCAGGTTGGGAGCCTGTGCGAGAATTGTTGCGGCGTCTTCTGTGAGATCATTGCCACTGAGGTTGAGTGTTTCGAGCTGTGTCAGGTGGGGGGATTGGGTCAGCGCGAGGAGCCCTTCTGTTGTGAGGTCGCAGTTTTCGAGATGAAGTGTCGTGAGGTTCGAGAGGTGCGCAGATTGCGCGAGGGCGTAGGCGTCTTCATATGCAAGATCATTGTAGCCAAGGTCGAGTGTCGTGATGTTTTTCAGGGCTGGCGTATTCACGAGCACACCAACGACATCGACAGAGTTATGATTGGATATATCCAGGAATGTGATTTGGTGTAGAGAGGGGGTACGTAGAAGTGCCTCAAAACCATCGATGTCGACGAAGCTCTCGGATATACGTAAGCCTGTCAGAGAGTCATGGGTCTCTGAAGACGCAAATTGAATGGCTTCTTTGTCCCCAAAATCCGCGTGTTCGTAGATCTCAAGAAAGCGCACGAGAGCAGCGTGAGGAGGGGGGGAACCCTCTGGGAAATCAGGCCAATAGCTACTTAAATGGGCATATCTCAGCTCATCAGGCCATGTTCGTAAGTGCGTGAGGGCGTAATCTAGGTCGGCAGTTTCGTATGTTTGCCACACTTCAAAGAGCGCAAGGATATGCTCAAATCTTTCTTTTGTGGGGGGTTGTGTGAGGAGGGCACGAAGTTGTGAGATGTACACATCACGCATATAGATAGACTCACTGTGTTTGGAAAGGCCTTAGGCCTTCGCTTTTTCCATCCGGCAGCCTTACCCTCCGATAGAAGACATACTCTGTTCGGGGTAAGTGTAATTGGGATCGTTGATACGGTGTCCAGCTTCTTTCAGCTTTGTAATCTCTGCGATCTTATCGATGAGTTCTTCGTCGCTACAACCTGCTCTCATCACACTCAAGATATCGTATTCCTTCTCGGAGAACAGACAAGGGCGGAGCTTGCCATCAGCAGTCAGCCTCATCCGACTACACTGACCACAGAACATCGCCGAAACAGACGCGATGATCCCGATCTCGCCTTTCCCGTCTGCGAAGCGAAATTTATTGGCGGTCTCGCTCGTGTATGAACGGTTGATCGGTTCAAGTGTCTCGATCTCTTGTAGGCGTTGGAGCATCTCGGCCTGTGTGACGACGCGTTTGTGGTCCCATTGTTTGTCTGCGTCCAAGGGCATAAACTCGATAAAGCGCACGATATTCCCTGTTTCTCGGGCATAGTGAGCGAAGTCGAGCAGCTCATCATCGTTGACATCGCGGATCACGACGACGTTGATCTTGATCGGGTCGAAGCCGACTTGTTGGGCGACCTCGATACCGTGAAGCACCTTCTTGAGTCCATCGACGCCAGTGACTTCTTTGAAGCGGTCTTGTCTGAGGGAGTCGAGACTGACTGTCAATCGATGCAAACCTGTGTCTTTGAGCATCTGCGCTTGTTTGGCCAGAAAGTGTGCGTTGGTCGTCATCGCGAGGTCATCGACACCAGGGATCGAGGCCAGCTCTTTGAGGAGAAAAGGAAGCTCTCTTCGAATGGTGGGTTCACCGCCAGTGATACGGAGCTTGTTGACGCCTAAGTGGACGAAGACATTGGCGAGACGGATGATCTCTTCGTAGGTCATGATGCCGGCGCGGTAGGTGAGCTTTTGACTGTGGACAGGTTTGCAGTAAAAGCATCGATAATTGCACCGGTCTGTGACTGAGATCCTGAGGTCTCGGATGGTACGTCCATATGCGTCTTGAAGCATGTCTCTCTCTTTGTGTTTTGAGGTCGTGAGTTGTCTCCGATCAAAGTGTTAATGATGTTGTGAGACAATTGCAAGAGGTTTGGTTGTAGTCTGTAACCACACGAGCGTACTTCTCTCGAAGGGGGATTTTGGCAGTGTCAGCTCAACGCTTCGAGGCACGATCGTTTGTTCTTGAAGGTGTCTCTTCTACTCATCGGTTCTATTTTTTTAATGAGTGTACCTTGGAGGAAAAGATGTATGTCGTGCTTTATTGTGTGATGGATCTGTCTTGGTGGCCACTTCGTTATGTTGGGTGTCGACTTGGTGGGGAGCTTGGAGTGGATCAGACCCCGACAGTCTCAGGTGATGGGTTCTCACTTGCTTTGAAGGCGCGATTCTCCATCTTGTGGCATTTTTAACCTCTCTATCTGATACTTGAGATCCTATCATTCCAGAATCCTCTCAGGCGATGCATGCCAACACCAAGCCGTCTCGATCTTCCGCGATAATAGGCGTGCTCATACACTCTGATCGATCCCCGAAGGACCTTAATGGACGAGATCTGATCGTTCCATTTCGAGGTTAATGTTGCACCTCCGCCATTATAAATGACTCCCAATGGTCCACCTGAGTGGTGTTTGTAAACGATCGCAATGGGTTTATTCGGGTAAACGCCTATTTTGTACGAACTGATGGAGTTGTTCCATATACCTGACAGATTCACTCTTCCTCTTAACACACGAGATGCGCCGCGAAAACGGGAGTGGCGATACACTGTGATAGCCTTCCCTGGAGCGACAATGACGGAGGAGATCTTGTCGTTGTACTTTGAGATCAAGTCACCCCCCCAGCCTCTTGTGAGTGTGTACTTTGTGAGGAGATGCCCTCGAAAACCACGACTTCGAAAAAAGCGAAATGTTGGAGGGGGTTTCACCGTCCCCAGATGACATGATGAGATGCGATCGTTCCAAAATCCATTCAATTTGACACACGTTCCGCTGATGCGTCGCGAACGGCCTTGGTAGTAGTTGTGCTCGTAGATCGTCAGGAGTTGACCTCTCCGTACACAGATAGAGGACATATTATCGTTTGACGATGTCGGAAAGATGGGGATGTATCGCTTGGAGTGGGAGAGCGTTAAGCGGTTGCCGCTGAAGTGATGGGCGTACAACTTTGCGTGGTCGCTACCCATTGGTACACCATTGGATACAGCGACAAAGTAATCGTTTGTCCGTTTTGGCAGGTTTGTGTTCTTGTGAATGATTCGGTAGCTTCCATGTTTTAAATGGAGAGTGAAGACATGACCAGGATTGACTCTCACGGAAGAGATTTTGCGCCTCCAAGAGTAAGAGATGCTTTGTCTATTTGTGCTTGTTTGTACGGTGATGCGACGTCCTCGAAAGTTGCTGTGCTCGTAGAGATAGCCTGCGATCGCGGCTTCTGCGCGAAGGCTAAATGAGCATGTTGAGAGAAACACGCTCACTGCGATTGGATACAAGAATTGGTTACGTTTCATAACGTTCTCCATTTGTTTGGGAAAGAGGGAATTCCTACATGAGGTGGAGGGTGTGGAGATGAAACGTTCCATTTTTGTGCATTGAGAAAGATCTTCTTGGAAATCAATCGAGGTCGAGTGAGGTGAGGTTTTTGAGGTAAGGAGAATTTTTTAGCGCGGTGACTCCGTCGTACTCAATGTCGTTGTCGTAGAGGTTGAGTTCCTTGAGGTTTGTAAGGTAAGGAGAGTTTGCAAGCGCCTTCGCTCCTTCACTTTCGATTTGGCTGTCGGAAAGGTCGAGTTTTATGAGGTTTGTGAGGTTCGGAGAGCTTGCAAGGGTTTTTGTTTCTTCGTCCCCGATCATGTTGGAGGAAAGGTAGAGTGTGGTGAGGTTTTTGAGGTAGGGAGACTCTGCAATGGCCTTTGTTCCCTCAGCTCTGATGCCGTTGAGGGAAAGGTCGAGCGAAGTGAGGTTTTGGAGGTTTGCCGAATGGGTGAGTGCTTTTGTGCCCTCATCTCCAATCCTGTTGTTTGAAAGGTGGAGTGTCTTGAGGTTTTGGAGGTATGGAGACTCAGCAATGGCTTTGGCTCCCTCTGACCCGATCTTGTTGCCGTATAGCTCGAGTGTGGTGAGGTTTGTGAGGTGGGGAGAGTTCGCGAGTGCTTTGGCTCCCTCCATTTTAATCTCGTTGTAGGAAAGTTTCAGTGTGTCGAGGTTTTGGAGGTGAGGAGAATTGGCAATTGCTTTGGCTCCTTCTTCCTCAATTTTGTTGTCTGAAAGGTGGAGTGTGGTGAGGTTTTGGAGGTGAGGAGAATTGGCAAGCGCCTTTGCTCCTTCTGCTTTGATCCAGTTGTTGTCAAGTGTTAGCGAAGAAAGGTTTTGTAGAGAAGGAGATGTTGCGATTGCTTTCGCTCCATCGTTCCCAATGCGATTGTCGGAAAGGTCAATGGTCTGGAGATTATGGAGATGTGTGGAGTTTGCAATGGCTTTGGCTCCTTCATCCCCAAGCCGATTGGATTTCAGATTGAGTGAAGTGAGGTTTTGGAGGGATGTTGATTTTGCGAGCGCTTTGGCTCCCTTTGCTTCGAGTTTGTTGTGGGAAAGGTCGAGTTTGAGGAGGTTTTTTGTGCTTGCAAGTGCCTTTGTTCCAACTGACCCGATATCGTTGTGAGAAAGGTGGAGTGTGGTGAGGTTTGTGAGGTGAGGAGAACTTGCGATGGCTTTGGCGCCCTTATCCCTGATGTCGTTGAATGTCAGGTTGAGTGTGTTGAGGTTTTGAAGGGACGGAGCATTTGCAAGCGCGATGGTTCCCTCTGCTCCAATTTCGTTGTGGGAAAGGTTGAGTGTGGTGAGGTTTTGGAGGGATGTTGATTCTGCGAGCGCTTTGGCTCCCTCTGGCTTGGTGCTGTTGTTGGAAAGGTGGAGTGTGGTGAGGTTTGTGAGGTGAGGAGAATTTGCGATGGCATCGACGCCGTTACTTCCGATTTGGTTATGGGAAAGGTCGAGTGCTTTTAGGTTGTGGAGTTGAGGAGAGTTTGCGAGGGTTTTGACTTCTTCATCCCCAAGCATGTTGCTGGAAAGGTTGAGTGTGGTGAGGTTTGTGAGGGATGTTGTTTTTGCAATGGCTGTTACTCCCTCATTTCTGATGTTGCTTCTGGAAAGGTCGAGCGTTGTGAGGTTCGTGAATCGAGGAGAACTTGCGATGAATTCGGCACCCTCGTTCCCAATGTTATTCTCCGAAAGGAGAAGTATGGTGAGGCTTGTGAGGTGAGGAGCATTGGCGAGTGCTTTGACGCTCTCTGTGCCAAACTTGTTGTCGAAAAGGTTGAGAGAACGAACAAGTGCCGAATGCTCTGTTGGTTGTAAGTTCGGGAAATCCGGCCAGTACTGTTTTAATGTGGCTTCTCGGTATGCATCGGGCCATGACTCTAGATGTTCGAGGGCGTACTCCAAACCCAATTGAGAATCTTCTTTCCAATCTTCGAATGTGTCGAGGATTTGTTGGAATGTGTCTTTGGAACGCTCTTGTGCCAGAAGTCCGCGTAAACGTGAGAAATGTTCGTCTTGTATATTCATATTCTTGCCTCTGTGTACGGTTTAAACGTATGTATCGTGTTCATTGCAAGAGGTTTGGTTGTAGTGTGCGACCACACGAGTGTGGTTCTCAGGAGGGGAATTTTGGCTGTGTCAGATTCTCAAGAAGCCCCTTCCAAAGGTCAAGCCAGCAGGAGAGAGCTCACCTTACATTTGCTTGATTTTGGTACTTCAGGCAGGCTCTTGAGAGATGGGTATCATCGATATTGATGCATTTCCCATGTACTTTGATGCCTTCTGCGTCGTGTCCTTTTGATGGGAATGTGGCGCAACGTGTCCAAGGGGTCATGACTGCCTTTAAATAGCTCGCTGAGCAGGAGTTGCTGTCATATACCCAAACTTGTTGGGAGCGTGGACTTGATAGTCCCATGTATTGGGTGCAGGCTGCTTGTAGGTTTGTGTCGGGGATATTGATACATTTTCCACGATTTTTCACCCCATCGACATCGCGACCCTTGGCCGAGAAGTATTGGCATCGACTGTCTACACTGATGACACCTTTCAAGAGGCTGCTAGTACAAGAGTCGCTATTGTAAAGTTTGACCCTTCGCCTTGGTGGAGTTGAGAAGCCTTTGTAGCGCTCACAGGCATCCTGTTGGTTTGTGTCATCGATGTTGATACATTTGCCATCTACTTTCAGTCCCTCTGCGTCATGTCCTTTGTCCGGGAACAGCTGGCAATCTGAATCGGGACCAATCACAGCCTTCAGTTGGTTTGAACTACATTGACTGCTATCGTAAACTTCGTATCTTCGCTTCGCTGGAAACAGGAATCCTCGATAACGTTCACAAGCTGCTCGTTGGTTTGTGTCTGGGATGTTGATACATTTGCCATTCACCTTGATCCCATCTGCACCGCGACCCTTCGCTGGCAAAAGGGAGCAATTGGTCATGGGTCCTACTGTGATCTGCAAATAACTGCTGCTACATGAGTCACTATTGTAGATTTCGAAAGCGCCAACGATACGTCTTCTTTTTCTGAGGTGTTTGCCTTTGGAGCAATAGAGTTGTTCGAGGATGTTGAGCTGTTTGAGAGGGAGGCGATGTTTGCTCGCGAGGATCTTCACCTTGAGGATTCGACGACAATGTTTGCGATTCTTTTGGGAGCCTTGTGCTTGGGAGAAGGGGAAAAGAAAAAGGCATAGCAGTGCCAGATAACCCCAATGCTTGTGTTGCATGTGTTCCACTCCTTTGTACGTATGGATGTTGAGCGAGCTTTGGTGGAGTTGGACGTTTCGAGCGTTCGTAAATTCAATTCTCGGCATCATATATATCGGTTGATATTGTGTGGCTTTGAGGGGGTCTTTAGACCTGCCCGATTCCGGAGACAGGATCATGCCTTGAATGCTTGGGTAGAGGGAGTTGATTGTTTGGTGTCACCGGGTTCAAACCCCGTGCTATAGGTGGAGGGAAAGGGGAGACTTACCCGAGATACACGGGGTATTCTAGTTTTCTGTTCCGGCGGACGTTGCACTTGTGCCTCCGCAAACTCCCCTGATTCCACCAAATCATCCCCTTCTTTCTGGCGGATATAGCAAGCCATATCCTTGGGTTCCCTTTTGCTTTCGAGTTTTCAGTGGGTTTTTTGCGTCTTCACTTGCAATCATCCGCCTCAACAAACCTCACAATCCCCCAACCCCTTTCTCTCCAGCCTTGGGAGAAAAAGGGGGGTTTTCGCCGATATATACGGGGGAAACTCGAATGCTGTTCCGGCGGACGTTGCACTTGTGTCTCCGCAAACTCCCCTGATTCCACCAAACAATCCCCT
>MDTC01011440.1_pt1 | contig 17641 bp, 28 predicted proteins | sample 811181 | NCBI WGS metagenome assembly MDTC01 (sample SAMN05326644, study PRJNA326480) | marine metagenome | isolation source: seawater | place: Pacific Ocean: North | collected 2011 | reverse complement strand
CTTATCTTCGCTATGAAGGCAAGATACCAAGGTGGTTCAACTTCAAACCGTGAAGCACTATTCAACGAAGCTGAAACTCAGTTCTCTGGTGATAGTTCTGGAACACACGATTCAGATAACGCTTCAGGTTGGAATGGCGTAGACTCAGAAGGTGCTCGTATTACTGACATCTTTGCTGGTGGTATGCCTACTGATGATGCAGAAGCATTAGGTTCTTCTGGTGGTTCATCTTTCCACGAAATGGGTTTCACAATTGAGAAATCAACTGTGACTGCTGTTTCTCGTGCGCTTAAAGCTGAATACACTGTAGAACTTGCTCAAGACCTTAAAGCAATTCACGGTCTTGACGCTGAGACAGAACTTGCAAATATTCTGTCTACAGAAATTCTTGCAGAAATCAACCGTGAAGTAATTCGTACAATTAACTCACAAGCTAAAACTGGTGCTCAACAAGCAAACGTTACATCTAATGGTATATTCAATATGTCATCTGATGCTGATGGTCGTTGGTCTGCTGAGAAATTCAAAGGCTTGGGTGTACAAATTGATCGTGAAGCAAACGTAATTGCAAAAGAAACAAGACGTGGAAAAGGTAATGTTATTATCTGTTCTTCAGACGTTGCTACTGCACTTGCAGCTTCAGGTTCTCTTGACTACAGCCCTGCAATGAATACCAACTTAAACGTTGATGACACTGGTAACACATTCGCTGGTACACTTAACGGACGTATCAAAGTTTACATCGATCCGTATGCAAATACTGACTATGTAACTGTTGGTTACCGTGGGTCTAACCCTTATGACGCTGGTGTGTTCTATTGTCCTTACGTACCATTGCAAATGGTTAAGGCAATTGGTGAAGATAACTTCCAACCACGTATCGGATTTAAAACTCGTTACGGAATGGCTTCAAACCCATTTGTTGGTTCTACACCTGCTAACGGTCTTGCTGCTGTTAAGACCAACCCTTACTACAGAATCTTCAAGGTAACTAATATCTTGACATAAGTCTGTAATAAGAAAAAGATTAGGGTTAACCTAACATTTTTAAGGGAGTCTTCGGACTCCCTTTTTTTATAACCAGTTTGCTTGTCTGCGATAATTTGCAGCTGCTTCGAGTTCCTTCTCTCTGGTTCTTTTGGCACGTCTAATCGCTTTCTGTTTTGCGATCCTACGCTTTTGATTTCGAGTCTGATAAAATTCTCGATCTTTGATTTCTTGAATTAGATTTGCCTTCTTGACTTTCTTCTTCAATACTCTTAGGGCGGCATCGACATTTCCGTCTCTGACCGTAACTTTTAACCCAACGTCTTTAGGATAGAATTTCTTTTTAGGACGTTGAGGTCTTCTGTTTTTATTAAAATTTCTTCGCATAATACCTCACTTATTTATACCATTATATTATAACACATACTAACGGATAATGTCAATATCTTCTGGGTTAGTATTCCAAGTTTCAAGAACTGTTCGTAGTCTACCATCTGATTTCAATGAGTCATATCTCTTTGATGCTTTATTCTTCCACCATTCAATTTGACTATCGAAATAGAATCTATCGAAGTTTTCTTTCTTGATCAATGTGTCCGTTTTCAAATTCAAATAATCCATCACGTTCTCATATCCATAAGTTGAATAGAAGGAACGTTTTCTTTGTGTAAGGTCTAGTGCAGTAGAAATGGTCTGACAGAACTCATCATACCCCTCATTATTTTTGAGAGAAGCTTTGATGATACCAATCATTTTTGTTTGTACCTTGAGTTTACGTGAAGATGCCTCTTTAGGTACAAGAGGTTCACCACCATTTCTGTCTATAAAGAATTGGTGCAAGGAACGAAAAGTATCATCATTGATGAGTGGTAAGAACTTCGAGTCTGTCAGACCACTAAACCTGAGTATGGGTTTCATACCATCGTACTGTGACATTTGTTTGGTAGACCCATACAGGGAAGTTGTTTCGAACATACAAATGTTTGAATCATACTTCTTGTTTAAGCGTTCCCTAACCTCGTGTGAACAACATATGGCGGAAAGTAGTTTACCACCAAGGTAGTTGAACCCAAAAGGTTGTACGGGAACAATTGCGAATCCCATAATGACCGAATCGTTGAATCGTTTCATTACTTCAGGATTAAGTGTGTCGAGAGGTTGTCCCAACAGCGTATTTCTTGGTTTACTATTAATAGTAGGTGATCCGAAACGAATCATACCGACTACCGTGTTAGTAGTTGTTTCTTTGACTATCAGATTCATCTGTTTGCCTGGAATTGACATCTCTACAGGTGCAGATGTAACAATTTCTAGATATTGATGAAACTGTTGCATTGGTACACTGTCTATCTTAAAGTTCATTTCAGATGGATGAACATCGACAGTATTAAAAAAGTCATTCTCAGGGCCGAAGCCAGGCAGAGAATCTGGAAAAGATTCCATTCTCTCTAGTTTGATTTTTCGATTGTATGCGTCTATACGATCAAACTGACCGAAGTAATCATTGAATACTTTCGATGCGTATAGAGCGTCTTCTTTAGATAATAACATAAACTTCTCTCATAAAATTACCTAACATTCTACAGGACGGGGCAAGAATTGTCAAGAACTTTCGTAAAATATTATGCTTTTTATTATAATAAGCGCTTGACAAAACCTGCCCCATTTGCGATAATAGTAGTGTAATTAAGAAAAGAGAGGTAAAAAATGAGTAATCTAAATAATGAAATGTTACTAGAGAGATTCTTCGAAGAGGGTCTCGAAATGGGTCTCAGTGATGAAGAAGCTGAGGAATTTGCAAATAAAAAATTTGAGGAGGCTGCAAGATGATTAAAGAAAATCTTATAAACGGTATAGTGTTAGAGCATATCGCAACAGGTTACCCTGAAGTGATTGCACTAAATAGTAAAGAGATGCAACTTGCACTTGATAATGGCCCTAACGTAAATAAGAGTTGGGAGTTGTTGTGTGAGTCTGTGAAACATAGACTAGGTGTCGAGATAGAAGATAATTACTTTCTAGAAGAACTCGTAGTCGGTGGAGTCGCAAGACCACTTCATTAAGGAGTTATATGCCAGCACATAGATACGAATATTACACCGATCTTCTAGAAGGTAAGAAGTTACTTGACAGGAGAATAAAAGCTTGCGAAGAGGCAAGACTGAGGTGCGCCCCTAGATCGTGGGGAAGAAGGTTCTGGAAGAAAACTATTACTGAACTGAAGAAAACATATAAATAGTTCTAAAGAGGTTTTTATATGGCAGTTGACAGTACAGTTCAAATAGACGATCAGGAACTAACGACTAATCTAAATTATCTCCAACCTACGGGTTTCCGTGTTCTTATTGATAGAACAAGATATCCTAACTTGGAGTTTTTTGCACAGTCGGTAGATCATCCTAGCGTCAATGTTAATCCAGTACAATTACCTGTACGTAGAGTAACACAAGTTCCACTTGCGGGAGATAAAATCTCGTATGGTGAATTGGGTATGTCTATTATCTTAGATGAGAATATGTCAGGTTACCAAGATATGCACAACTGGTTAGAACGTATTGTTAATGAAGGTGAAACATCTGCGGGATTAAGGGATACTAAAAACCCTACATATGCAGATATAACTGTTGCGGTTTTAAGTAGTCACAATAATACTAAGGTACAGATTAGATATCTGGATTGCGTACCTACAGATTTAGGTACAGTTGCACTGACAACTACAGGTGATGCTTCAGTGTTAACCTTCAACGCCACTTTTAACTTTTCGAGATTTGAAATAAAAAATTTATAATTTGAGGTTTTATTATGATAGAACTTGACACCATTCTTGAGGAATGGAAAGAAGATTCTAAGTTATCGACTAATCAACTGGATGAAGATTCCAGAGTCACACCAGCGTTACACGCAAAATATCTAGAGTATCTCTCTCTTACCAAACTACGTCTAAAGAAAGCAGAGTTCAGACAGAAAGAACTTCTGAAGGATAAGTGGATGTATTACGAAGGCAAGATGTCTAAAGAAGAAACTGATGCAAAAGGATGGAAGTACGATCCATATGAAGGACATAACATTACAACCAAAGCATCAAAGGAATATTGGTACGACACTGATACTGACATACAACAGAGTGAAGAGAGGATCGTATACTTTAAAACGATGATAGATACTCTAACTGAAATCGTTGATAATCTTAAGTGGAGACACCAGACTATCGGCAATATTATTAAGTGGAGAAGTTTCCAAGAAGGGTTATGAGTATCCCCAACACCATCACGGTGCGTATGCAAGATCACTCAATGATGTCGATTGATTGTGAACCGCACCAAGTCCAAGAACTGCGAGAACACTTTTCGTTCTATGTGCCAGGCTATAGGTTTATGCCGGCATTTAAACGTAAACAGTGGGACGGTAAGATCAGACTGTTCAATGCAGTTACCCGTGATCTGAATGTTGGACTATGGTCACACCTCAAGAAATTTTCTGCGGATAGAATGTATCCGTTACAAATAGAAGATAACCCTAAGTACGGACACCCCGAAAAGAAGAACGTTGTCTCACACCCTAACTTAGTCAAATATCTAACCGAACTAGAATCCCCGTTTGAAGTACGTGATTATCAGTACGATGCAATTACTCACGGTATAGAAAACAAACGTGCGATCCTATTGTCCCCTACAGGATCGGGTAAGTCATTTATCATCTATAATATGTTGCGATGGTATCTAGACAACTTCGATCAAAAGGTTCTTATTATTGTTCCGACTACAAGTTTAGTAGAACAGATGTACAAAGACTTCTATGAGTATGGTTTTGATGTCGAGAAGTATTGTCATAGAATCTATTCAGGAAAAGATAAACAGACTGATAAACGTGTAGTGATATCTACGTGGCAGTCTATATACAAATTCTCATCGTCTTGGTTTGAAGACTTTCATTGTATCTTTGGAGATGAGGTACATTTATTCAAGGCAAAATCCTTGTCAGGTATTATGAACAAAGCGAAGAACGCTGAGTATAGATTTGGTACTACAGGTACACTCGATGGTACAGAAACAAATAAATTAGTATTGGAAGGATTGTTTGGGCCAACATTCCGTGTAACTCAGACACGTGATCTACAGGAGAAAGGTACACTCGCAAAATTAGATATAAAAGTTTTACTGTTACGTTATCATAACGATATATGTCACCTAAATAAAGATAAGACCTATCAAGAAGAAGTTGACTTCTTATGTCAACACGAGAAACGGAATAATTTTATTACCAATCTCGCACTCGATCAGACAGGTAACACACTGGTGTTATTCCAGTACGTTGATAAACACGGTAAAGTGTTATTCGATATGATGGAGAAGAAGGCAAAAAAAGGACGCAAGATTTTTTATGTGTCTGGAGAAGTTGATACAAAAGATAGAGAACAAATAAGAGGTATAATCGAGAAACAGAATGACAGCATTATTGTCGCTTCCCTTGGAACTTTTAGCACTGGTATCAACATTAAAAATTTGCATAATATTATTTTTGCTTCACCAAGTAAGTCGCAAATAAAAGTATTGCAAAGTATTGGACGTGGACTCCGAAAGAGTGATGACGGTTCTGTGACTAAATTATATGATATCGCAGATGATATGCACGTCAAGGGATATAAGAACTTTACTCTCAGACATAGTGGTGAAAGGATTAAGATATATAGTAAAGAGCAGTTCCCATACAAAGTGTATGAGATCAATTTGAAGGAATAGTTATGATAGATTCAGACGGAGCATATAGAGTTCTCCACAATCATCGCCAGTTTAAATTAACTACGGGTGAAGAGATCGTTTGTTTTGTTGTGCAATTCAATGACGAACACGATGATAATATTGTTGTTAAGAATGCGATGAAACTCAATATGTATGAGAATCAGGTTGGTGATAAGTATTTCTCATTCCGACCTTGGATGGTCTATCAAGAAGGTGAAGAAGAACTGTTAGTATTGAACAGTCTTCACGTAGTATCTATTGCGATTCCTCACGCACCAATTTTAAATGAATACACTCGTGCAGTAAAAGATATGCACGAAACTCACGTCAACAGGATTAAGGGTATGGTGAAAGAAATGCCCATTGAAGAAGTTCAGAAGATGACTCGTAATCATATTGCAATGTTGAGTGATCAGTTAGGATCAATGCAAGATTACTTAGATGCATTAGAAACACCAGAAATTACGGATGATGATTATATGCTTCCTGATGGTGATTCAGATGGTGGTGGTGGAAAAATAGTAGATATTTTTACTAAAAAGACTATACATTAATTAGGTATTCAGCGGCCCCCAACAGCAGCTGCTTATTTTACACGAAGAAACAAGTTTTGTCAAGCAAAAAGTGAAAAAAGTTACAATAAATGATATTGGTGGTGAGATCATTAAGGATAATGATACTTACACCCTAAAAGATAATACATTTGGTAATAACCTTGTATTGAGTAGTACACTCCTACGTGCAAACAAATGTACCAACGGACACTCCCATAGTGGACAAGAAGAAGTCTATTTTTTTATTAAAGGTAGTGGTGAGATGCAAATTGATGATGAACGTTTTCCTGTTACGGAAGGCGATGTTGTTTGTATAGAAGATGGTGAGTATCATAGAGTGTTCAATACAGGACACTTGGGGTTATACTTTGTGTGTGTATTTGATGGGGGGAGAAACCACTAATGGAAAAGATATGGACAATATGGAAATACGCCTTGGGCGGGTTCTCGGATGATAAAACAGAACCGTATGATAATTATGTTGCAATGTTACGTACTATCATTGTGGGTGTTAATTTTCTTACGTGCTTTTTTATAATGGCAAATATAATACACAACTGGTGACATATGAAACGAATTGGATTTACTTGTTCTGCTTTTGATTTGTTGCACGCTGGACACGTGACAATGTTAGAAGAGGCAAAAGAACAATGCGATTATTTGATCTGTGGATTACAGATCGATCCTTCTATAGATAGACCCGAAAAAAATACTCCTGTACAAACTGTATCTGAACGGTTCATACAATTACGTGCAGTTAAGTGGGTAGATCATATAGTTCCTTATACTACCGAAATAGAACTACTAGGTGTAATGCAATTGATTAGACCTCACGTTCGTATTATAGGTGAGGAATATCGAGGGAAAGATTTTACTGGTAAAGATTGGTGTCGTAATAATGATATAGATATTTACTATAACGAAAGAAAACACGAATTTTCTACGTCTGAATTGCGAAAACGCCTTGACAAAGGGTGTTAGAACAGGTATAATACTTGTTAATATAAATGGAGATTTGTAATGTTTCAACTTACAGTAGGTGATCAATTTCCACCTATAAAATTAAAAGGAATTGATTCTAATAATGAATTTGTCGATGTAACTGTCGATGAAGGATATCAACCACTCAAACACGATTGGACAGTAGTATACTTTTATCCAAAGGACTTTACTTTTATTTGTCCTACTGAAATCAAAGCGATGGATGTTCTTGTTGATGAGGCAAACGTAATTGGTATTTCAGGTGACAATGAATTCTGTAAACTTGCGTGGAAACAAAGTAATAAGTTGATTGGTGATATCAACCATACACTTGCAGCTGACTGTGGATTAAATCTATCTGATGAATTAGGTATTGTTAATAAAAAGGAAGGTGTATGTTATCGTGCAACCTTTATCTTTGATAAAGATAGAGTTATCCAACACGTATCTGTGAATGCATTAGACACTGGAAGAAATGCAGACGAAGTTCTCAGAACTCTTCAAGCATTGAAAGCGGGTGGACTCACAGGTTGTTCTTGGACGCCAGGCGAAGAATTTGTAGGATAATATAATGAAACCAAAAGAAAAACCTCATTACGTTAACAACGCACAGTTCTCGCAAGCGGTTGTAGAATATGTTGAAGAAGTTAACCGTGCCAAAAAGGCAAAGATACCAAACCCTGTAGTTCCAGATTATATCGCAAGGTGTTTTCTAAAGATTGCAGAAGGTCTATCACACAAGGCAAACTTTGTCCGTTATACCTATAGAGAAGAAATGGTAATGGACGCAGTTGAGAATTGTTTGAAAGCGATCCTTAATTATAATATAGAGTCTGCCACCAGAACAGGTAAACCGAATGCGTTTGCGTATTTTACGCAGATATCTTGGTACGCTTTCCTACGTAGGATTGAGAAGGAAAAGAAACAACAAGATATCAAGTTGAGGTATATCGCCCAATCAGGCATCGAAGAGTTCCTAGAAGAGAACGGAGCTGAGAATGCCGCCAACACAGCACAATACTTTGTCGATACTTTGCGTATGCGTATCGATACAGTAAAGAGTGCGGATCAAGAGTTTAAAGACTTTCAGAAAGAAGAGAAGAAAAGAAAGAGACGAGCAGTTAAGGTTGACTCCGATCTCTCTGACTTTTTGGTTAATGAATAATGTGGATATATGAATGTGATGCGGGTGTCTATAAAGAGGACACTCTAGTGAAACTGGTCTGGTGTATCTTTAGACATAGGATGCACCACCTTATCCGACACGGCAAATTCGCTGATTAAACGCTTGACATTTCCTGCTGGATCGTGTAGAATACTACACAATACTCAGTAAACTGAGAGGTATATATTTGAAAATTGCTATATTAAATGATACGCACGCTGGGATACGTAACTCTTCGGATGTCTTTATGGACTATCAAGAGAAGTTCTACCGTGACGTATTTTTCCCATATCTGTTAGAGAATAAGATCGATACGATCTTGCACCTTGGTGATTACTACGATAACCGTAAGACAATCAACTTCAAGGCATTGCATCATAACAGAAAAATCTTTTTAGATAAGTTACGTGAGTACGGGATGACTATGGATATCATCCTTGGTAACCACGATACTTATTTCAAGAACACTAATGAACTTAATGCTCTCAAAGAGTTGCAAGGTCATTATATGAACGAAGTGAATATCGTTCTAGAACCAAGAGTGATGGATTATGACGGTCTAAAGATTGGTCTAGTCCCTTGGATTTGTGATGATAATGAGAAACAATGTCTAGAGTTTATAGAAAACTGTAAGGCAGATATAATCGGCGCACACCTTGAATTGAAAGGATTCGATATGCAAAGGGGTATGCCGTGTATGGATGGAATGGACTCAAAGGTCTTTGACCGATTTGAAATGGTATTAACTGGACACTTTCACGCCAAGTCCACGCAACGTAATATCCATTACCTTGGTTCTCAGATGGAGTTCTTTTGGAATGACTGTAACGATAAAAAGTATTTCCATATACTTGATACGGATACAAGAGAACTAACTGCTGTACATAATCCTGTCACAATCTATGAAAAGATATTCTATGATCACGAAAAGATGGGTAACTTTAAATTTAAGGATATGCGATATCTTGATCAAAAATTTGTTAAGATCATCGTAGTCAACAAAGGTGACCCAATCGAATTCGAGAAATTTGTCGATAGAGTTCAGGCACAAAAGATACACGAACTCAAGATTGCTGAGGACTTCCGTGAATTCCTTGGTGAGAACGTAGCGGACGGTGAGATCAATCTAGATGATACCGAAACGATTATGTTTGACTATATTGACAATGTAGTAACCGATCTAGACAAAGATAGAATTAAGAAAGACATTTCTAATCTTATGATCGAAGCACAAAATATGGAGATAGTCTAATGAATGGACGTAAGGCTAAACTGTTAAGACGAGCGGGTGTTGCTGACAAAAAGGGTAAGAGAATGTATAACAGTCTTACACCTCGTGAGAGACACCAACTTGAACTTGTCTTAAAAGAAATGATTAAGAATGGAGTTCAGTATGAGCAAGGGGAGCAACCCAAGACCGATACCAAATCGGAAACAGTTTGAAGAAAACTGGGATAAAATTTTTAAGAAGAAAGGAAAAACTTTTCTAAAAAAAGAAACTGGGGGCTTGACATTTTGGACTCACTACTGTATAGTAGAAAAGACTGAGATAGGTGTAGAGTCAGGGGCTCCGTGCAACTGGTGTGGTCTACACGAAGATCAAGTGAACGATTAATTTATGATATATTTTGAAAAACTGCGGTACAAGAATTTCTTGTCCACGGGGAACACTTTCAACGAAATAAACTTTGAAGAGTCCCCAACAACATTGGTCATTGGACAAAACGGTGCGGGTAAGTCAACTATGTTAGACGCTCTTGCGTTTGCATTATTTGGTAAACCACATCGTAAAATTTCTAAAGGACAACTTGTCAATAGTATCAATCAAAAGGGTACTATGGTAGAGGTTGAGTTTAGGATAGGTTCACAGAAGTATAAGATTGTTCGAGGCATCAAACCCAACAAGTTTGAAGTCTGGGTCAATGGAAATATGGTGAACCAAAATTCTCACGCAAAAGACTATCAGTCTATGTTAGAGAAAAACATCATCAAGTTGAACCACAAATCGTTTCATCAAATAGTGGTTCTAGGGTCTTCATCCTTCGTGCCCTTTATGCAACTTACCTCTCAGGCAAGGCGGGATGTGATTGAAGACCTACTTGATATCAATATGTTCAGTAAGATGAATAGTCTTCTAAAAGAGAAGATTGCTCTTACTAAAGAGTATATCACAAACAACGGTCACGAGATAGATTTAATAAATACTAAGATCAATGGACAAAAGCGTTTGATCTCAGAGTTGGTATCTGTTAATGCACAACAACGTAGACAGAAAGAAAAGACTATTGAAGAACATACCGCACGAGCGGCTGCTATCGCAGAAACATCTGAAGAGTTGTCTGGAAATATTGACAGACTACTTCCCACAACCCAAAAAGATATAGAATCGAATCAGAAGAAAAGGGAGAAACTAGTTGACTACAGTCGAGACTTCAAAGGAAAACTCAAAGAGTACAACAGACAAGCAAAGTTCTTTACCGACAACGAACACTGCCCCACGTGTGACCAGAACGTGGAAGAAGAACATCGCAAAGAGAAGATTGCAACAGCAGAGTCGAAGGCGTCAACAGTTTCGGAGGCGTTAAAAGACGTAGACGCTAAGATCAAAGATCAAGACGCCACCCTTGAGGTTCTAAAAGAACAGATAGACATAGTTATGGAATGGCAGAAAGAACTTGTTGGTTTTTCTGCTGAGAGTGCAACACTACACAAAAACATTTCTGCGTTACAAAAAGAAATCGCTAACCTAAAAGAAGGTGATGGTGATCTCCAAGGCGCAAACGAAGAACTACAAAACTTTAGAGATGGTAAGGAAAAACTTCAAGAAGAGAAGTACCATCTCAACACTGAGTATTCCTATCAACAAGTAACGGCAGAGTTACTTAGAGATCAAGGAATCAAGTCTAAGATTATTAAACAGTATCTACCTGTGATTAATCAATTGACCAATCAGTACCTACAGACACTAGACTTCTTTGTCCACTTTGATCTGGACGAGAGTTTTTCTGAGACCATACGATCTAGACATCGTGATGCGTTCTCGTATGATTCATTCTCTGAGGGTGAGAAACAACGTATTGACTTATCGTTGTTGTTCACTTGGAGACAAATTGCGAAGATGAAGAATAGTGTAGCAACCAACCTACTGATCCTTGATGAGACATTTGATTCATCATTAGATGCAGAAGGGGTTGACAATTTGATGAAGATACTGTATACTCTTGGGGAAGATACAAATGTATTTGTAATTTCTCACAAGGGTGAGTTAGAGGATGCACAGTTTCAACGCAAAATCGAATTCATCAAAGAGAAAAACTTTAGTAAAATAAGATAGGAGTATATTATGGAATTGACTGATAAAACGTTGGAAGTTCTTAGGAACTACGCAACCATCAATCCAAATCTAGTGTTCTCAGAAGGGAATACTTTGAAAACAATCTCAGTTGCTCGTAACGTGTTGAGTCAGACAACAGTGGAAGAATCCTTTCCTCAGTCGTTTGGTATCTATGATCTGAACGAGTTCTTGAGTGTACTGTCTCTTGTTAACAAACCAAGACTGAAGTTTGAGACTGACTATGTTGTAGTCGGTGATTCAACTGGACGATCTGAAGTGAAATACTTTTACTCTGATCCTGATATGTTGACTTCACCAGCACAAGACATTGTTATGCCTGAAGCGGAAGTTAAATTTGTTATAGATACAGATACGTTGAGTCGAGTAAGGAAAGCATCAGCTGCCCTTGGTCACAATGAAATGACTATCACACCAACTACGGGTGCGGTACGATTAACTATTGTCGATCCAAAAGATTCAACATCTAATGCATTCTCTATTGATGTAGAGGGTGAGTACCCTGAAGATGTAGACTTTAACTTTGTGGTTAACGTCAATAACATCAAAGTGGTTAATGAAGACTTCACTGTGAGTGTATCAAAGAAACTGATATCTCAATGGAAGTCACAACAGTCTGCGATTGAATATTTCATCGCATTCGAAAAATCATCAACATATGGAGCATAATGATGGCAAAAGCAGATAAAGATTATTCTGAATTGATTGACCTTGCAAACCGTGTCGCAAGATCAACTGTTGCTGTGGTGGACACTGTTGTACAACGTGGTGGATTTAAGGGTGAAGAACTCTCTACTATCGGACAACTTCGTGACCAAGCAGTACAGATTGTTCAAATGGTTGAACAGGTACAAGGCGAAGAAGGACTTGAGGGAGACAAGTAGTCTCCCCAACTTTCGCTTGACTTTATTGTCTAGTTGTAGTATACTAGATGGAATTATATTATGGAGACTCGTATGAGTAATGAGTTCTTGTGGGTAGAGAAATATCGTCCCCAAACAATTGAAGACTGTATCCTTCCCGATACACTTAAACAAACATTTCAAAAAATCGTAGACGGTGGTGAACTCCCGAATATGATGTTCACTGGCACAGCGGGTCTTGGTAAGACTACTGTTGCACGTGCATTATGTAATCAACTCAACCTTGATCACATTGTAATCAATGGATCGGAAGAGGGGAACATCGACACCCTACGTGGAAAGATTAAACAGTTCGCCTCGTCTGTATCTCTCTCTGGGGGTTACAAAGTTGTAATCCTAGACGAGGCGGACTACCTTAATCCCCAATCTACACAACCCGCACTGCGTGGATTCATCGAAGAGTTCAGTCGTAACTGTAGATTCATCCTAACTTGTAACTTCAAGAATCGTATCATTGAACCACTACACTCTCGTTGTGGTGTATATGAATTCAACACAACCAAATCAGAGATGCAAGGATTGTGTGGTTCTTTTATGAAACGTCTACAGAACATCTTGTCTCAAGAGAAAGTAGATTTCAAGAATGAGGTACTTGCAGAAGTTATATCTAAGTATGCCCCTGATTGGAGACGCATACTGAATGAAACCCAACGTAACAGTATCAGTGGTAGATTGACTGTCGATGCGTTAGTCAGTGACAATGATCAATACTCTGATTTGTACAAACATCTCAAGAACAAAGACTTCAAGAAGATGCGATCTTGGGTAGTCAACAACATTGATGTCGAACCCGCATCGATATTCCGTGGCATATATAACACTATGAACGGTAACGTCCAATCAACATCAATCCCTCAACTTGTGTTGATCCTCGCTGATTATCAATACAAGAATGCATTTGTAGCAGATCACGAACTGAATCTAGTTGCTTGTTTGACGGAAGTGATGGCAAACGTTGAATTCAAATGACAGAATTCGAAATGGTAAAAGAGTTACTAGAGGACTATGATGTTCCTGATAATGTAATACACACTATTGTTATGAGAATGTGGGATCGTACTGGTACTGAACACCAACCCATTTCTTTAAAACTTGATGGTGGTGAATGGAAACCTATACAACTGGAGTTATTTGATGATGAGTGCTGATAAATGGGACTTTGCACATATGGAAGCTGCTAAAGTCTATGCAAAACTATCTCACGCAAAACGGTTAAAGGTTGGGTGTGTTATTGTAAGAGATAAACGTATTATCTCTATTGGTTATAATGGTATGCCTGCTGGTTGGGATAATGAGTGTGAAGAAGAAGGTGTTACCAAACCTGAAGTGTTACACGCAGAAACTAATGCACTCGCTAAGGTCGCAAGTTCACACGAATCTTGTAGGGGCGCAGAACTCTATTGTACACACTCACCGTGTTTGGATTGTGCTAAACTAATATATCAAGCAGGAATTGTAAAAGTGTTCTTCGCTGAAGAGTATAAAAGTCGGGACGGAATAGAGTTTCTATTACGTTCTGGTGTTGAGGTATCTAGACTTGTCTGAGTTAGAAAATTTCAAAAGGAATAGACTCTGGAAAGATATAAGTCCAGCGAATAATATTTTGTATTTTCCTAACAACCTAGACATTCGTATCTGTCCTAAAAATGGGATGACCACTTTAAAAGAAGCGTTGAAAAGATGCATTGGTAGACTTGATTACGAAGGAGACAAACACGATACGGGTACTATATCGTTTAGACTCAATCAAATTAAAAAACATTCATATGGCCCAGAACAACCCTTTCGAAAAGGTTCTACTCGAATTGCTGTAAAACGTGATCCTGTAGAGCGTTTTACTTCAGCGTGTGAGTATCTTGCTCGCAAAAGAGAAAAGTTTGTGAAACACGGTATTAATTACCCTGAGTTAAAAAAAGATTTGCGATCAGTGATCAGTGAGGTTATGGACGGTTCGGTTAAAAACGAACACTTTTTTAGTCAATCATATTTTATGGGTAATATCTATGACTATGACCTTGTATATGATCTTGATGATCTGACTAAACTTTTAGACTTCCTATCGACTTCTACGGGGAACGCCTTGGGAAGCATATGGGAAAATAAAACTCCTCGTAATAAACTATACGATGATATATTGACAGAAAGTGATGTGCGTGATATAATGCGACTTTACGAAAAAGATTATGATAATGGATGGCACTAATGACACCCTTTGATTATTTAAACACAATTAATTATTCCAAGAAGGATATTATGATGACTCCTGAAGATGAGTCCGTATACAATCCTTTCTTGATCAATCGTAGTCTTTCTTATTTTAGTGACACAGCAATTATTGCTAATGAGATGAATCGTTATCACCACCTAGATAACATTCTACAATATCACTTTTTTATAAATATAATTAGAAAGCGGAAACGCTTCTCTAAATGGATTAAACAAGAACTAGAAAATGATATTGAAGTGGTGAAAGAGTATTATGGATATAGCAACGAGAAAGCTAGACAAGTCCTTCCGTTACTTACACCAGATCAGATCAATATAATAAGGAATAAGGTGAACAAAGGTGGAAGAAGAAAATAATTTAGTATCGTGGAATCCAGCGTCTATGCTGGAGATCAGTCTTTCAGAACCAGATGACTTTCTTAAGATTCGAGAAACACTGACTCGTATTGGTGTCGCATCTCGAAAAGAAAAGAAGTTATTTCAATCGTGTCATATACTGCATAAACAAGGAAGGTACTTTATCGTACACTTCAAGGAGTTGTTTATGTTGGATGGTAAAAAAGCAAACCTAGAAAAGTCAGACGTAGAGAGACGTAACACTATCGCAACACTGTTAAGTGATTGGGGTTTACTAGAGATTCAGAACAAAGAAGTTGCACAAGATTGTGCTCCTCTTAGAACAATAAAGATCATTGGTTTTAAAGAGAAGGATGAATGGGAGTTATGTCCCAAATACAATATTGGTAATAAATGATTGAGATATGGCAGCAGAATGTAGACCAGATCAGAAAGAAGAGAGTCTTCTGGGGTAGACACGATAGTGATGAACTTCGCAATTACTCTTGGGATAAACTCATCGATATGGTCGATACACATTCACAAGATGATTACGATTGGAACAGAGAAAAACAACGTCTGGGGCTAAACGCATTTCACCGCCGAGGTTCTGCACCTAAATTTGCACATAGTATAGTTAGTGCAATGGAGAAGTTCTTTATTGACGATCATAAAGACGCTCATACCAAAGAAGAATATGATAAGGGCCCACAACAGATAACTAACATCGCATTCTGCGGTTTCGGTCAGTATTCTGGATCATATCCTAGACACAAAGATTCTATGGACGTGTTCTTATACCAAGTCTTGAATAAGTGTAAGATCACTATCGGATATACCGAAGAAGCTTCAGATGATGATATGGTTGAGGTGTTACACCCAGGCTCATTCGTATGGATACCAAGAGGAACTTGGCATCAACTTGAACCAGATGTTTCTAGAGTTACTTTTAGTTTCGGTGTGGAAGGGGATACTGATCCCGCTACTTACGTCTGAGTTGTATAAACTATATTAATACCACGTCTAGTCAACTCATTTCTTACTTTCTGTTTGATCTTTGGTTTCGCACTGGAACTATTCAAATAATCAATCAGTTCTTGTTTGGGAGTTGTCTTCATATAGTAGTGTTCTATAGATGTTTTCTTAGTTTGTCTATCTATCTTAGTTGCACTAGGTTTAAATTTTATGGGCAATATTTCTCCTGTTTTGCTTGACAATTTATGGCAAATCACATATAATATATACAATTTACTAAAAAAGTCTTGATTTATAATAATCAATACTTATATATAGTAATAGGAAATGCCGTAGGTTCGGGTTTCCGATTAATCTTGCTTAATAATAGGAGATAGAAAATGACGAAAATAGGCAATACATTATTCCCACGAGCCTCATTCATAGGGTTCGACCACTTGTTCAGTGAACTTGAACACGCAACAAAACACGCTTATGATCATTATCCACCTCACAATATTGTGAAGGAAAGTGATACTGAGTATGTGATAGAAGTAGCGGTAGCAGGTTTTTCTGAGGATGAACTTGATGTAGAACAGAAAGAACGTTCTGTAATCATATCAGGAGAACACAAGGCGCAAGACCGTGACGTGATTCATCGTGGAATATCAACGAAGAAGTTCAAAAGAACTTTTCGCCTATCAGAGTATGTTCTAGTAGATGGAGCGACTTTGAAGGATGGTATACTTGCAATAAAGTTGAAGTTGGAACTACCAGAAGAGAAGCGTCCTCGTAAAATTAAAATATCTTAATCTTTCGAGGAGAAACAGATGAGGAAGAAGATTACTTCTAACCTCAGAGAAAATGGCGAAATTTACGGTCACTTAGGATTATTTGCGTTATGCATTGGTATGATGTGGATAGCACTGCGGCCGATGTTTGTCATCTAATGAGTATGAAGAACAAGGGGTGGAACGAAAGTTCCACCTCAAATATGTATAAATAGTATTATGAAAGCATATCAAATAGTCGATCTTACCAACCCTGTTTCCGTGGAATACCACGAAATCTCTAAGCAATCTTTCCAACCTGCCATTGAGGAAGGTCTAATTGAGGAAATAATCCCTGTACAGGCGATTACTCCTACAGCGGGACTTGATCAATGGGAAGATAAATTCAACTGGCAAAACTCTCTGACCCACATCGACAACCAAGATGGGGATGGGACTATATCACCGACAGAGCGATCTGGTAACATCTCACATTGGTTGTTGATGCAGAGACAATCAGAATCAGATGAAAGATTTCTGATTATGGAACACGATGCATATATGCTAGACCTCACAAGGTTTAGACGATGCATCAAGTTTATGAACAGACACGATATGTGTTACGCTAATATGGGTCTGTTTATGTCTTGTTAT